>MDTA01083216.1_pt1 | contig 28573 bp, 25 predicted proteins | sample 811151 | NCBI WGS metagenome assembly MDTA01 (sample SAMN05326648, study PRJNA326480) | marine metagenome | isolation source: seawater | place: Indian Ocean: South | collected 2010 | reverse complement strand
TGTAAGTTTAAATGTTAGATCAGGTAATGGTGGAAGAGGGTCTTCACATTTAAGAAGAGAAAAATTTGTAGCTAAAGGTGGTCCTGACGGGGGTGATGGAGGAAATGGTGGAGATATAGTATTTGAGGGTGACTCAAATATTTGGACACTTTATACATTTAAATTTAAAAAACATTTCAAGGCCGGAAATGGTGGTGACGGAGGCAGAAATAAAAGGAGTGGAAAAAAAGGAGATAGTATTAAAATAAAAGTTCCATTGGGAACAACAATTATCGAAAAAAAATCAAACAAAATTTTAGCTGAGATCAATGAAAATAGTAAAGAAATTATTTTACTTCGGGGTGGAATGGGAGGAAAAGGTAATTGCCATTTTAAAACCTCGACAAATAGAACTCCTCGATATTCTCAAAAAGGAGTCTCAGGAAAGGAAATCACCATAACTCTAGAATTAAAAATTTTAGCTGACGTTGGATTAGTTGGTTTTCCAAATGCTGGAAAATCAACATTATTAGCCTCAATTACATCTGCAAAACCAAAGATTGGTGAGTATGAATTTACTACTTTAAAACCAAACTTAGGAATTGTTGAATATAAAGACTTTAAAACATTTGTTGTTGCAGATATCCCGGGAATAATTGAAGGGGCATCCACCGGTAAAGGTTTAGGACATTATTTTTTAAGGCATGTAGAGAGAAACTCAATTCTACTTTTTTTGATCTCTGCTGAGAATAACATATATAAAAGATTTTTGGTTCTTAGAGAAGAAATGTTAAAGTTTAATCCAGAATTATTAGATAAAAAGTTTATAGTTGTAATATCAAAGATTGATCTTATTGAAGCTAAAAAAAGAAGTCTTTTTGTAGAGAAAGTAAATAGAAATTTTAAGTCAATTTCTGTTTTGGCGATATCATCAGTTATAAATCTGGGGTTAAATCATCTAAAAGATGAATTATGGAAAGTTTTAAATTCTGCTCAAATTGAATAAATATTTTTTCTTTTTTCTATTTTTATTAAACTTATATAGTCAAAAAGAGTCACCTTTTGAGGATCTAAATTTCATAGAAATATCGTCTGGCAGCAACAATAAAACTTATAAACTCGAGTTAGAAAAGTTAACATATAGTAGAGGTTCGGGAATTGAAAGAATTAAAAAAGAAATTTTAGAAGCCTCAAAAAACAGAGACTTTAAAAAAGTTATTGTATTATTAAAACAGCAGATTAAAATTGAGGGTGAAAGCACAGATTTGCTGTTTCAATTGGGTGGTATAAATGGAATACTTGCTTACAAAAAAAAAAATTTTTTATCGATTGTTTATTTAAATGAAATGATGAGAAGTTTTTCTAAATCTTTGGACTTAGATCCAAATCATATTCCTACTTTAGAAGCTTACATAGAAGCTCTTTACAGTGTGCCTGTAATTTTTGGTGGTGACAAGAAGAAAGCAATAAAATTAGCTGAAAGACTTATTAATATAAGTAAAATAAGTGGCTACTTATCTATGGCAAGATTACACTTTAATAGTGGAAACAATGAAATGTTAAATTATTACCTTAATGACTTTTTTAAGGAGTTATCAAATCTTTCTATTTGTGAAAGTGAAAATTTAAAAAACTTTTTTTTAAAAAAATCAAACAGCTTTCCAATTAAAATTTCACAAATAACGTCTTATTATAAAAAAGAAGTTAATTCAGGCTTGTGTTCTATTGACTTCTATTTGAACGGCTCTAATTTTAAGAATAATCTTTATTCATTAGAATGGATTTATTATTTAAAGTCAAAACTTTTGTTATTGAATGGGAATTATGATGATTCAATTAGATTTACGAAATTATCTCTTGAAATAAACCCAGATTTTCAATTAAGTAAAAAACTTTTAAGGAAACTCTACAATTAAGTATGATTTTAATTTATTGTAAAAAAACTTCTCCGAGAATAGATTATATCTTCAATCATATTTTAAAAATAATTTTAAATAATAACTTTTTAATCACTAACTCAAAGTCACATTTTCTTGAATATTCTAGAGCTAAATTTAGCTATGCTAATACTCCAATCTCAAATGAGCTTTTTTTCCAATGCAGTGGATTGCTTGAAGAAAGGGGATTAGAAAATCAAGAGGTAAAAATTTTTGAATGGGATAATCTAAAATGCTTTTTTAGAGTTGGCCCGAAATCCGCACTACCCTTTGATATCTTTTCAGCCAGTTTCTTTTTGTTGTCACGGTATGAAGAATATATGCCATATAAAGGGGATAAGTCTAGTCAATTCAATTACTTTGAAAGCCTCGCATACAAGGAAAATTTTCTAGAGATTCCCTTAATTGATCTTTGGATTGAAAGATTTAAATTTTTGTTAGAAAATAAATTAAAATTAAAATGTAAGATGGTTTTAAAAAATCATAAAACATCAATTATAATTAGTTCATTATTTCCTTATAAGTACATAAACAAGTATCCTTTTGAATCTATTATTATTTTTTTTAAAAATTTAATTAAGTTAAACTTATGGGAAGTTGTTGAGCATTTTCTTGTTCTTTTAAAGATTAAAGTTGATCCTTGGGAGATTGACAATTATATTAAAAATGTATTATTGGATTCAAAAGCTAAAGTCTTATTTTTTTTTTCATTTTCTTCAGAATCATTTTTAAAGAATGAAACTCCAAAAACAAATGTATCATTCAAAAAATATGTAAAGGAAATTTCTGACAATTTTGAAATCGGATTATTACCATCTAAAAATTCAATCAAAAACGCAAAAGTATTAGAATTAGAAATGCTTAGTATTTCCAATTTGGTCCATTTTCAAATTAACAAAAATCTACTTCAAGAAGGTTTAAAAAAAATAAGTCAAGATTATAAGAATTGTATTTCTTTAGATAGTTCTAATGACTTTTCCATGGGATATGCAGATGCATTTGGTTATAGGGCTAGTACTCATTCATCTTTCTTTTTTTATGATCTTTCAAATGAAGCCAAAACTAATCTTCTTATTACTCCATTTGTAGCACACCACAAACTTATTGAAAAAACTAGTTTAGGTAAGGTTAAACACAAAATTCAAAAGTTTAGAGAAATATCAAAAAAACACTTTGGGAATTTTTCTATTATTCTTAATAACGAAGTTTTTGAAAACTCTGTAAAAAACAGTAAGCGTAGATTACATTTTATATCCCTAATTAAAAATTTAAGTTAAAGAGTTCAATAATAAATTAATTTCTTGTTATTTATTAAGTTTATAAAAAAAAATATCTTTAAATCTAAAAAAACAAGATGGATATTCAAAACTCACAAAAAAAAGTCGATGAATGGATAAAAAAATATGGGGTTAGATATTTTGACATTATGACAAATATGGCAATATTAACAGAAGAGGTAGGTGAAGTAGCAAGGATAATAAGTAGGGAATATGGGGAGCAAAGTATAAAAAAAAATGATAAACCTTTTAATTTGTCAGAAGAATTATCGGATGTGCTATTTGTTGTTTTTTGTATTGCAAATCAGACAAACATAAATCTACAATCTGAATTTGACAAAAAATTAATTAAAAAATCAGTTAGAGACTCATTGAGGCATAAAGAAAACAAAAAATTATTTTAAAATGTATGATTTTAATTTTACACCCTAACAAAATTGTAAAAGCAGGCATCTCTTTAACTGGTTCCAAAAGTATAACTAATAGGTTACTTATTTTAAATGCTATATACTCTTCACTAAGAATAAAAAATAAGTCCGAGTCACACGATACAATTGTCTTGGAAAATGCACTAAAATCATACTCAAATATCAAAGATATCCACCATGCTGGAACTGCAATGCGTTTTTTAACAGCTTATTATTCAAGCTTTGAAAACGGAGAAATTGTTCTTAAGGGCTCAAAAAGAATGTACGAAAGACCTATCTTCCCTTTAGTTAATTGTCTGAGATCAATTGGAGCAGATATAACTTATCTTGAGAGAGATGGTTTTCCACCGATAAAAATCATTGGGAAAAAATTAAAATCTAAAAGGGTACAAATTTCTTCTAACGTCAGCAGTCAATTTGTTTCGGCCATATTACTTGTCGCACCTAAGTTAATAGACGGTCTAGAGATTGAGTTAAAAGGAGAACAGATTTCTAAACCCTATATTGAAATGACTCTTTCTCTTTTAGACAATTTGGGTATCAAGACAAGCTTTAAGAAGAAATTGATCACCATAGAAAATACAAATAAAGTTCAAGAAAAAGAGATTAGTGTAGAATCCGACTGGAGTTCAGCTTCTTATTGGTATAGTATAGTGGCACTTAGTGAAGTAGCTGAGGTAAAACTTAACAATTTTTTTAAAGACAGTATTCAAGGTGATTCAATTTTAAGTAAATACTATAAAATTTTAGGAGTTCACACAAAATTCACAAGAAATGAAATTATTCTAACTAAAAGTAAAGATTTTGTAATTCCTAAAGAGTTAAATTTGAATTTAATTGACACTCCTGATCTAGCTCAAACTATATCGGTAACTTGTTTTGGGCTTGGTATTAAATGTTTTTTAGTTGGATTACAAACTCTTAACATTAAAGAAACAAAAAGATTAATTGCGTTGAAAAACGAGCTGACAAAGTTGGGAGCTAAGGTTGATGTTACAGATAATACACTAAAACTTTTTGAGTCAAATGGAATTAATAAAAATATTTTAATAGATACGTATGAAGATCATAGAATGGCAATGTCATTTGCACCTTTGTCACTTAAAATTCCAATTTTCATAAAAAACCACAATGTGGTAGTAAAATCATATCCAAAGTTTTGGAATGATTTAAAGAAAGCTGGATTCATAGTTAAGCCATCTAAAATATAACTAAAATTGCTTGACAACCTGATGTTTCAAAATGTATATTTACCAAAAATCAAGTTAAATGAAATTATCAGACTTTAATTACGAACTACCAAAAAACCTACTTGCAGAATTTCCTTCTGAAAATAGAGATGAGTCAAGGCTAATGGTTATTGACCGCAAAGAGCAAACGATTGAACATCACCAGTTCAAAGATTTAGTTAACTACTTTGAGGAGGGGGATGTTATAATTACAAATAACACAAAAGTTTTCCCTGCTAGGTTGTATGGAAACAAAGAAAAAACAGGTGCTAGAATTGAAGTTTTTTTACTAAGGGAACTTAGTAAGGATCAAAGATTGTGGGATGTTTTGGTTGATCCTGCCCGGAAAATAAGAATTGGGAACAAGCTCTACTTCGGAGATGATGATAGCCTCGTCGCTGAAGTCATAGACAATACTACTTCAAGAGGGCGAACTCTTAGATTCTTATTTGACGGAACATATGACCAATTTAGATCAAAACTCAATAGTCTTGGAGAGACACCCTTACCCAAGTACATAAAGAGAGAACCAACACTAGAAGATAAAGAAAGATATCAAACTATATACGCAAAGAATGAGGGTGCAGTAGCTGCTCCAACCGCTGGTCTTCACTTTTCAAAACATTTACTGAAAAAAATGGAGATAAAAGGCGTAAATATTGCTGAAATCACCCTACATGTGGGTCTAGGAACTTTTAATCCAGTAGAGGTAGAAGATTTATCCAAGCACAAGATGGATTCAGAGGAGTTAATTATTGAACAAAAAGCAGCGGACTTGGTCAATAAATCAATTTTAAAAAAGAAAAAGATTTGTGCAATTGGTACTACTGTAATGAGGGGACTAGAAACTTCAGTTTCGTCGATGAGTACCTTAAATCCATATAAAGGTTGGACTCATAAATTTATTTTTCCCCCACATGATTTTTCTATAGCAAACTCAATGGTAACTAATTTCCATACTCCTAAGTCAACTCTGTTAATGATGGTATCTGCTTTTGCTGGTAATGACCTGATTAAAGAAGCTTATAATGAAGCTATCAAGAAAAAATATCGATTTTACTCATATGGAGATGCGATGCTAATTCTCTAGTTTGATGAAAAAAAAGGAAGATATTCGATTGTTAAACTCGGGAGAACTTGAAGAATTTTTTACTAACAAAAACCAAAAAAAATATAGAGTCGATCAAGTTTTGGATTGGGTTTGGAATAAAGGTATTGGTAGTTTTTCGCAAATGTCGAATTTATCGAACAGTTTGAGAAAACTTCTTGACAAAAAGTTTGTTTTAAAAAAACCCATCAAAATAAAATCACACAAAAGTAGTGATGGAACAATTAAATATTCAATACAACTCTACGACGGAAATTATGTTGAAGCTGTACTAATTCCTAGTAAAAATAGGATAACGGCATGTATATCATCCCAAGTTGGCTGCAGCTTAGACTGTAAATTCTGTGCAACTTCTAGATTAGTTAAAAAGCGGAATTTAATGTTTTACGAGATTTTTGATCAACTTTTCTATTTAAATGAGGAGTGTAAAAATCTTTTTAAAAGGAAAATATCAAATGTTGTTTTCATGGGAATGGGAGAACCGTTGTTAAATTATAGCAATGTGGTTAAAGCAATAAGAAAGATAAAACTTAAAGATGGATTAAATTTTTCCCCAAAAAAAATAACAATTTCAACTTCTGGAATACCCAAGTTTATAAAAAATATTGCGCATGAAGATTTAAACTGTAATCTAGCAATTTCTCTTCATTCTGCTATTCAAAAAACGAGAGAAGTTATCATGCCTTTTTCAAAGAAAATGACCTTAGAAGATTTAATAGATTCATTGAAATACTGGTATAGTATCACCAAAAAAAAAATACTTTATGAATACATTATTTTTGACGGAATTAATGATGACATTGAACACATAAAAGCATTAGTTAAAATATGTAAAATTTTGCCTTGTAAAGTAAATTTTATAGAATACAATCCAATTGGTGACAACACTTACAGGCAATCTAAAGTCGAGAAACTCCACTTATATCAAAAATATTTAAATAATGAAGGGATAGTTAATACCTTCAGAATTTCTAGAGGTAGAGATATAAAGGCTGCTTGTGGTCAATTGATTAATTTTAATGGAGTTGGTACATGAAAGCCGTCGAGAAAATAAAAAAACCTATTTATAGTGAAATGGAAACTTTTGAAGAAAAGTTTGCTTTGTCAATGTTTTCAAAGGTTCCTTTAATTAATCGAATTGCCCATTTTATAGTTAAAAGGAAGGGAAAACAAATGAGACCCATGCTAGTTTTTCTTACAGCTAAATTAATTAACAATGGAGAAATAAATGAACGTACATATAGAGGTGCTTCAGTTATTGAGTTAATTCACACCGCCACGCTTGTGCATGATGATATTGTTGATGATTCAAATTTTAGAAGAGGGTTTTTTTCTATAAATGCATTGTGGAAAAACAAAATAGCGGTTTTAGTAGGTGATTTTCTTTTATCAAAAGGAATGTTACTGTGTATTGAAAATAATGATTTTGATTTATTGAAATACATTTCTGTTGCGGTCAGAGAGATGAGCGAAGGTGAACTTTTGCAAGCTGAAAAAGCCCGGGGTTTCGATATTGGCGAAGAATTATATTTGGAGATAATAAGAAAAAAAACAGCAACTCTAATGGCAACATGTTGTGCTATTGGTGCTAAGTCAATTAATGCAGACAAAAAAACTGTCGACAAACTTTTTTTGTTTGGTGAGCTAATTGGAATAACATTTCAAATAAGAGACGATTTGTTTGATTTTAGCGAAAATAAAATTGGCAAACCCATTGGAATTGATATCAAGGATAAAAAAATGACATTACCACTAATCCATGTAATTAACAAGGTGGATCTAAAAGATAGAAATTGGATCCTAAATACTTTAAAAAAGCATAATAAAAATAAAGTCAAGGTAAAGCAATTAATAAATTTTATTAAGGATAAAGGTGGTGTTGAGTATGCAAAACAAGTCATGTCAAAATATAAATCAATGGCTCTTAACTTGCTATTAGAATTTCCTAAAAACGATTTTCGCAGTTCGCTTGAATTTATGTTAGATTATGTCATTGAACGAAAGTATTGAACACTTTTTTCATTAAGTTTGATAAAATTAAATGATTTGATTTCAAAAACTTCTATTAATGATATCTATGATACAGCCCGTGTAGAAGAGGTAATTGGAGATTTTATAAGTTTGAAGAAAGCTGGAAGTAACTTTAAAGGACTTAGCCCTTTTTCGCAAGAAAAAACACCAAGTTTTATGGTTTCTCCTGCCAAGCAAATTTGGAAAGACTTTAGTAGTGGAAAAGGAGGGAACGTTGTTGCATTTCTTATGGAGCACGAGGGTTTTTCTTACCCTGAGGCTCTAAAATACCTAGGGAAAAAGTACAATATCGAGATAGTAGAATCTACAAAGACCCCTGAGGAACAAATAAAATTTGATATACGAGAAGCCCTATATATAGTTCTAAGTTTTTCTAATGAATATTATATTAAAAATTTAATTAGTACCGATAGGGGAAAATCAGTGGGTATTTCTTATTTAAAAAGTCGTGGGTTTACAGAAGAATCAATAAAAAAATTTGGTATCGGTATATCATTTAACGAAAAAAGAGGTTTTACAAACCACGCAATAAAAAAAGGATATGATCTATCGCATCTCGAGAAAAGTGGGTTAACGATCAAAGATAATGTTGGAGGTTTTGATCGATTTAAAAGTAGAATAATGTTTCCAATTAAAAGTATTTCAGGTAGAGTTCTTGGTTACGGGGCAAGAACAATGACAAACTTACCAAACGTAGCTAAGTATATAAATTCACCTGAAAGCGAGGTTTACCACAAAAGCCAAGTGTTATACGGTCTTTTTGAATCTAAATCTTTTATAATAAAAGAAGATAATTGTTATTTGGTTGAGGGTTACACGGATGTAATTCAATTATATCAAAAAGGTATAAGAAATGTAGTTTCTTCTTCCGGAACTGCTCTTAGTTCGCATCAAATTATGCTCGTAAAAAGGTTAACCGAAAACATAACTATAATTTTTGATAGAGATCAAGCTGGGATTAGTGCTGCAGTTAGAGGGATTGATATGATATTAGAGCACGGAATGAATGTAAGAGTTTGTAAACTTCAGGAAGGAGAAGACCCAGATTCATTGGCTAGAAAACATTCCTTAGAATTCATTAAAGAGTATATAAAAAAGAATAGTCTTGACTTTATAAATTTTAAAGCATCTTTGCTAGCCATAGACTTTGAAAATGAACCGGCCAAAAAAGCTGAAGTTATAAATAACATTGTAAAAAGTATTAGTCTCATCAAAGACATAATTAAAAGGGAACTTTATGTTCAAACATGCTCAAAAATTATGAAAATTTCTGAAGATTCAATCTTCAAAACACTTTCTCAAATTATTAAAAATGACAAAAACCGTAAACTGACGCGAAATTCTAAGTCCTTTGATGTTATTAAAAATCGAAGTCCAAAGATTGATTCAATTGATGAATTATATGAGTTAGAAAAAAAAATAATTTCAATTTTGATTCTATACGGTGAAAAGCAGGAGACTTTTAATGAATCGATCCTTGTTTTCTCAGAACAAAATGATGAAATTCTAGAAAAAGATAAATATGTTAATTCGAAAGTGTATGAAAAAATATTTTTGGATCTCCAACAAGACGAGATAGAGTTTGCAAACATAGAATTTAGAGAACTATTCGACATTATAATGACTGAATATCAAATAAATGGATTCATTTCAATTAAAAAAATTGTACCAACTTTATCTAAAGAACTTAGTGAAATAGTAAGTTCGATATTGTTGCAGGAAGAAAAACACTTTTTGCACAATTGGGATAAAAAAAGTATTTATGTAAAGTTGCCATCAGAAAATGTTAGTACAATGGTTACGGAAACTATTTTAAGTCTCCGAAAATTGTTAGTTAGTAAAAAAATCGAATCTCTTCAAGAAAATATAAAATCTAAAAACAATAAAAGCGTACTTGAAGACGTAATGGGATACTACCAATTAAGACGCATTGTGTCATCAAAATTGAATAGAGTTCTTTAGACTTTCTGGAACTTTGCAAACCGGTATGGGTTTCATTTTATGTTTATTTTTTTTGTTTAAGTTCTTATACAATTGGTGCACCTCTTTTTGCCTTTTGGTAAAATTTTCATTAAAACCTTTACCAGAGTTTTTCATAATGAATTCAATTTCATTGTAGGATGCACCTATCTGATCTTCATCTGTTCTGTCATCATCCCAAAGTCCGTCTGTTGGTTCAGAATTTTGAATATCTTTTATAACATTTAAAAATTTAGCAAGCATATAAACTTCTGAATTCATTAGGTCAGCAATTGGGCTTATATCAACACCACCATCTCCGTATTTGGTATAAAAACCTATTCCAAAATCCTCAACTTTATTTCCTGTTCCAGCCACCAAATAATTATATGTTGATGCAAAAAAGTACAATGTTGTCATTCTTAATCTAGCTCTAGAATTTGCTAATGCAAGATTTCTCCTTTTATCGTCAATGTCATTTGGTAAAGTAAAACAAAACTCATCAAATAATTTTGTAAGAGATAAATAGTGATGAGAAACGTTTTTGTAATTTTTTTCAAGCCATTTAATATGCTTTCTAGCATTAGATACTTGATTAGTATTTTGATGAATACCCATTTCCAGACATAAAGTTGGGTATCCAGTCCTAGCGCAAATTGTTGAGGTTACAGCTGAATCTATTCCACCAGAAACCCCGACTACAAAACCTTTCATACTAGATTTACCGATATATTCTACTAACCAATTTTCAATGAACTGTGATACCTTTTGAATGTTTTCCATTGAATATTTTTTTTAATTTAATAATTTGCAAATTAAAGTACAAAGTATATGTCAAAACAATACAAGTTATTAGTATTTCTTATGTCAATAATATTTTGTCTTATATTCATATTTATTGGATGTTCCAATAATAAAAAAATTGATTCAGAAATAAGTAAAATCCCACTAGAAGTTGAATTTGATCGATTTGATTTAAAGTTTTCATCTGTTAGTGAAAAAAAATTCAAAAATTTTAAAAAAAAATATAATTATTTATTCCCAAGTCAATTCTCGGATAGTCTGTGGATAAAAAGAAAAAATGATACTATTCAAACTATGCTCATGAGTGAGGTAAATAAAATTTTTCCTAATTTGAGTAAACTCGAAAAAGAGGTAGAACTTATATACAAACATTTTATTTATCATTTTCCCAAAATAAAAGTCCCTAAATTCTTAACATTGATAAACAATGTTGATTACCAAAATAAAATAATTTTTACCGATACATTGGTCCTTATCTCTTTGGATACATTCTTGGGATCAACAAATAAAATATACAATGGTATACCAGAGTTTATTCGGAAAGACATGGATAAATCTAGGATTGGTTCCATCTTAGTTGATAAAATTGCTAGTTCATTAGTAAAATCTCCAAACAGTAGATTTTTTTTAGATAGAATCATATTTAAAGGGAAAATACTTTTATTGAAAGATTTTGTTATTCCATCTGCAAGTGATGAAATTAAAATTGGATTTTCTAAAAAGCAGATTAATTGGGCAAACCAAAATGAAGAATATATATGGAAATATTTCATAGAGAATGAGTTGCTTTATAAAACAGACGATGATTTGATAAATAGATTTATCACACCAGCTCCATTTTCAAAATTTTATTTGGAAATTGACAATGAAAGTCCTGGAAAGATTGGTCAATGGGTTGGATGGCAAATTCTAAGATCATTTAGAAAAAAAAATCCATCACTAAAGATCTCAGACATTTTGAATCTATCTACCGAAGAACTGTTTAAAAATGCTAATTATAAACCCTGAATCTATGAAAAAAAAAAAACAAGCTAATATTAAAATTGTAGTTGAATTAGATGAAAATAAAATACCGGAAAAGATAATTTGGTCCGCTCCTGACGGGGGAGTAAATAATCAAATCTCTAAAGCAATATTTTTGTCTATTTGGGACCATAAAAACAAGGAGTCGTTATCGATCGATTTGTGGACAAAAGAAATGCCAGTTGACGAAATGAACGAATTTTTCTATCAGTCTGTAATAACTATGGGAGGAGCTTTTCAAAGAGCTACTGACAACAATAAAATTAAAGACGTAATGGATAAATTTTCTGAGTTAATGAAAAAAGAACTGAATCTAGAAAATAAAAAAAGGTCATAAAACATTACAGCTGTAAATATGTGCTAAAACATCATCAATACCTACTTTTTTTTTCGACGAAGTGATAAAATATTCTAGTTTTTTATTCAGTTTGTTTTTTAATTCTAACATGTATTCCCTAGCAATAACCTCTCCCCCTTTTAACTTATCGCTTTTTGAGAAAATGATCGTAAATTTCTTTTCTTGATTTAATAGCCAAGACATGAAGTCTAGATCAATTTCTAGGGGTTTGTGTCTAATATCAATAATTAAAAAAATCAATTTTATTTGTTTTCTGTATAAAAAATAATCATTTATTAATTTGTCAATATTTTTTTTCTTTTTTTTTGATAGCTTCGCATATCCATAACCTGGTAAATCCGTCAAGTACCAACTATCATTGATTTTAAAATGATTTATTAGTTGAGTTTTTCCTGGTTTTCCGGATACTTTTGCTATTTTTTTTTTTTTACAAATAGAATTTATAAGAGAAGATTTACCAACATTTGAACGCCCAATAAAGGCAAACTCAGGAATCAACTCATTTGGACAATTTCTTACATTTGGACTACTAGCTACGAATTCTGACTTAAATACATCCATTTAAATCAAATCTTTTTCTGTTTGAGCCAATTAAATAAAATTCTGTTAAACTCAATTGGATATTCCATCATTGGGGCATGTCCACATTTTTTTATCCATTTTAATTCAGAATTAGGAAGTAATAATTTAAACTCTGTTGCAACCTCTGGCGGTGTGACTAAATCGTTCTCTCCCCAAATTAGTAGAGTAGGAGTTAGAATATGAGGCAACTCCTGAGACATATTATGTCTAATAGCACTTTTCGCTATAGCAAGTGTTCTCACAAGTTTATCTCTGTTATTTACAGTTTCAAAAACTTCATCTACTATTTCTTTAGTTGCTATCTTAGGGTCATAAAAAACTTCTTCAGTTTTTTTCTTTATATATTCATAATTTTCTCTCTTGGGATAGCTTTCACCCATCGAATTTTCATACAACCCAGAACTTCCAGTTAAAACTAAAGATTTCACTAGGTTTGGATTGTTATTAGAAAAAATTAAACCTATATGGCCACCTAAAGAATTTCCAAGTAAAATTACATTATTTAAATTCTTGTATTGGATAAATTTTTCTAGAAAATCTGAAAAAGCCTTTACGGTAGTTTGTTTGAGGGGTAAATTATAAATTGGTAATTCTGGAATGATAACTTTATAGCCCTTGGAGGAGAAAAATTCTATGACATGTTTAAAATTGCTTAATCCCCCCATTAAACCGTGTAAAAGAATAATTACTTGTCCCTCTCCTTTTTCTATGTAATTATATCTATCCAACTTCCCAATAAAATTTTAGTTCACTATCCATTCAAATATAACTAATTCAGTGCATTCATTCTATTTTATTTTTTAAAGTTTAAATTAATTTTTTGTGGTAAAAGTTATTAACAATGTGGTAGTAAGTGGATAATTGTGGTAAATATCTTATATATTTATATAAAGATTAATGAAATTGGATCATTTTATTGGTACGTATGAATGTAAAATTGATGTCAAGGGGAGAATTTTAATTCCTTCCGCCTTAAAAAAACAAATATCGATATCTCAAAGGGATGGTTTTGTAATAAAAAGGGGTTTATTTAATAATTGCTTGGAATTATATCCATTTGATCAATGGAAATTTGTAATGAATAAAATTGACCAACTAAATCGTTTTAACAAAAAAAATATTGATTTTATTCGCCGATTTACTGCTGGAGTAAAAAAAATTGATATAGATACAAATGGGAGGTTGTTAATTCCCAAAGATTTAATCAAACACGCACGTATTAAAAAGGATATAGTTTTAAGTGCTGCTGTAAATATTCTTGAAATATGGGATAAGAATCTTTATGAAGAAGTAATTGACGAAGCAAAAGTTGATTTTAGTTCTTTAGCTGAAGAAGTAATGGGAGATGAAAATGAATGAATTTATTTATCATAATCCAGTATTACTTGAAGAGTCAATATGTGAACTTATTACAGACCCAAACGGCATATATGTTGATGTGACTTACGGGGGGGGAGGACACTCAAAGGAAGCTTTACGAAAGCTGTCAACCAAAGGGAAGCTTTTTGCATTTGATCAAGATATTGACGTAAAAGAAAATCTAATTGAGGACACAAGATTTTGTTTTATCAATTCTAATTTCAAGCATTTAAAAAAGTATCTAAACCACTTTGAGATATATAAAGTCAAGGGTATTATTGCAGATTTTGGAGTTTCATCTCATCAATTAGAAATTCCATCAAGAGGTTTTTCCATTATGAGAGATGGACCTTTAGATATGAGGATGAATAAATCTTCAGTTTTGACAGCTGAGACCATCATAAATAATTATGAAGAAAAAAAAATCTATAAAATCTTAAAAGACTATGGGCAGGTTAGAAAGGCAAATGAAATAGCAAACAAAATTGTGTCATATAGAAAAATTAAACCAATTAAATCAACAGCTGACCTTGTTAAAGTTGTAGAAGACTCGATAAATAAATTTTCAAGGTATAAAACTTTAGCAAAGATTTTCCAATCTATAAGAATAGAAGTCAACGATGAATTGGAGGTAATTAAACAGCTTTTGCTCCAGGCCTCTGATTTGATAGAGGTAAAAGGTAGAATTGTATGTATTTCATATCATTCCTTAGAAGATAGACTTATTAAAAATTTCATAAGAAGTGGTTCATTCGATAATAATTACAATAGAGATTTTTTTGGCAACATTAAAAAGCCTTTTCAAAAAATTGGAGGTTTGGTTATGCCTGAAGTTGAGGAAATAAATAAGAACAAAAAGGCAAGGAGCGCTAGGATGAGAATAGCTGAAAAAATATGAAAAATATTTTATCCTTTTTGAATATTGATTTTTTGTTGAAAGAAGATTCAATGAAAAACTGGAGAATGCTTTTTTTTATATCAATACTGGCTATGATTTCTATAGCTAGCGGTCACAATGCAGACAAAAAAATTTATGAGATTGCGAATTTGAACAACGATTTGAAACGTGTGAAAAGCAAATTTGTAGAAAACAAATCTCAATTAATGTTCTTAAGGCTTGAAACAAGAGTTTCTCAAAGACTTCTTGAAATTGGGATAGGACCCTCAAAAGAACAACCAATTAGATTAAAATTAAATAAATAATGCTCCTATGAAAAGAAAAATAATGTTTAGATACTACGTGTCATTAACCTTAATAATTTTTTTCGCATTTGTTTTGATTTTTAAACTATTATATATACAGATTAAAGAGGGAGGGTACTATAGGAGTATTTCAAAAAATAATACAATTAAAAATTTTATTTTAGAACCTAGTAGAGGTAATATATACTCGGATGATAATAGTTTACTAGCAACGACAACTCCACGTTACGAAATTAGATGGGACTCAAAAGTTCCGTCAAAAGCAAACTTTCAAAAAAATAAAATACATCTTTCAAAAGGACTTTCTAAAATTTTGGGTAAAAAAAGCGAATATTACTTGGAAATTTTAAATAGAGCGAGAGAAGAAAGCAACAGATATCTTTTAATATCAAGGAATTTAAACTATTCTCAGTACAAGCTTATCAAAGAGCTACCACTTTTTAATCTTTCACCCCTTAAGGGAGGATTAATTGTCGAGTCAAAAGAAGTTAGAGAAAACCCAATGGGAAAGATTTGCGAAAGGACAATTGGTTATGAAAAAAAGGACCCTTCTGGACAGTATATAAGAGTTGGTCTAGAAGGTGCTTTCAGTCATTTCTTAAAAGGGCAAAGTGGACAAAGATTGAAACAAAAAATAGCTAATGGACAGTGGAAGCCCATAAATGACAATAACGAAAGGGAGCCAACGCAAGGCTATGATATTTATTCAACCATAAATGTTAATATTCAAGATATATCTCATCATGCTCTTTTACGTCAGTTAGAAAAATATGATGCTAGCCATGGTTGTGTTGTAGTTATGAAAACAAATTCCGGGGAAATCAAGTCTATTGTTAATCTTTCTAGAACTAAAAATGGGAAATATTATGAAAAATTTAATTACGCAGTAGCAGAGTCGCAAGAGCCAGGCTCAACATTTAAATTAATGTCAGTAATTGCCACATTAGAAAATGATAATGCTTTGAGTAAAAAGCTGATCGATACAGAAAATGGTGAAATTATTTTTTATAACAAATATAAAGTTCGTGATTCAAAAAAAGGAGGTTATGGAAAAATAAGCCCCTCAAAAGCATTCGAGATTTCTTCTAATACTGGAATAGTAAAGATGGTTTATGAGAATTATAAAAATAATCCAAAAAAATTTGTGGACAGACTTTATAACATGGGATTAAATGATGTGTTAGGTTTGAGTATAAAAGGAGAGGGAAAACCAATGATTCCATATCCAGGAGACAAAAATTGGAGCGGGATTTCACTTCCATGGATGGCATTTGGTTATGGAATAAAACTAACACCTTTACAAATCCTGTCATTTTATAATGGTGTTGCCAACGACGGAGAAATGGTTAAACCTCGATTCATAAATAAAATAAAAAATCCTGGTTCATCTTCAATCAAAGTATTCGAAAAGGAAATTTTAAATCCATCTATTTGTTCGGATACAACTTTAGCAAAGGTCCAAAAAATGATGTTCAATGTTATTGACAAAAAATGGGGAACAGCCAACAAAATTAAAAGTAGTCAATTAAAAATGGCAGGAAAAACTGGCACATGCCAAATAGAATACACCTCCGAGGAGACCCAATATGTTTCAAGTTTTGTTGGGTATTTCCCATACGAAAATCCCGAATATTCATGCATTGTAGTTGTTAATAAACCTAATAAAAAAATTGGCTATTATGGTGGTGAAGTCGCAGCTCCAGTCTTCAAAGAAATTGCCGAAAAGTTATATTCAAAAACTCCTAAGGATGTGATTATGACGTCTAAAGATCCACTACATAGATTTTCTAAAAATTATAAAAGGGTTGAACTGAACAAAAAAGATAATGATCTTATTATTCCTAATCTTGTTGGAATGCCTGCAATGGACGCAATTGTAATTCTTGAGCAGATGGGTTTAAAATTTCTTCTAAAAGGAGAGGGAAAAGTTATTAGTCAATCAATTAAGTCGGGAATTAAAATCGATTACGATAAAAAAATCATTTTATATCTGTTATGAAAACATTAAAAGATATTATTTACGGTATTGATTTAGATTCAATAAAAGGAGATACTAATTTAATCATTAAATCAATTGAATTCGATTCTAGAAAGGTCGTTGAAGGGTCACTATTTATAGCAATCAAAGGAGAAAACGATGATGGGCACGAATTTATTGATGAGGCAATAGAAAATGGTGCTCATGCGATAATCTACAGCGATAAAATTTTTAGGGATGAAAAAATAACATGTATAAAAACACCAAATACAAGGAAATCATTGTCAATTATTGCATCAAACTTTTATGAAAATCCATCAAAAAAAATAAAATTAGTAGGGATAACAGGAACCAATGGTAAAACAACAATTGCAACTCTTCTCTACAATCTATTCAATAAAGCAGGTTTAAAATCAGGACTAATCTCGACCATCAATATTCAATACAACGGTATAGAAATAGAAAACCACCACACCACACCAGACTCAAAAAAAATAAATCAAATACTTTATCAAATGGTAAAAAGTGAAATTGAATTTTGCTTTATAGAAGTATCATCACACGGAATAGACCAGGATAGAATAAATGGATTAAAATTTTATTGTGGTGTGTTTACAAATATCACAAGAGATCACTTAGATTACCATAAATCTTTTGCTTCATACAGAAACGTAAAAAAGAAATTTTTTGATAATCTCACACGTGACTCTTTTGCAATTATAAATGCAGACGATAAAAACTCAAAATTCATGGTTCAGAATTGTTTATCAAAAATTAAAACTTTTGGAATTAACAATTTTGCTGATAATAATGCTAAAATTTTAGAAATTGATTTTTCTGGAATGCTTTTGAAAATTAATCAAAATGAATTTTGGACTCCTCTTATTGGAAAATTTAATGCCTCTAATCTTTTGGCAGTTTTTTCAGTGGCCAATGTTGCAGGAATTAAGTCAATTAAAACTCTGAAAATTTTAAGTCAAATCAAGGGGATAAGTGGAAGGTTTGAAATTTTAAAAACACCTAATAATGCTTATGTAATTGTAGATTATGCGCATACACCTGATAGTTTGGAAAATGTCATAGAAACAATAAGTCAGATAAGAACCAAAAACGAATTTTTTACAGCCATAATAGGATGTGGTGGCAACAGGGATTTGGGTAAAAGATCTAAGATGGGACAAATTGTTTTGAATGGTTGCGATAAAGTGATTTTCACTTCCGATAATCCAAGATATGAAAAGCCTGAAAAAATAATTGATGACATGCTATTAGGAATCGATCCAAATAATGTAAAAAAAATATCCAAAATAATTAATAGAAGAGATGCCATCTCAAACGGATGTGCACAATTAAAATCAGGAGATATTCTATTAGTTGTTGGAAAGGGTCATGAAACTTATCAAGAAATTAAAGGAGAGAAAATTCCTTTTAATGATTTGAAAATTGTAAAAGACTCATTCAGTTAAATATTATGCTCTATTATTTATTTAATTTTCTTGAACAAAAATATCAAATTCCTGGAGCAGGACTTTTTCAATATATTTCATTTAGAGCTTCATTTGCACTTATTTTCTCACTAATTATCTCAATATTTTTTGGAAGAAAAATTATTGAAATTTTAAAGAAATATAAGATTGGTGAAGAGGTTAGAGAATTAGGTTTAGTAGGTGAAACATCTAAAAATGGTACACCCACGATGGGTGGAATCATAATAATAATTGGAACAATATTACCAGTTTGTTTATTTTCAAAGTTTAATAACATATATGTTATTTTGTTGATATTCACTACTCTATGGATGGGTTCTATAGGCTTCATAGACGACTATATTAAAATTTTCAAAAACGATAAAAAAGGTTTAAAAGGGAGTTTCAAAATCATCGGACAAATTATATTAGGAATAGTTGTTGGCTCTACTATTTATTTTCATCCGGAAATTACAATTAAACAGAAGATGACGGAATTCACTAAAAACTCAAAAGTTGAAGACAGAACTTTTTATAATGAAGAGAAATCAACAAAAACCACAATTCCTTTGGTTAAGGGCAACGAGTTTGATTATTATGTTTTAATCAAATGGACATCTATCCCTAAATCAATGACATGGATAATTTTCATCCCAATGGTAATTTTTATAATAACTGCTGTTTCAAATGGTGCTAACTTAACTGACGGTGTGGATGGATTAGCTGCAGGTAGCTCGGCAATTATGGCCATCACACTTGGTATTTTCGCATGGGTGTCAGGCAATATAATTTTTTCAGATTATTTAAACATCATGTATATACCCGATGCTGGAGAGATTACAGTTTTTGTAGCTTCATTCACAGGAGCGTTAATTGGATTCTTGTGGTTTAATACATATCCAGCCAATGTTTTTATGGGTGACACTGGAAGTTTGACTGTTGGGGCTTTGATTTCGGTTATAGCGATTATGGTTAGAAAAGAATTGCTATTGCCAATTATTTGTGGAATTTACCTAGTAGAAGTTTTATCTGTTATAATTCAAGTTTCCTTTTTCAAGTATACAAAAAATAAAAAAGGGGTAGGTCAAAGAATTTTCTTAATGTCTCCAATACACCATCATTTTCAAAAAAAGGGACTTCATGAAAGTAAAATTGTAAACAGATTTTTAATAATTGGGGTTTTATTAAGTGTGGTATCAGTTCTAACATTAAAATTAAGATGAAGGGATTAATTGCAATTTTAGGTTCAGGGGAAAGTGGAAGAGGTGCTGCAATTTTAGCCAAAAAAGTAGGATACGATGTTTTTGTATCGGATTTAAATAAAATAAAAAAAGCTACAAAATTACTGTTTAAAAGTTTGTCAATTGAATATGAAGAAAATCAACACTCGATAGATAAAATTTTAAAAGCAGAAAAAATAATAAAAAGTCCAGGGATTGATATGAAGTTAGATGTAATAACTAACATCCAAGAAAATGGGGTTGATATTATATCAGAAGTTGAATTTGGGTTTTTACATACTAAATCAAAAATCATTGGAGTTACAGGAAGTAATGGCAAAACTACTACTGCAACAATGATTTACAACATTTTAAAAAAATCAGGGTATGATGTTGCATTAGCAGGAAACATTGGCAAAAGCTTTTCGGAATCAGTTGCAAAACAAAACCATAAAATTTATGTTTTAGAAATAAGCAGTTTCCAATTAGACAATATAATAGATTTTTCTCCTGATATATCGGTTATTACAAGTATCTCACCAGATCATCTAGACAGATATAATAACGATTTTAATGAATATGTAAAAGCAAAACTTAAAATAACACTTAATCAAAATATAAACCAATTTTTAATTTTTAACTCTGATGATGTGGAGTTAAAAAAAGCTGTCGAGAATTATGCTCAAAATGTAATTCAATTTCCCTATGGCTTTAAATCTCCAAAAGGAAGTTTAACTACGACAGTTAAAAAAAAATCAATAATAGTAAAATATAAAAAAAATATTAATATGTATGATACTTTAAATTTTTCCCTTAAAGGGAGGCATAACTTGCTAAATGCGATGGCTGCAGTTTCAGTAGCTAGACTCTTAAAAGTCTCGAATAAATGTATAAGAGATAGTTTAATAAGTTTTTCAAATGTTGAGCATAGACTTGAGGAGGTCCTGAAAATTCAAAACATAACCTACATAAATGATTCGAAGGCAACAAATGTTAATGCAACTTTTTACGCTCTTGAAAGCATGGAGGGTCAAACAGTATGGATTGTGGGCGGAATTGATAAAGGCAATGATTACATGGAACTATTACCTTTAGTAAGAGAAAAGGTTAAATCAATTATTTGTATTGGATTGGATAATGAAAAAATAATTGAATCTTTTTCGCCTGTTGTTGACGTTTTAGTGGAAACTCAGTCAATGTCTGAGGCAGTTAAAATTGCACATAAACTCGCAAATAAAAAAGATTATGTTTTATTGTCACCTGCATGTGCAAGTTTTGATCTTTTCAAAAATTTTGAAGATCGTGGAAACCAATTTAAAAAAGCAGTAAGAAATCTTTGACAATGCAAAAAAAACTCATTCAAGGTGATAAAGTTTTGTGGGTTCTCTTAGCGCTGCTAGCCCTTTTTTCATTTTTTCCAATTTTTAGTGCTAGTTCTAATTTAAGTTACGTTATTGGAACAGGTTCTCCGTGGCAATACTTGCTTAAACACACATTTATTCTAATTACAGGATTTTTATTAATTCTTAGTGTTCATAAAATTCCCTTTTATTACTTTAAGGGAATATCAATTTTACTTTTACCGGTTGTGATTTTAATGTTACTATATACAATATCGCAAGGTAAAATGATTGACGGAGTGAACGCAAGTAGGTGGATTAAGATTCCTCTTATAGGAATTAGTTTTCAGACATCCTCTTTAGCTTCTTTAGTTCTAATGATTTACATAGCACATTATCTAGACAAAATTAAAGAACAAAATATTGATTTTAAAAAATCATTATTACCCTTATGGACTCCTATTTTTTTGACATTCGTTTTAATTTTCCCTACAAATTTATCTACAGCATTGATTTTCATATTTACTGTTTTTTTGATTTTAATTTATGGTTGTTATCCTTTAAGGTATTTATTTAATATTTTTTTAATTGGGCTTTTTTTGTTTACAATTTTCATTTTTTTAGCAATTCAATATCCAGAAAAGGCCCCAGATAGGATGAATACTTGGATAAATAGAGTCGAAAATTACTTCGATCCCTCGTTGAGTAAAGATGGAAATTATCAAATTGAAAGAGCAAAGACTGCAATTGCAACAGGTGGACTTACTGGTTTGGGAGTTGGTAAAAGTGTAATGAAAAACTTTTTACCCCAAAGTAGTTCTGATTTCATTTATGCTATTATTGTTGAAGAGTATGGTCTAATAGGAGGAATAATGGTTATCTTAATTTATTTATTAATTCTTTTTAGAATAACAGTTATCCTTCACCATGCTAGCTCCGTTTATGGTAAATTACTAATCATTGGGGCCGGTCTACCAATAATAATTCAAGCCTTTATAAACATAGGTGTTGCCCTAAATATTTTTCCTGTAACTGGACAAACCCTTCCATTGCTGAGTAGTGGTGGATCGGCAGCTTGGGTAACATGTATAGCTTTTGGAATAATTTTAAGTGTAAGCCAGGAAAGATTTACTAATGAAAAAATAATACCAGATAAATCAGATTTTAACCCATTATTAATAATCAGTGAAGAGAAATAATAAAATCATAATTTCCGGTGGTGGAACTGGAGGTCACATATATCCTGGCATTGCAATAGCTAATTACTTAAAAAAAATTAATCCACTAAATCAAATATTGTTCGTTGGTGCTTATGGAAACATGGAAATGAATAGAGTGCCTCAAGCTGGATTTAAAATACATGGATTGTGGATTTCAGGTCTAAACAGAAAAAAGTGGTGGAAAAATCTTTTTCTACCATTAAAAATTTTCGTAAGCATCATTCAAGCAATTTTAATATGGATCAAATTTAGACCAAATATTATGATTGGCACTGGCGGATATGTTAGTCTTCCTATTTTATTTGTTGGGTCAATTTTCAAAACCAAAATTGTTATCCAAGAACAAAATTATTTACCAGGTATTAGTAATAAAATTCTCTCTCGATTTGCAACTATTATCGCCGTTTCTTACGAAAACATGGAAAGATTTTTTCCTAACCAAAAAATTATTATTACTGGTAATCCCGTCAGAAGCTCCTTGATTCAAGCTAAACAAAAAATAAACAAAATTAAAAAAAGTAATTCTTTAAGGGAATTCAGTTTAAATATTTTAGTACTAGGTGGGAGTTTGGGTTCTAAAAAAATTAATGAAGTCATTTCCAAGAACCTCATTTTCTTTGAAAAAAATAAGATTAAAGTCATATGGCAGTGTGGGAAAAATTACTTCGAAAGATATAAAAATTTTGAAGACAAATTTATTAAGATATTCCCCTTTTTAGAACAAATCGAGAGTTTCTATAATGAAAGTGACATAATTATTTCAAGAGCTGGAGCACTAACAATTTCAGAACTCTGTGTAGTTGGGAAACCATCGATTTTGATTCCTTCCCCTAATGTATCTGAAAACCATCAATTTCATAATGCAAAATATCTACTAGACAGAAACGCAGCTATTGTGATTGATGAAAAGAAAATTAACAACGAATTTTTAATGCACCTTTATGAACTTATTGTATCAAAGGAAACCAGAAAACAGCTCTCAAAATCAATTTACAAGTTAGCTAGACCGAATGCAACGAAAGATATTGTGTTTCAAATAAACAAAATTTTAGCAAATGAATAAAAGAGACGCCTTTTATTTCATAGGAATAGGAGGTATTGGGATGTCATCAATAGCTCAATATTTAATTACTAATAATCATAAAGTTGGAGGATATGATTTGACAAAATCCGAAATAACAAAAAACTTAGAAAAAATTGGAGTGCAAATCAATTATACAGATGAAATAAATAGTATCCCGTCATTTTTTAAAAAAGTAAGTGTGATTATAATCTTTACCCCTGCCATAACTTTTAGAAACAAGCAACTTTTATTTTTTAAAAATCAAGGAAATCAAATTTATAAAAGAGCTCAAATTTTAGGGTATTTGACTAAAAAGTTTAAAACAATTGCAATTGCTGGGACACACGGTAAAACAACAACTGCGGCTATAGCTACGCATCTTTTTTACAAAACTCGACAATCCTTTACTGCTTTTGTAGGGGGTATTCTAAATGAATTTAATTCAAATATTATTATTAATGGTGATAAATATGCAATTGTGGAAGCTGACGAATACGACAGGTCATTCTTAAACCTAAAACCTGATTACGGACTTATAACCTCGATAGATTCTGACCATTTGGATATTTATGGAAGTTTCGAAGAAGTTAAAAAATCTTTTTCAGAATTTATAAAAAAGATCTCTAATAAAGTTATAACAAGTAAGGATTTGGGCGTAAATGGAATAACATATAGTTTAAATAAAAAATCTGATTATGAAGCACATAACATAAAATTTTCAAAAACAGGTTACTTTTTTGATTTGACTACTCCCTCAAAGACTCACAAATCTGTTTTTTTTAGTCAACTAGGTACCCATAATTTATTAAATGCTGTGGGAGCATTTGCAATTTCAAGTCAAGTAGGGATAAATGAAAATGAATTGTGCGAGGGTCTTTCAACTTTTAAGGGAGTAAATAGAAGGTTTCAGTTTATACTAAACACAAAGAAGAGTATTATAATTGATGACTATGCTCATCATCCCAATGAAATAATTGCAGTTTGGAGCGCTTTGAAAAATCACTTCCCAAATGAAAAAAAATGTGTAATATTCCAACCTCACCTATTTTCTAGAACAAAAGATTTTATGAACGATTTTGCGAGAGCCTTGAGTAAATTCGATCGAGTAATTTTATTACCTATTTATCCTGCACGAGAAATTCCTATTGAAGGAATTGAATCATCCATTTTACAAATTAAAATTAAATCAAAAAATAAAGTTGAATTGATTGAGCTAGATGATTTGCTGTATACCTTAAAAAAAATCCCAGAAAAAGTAAAAGTTGTTTTGGGTGCAGGAGACATTGGTTCACAAATAGAAAAAATTAAGGAGAAACTACAAAAAATATGAGATACAGAATAATTAGTTTTTTATCCATTTTAATAATATTAATTTTCCTAATCTTTTTATCCCAAAAAAGAAACTCCGAAAATAAAATGCTTAATTTAAAAATTGGTTTTAAAGATAAAGAGGGTAGATTTTTAGATTCTCAGATGGTTAATAAATTGTTAATACAAAGGAAAGATACTATGTTTTTATTAAGAGAAGATATGGTAGATTTGAGAATATTTGAAGATTTGCTTACATCTAATCCAATGATAGCTAGTGCCAATGTTTTTAAAATACCGCAGGGTGTTTTAAACGTAAAAATAGAGGAACGGAAGCCCATTGTGAGAATAATCAATGATCAAGAAGAGTTTTATCTTGATAGTTTCGGTGTGAAAGTTCCATTATCAAGTGAGTACTCTGCCAAGGTACCTATCTTTTATGGTCAACTAGGAAGTAAAATTATAGATCTTGTAAATTTTGTCAAATTAATTAATAAAGATTCATTCACAAGAGGTGAAATTATTGATTTAAAAAAACTTAACAGTAGTTACATCATTGGTCTTCGCTCTTTTCCATTCAAAGTTACATGGGGTAAAAATTCAAAACACAACCAGAAGGTAAAAAAACTAAAATATTTATATAGTTATTTGGAAAATGAGGATTTTTTAAAAATAGAGAAAGTAAACTTAACTTTTGATAAACAAATAGTTTTAGATTATGAGCAAAATAGAAAATAAGCAATTTGCAGTTGGTTTAGACATTGGAACAACTAAGATTGTAGCAATGGTAGGAACAAAAAACAAGTTTAATAAAGTTGAAATAATTGGAATTGGAAAATCTAAGAGTCTAGGTGTTCATCGAGGAGTTGTTAATAATATAACACAGACAATTCACTCAATTCAGGAAGCAGTAAGTGAAGCAGAATTAAAATCTTCAATTGAAATAAAAAATGTTGTTGTTGGAATTGCAGGTCAGCATATAATGAGTATTCAACATAGTGATTATATCACAAGAAAAAATCCCGAAGAAGTAATCGATGAAAATGATGTAGAAAAATTAATCAATCAGGTCTACAAGCTTGTAATGCTTCCAGGTGAAGAAATAATTCATGTATTACCTCAAGAATTTAAAGTTGATGGGCAAGCAGAAATTAAAGAACCTATAGGAATGTATGGGGGGCGTCTAGAAGCTAATTTTCACGTTGTTGTTGGTCAAGTTTCCTCAATTAAAAATATAGGTAGATGTATAAAAAGTGCCGATTTAAAAATGGAGAAAATTACTTTAGAACCAATTGCGTCGTCAGACGCGGTTTTAAGCGCAGAAGAAAAAGAAGCAGGGGTGGCACTAGTTGATATAGGAGGTGGTACAACTGATATAGCCATTTTTAAAGATGGGATAATACGACATACTTCTGTTATACCATTCGGAGGTAATGTTGTTACCGATGATATCAAAGAGGGTTGTTCAATAATACAAAAACACGCTGAGCTTTTAAAGATTAAATTTGGTTCAGCTTGGCCTGGAGAAAATAAAGAAACGGAAATTGTTTCAATACCTGGCCTGAGAGGTCATGAACCAAAAGAGATTTCATTGAAAACACTATCTAAAATAATTAATGCAAGAATAGTTGAAATAATTGAACAGGTATTTTTAGAGATAAAAAATTATGGGCACGATGAACAAAAAAAGAAACTCATTGCTGGCATTGTAATAACAGGTGGTGGGAGTCAACTCAAGCATTTGAAGCAATTAGTTGAGTACATAACAGGGATGGATACAAGAATAGGTTTCCCAAATGAACATCTAGCTGGGGATTCAGAAGATGACCAAACTAGTCCAGTTTTTTCAACAGCTGTAGGGCTTTTAATGACTGCTTTAAATGAAAATTATGATACAAACGAACTGGTTCTTGAAGATGATACAGTTGATAGCATACATGAAACAACAAATAAAGATGAATCGAATTCTAATAATGCTAAGAGAAGTACAATTTTTGAAAGGTGGACTGAAAAGTTCAAAGAATTTTTGGATAAAGCCTAACTATCAAATACTAACTAATTAAAAAGAAAATATGGAGGAGAGTTTCAATTTTGATTTACCCAAAAATAGAAGTAATGTAATTAAAGTTATTGGTGTTGGTGGGGGCGGGGGAAATGCAATCAATTATATGTTTAAGCAAGGAATCTCTAGTGTAGATTTTGTTGTATGCAATACGGACTCTCAAGCTTTAGAAAAAAGTCCTGTGCCTATCAAGATTCAATTAGGTGTATCCTTAACTGAAGGCCTTGGTGCAGGAGCGAACCCTGAAATTGGAAGTCTAGCAGCCAAAGAAAGTGAGGAAGAAATCAAATCACTTCTAAGTAATCAAACTAAAATGGTTTTCATTACCGCAGGGATGGGGGGGGGAACAGGCACTGGTGCAGCTCCTGTGATTGCTCAGATGTCAAAACAGCTTGATATTTTAACGGTTGGTATTGTAACCATCCCTTTTCAATTTGAAGGAAGGATGAGATCCGATCAAGCCCAGTTAGGAATAGAAAATTTAAGAGAAAATGTCGATTCTTTAATTGTTATAAATAATAATAAACTAAGAGAGGTTTACGGTAATTTAGGATTTAAAGCGGGTTTCGCAAAAGCAGACGAAGTTCTAGCAACAGCGGCTAGAGGAATAGCTGAGGTAATAACACACCATTACAGACAGAACATTGATTTAAAAGATGCTAAAACAGTTTTAAGCAATAGTGGAACTGCTATAATGGGTTCTGCTATTGCGGAAGGGTCTAATAGGGCTGAAGAGTCAGTATTAAAGGCTTTAGATTCTCCGCTGCTAAATGATAATAAAATAAAGGGTTGTAAAAATGTATTATTACTTATAGTTTCGGGAGAGGAAGAAATTACAATAGATGAAATTGGAGAAATAAATGATTTAATTCAAACACAGGCAGGGAATAACACAAATATTATTATGGGTATTGGAGAGGACATAAATCTAAAACAAGGAATTTCTGTTACTATTATTGCAACTGGTTTTAACTCTGATCAGCAACATGAGATTGTAAACATTGAAGCTAAAAAGATTATTCATACACTTGAAGAAGATCAGTCATTTGTTCAAGATCTTAGTGATGATAATAATAATTTAAATAATAATGGTATTAGTACTGAACAAATGTTAAATAATACATCATTTGATAAAAATAATTTTATCCAAGAGGAAAAATTAAACCACACTAAAATTTCAAAAGTTGATGATGAGAAGAGGCCAAAAAGTCATGATTTTGATATAAAAGGGGAAGAACTAATTAAAACAAATGAAAACATTAAGAATATTGAAACAACATCAACCCATATTTCTTTGGATTCGAATGATAAAATATTTGAAAATGAGTTTAATGACGAACATAATGAATCTATCGATTCGATAGAAATTTTTGATTTCGAGATGATAAATGATTTAGACTCAACCCAAACTAAATTAGATTTTAATGAATCTCAAAATCATTCGAAGAAAAAAGAAATCAAAAAGTCCAATTCTAAAGAAAAAAATGAACTAGAAGCTATAGAATTAAATGAAGAACAAAACCTCAAAAAAAGTTCTGAAATTGACAACCTTGAGGAGAATTTTGAAATGGAAAATCTTGGGGAGAATTTTGAAATGGAAAATCTTGGGGAGAATTCTGAAATGGAAAATCTTGAGGAG
>MDTA01088081.1_pt1 | contig 28576 bp, 22 predicted proteins | sample 811151 | NCBI WGS metagenome assembly MDTA01 (sample SAMN05326648, study PRJNA326480) | marine metagenome | isolation source: seawater | place: Indian Ocean: South | collected 2010 | reverse complement strand
TTCCGGTTACAGGATTAAGATTTTTTACTGTATATGGACCATGGGGCAGACCTGATATGGCTCCTATGATATTTACAAAAAACATATTTGAAGAAAAACCAATTCAAATTTTCAATAATGGAAATATGTTTAGAGATTTTACTTACATAGATGATGTAATTGAATCAACCTTTAGAATCTTAAGTAAAATACCCTATACTGACCAAAATTTTAACAAAGCATTGATTAATCCTTCAATAAGTTGGGCTCCCTACAAAGTTTTTAATATAGGTAATAGCAATTCCATTCCTTTAATGGATTTTATAGGTTTGCTTGAGGAGAAAATTGGTAAAAAATCTATTAAAGAATTCAAGAAAATGCAAGCCGGTGACGTCAAAGGAACAGCTGCAGATACTAAAAAAATTGAAATCGAAACAGGTTTCAAACCAAATACACCTCTTGCTTTTGGATTAGAAAGATTTGTAGATTGGTATATAAAGTATTTTTCTATAAGATAGTTCAGAAATTATTTTCTAAAAATTTTAAGCAATGTTTAAGAATGCGTTCGCTTGCTTTACCATCTCCGAAAGGATTAATAGCTCTGCTCATTTTTTCATATTGAATACTATCCCTTAATAAAAGATTGACCTCTTTCAAAATTGACTCAGGGTTAGTTCCAATTAGTTTTGCAGTACCTGCCGTTATAGCCTCTGGTCTTTCTGTAGTTTCTCTTAAAACTAAAACTGGTTTTCCTAAAGATGGAGCTTCCTCTTGAATACCACCCGAATCCGTCATTACTAAATAACATCTTTTTAAAGCATCTATAAGTTCTATATAATTTAATGGTTCTATTAAGATTGCTCTTTTATGAGAGCCTAAAATCTTTATTAAGGGCTCCCTAACTAATTTATTTCTGTGCAAAGGAAGCAAGACAGTAATTTGTGGATTAGTATCCAAAATACTTTTAACTCCATTAGCGATATCTAATAATTTAGAACCCCAATTTTCTCTTCTATGCACGGTTATAAAAATCACTTTATTTTCATCCCAATTAATACCCCTTAATAATAAATTACTCTCCCTTTTAGCCATTATTTTTAAGGAATCAATAACTGTATTTCCTGTTTTAAAAACATCTCCATTTATTTGAGAATTTCTTAAATTTCGTAATGACTTATCTGTTGGAGCAAAATGTAAAGAGGCTATTTGAGAAATCATTCTTCTATTAGCCTCTTCCGGAAAAGGATTAAATAAATCATTTGTTCTTAATCCTGCTTCAATATGGCCTACAAAAATTCCTTTATAAAAGGCTGCTAATGCAGCAGAAAAAGCAGTTGTAGTATCACCCTGAACTAAAACTAAATTTGGCAAAGAAGAATTAAATTCATTGGACAAACCCTCTAATGTTGAACAAGTTATATGGGTTAGGGTTTGATTCTTTTTCATAATTTCCAAATTTAAATCTTCCTTCAAGTCAAATAAATCCATGACCTGCATAACCATTTCTTTATGTTGTCCAGTTATTAAAATTTTTGTTCTTAATAATTTACACTCTCTGAATTTCTTTATCACTGGAGCCATTTTTATTGCTTCGGGTCTTGTACCTAAAATAAAAGTGACTAGTGGTAAAACTTTTTTTAACATTTAAAAACTAACTATTTTTTTATTTTATTTAAAGATAATTTACTTATTGACCACTCTGGAATTAAATCTGATAAAACTGCTAATGAATTTTTAGTGTCATTTTCTTCAAAATATTTTTCGAGTAGATCTAATTTTTCTTCTAAAAAGATACTTGATAATGATTTTTCATTTACTTTAAAAATAAATTTGTTTGAGGTATTAACTGAATTTCCGTCTATTAATAATTCCTCATATAATTTTTCTCCAGGTCTTAATCCTGTATAAATTATCTCAATATCTCCATTTGGATTGGCATCATTTAATAATTTAAGACCACTTAATTGAATCATTTGCTCAGCAAGATCTTTTATTTTTACAGGCTCACCCATATCTAGCAAAAACACATCCCCGCCTTCTGACAATAATGAAGCGTGAAGTACTAATTGAGAGGCTTCTTTTATTGTCATAAAATAGCGTATAACTTCAGGATGGGTAACTGTTACTGGCCCACCTTTCAATATTTGTTCTTTAAAAAGTGGAATAACAGATCCTGAAGAACCAAGAACATTTCCAAAACGAACAATAGAAAATTTCGTATGAATTTTATTTTTATTTTTTTCATCAAAAACTTTATTAGAGAAATCTTGAACAATTAATTCTGCAAGTCTTTTTGATGCACCCATTACATTCGCAGGCCTAACAGCTTTATCCGTGGAGACCAATAAAAACTTATCTATATTTAACTCTAAGCAAGTTTTACACAAGACTCTGGTCGTTAAGATATTATTTGCCAAACCTGCAATTGGATTTTCTTCTACAAGAGATACATGTTTATAAGCTGCCGCATGAAAAACTATTTCTACTGAATTTTTTAAGAATAATTTTTTAATTAAATCATAATTATTGCAGTTACATAATATGGGAATAACTTCGACCATTTTATTTTTATGCTTTAATTCTTTATTTATTGCATAAAGATTTGGCTCGCTCATATCAATAAGAATTAGTTTTTTTGGACTAAGATTATTTATTTCTCGACTTAATTGGCTGCCAATAGATCCTCCCGCTCCAGTAATACAAATATTTTTTCCTTCATAATATGTTTTTAGGCTTTGCAAATCTTCCTCAATACATTCTCTCCCCAAGAGTTTCTCAATTTTTATTGGTTTAAGTGTATCGATTTTTGCTTTTCCTGAAACAAGATCATCAATAGATGGTACTTGCAATATTGGAATATTTAAATTTTTAATGTTATCAATGATTTTTTTTAACTCAAAATTTTCAAGTGAAGGTATCGCAAGAAGTACTAAATCAATATCATCCTTTATATCATTTAAATAAGAAGCCAACCTTATTTGAATACCATTAAGGTTTCTGTTTGATAGTTTTTTTGAATCGTCTATAAAAGCAACAATTTGATATTTTCCTGAGATTCTTAATGATGCTTGTAATCTTGCCCCTGCCTCACCAGCACCATAGATAACAACTCTGGGGATCTTATTGATATTGATCTTTTTTAAATAATTTAGCATATCTCTAATGATTAAACGCCATGTAATTGTTAAAAAACTTAGAGTGAATAATGCATAAATAAACTCCGAAAGAGTTAATCTCTTCATAGGAAAAAGATTATTAACCAAATAAAAGATAAAGATTATTAATATATTTCTTAAAAAACTTATATATATTAATTTGCTACCAATATATCTAGTCAAACTTTTATATTGTCCGCTAAATAAATAAACTCCGATTCCAATTAAAGTAAAAAAAGTTGATATAGAAAATGAATATTGATCAGTTTGATTAATTTCATAACTATTTTTAAAGAATGTTAATATAGAAAAAGTACACAAAAAGCAGAAAGCATCTACAAAAAGTAAAATAATTTTTCTTGCTTTTGGTTCAATAGAATCTAAAAAAGAATTTAAATATATTAAATATTTACTTCCCATAATTAAAAAATAAAAATTTAAACTTTCCTTTTAAATGAAGATTATTTAAACTTAAAAGGAATAGCAATTTTCTGATCTAACCAAATTCCAACAAAAATAACTAATGTTGATAATAGTAACACATATCCTAAACCTCCAATAAACCAACCAGCAGAAATCAAAAAGATTGAAACACTATAAATTAACGTTACATGATCGTGTTTTAAACCTGCTTTACATAATCTTTGGTATAAATGTGATGAATGTGGTTTGAATATGTTTTCTTTATTCAAAAATCTTCTTAAAACACAAATTAAGGCATCACCAAATAGAGGAGTTGATACTAAAAAACATCCAAAAAACTGATCCCAAGAATTTGCCTGCAATAATATTCCAAAAAATAAAGCTCCCAGAAAAGTACTTCCAACATCTCCCATGAAAACTTTTGCAGGTGACCAATTTAGGATTAAAAATCCGATTAAAACTCCAATCATTGGGTATAAACTTGCTGATATTTCAATAGTGGAGACAGATAATATAATAATCATACAGGCACTTACGATGCCATCTATTCCATCCATAAAGTTGGTGAAATTTATAATTGCTAGTCCAGAAATAAATAAAATAAATAGTATAGAAATTTCAAATAATTGATTATTAAAAGGTAAATTTAAATTGGAAAATCTTAATAAAACAAAAACAGTTAATATTTGAGAAAAAAATCTTGTTTTTGAAGATAAATTAAATTTATCATCTATCAAACCAATAAATGCTAATGGCAAACAAAGTAATGGTATGTATAGATTTTGGAAAAAGCAAAAAAGACTACCATAAATGACAAAGACGATCCCTCCTGCTCTTGGTATTGGTTTTTTATGAGAACTTCTTGAGTTTGGTTTATCGATGAAGAATTGATTTAAAAAAGGAATTAAAAAATTTAATGTACTAACTGTTAATAAAACCAATATGATTACTATTAAAAATTCTGTATTCTTCAAAATAAATTAATGATTTATTAGATTATAGATTTAAGAAATAAATTCAATTCAAAATTTTAAGTAATTTTTTATTTCTTTTGATATGCCTTTTTTGAAAGATGTTGGTGAATAATTAAAAGTAACTTTTGCTTCGCTATGATTAAAAGATTTATTTTCATTTAATCTATTTACTTGTTCAGCCTTTATTGGCAAATTTAATCCTATTTTTTCTAAGGATATTAATATAAAAACTATAAATTTAGCTGGTAAAAATATTTTTAAAATTTTTTTGTTTAAATATTTTTCAATCGTATTAATAACATCTAAGAATGTAAGTGCCTCTTTTCCTGATAAATTGAAAGATTTTCGATAAGTAGATTTATTATCTAAAATCTCTACTAAGCTCCAAGATAAATCTTTAACAAAAATTGGTTGTTGCAAAGATTTACCATTCCCAAAAATTGGGATAAATTTATTATGATTTATCCATTTTATTAGTCTGATCATATTTCTATCATCTACTGTGCCATAAATCATAGTAGGTCTTATTATTGTCCAATTTAATTTACTTTTCATAATAGATCTTTCAGCCAATAATCTTATTGATTTAGAAGGAGCATTTAGTTTGGTATAAATTGAAGTTGTGCTTACAAAAACAGCTCTCTTTATTCCAGAATTTTCACAAGCCTCAATTATTGCAGGTGCTGCTCCGAACCCTATTGAAGCTATATTTAATAAAGAAGAGCATCTTTTTAAGATTTTTTGCATTTGATCTATATCGTTTAAATCAATATTTTTATATTCAATAGAATTGTTTTTCATCCAAGATGGATTACCCTTAGGACTCAAAACCGCAATAAATGGAATTTTTCTTTTTATTAATTCTAAGCAGACAAATTTACCTGTAAAACCATTTGCTCCTGTGACTAAAATAGGCTTTTTCATTATTAAATTACAAATAACCTTTTAATAAAGTGTTAAAACTCTTATTAATAATTTGTCTTGAATATATATTTTCAGCAAGTGATCTTGCTCTATTTCCCATGCATATTCTATCATTTATAGAAGTTTTTAATAATTTTATAATTGCATTTGCAAGTGCCTTTGGATTATTAGGGGGGGCTGTAACTCCTAAATTAAATTTCTCAATTTCATTATTTATATCGCCTGAAACAGTACTAATAACAGGTCTACCAACTGCATATGCATCATATAATTTATTAGGTGAAACCCCATATCTAAAAAGTGAAATATCCTTTAAGGATACCAATATTGCATCAAATTTAGAAATTAAAAGGGGCATTTCAGATTTTGGAATAGGGTCTTTGAAAAAAACATTTTTTAAAAGTTTAGATCGATTTATTAGAATTTTTTTTTCAGGTCCATCACCAATGAAAGTAAAAACTACTGGCATATTTCTCAATAATTTTGCAGCTTCTAAAACATTGGAGAGATTATTTGATTCACCATGAGCTCCTGAATATAAAATTTTAAAGGGATTTTCATTATCAAATGACAAATTTTTATTTGGTATTTCTACTTTTTTAAAAACATTTAAATCAGGTCCATTAGGTAAAAAAGTTACATTTTTTGCCCCTCTATCTTTTACATAATTAATACATCCATTTGCTAGTACTATTACATGATCAGCTTCTTGATAAAGTTTTATCTCCATTTTAGTTAACAACTTTATTAAAAAACTATTTTTAGACTTAGATTGATCTATTAAAACTTGAGGCCACAAATCCCTGACTTCCAAAATAAATGGTTTTTTTAAAATCTTGGAAAAAATCATACATACGAAAGCTGCAGGTAATTGAGGAGAACTTGCTAAAATAATATCTGGTTTAGATAATCTTTTGAAAAATTTCGTTAAAAGTATTTTTTTACCGAAAATTCTAACTCCAAGATGGATACAAAAACTTAATAAATTAAAGTATCTTTTCCAATTATTTTTTTTATATGGTGCGGCCCAAAGCCAATGCCATTTTATGCCATTAAAAATTTGAGTTTTTTTTAACTGAAAATTATTTAATTTTGTATAGCGCCTTTCCGAAAGATTAAAATCCGAGGCAAAAACCTCGACCACCCAACCTTTTTCTACTAAATATTTTGCAATATCATATTGCCTAGTATGTCCAGGCAAATCAGGAGTATTAGCAAACTGATTTATAAGCCAAATATTTGGCATTAGATCTTCAAAAAATTATCATAAGGAATAGTCAAATCATATCTTATCTTATGTTTTCCTGGAGTTAACATGCCATACAAAGAAATACTTTTTCTGGATTTCCTTTTGCCAAAACTAATCGCACAATAAGTTTGATGCTCGTTCATTATAAAACCAAATTCTTTAGCTAATTTAGTAAAAGCTTGATTTAAAAATAAAGCATTAAATTTTGGCCCCAAATGAAACCAAATACAAATATTCATATTATTGGTACAAAAAATATCTTCAATAAATTCCATTTTCAAACTTTTATTTTGGCATAGGTTGACTTTAATAGTTCTTTTATGATGTGCATTCACTTTATTAAACCCATCATGAGATCCTGATACCAAAAAAACATCATGAGGTAAAATTCTTGCCTCTCTAGATATTGTTTTAGCCTTTCGGGCTGCTCTAAAAACACCCCATACCTCTACAGACTCGATCCAATTTTTGTTATACAGATTATTTTTTTTATTTAATGAAGCTAATTGGATTAAATTATGAGCACTACCAGATCTTTCATATTTTCTAAATTCATTATTTTCATAAGTACTTGTACCAGTTTCAACAAAAACTGGATGTCCTTTAAAAAAAAGATCAAAACTTAACAAGTCAGAATGAACATGTGCTGGCAAATGATTTGGACATGGTTTCCCATTTTTAAACAACAGTTCCCAACCTTCCCCTGGTCGTAAAATTGTCCATCCCGTATTAGGTAAATCCTCTATTGATTTAGTTTCATATTTATTAATTTTTTGAACATTATTTTTTTGAATTAGTTTAATAAGAAACTTTTTTCTTCCAATTAAACCAAAATCCTTTTCAAAAAGAAAAGATTTTGCAAAAAGTAATATTTCTTTTGGTAATCCACAAGAATCTATAGTGCAGTCATTAAATCTTGGGAGACCTCCATCGTATAATAAAACTTTTTCAAGCCAGATTGACATTTTTCTAATAGCATTTGTTAACCAGACTGGTTTATAAGACTTGTATATTTGGAGAAAAATTCCTAATTCAACTAGCCTTTCAAGAATTAATACATGATAAGAAGCACTTCTTTCTTGATGTCCACCATCTTGAAGAATTTGATAACTTAATTCATCTTTTAATTTTTTGCAACTTTTAAAATAAATATTTTCTGAGGTTTTATTATCAAAATGCAATGATCCTAAAATTAAAGTTGTGAGATTTTCAATCCAATGATTACCACCATGACATTCTTCAGGATGAGAGTATAGCCAGATTAATTGATCCCAAATAGAATTAATTCTTTTTTTATTTAAGAAACTAGGGAAAAATATGAAAAACCAAATCCAATTCCTTATTCTTAATGAAATTGTATAGCTATGCCATCCATCTCCTAATCCAGAGGGATTATTATCAATCCAATCATCTATAATTTTGACAGAATTTTCATATTTGTTCGGAATTTTTCCATTAGCTAAATAATGACTTATCAAGTGTTTAATAAAATCAAAATAATGTAAGTTGAATTGCCAAAGTCTGGACCAATTTTTATTGTTCCAATTTATTGGAAAATGTAATCTTTTTTGTTCATTCAAAAAATCAAAATCAAAATAATTTAAAGAATTCTCTTGAAAAAAATCATTATTTATATGCTCTTTTGAATTGTTTAAATACCCTTTCCATTTAGGCTTGGATTTTCCAAATTTACAAATTAAAAGTGAAATTTTATGACCGCATAGACTATCAATTTTTCTTCTTAACTCATACCTCAACCTAAGGAAAATTCTTTTAAAACCAATATCGCAAATAGTTTTAAAAAATAAGTACACTATTATTTACTTACCCCGCAAAGATCAAGAAAATTTTTATCTTGAAGATCCAAGTCTTGAAATTCATTATGTGAAACAAGAAAAACAGATAAGAAAGACTGATCTAAAACTTCATGCATTTCCCTTATTTTTAATTCATCATGACTCGTAATATTAGGTTCACTAACAAGAATAGTATAGCCTTCACTCTGCAATTCCAAAGCTATTTTCAATGCTGGTGATTCTCTTAAATCATCAATATCTGATTTATAAGCGATTCCAAAAATTCCAATAATTTTATCTTCTTTTGGTAATTGACTTTTAATAAGTAAAGCTTTTATTTTATTAATTACCCATTTTACTTTTTTATTATTAACAAATCTTGCAGTTTGAATTAAAGGGGTATCATCTGGCGAAGAAGAGGCAATAAACCAAGGATCTACTGCAATACAATGACCACCAACTCCACAGCCAGGATTCAAAATATTAACTCTTGGGTGATGATTTGCGATAGAAATCAATTCATTGACATCAATTTCAAATTTTTCAGAGATCATTGATAATTCATTAGCAAAAGCTATATTTACATCTCTATATGCATTTTCAGATAACTTTACTAACTCTGCTGTTTCAGATGAAGTTTTAATTAATTTGCCTTTAGAAAATTCTTTATAGTAAGAAACAGCTTTATTTGATGATTCTTCATTTATTCCTCCAATAACCCTATCATTATGAACAAGTTCATATAAGATATTCCCTGGTAATACTCTTTCGGGGCAATATGCAATAAAAATATCCTTTTTAGAAAACTCTTTATTTTCAAAAATTATATCTGCAATTATTTTTGTTGTGCCAATTGGGGAGGTTGATTCTAAAATAACAAGACTTCCTTTTTTAAGATAAGGTAGGATTGATTTTATAGCATCCTTTACATAGGTAATATTAGGTTCTGGAATACTTTTTTTATTAGAATAAAAAGGAGTTGGCACTGCGATAATATAAACTTCAGCCTTTACAGGAATTAAAGAAGCTGATAAAGTCCCTTTTCCCAATACAGAAGTTAATGCCTCTTGTAAAAAAGGCTCTTTAATATGAACGATTCCATTATTAATACTGGATACAACATTTTCATCTACATCAACACCAACTACTTTATAACCTGCTTTGGCAATAATAATACTTGTTGGCAACCCTATGTAACCTAAGCCTAAAACACAACATAAAGTCATTTCAAAAAACCAAGTTTGAAAGTAATTTTTAAATTAATATCATTCAATATTAACTTAATTTGTAAATATTCTCATCAAAAAAAGGGTTTTTTATTAATACACTTAATTAAAAGAAATTAATAATTTAGCTTCTCAAAATTTTTCTCAATTTTAAAATTTTTAGATTTATTAGCATTTATAAATTGATTCTTAAGTTCATATATGATTTGGACAAACATTCCTATAAAAAATAAGCATTTTGCATCTAACAAAGGTGGATCAAATATACAAACAACAAATATATAAATAGTCAGCCAATTAGAAATTAAGAAAATAAAATCTTTTAATTTAGTTAACTTTTTATCTTCTTCAAAATTAACTTTTGGAAAGCTAATCAAATTATATGATATGAAGATATAAATTAGTAGAAATAAAAGTAGACCTAAAATTCCTGTATTTGATAAGAAAAATGCGAAATTAGAATCCGTAACATATAGTCTTATACTTTCTGAAATCATGGCTTCAGAATTCAATAAATAGCCAAATAAAAAATATAAAATATTATTAGAAATCAAGTCAATTACAGTCCCATATTTAATGAAACGAATTAATGCGGTCTGAATATCCATTATATTTCCAAACCTTGAGAAATTTGAAAGGGCATTGAAAGTAAGAGGAATCGAGACTGAAAATGTAGTAAGGAGAAATATTTTTTTTAAAGATATTTTCAGGTTAAATTTAAATTTTTTAGAAATGTTTTTTATCTTTAAAATCACAAAAGAAGTTAAACCTGCCATTATAAAAGATAAAATAGATGCTCTAGAAAATGTACTAAACATTGCAATTAAAAGTGTAATAAAATATAGACCTTGAAAAACTCCTGCTTTTTTACCAACTATAAATTCTCTATATTTAATAGCTGCTATAAGAACAAACCAAGTAAAACTAATAAGGTAAGCTGAAATAGCAGGTTGTCCAGCCAATCCAAAATATCTCACTCTTGTTATGTAGGATTCAGTAAAAGCAGATCCAGCCGCATAAAAATTATATATTTTTGCAATATATGGATTGCCAATCAAAATTAAAATCCAAGAAAAAACAGAGAATAAAATATAAAATTTAATAGTATTTATTAAACCTGAAACGTATAAAAGTTTAGATCTAATTTGTTGCCAAAAAGTCAACCCAGAAATAAATGCCAGAGGGAGCAAAACATATCTAAAGCTCTCCAAAGACAATCCTCCAAAAACAATACCTCCCATTAAGTAAATTATAAAAAGAAATATCGAATAAAAAGTTATTAATTTATAGGTTAAATTATATAATCTGAGTTCATAAATAAAAAACTTATAAGTAAGAGGTATTAAAGTTATAAAAGTATAAAAAAACAATCCTAAAGATCCAATATAGTTATATGCCATAGGCCAAAATAAAATAATAAAGGGAATTATTATAATCACTTATCTTATTGCTTTATCATATGTTAATAATGAAAAAAGCATATAAGGAAATCTTACTAGATTTTTATTTTTTAAATTTATATATAGACTGTCTTTTGTTATTTTATATCTACTATCTATATATTTATCAAAAAGATTGTCTATTAAGAAGATAATTACTTCATCATTTAAGTTTAATGTAGAAACACCTAATCCAGATTTTTTCCTATTTAAAAATTTCTTATCATATTTATTTTCTAATCTTTTTAAGAGAAATTTTTTCAAACCACAAGTTTTCTTCAAATCAGGATAGACACTATCGTATATTCTTCTTGACAAAAAGGGGACTCTTAATTCAAGAGAGTGGGACATTGAAATAGAATCTGCTATTGGAAGGTGCGATGATGATAAAAAATAATTAAAGTAAAAATCTACGAGATCACTATAATTTTCAATATCAACAGAACAATTGACATAGTTTTTTTGGACTTCTAAATCCCAAGTAACTAAATCAGAAATAAAGTTTTTTGAATTATTATTAATAATTAATTTTAAAAGTTTAAGTCGATTTTTATTTAATATTGGTTCTAAAAAGTCTATTTTTTTGATTAGAAAAGAATTTAAAAAAGTGAATTTATCTTCAATGACATTAAAAGCATTTGAAAATCTTTTAAGAAATTTATAATTTTTCATAAGAGTATATCCTCCGTACATTTCATCTGCTCCCAATCCTGAGTAAACTACTTTTATAGAATCAGCAGAAATTAAATTAAAAAGATAATTTAAAGATAAAGCCGAGGAAAATTCACCAATATTTTTCAACCTTTTTAGGGTATCTAAAACTTTTCCAAGATTTATGCTTCGATCATAGTTAATAATTTTCAATGGAATATTTTCATTTCGAGCAACAATCTTGGCGTACTTTAAATCATCTGAATAACCATCAGAAGATAAATTTGTATTAATACAATATCCTGAAAAGTTATTTTTATTTTTATTACTAGAAATAGCTAAATTTGTAGAATCAATCCCACCAGATAATAATATTGCCTGTTTTACATCAGCCTGAAAGGATTCATCAAATACTAAATCTAAAGTCAAATCTTCCGAAGATGAAATTTTATTTGAATAGTTTTTAGGAATAAAAGATTCGTAAAATTTATACTCAATATCAGATTCTTTTGATTCAATATTTATAGAAATAAGGGATCCGTTGCATAAACTTTTTATTTCATTAAAAGGAGTCGCATATAAGGGGAGAGATAGGTAACTAGTAAAGTAATTTAGGGTACTTTCATTTTCAGAAATTTGATATTTCATTTCCCTAATTACATCCCTTAAAACAAATAATTCACTAGTAGCAATAAATATATTTTTATATTTATAGTAATAAATTTGTTTAATACCAAATGGATCTGCAGTTAAATAAATTTTTTTTTCGAGCTTATCTATCCAACATATAGAAAACATTCCATCTAGTTTTTTCAAGAAATTTTTACCTTGATAATAAATACCCACGGCAATAACTTCAGTGTCAGAAGTTGTTTTAAAAACATGACCTATTTCAATTAATTCTTTTTTTAAAGACTCAAAATTAAATATTTCACCATTAAAAATTATCTCGATATTTTTATATTCAAATGGCTGATTTGATCTTTTATTTAAATCAATGATTGATAATCTTTGATGACAAATGCTGTAATTTAAATAATTTTTAATCTTACTAAAGTCAGGACCTCTATAAAATTGGTCATTATTAATCTTATTAGCAATAAGATTATGATCTTCAGAATTTTTTGTAATTGCTAAACCAATACCACACATACTATATTTTATTTGTTTTGTATAAAGTCTTTAATCTTTCTAGGTAATTACTAAAAGTATAATTTTCAATTGAAAATGCATATGCTCTATTTGCTTTCTCTAGATATTTATTATAGTTTTTCATAATTTCCTCTAAAGAATCTATTAAACAAGAAATAGTTAATTGATCAATAAAAGTAAGATGATTAATTGAATATAAATCATTTATAAAACCACAATTACTAGTTAATATAGGCAATTTACATGATACAGCATCTAAAACTGAATTTGGCATGCCTTCAGTTTTATGGAAACTTGGGAAAATAAATAAATGCTTTTCAATTAAAATTTTTAACAATTGAGATTGATTTTTACAAACCCCATAATAATTAATAGATTTTTTATCAATTAAATTTAAAAATTTATTTCTTGGTTTATCTCTTAATTCAATAGGTCCTATAAATGAGATATCAATATAATCAGATAAATATGTATCAAATAATTTAAGTATCAACATAATTCCTTTAGATTCATGAATTCTTCCAGAATAAATAATTTTAAATTTTGTTTTTTCTATTTTATTTGAATTATCATATACATGTAAAGATTTAAGTTTTGATATATCTAAATTACTTTTAGAAATAGTATTAGGTAAAAAGAAAGCTTTAGACCTTAATTTATTTGGTATCTTTGAGAAATCTGGAGTTTGAAGAATAATCTTATTGGATAAGGTATATATTAAAAATAGTCCTATTTGATTAATACTTAAAGAAAATCCCTCTAACCTAACCTTTGGCCCTCCACCTCTAATATCAACATAGATTATAAATTTAGAGTATAAAATTTTAGATAATATAATATAAAAAATAGTTCGTATAAATGAACTGGGATCAGTTACAAGATATACATAATTACTATCGCCTGTTTTTATTAACATGCGAAATAAATCTATTAAAAATCTTAAAGGGAATAAAAACCTATTTTTCTTCCCAAAATCTGTATATCTATAAGTAGTTATTGATTGATTTAATTGATTATGCGCCTTTATGATCCTCAAACATGCTGTAATAACACCGCCTATATTCCTTTTCGATTTAAAATTTACTCTATCTTCATAAAGTACTAAAAGTACCTTGCTCTCCTTAAATATCAAATTTAAAAATAATTAATAATAAAATTAATATATCAGAGAGGATTGAAAAATTTTGAACTTATTTAAGTTTTATATAACTAAATATTATTTAAATTATCATTCCACATTGAAAAAATAGTCATCTTCCATAATTTGTTTAAGATTCTATAATCAACTGATGAATCATTATCCTTTAATTTAGACAATACTAACTTATATTGCTTAGTGTTAACATTAAAACCGAAGCTTTCAAAATTACTTATTTGAATAGATTTTAGATAATCATATAAAGGTCCACAAAGCCAGGTTTTAATAGGTACTCCATAACCTTGCTTTGGTATTGAAGAAAATACAGGAGGAAGAACCTTTTTCGAAATTTGATTTATTAATGGTTTAGATTTATTTCTTGGCAAAGGCAATATTGATCTATTTCTAAATATAAACTTTACTATTTGATCATCTAGAAAAGGGACTCTTGCTTCTAAGCCAAAAATCATGGAAGAGTTATCAACTTTTGGCAAATATTGATTAGCAAGCAAATTTATGAAATCAGCTCTACTTATAGATTCAAATAAACTGAATTCACTAATTTCATCCGGAATTTTTAGGTAAGAAGAATGTTTTCTAAGAGTATCAATTTTAAATTCTTTATTTACTTCTAGGAATGAATTAGAGTTGCTTTCAAAAATATCTTCAGTTGATAATAATTGATTATAAAGTAATTCAGGTGAATCCAAATTTTTTATTGAATTAAAAATTCTTTTATATTTTGAATTTAAATATTTATCAAAATTTATGCTTATTTTTTTTATTAATTTGGAAATTAAAATAAAATTAGAATAATTTGATAAAAACTTATATCTTGAATATCCTCCAAATAATTCATCTGAACCATCTCCTGTTAATGCAACTTTAAAGCCTTGCTGTGTGGCTACATCACTTAAAAATAAAGTAGGAATAATAGCGGCATCTGATGTAGGTTCATATAATTTTTCAGAATATAAATTTAAATACTTATGCAAATCATTATCATCAAAAAATAAATTTTCAAAATTATTTACTCCAAGTAAAGCCGCCCTTGCTTCAGCATTAATTACATCATTATTATTTTTATTTATAGATTTAGGAATAAATGAAAATAATTTTATATTTCTATTATTTTTCAAAGCATAATGACTTATTAGAGATGAATCAATTCCACCACTATAAAATATGCATGTGGGAACTTCTGTTTTAGATTGCTTTAAAATAGAATCTGCAAACAAAATCTCAAATTCAGATTTATTTATTCCTAGAGAATCATCATTTCTCGAATTAAAGGAATTTAAATCAAACCAACTGTTTATTTTAAAAGAATTATTTAAATAGATGATTTGCTTTCCTGGGAAAAGCTTATAAATATTAGATACTAAAGATTCTTCAAAACAATTATTATCAAATAAAAAAATAGAAGCTAAAGCTCTATTATTTATATTTTTAAATTTACTAATTTTGAGTAAAGGCAATAATTCCGAGGATCCATATAATTTTTCATTAAAAACTAAGTAATATAATGGCTTTATACCAAATCTATCCCTTCTAATTATTGATTTTGCTTGGGCAATATCATAAATCACAAAAGAAAACATCCCCTCTAAATTATCTAGTGCATCAATACCCCAAATTTCATAAAGAGCTAAAATAACTTCAGTATCTGAAAAAGTTCTAAATTTATAACCATTATTCAAACATTTATTTCTTAAGTATTTAAAATTATAAATCTCACCATTAAAAATAATTAATGAATTTTTACTCGTAGAGAAAAAAGGTTGATTTGAAAGAGGTCTATTATCAACTATTGATAATCTATTATGGCCTAATGCAGCATAATCAGAAAAAAAATAACCACTGTTATCAGGCCCCCTATATTTAATTAGTTTATTCATATGAATCAAATCTTTTTTGTCTTTTTGACTTAAAGTTTGTTCACTATTTAATGAAAATATAAAATTTATTCCGCACACTTTACCTATTTTTTTTTAATATAGCATGCAAAATTGACTTTAATTTATTACTATTTTGAGCAAAATCTATAGGAATTTTATTTTGGTCAAAAGGAATATAATATGAGTATTTATCACTCCCAAAATAAATCACCTTAAATCCATCTTTATATAGTTCAAAACCTTTATTTGTTCTATAACTTGATATGATAATGTCTCTTTTTTTGTTAAGTTTATGATCAAAAAATGATTTCTCTAAATTTAATTTCAGATTAGGGTGAGGAAATAGAATAACCTTTGAATCTTTATAAATCTGACTAAATTTTTTGCTAATATTAAATAACTCTAAACTCAAAGAAGTAACATTAGGCAAATAAATTAAGATATTTAAAAAATCTTCTGAGGATTGTTTTTTATATGAATGTAAATTTAATTGTTTAGTTTCGGATTTTATTTTTTTATTTGGATTTAAAATTAGTTGTTCTGATTTACAATTTTTAAATTTTATATTTTTATGAATAATGTATCCCATTTCATCATTAAAAATTAAATTATCAGGCAAATAAACATCAGTCCTAGAAAAAAATTTATTTATTCTCCATTGGTGAATTAAAGAAGTATGAATATAGCCGCAGAACTTTGTATCATTATTATTTTGAATGAGCATTCTATCCCTAGGTTGATCTTCATATATAAAATGTAATCTCTTAATTTTATTTTTTTTCACATCCCTACCAGCTAAGAAGTATTTGAATGTATAAAATAGATTAAAATTTCTTGCAACTTCTAAAAAATATAATTTAAAGCCTAATTTTCTTAATGGTAAGTAAAAGTTAGCCTTAATTATCAAACCAAAAAATAATAATAATTCAAAAATTGTAAATTTATTAAGTTCTGCATCATAACCTAAATTTGAACCAACTAACCAGATACAAGAGTTACTTAAATTTTCAATTTTGTTTTTCAGTATTGTATTTTTACTTTTTTTGTTTACAAAGTAGTCAACAACTAACTGATCATTATTTATTATCCTATGGTTATTGATCGATAACTTGCTTTTAAAAATCAACACTATAAATGACCTAAAACCGATTGCAAAGTTTTTAAAAATGGAATAAATTAATTTTGATCGAATATTAGTAGATTTATACTGCAAATATTTTTTTCTAGCAAGGTACTCATAAGAGGAGTCCTCGCAATCATTCATTTTCGAAAAAAAAGGTGTCGCGAGTATAAACCATGGATAATCTGATACGTTTCTAATAGAAGAATGAATCGATTCCATTATTAGAACGGGAGGATATTTATCCATTAGAAATTATATTTATTTTTCATATTAAGATATAAAAACTATTTAATAAATTATTTTTTTATATAAAATTTTTTAAGTAAATTAAGATTATTAGTAAAAAAGATGTCTATATTTATCTTTGTTTAAAATAATTTTTATTCTTCTAATAATTCTCGTAATTAATTTTAATTTATACTGTTTCGCATTAGAGGATTTATTAATAGTTTTATCTTTATGACAAATTAGTAATAACCTATCAAAATAACCTTTAGATTCTAAAGGATAAAATGATCTTAACCCTCCTTTGAAGTAACAAGAATTTAATCTATTTGGCTTGACTTTAAAACCATTTAAATCAAATTTATATGGATAAACTCTAAAACCAGCTTTTTTTGCTGCATATATATAATCATAAATTGATCTAAAATGATCGCTGGAATCTTTATATTTTATTTCTTTACCGTAATTCTTTTTAGAATTTGGAACAATTAAATTATCATAATATTCTTCATCAAAGATACTAGTTTGGAAATTTTCACACATATCTGAAGATATTAAGAAAGAATTTTCATTTAAAGAATCATAAATTGATTTAAAACTTTTAAAAAGATCTTTTGAATTATGTAAAGCTCCGAATCCAAACACAAAATCTAAATTTTTTTCTTTGATAGAGTCGAAAGATCCGTAAACCCTTTTTATTTTACTAGGATCGACCCCTTTTAGTTCATAATGAGCCTTGGGCATTAAGTTTTTCAGAGAAGAAATTGAATAGTCTAAAGCGATAACATTCTCAACATCTTTCTTTGATGAAATATATCCAGTCGCGAGTCCCTGCCCTGATCCAATTTCCATACATTTCCCACTTATTTTTTTTCCTATAATGTTTTGGCACATATCAATAACATTTAACCTCCAATATTGAAGATCATAAAAATCATTCTTAGTTTTTTTATAAGCTGAAATATTTATTTTCTTTGACATTTCATTATGTTGATATTTTTTCAAATCTGAAGAATTTTTGTCTTCATAATTTAGGTTTTCTTCCCAAAAAATAATCTCACTATATTTTTCAAAGAATTCTTCTAGCAAAGTTTTTGGATTTTTAACCATAAAAATCAAATTGATTTACATTGGCTTCATTATATATGCAGGATTACTACCTTTTTCGTGAAGCACCTCTAAATTCATATATTCTGCAAAATCAAATAAGGCATTAGTTTCTCCTCCTTGTTGAGTTTCGTCAATAACAATTATTCCTCCAGGGGATAAATAAGGATAAAATTCTTTCATACTAAAAAATGCCGGTTCATACGCATTGCAATCTATATATAAAATTGCAATTTTTATTGAGTTTTTATTTACCATATCGTCAGAATAATTTTTCAGGAATTCTGGTATTGTTTTTCTACAGTCGCCCTCAATAAAAGTACAACTATTTGAAAACCCACAATCTTCAACTCTTTGCTCTACGTATTTCTTTTTAAAAATATCACCCTTCCATGAATCGGCTTTTAGCCAAGGATTTTTACCTAATGAATCATCCAAATAGCCGGCAAATGTATCAAACCCAAAATATTTACGTATAAATTTTTCTGAACTTATCTCCAAAAATTTACCGAATATTATGCTATTTCTCCCAGAGGCAACTCCAATTTCTACAATATGTCCTGGTACATTTATAGCTTTCATAAAAATATAGGATATCCATGTCATATACAAATATTCAAAATCATTAATCCCAAGAGTACCTTCAGGTTTAATATCATAAAATTGATAAATTTTTAATATGGCAGATTTAATTATGCCAATTTTTAATAATTTTTTTAATACATGTTTACCAATACGCTTTGAGAACTTAGTTAAATGCATTTATTTAATCAAAAATATTTACAAAATTATAGTACTTTAACTAAACATCTAAATACAAATAAGAAATTTGATAGCCTAGCTTAAATTTCCACTTTCAAATTTTATTAATCTATCATAGTTTTGAAGAGTAGAAGTCCGATGAGCCACAGCTATTATTGTTAAATCTTCACATAGAGTATTGATAGCTTTAATTACCTTAGACTCTGTAACAACATCCAAAGCACTTGTAGCTTCATCTAATATCAATATCTTTTTCTTTTTATATAAGGCCCTTGCTATTCCTATTCTTTGTTTTTGACCTCCACTCAACTTTACACCTTTCTCTCCAACTCTGGTATAAAAACCGTTTTCAAGAGAATTAATAAATGAGCTCAATTGTGCTTTTTTAGAACAATCCTCTAATAATTCAAAATCAATTTCTTTTATTTTTTTCCCAAAGGCAATATTTTCAGCAATTGAATTATCTGATAAAAAAATATTTTGAGGAACATGAGCAATAGACTTTCTCCAGGCTTGTGTTAATTCATGATTTGAATTGAGTGAATTTCCATCTAATAAAACCTTCCCAGCTGATGGTTTTAATAATGACATTAAAAGATCTACAAAGGTACTTTTTCCACTACCAGTTGTTCCTACAATTCCTATTTTTTCTCCCTTTATGATTTTCAAATTTATATTTTTTAAAACAAGAACATCTGATCCTTGATATGCAAAATCAACATTCTTAAACTCTATTGAATTTTTTAAATCATATTTTTTTGAATTGTAATCTCTTTCATAAGTTGGAGCATCGACTAAATGCATAGTTTTTGAAAACTCAGATGAATGCGCTTTTATATATGCCCATGATTGAAAGGTAGTTTGACCATATGGCAATATTCTTTGAGCTGCTAATGCAAGAACACCTAAAGAAGTAAGCAAGTTTTGATTATTATTTTCTTGGAATGAAAGTATCAATCCTAGAATTATAATAATTGATATACTTATTGCCTCAATTGCGTATCTGGGAAATGACCTTATAAAAAGACTTTGCGCATTTCTTAACCGCATTTTTATATCAAGCGAAGCATATCTAGATAAATAAAGTTTCTGCGTATTTTCTAAAACTATTTCTCTGAATGATCCATAACCCTCTTGGAGCTCTTTAAATTGTAAACCAGCATCTCTTGTCATCTCATAGCTATTTTTTTTCAAAATATTTTGAGAATAACCAACTATTATTAGATAACTAAAGATTATTCCAGTAGAAGCTAAAATAGCTAGTTTCCAATTAACAAATAAAAGCCCTATAAAAATAAATATGACATTTATTAGAGAAGTAATTATTTGTAAAATACTTATTATAATTACTATTGTTTGATCTATATGTCTAGTCAAAGTAGCAATCAATTCACTCGTATTTAAATTCATGTGTTCTTGAAGACCATTGTAAAGACTTTTTTCAAATGAAATAGAGCTCAACTCATGTCCTATTATTGCTGAATACTTTCCAACTAAATAAGTATTTAAAATACGAACAGCGCCAGATATTATTATTGCAACTGTAAAAATAATCGTTACATATACGAATATTGTTTGCATATCATCAATTGATAGTGAATTAGCAATTTTTTGAATGTATTTATTTGAAAGTGATTGATTTTGATTTGATATTAATGACAAAAAAGGTATTACCGTAGCAATACTTACCACTTCAAGAAGTGCGCTTAAAATCATTAAACCACAGAGTCCAAAAAGCTGACTTTTTCTTCTTCGGCTAAAAAATCTCCATAATATTAGATATGAGTTTTTATTTTTTTTATTTATAAGCATATTAAATATACTTTGGAGAAAATTATTTTATAGCTAGAAATCCCTCAAAACAAACATACTTCATTAAAGTCATGATATCTTCAAACCCAGCTCTTTTCAATAAATCTAAATTAGCCTGCGAAGAAAATGGTTCTAATATACCCTTAAGACTTTTTGTTTTATTTATTATTTCATCAGGCGTGTATTTATTATCAATTTTAAAGTCTGTATAAAGTGCTGTTGCAATATCTTGAAATCTTGCATCAGGAGCTCTGACTTTTTCAAATAAAATAAAAGCTCCTCCCCAATTAAGTGATTTATAAATTTTATCTATAAGTATTTGCCTATATCTAGGCTTAATAAATTGCATAGTATAATAACAGATTATAAGGTCAGATTTTTCAAAATCATAATCTACAGCATCAGCTTGAATTATTGAAATGGAACTAATATTTTTACACTTATCTAATGCATAATTAACCATTGCTTCTTCACTATCAATCCCAATAAATGAAACATCCTTTTTAGAGTTTCTATGATCAAGTATTTTTAATAATGAGCCAGTTGAACAACCAATTTCGTAACAAGTTGAATTATCTGAGATGAAAAAATCAGATATTTTCATTACCAAATCATGCCCTTCATTATAAAAAGGGACAGATTTTGAAACATGATCATCAAAACCGTGCACTATATCTTCATTAAATCGCCAATTAGCATTACTAGTTTGAATTTTATCACCTACATTAGACATGATCTTAATGGATAACTTATATGATTAATTATTACATAAACTTATAAATACTTTAAAGATAAATTTTTACTTTTAGTTAGGTTAATTAAAAATAATTTTTATAAAACTTTTATTTTAAAGTTTTCATATTTTAATGTTGTTTATAATAAATAAATAAATATAAATATATTATTTACAGACATCTTTATGAAAAATAGCAATTTTCTTAATGAGTCTTTTAAGAATAAAAAGGTTGTAGTTACCGGTCATACTGGCTTTAAAGGAAGTTGGCTTTCTATTTGGTTGCACAGCTTAGGTGCTGATGTTTTTGGCATATCATCAGATATACCTTCAATTCCATCTCATTTTATGGAAACAAATGTTGGAGCGATTATAAAAGACTATAGATTAGATATAAACGACTCTGAAAAGCTAAAAAATCTTTTTCTTGAAATCAAGCCTGACTTCGTATTTCATCTTGCAGCTCAACCTCTTGTAAGAAAATCATTTCAAGAACCTTTGCTTACATGGCATACCAATACAATAGGCACTTTAAATGTCTTAGAAAGCATTAGATGTTTAGTTAATAACTGTGTAGCAATTTTAATAACAAGTGATAAATCTTACGAAAATGTTGAATGGACATGGGGATATCGGGAGAATGATCGTTTAGGAGGATTAGACCCTTATAGTTCATCAAAAGCTTGTGCAGAGCTAATCATAAAATCATTTTATGATTCCTTTTTAAAAAACAAGAAAAACCTTCGCATAGGAATTGGAAGAGCAGGCAATGTAATTGGAGGAGGAGATTGGGCGGAAGATAGGCTAGTTCCAGATTGTATGAAATCATGGCATATGGACAAAACAGTAAATATAAGAAATCCAGTTGCAACACGTCCTTGGCAACATGTCTTAGAACCACTTAGTGGTTATTTGAATCTAGCACTGAATCTTTCTAAATCTAACCACAATAATGGAGAACCTTTTAATTTTGGCCCTCCTTCACAACAAAATCATAGTGTTCTTGAAGTAGTGATGGAAATGTCTAATTATTGGGATAAAGTTAAATGGGAAATAAATTGTGAAGCCACCAATATAAAAGAATGCGGCCTTCTAAAGCTTAATTGCGATAAAGCTTTATCTAGTTTGGGCTGGCTCTCAGTTTGGAATTTTAAAGAAACCATCTACGAAACCGTAACCTGGTATAAAACTTTTTATGAATCAAAAAATAACATTAATAATAATTCCACCTATGAACTAACATTAGAACAAATAAAAAGATACACTTCAAAAGCACAAAAACTAAAATTAAAATGGTCATTATGATTTCTTAACTAATTAATATTGAATTAATTCAAATAAATTCCAAGAAAATTATTTATTTCGATAAGATTAAATTTAAAAATATATCTTTAAATATTAAACAAAAAGCTAAAATTTTTTTATGAAAAATAAAAAGACAATTAAATTATCTAAATCATGTATAGGCAAGTCTGAAATTTATGCTGTTTCTAATGTTCTTAAAAATGAATATCTGGGAATGGGCGAACAAGTTAAAGAGTTCGAAAATAAATTATCTGCTTTTTTTGGGAGACCAACAGTTTGTGTTGTTAATGGCACCGCAGCATTACATTTATCAGTTGAAGCACTAGGTATTAGCGAAGGTGATGAGATTTTAATACAATCTTTAACTTATGTAGCAAGCGTACAAGCTATCTCTGCTACAAATGCTAAACCAATTTTTTGTGATATCGATCCAAGAACATTAACAATAGATCTAGATGATGCTGAAAAACGTTTAACCAAAAGAACTAAGGCTATCATGCCAGTTCATTATGCTGGAGGAGTAGGAAGACTTAAAGATATTTATCTTTTTGCTCAGAAACATAACTTGAGAGTCATAGAAGATGCTGCTCATGCATTTGGCACTATTTACAACAAAAAACTGGTTGGAAGTTTTGGAGATATAGCTTGCTTTAGTTTTGATGGTATTAAAAATATCACCAGTGGAGAGGGAGGATGCATAGTCACTAATAATGAAGACTTAATTAAAAAAATCAAAGACTTAAGACTCTTAGGAGTTGAGAAAGATACTGAAAATAGATTTTCAGGTAAAAGAAGTTGGGAGTTTGATGTAAAAAATCAAGGTTGGAGATATCATATGAGCAATTTGATGGCAGCTATAGGAACTGAACAACTTAAAAGGATTGATGAATTTTCAAATAAAAGGAGATGTTTATCAAAACTTTACTATAAATTCTTAAGCAATTTAGAACCTATTAATTTACCCGAAATTGATTACGAAAATGTTTTAATGCATATATTTCCGATTTTATTGGACGAATCATTAAATAGAGAAAATATTCGATCTGAGCTATTAAAAAAAGGTATCCAAACTGGGATCCATTATTTCCCAAATCATTTACTAAGCTTCTATAAATCTAAATCCATAGTAGATCTAAAAAATACTGAATCGATTTATCCTAGATTAGTTACCTTGCCTTTACATCCAGATTTATCCGAAGAAGATATAAGATATATAGTTAATTGCTTAACAAATTTAATTTAATCTATTAAAAAAATGTCGTTAATATTTATTAGATAATTTTATGACCTTATCATTAAAATCCGTTTCTATTAATAAATTAAAAAGAATTCATGTAGATGGTGGCGATGTCTTACATTATTTAAATAAGGATGATAAGGATTTTAGTAAATTTGGTGAGGTATATTTTTCAATCGTAAATTTTGATTCTATTAAAGGATGGAAAAAACATAATAAAATGATTTTGAATTTAGTATGCCCAGTTGGTCAAGTTAAGTTTATATTTAGCGAGAATCTGAATGATTTTATGGAGATTAATATTGGTGAAAATAACTATGCAAGATTAACGGTTCAACCAAATGTATGGTTCGCCTTCCAAGGCCTCCATAAGCCTTATAGCCTAATTGCCAATGTTGCAAATATGAAGCATGATAGTAATGAAATTGAGAGGTTGCCTCTTTCTAAAGTAAATTATAGATTTTAATATTTTCAATGAAAGTAATAATTCTTGCTGGAGGTTTGGGTACTAGGCTAGCAGAATATACGGATTTAATTCCTAAACCCATGGTTCTAATAGGAGATAAGCCTATTTTATGGCATATTATGAATTATTACTCCAAATATAATCACAAAGATTTTTATATAGCTCTTGGTTATAAATCTGAGATAATCAAAGATTATTTTTTAAATTATCATTTAATTAATTCTGATTTTACTGCTGATTTAAGTAATGGTTCAATTGAAGTCCATGATAGTCAAAAGATTAACTGGAGAGTTAACCTAATAAATACTGGGGTTAACACAAAAACTGGTGGAAGATTAAAAAGGTTAAAAAAATATATCGGAAAAGATACATGTATGCTTACATATGGAGATGGGCTATCAAATGTAGATTTAGATAAACTATTAAAATTTCATAAATCACATGGGAAATTAGTTACTGTAACTGCAGTTCATCCTGCTGCAAGATTTGGCGAGTTAGTCATTGAGGATAGTATAGTTACGCACTTCCAAGAAAAACCGCAAATTCAATCAGGTTGGATAAATGGTGGTTATTTTATTTTTGAGCCAGGTTTTTTAGATCTAATAGAAGACGATAATACAATGCTCGAATCTCAACCTCTAGAACTAGCTTCGAAACAAAACCAATTAATGGCATATCTTCATAAAGGATTTTGGCAATGCATGGATACTAAAAGAGATAAAGATCTTTTAGATCAAATGTGGCTATCAAATAACGCGCCTTGGAAATAATAAAGTGAAAGCTAAAGTAGTTATTATCATCAACTGTTTTAATAGCGCATTATTCTTAGAAGAGACCATTAAAAGTCTTCTTAATCAAAGATATGAAGAATTAACTTTGTTTTTTGTAGAAAACAAATCAACTGATGGGACCATAAACATATTGAATAGCTATGCTAGGAAATATAAAAATATACAAATTCACCAGTTAAAGAATCATCTTAATTTAGTTAATGCAAGAGAAGAGGCATTAGAATATATAGAAGAAAATATTAAATTTGACTTTTTTGCTTTTTGTGACTCAGATGATCTTTGGGACCCTAATTGGGTATCAACACTAGTTGAACTTGGCAAAGATTTTGATTTAATTTATTGTAATGGATATGAATTTTATTTAGATAGGAATAGAAATAAAATCTTGAAAAATGTTGAATCAAGTTTAGCCTGTAAAAAATATGATGCATATTCCTCACCTCTATTTCTTCAATCTGTGATTTTCTCAAGAAATATCTTAACTATCTTAAAGAAGAATTATTTAGATTTGAATTTGCCGATGCATTATGACATTGATTTATTTCTAAGGCTAAAAAAGAAAGAAATTAAATATATACACTTATCAAAAAGACTTTTTTATTATCGTATTCATGATAAATCCTTATCAAGTATTAATTCATTTTCAACAATAAAAGAAAGGTATTACATAACAAAAAAGCATGGATTTTCTAGATTTATATTTGTCTTAAAACTTTTTTTGTATACATTAAATTGTGATAAGCTTATTAATTATTTTCTGAGAAAATCTCCTTAAACTTTGATTTAAAAGGCTTTATATAAGTACCTATTCTTTCTCTAAGACTATAAAACTTATGCAAGCGACCAGGAGGACTATAATGAAATCTTATAATTTTTGAATCACCTTTAGAAACCAATCCTTGATGATGAATAGTATCGGTGTCAAAAATAATTAAGGTACCGGCTTTACCCTCAATAGGAACCAATTTATTAATAATAGTAGATGGTATTTTTCTAGTTGATTCTAAAAAAGCATTAGAAACAAATGGAGGTCTTGGAGTTGGGAAATTATTCTTTACCCAATTATGGCTACCAGGAGAAAGCATAAAAGCCCCATTATCTGAATTCATGTCGTTTAAGTAAAGCAAAAATTTTAGATTTGGAGTTCTATCAAAATGAGGATCTTGAGCTATATGTTTAGTTTCTGGTTGATCTAAAGTTGCAAAAACAGAGCATAAATTATATTTTTTATACCTATTACTTTTTAATATTGAAGAAATCAAATTTGATTCAATAAAGTCTTTGAGATATTTTGTTCGAAATCTTTTATTTTCTTTTAATTTTTTATTCCAAGTTATTAGGAAACCTCCAGAATAATTTTTATCCTTAAATTGACACTTTTCATGCAAACAATCATTATGAGATTTAATTAAACTTTGAGTAATCTCGGATTCAATTTGAATATAATTTACAACACTATAGCCATACAAATCTAACTCTAAAAAAATATCATCTACATTCATTTGCCAAAAGTTTTACTACCAAGAATTATTATAGTTCTTTTATAATGTTATTTTGCAAAAGTATTAAAAAACCTTTTTTTTAATAGCAGAATTGCTGTTAATTATATATTAATAATTCAATAAAATTTTTGATTTCAATATATATAGTTTGGGTTTTTAAGCTTTATCAAAATATTATTTCTTTAATTTCAAATATATGTTTTTAGAGTTTATTGTTTTAGAATTTTTGTTTAATATATTAACCGCCAAAACCTAGACAAAACTTAAGATCTTTTAATGTTTTCCACCTTTGTCCTCTTAATCTCTTCATAATCTTCTAAATTTGCACTTCAAACTCCCTTATTTTTAGATTTAAATTTGCTTACGTCATTTTCGTTATTATTCTTCTAATCTAAGGCTAATTATGGTTTTCTTTCATAAGTTGTGGAATATTAAATTAATATTTGTATGTTGGAAACTATTTCTTATACAAATTCAATAGATGGTAGGATTATTTGTGAAGGTTTGTTATTTTAAATCTTCATCAATGCTGTGAGTTATTTGAACTCTTTTGATTGCCAAATTAAATGGTTAAAATATTTAAGATTTACCATTAAACAATCTAATGTTTTTGCTCAATTTAAATCCACTAATCTTCCATTTAGCCAATACTTTCTAAAAGTTAATTTTGCGAAGATTATCCCCACAAACATGAGTAAAATATTAACGGTCAACATTTGATAATTTTAACTTTCGCCATTTGATAGGGTAGTCACACTCAAATCGATTGATAAGAATAACTTTTTTTGGGGCCATAGCTCAGTTGGTAGAGCACCTGCATGGCATGCAGGGGGTCAGCGGTTCGAGTCCGCTTGGCTCCATCAGTATTTTAGTTAGTTATATTAATAGTCTGAACAATTTACCATCACAAAAAGATACGTTTTGACAAGTTAAAATATGGCAGAATATGAACCCACTGCATCCAGTAAGTCTTGCAAATAGGTTGTTTTGATATAAACGTACCTGTAATTTTTACAAACTATAATAAAGCTAATAATAGAAAAGAAATTACAAAATATTAGGTTATGATTTAAACCGTATTAAAAGTTAAACAATTTGGAATTCTTGCTAAATGTTTAGAAAAATTTATAAAAGTTTAAATACATCTATTTATGTTTATAGTTAATTTTAATTTAAAAAATTTTAAAAAAATTATGAAGATAATTACTTTTTCACTAATTGCCTCTCAGACAATTGCTCCGCTATCCTCTAAAGAATTTATTAAGGATATTGATTCGCAATTAATTGCTTTTTGGGGAAATGAAGTTTCAAGAGTTTATTGTTCAAGTAAATCAATTGGATTTGATTTACATTTTAATAAGAAATCTGGCGAACTCTATTCCTTTAATGAGTTCTCAAATAAACTTGAGCCTTTCAGAATAGAATCAGAAATTCCTTTTAAAGATTCCATTCCTTATAGAGAACTAAATGATTTTTTATTGGAATGGAGGGATAATCAAATAATAATTG
>MDTA01196147.1_pt1 | contig 28578 bp, 30 predicted proteins | sample 811151 | NCBI WGS metagenome assembly MDTA01 (sample SAMN05326648, study PRJNA326480) | marine metagenome | isolation source: seawater | place: Indian Ocean: South | collected 2010 | reverse complement strand
TTTTTTTTTTTTTTTTTTTTTAAAACAAATGAAAAACCTAAATCTTTCAGTAATTTACAAGGTTAAATTTTTTTTGCTTGTAAAAACAGTACCTTAGAAAATTGCCTAAAAAGTAGGCATTGTTGTTTTTTCTCTTTTTTATAAGGGAATGGAAGAAAACGCCACGTTTTACACACAGAGTTATCCACAGAAATAGTGGACACTTTTTTTCTTGTAATTTAACTTGATTCGATGCAGCAACAACAGAGAATCGGTGGTGATAGGGTCTAACAACATCTGAGAGGGCATTAATTACGGTGAGTAGCACGTCAGGCGCACTAACTTCCAGCAGAAATAAAGCACCACGGATATGCGTTGGCATAGACGTAATAAAGAAGCATTTGAAAGACCTCAGTTCGTCATCTGGAGTTTACCGAATGCTAGATACAGAAGGCCGAGTTTTATACGTTGGCAAGGCCAAAAATTTAAAAAAAAGAGTTTCTAGTTATACCAGATTAAAAGGCCATTCTGCTAGAATAGGTCGAATGATTAATTCTACGGCAAGTATGGTTTTTTTAACAACTGATACTGAGATAGAAGCTTTGTTATTAGAGCAAAATCTTATAAAACAGCTCAAGCCTAAATATAATGTTTTGCTTAGAGATGATAAAAGTTTTCCTGATATAATGATAACCACTTCGCATCCATTTCCCCAGATTCTTAAAAGTCGTGGAAAACGGGTGCCAGGTAGCAGGTACTTTGGTCCTTTTGCATCGGCATCTGCTGTTAATCAAACCTTAAATTATATACAAAAAATATTTCAACTTAGAAGTTGTACCGACGCCATATATAAATCGCGATCTCGTCCTTGCCTGCTTTATCAAATAAAGCGATGTTCAGGACCGTGTGTTGGCAAGATTTCTAAGGAGGCCTATTGGCATTCCCTTCATGATGCAGAGCTCTTTCTCGCTGGGAAAACGTCTGAAATTAAAAAGAGTTTGGCAGGGCAAATGAACGAAGCTAGCGCTCGCTTGGATTTTGAGGAAGCTGCGGGTCTAAGAGATAAAATTCAAGCGCTTTCTCACATTCAAGGTAATCAAGTTGTTAATCCAAAATTCGTGTCAGACGCTGATTTAATAGCATTGGCAATGGAGGGGTCGCAAGTATGCATCCAGATATTTTTCTTTAGATCTAATCAAAATTGGGGAAATAGAGCATATTTTCCACAAACTGGCGCTGGTGCAGACTCGGGAGAGGTCTTAGAAGCATTCATAATGCAATTCTATAGGTCACGAGTTCCGCCATCAGTTCTTTTAGTTTCTCATAAAGTGACCAATGCAGATCTTGTTTTGGCTGCGTTGAAAAGAAATCACAATAAAACAATTAAACTCGAGGTTCCAACAAAGGGAGAGAAGATTAAACTGATTTATAATGCTATTAAGAACGCATCTGAGGAATTAGGACGAAAAATAGCTAGTTTTGAGCATCAGACTAGCTTGCTAATATCACTAAAAGAAAAATTCGGTTTAGATAAAGTACCCAAGAGAATTGAAATATATGATAACTCCCATTTACAAGGCTCAAATTTTGTCGGTGCTATGGTTGTTGCAGGTGAGGAGGGTTTTATAAAATCGCAATACAGAAAGTTTAATTTAAAAGATGCGACCATCACTCCAGGAGATGATGTTGGTATGATGTATCACATTTTGCAGCGTCGCTTTAAAAGAACAAAAAGTAAAAAAGATGTTAGGTTTGCTGATAACTTTCCCGACTTAATACTAGTAGATGGTGGAAAAACACAATTAAATGCAGCTAATAGGGCTATGAACGAATTAAGTTTGACGAATATAACAGTTATTGCAATTGCCAAGGGTCGAGATAGGCATTTGGGTAGAGAGGAGTTTTATGCTCTGGGTCAAGCACGCTTTGCCCTTCGTCGCAATGATCCTGTTCTATTTTTCGTGCAGCGTTTGAGAGATGAAGCACACCGATTTGCTATTGGCGCTCATAGAAAGAAACGGTTACACTCGATCGAAGTCACTAGACTCGATCAGATCGAAGGTGTTGGAGGCAGTCGAAAGCGAGCCCTATTAACATATTTTGGGTCAGCTAAAGGTGTCAGTTTAGCGGCATTAGAGGATTTAAAGAAAGTTGACGGGATTTCTACTAGTTTGGCTGAGAAAATTTTTAACCACTTTCGTTATGTAGATGGATAGGTTATCGGTAATTGTTTAACGCAGGAGATATTGCATGTCTTTAACCGTACCAAATGTTCTAACAATTCTTAGGCTTTTTGCAGCTCCTTGTCTCGGCCTATTTTTGATAATTGATTTAGGTGGAAAAGAAAAGGTAATAGCAATTTTTATTTTTTTCTTCGCCGCTATGACTGATTACTTGGATGGATATCTAGCACGCTTATGGGATCAGAAGACCGTAATCGGCGAAATACTAGATCCTATTGCAGATAAGGCGATGGTGATTATTTCTTTAAGCTTCATTTCTTTTACGTTTGATGATTATTGGAGCCAAATAATTTATGGAATACCGACCGTAGTCATAATTTTTAGAGAAATTTTTATTTCAGGATTAAGGGAATATGACAGTGGTGCTTCAAAGGTTTTGGCGGTTACTAAGTTATCAAAAATGAAGACGACAGTGCAGCTGTGTTCTATTGGGTTTTTGTTGATTGGCGATATCCAAGAATTAAATTATCTTCTTATCAAGGAGCTTGGGTTGCTTACTCTCTGGATTGCTAGTTTTATAACACTAATTACTGGTATCGATTATCTAAAGAAAGTTTTTTTCAACGGACAAGGAACGAAAATATGAGGATTTTGTATTTCTCTTGGTTACGGGAACGAGCTGGAGTTTCTTCTGAAAATCACACTACAAATGCAAAAACTGTCGAGGAACTTATAGCAGAGCTTCGGACATTAGATCAAAAATACATAGCTGTATTTGAGGATTTATCCAATATTAAAGTTGCTGTGGATCAAGAGTTAGTTGACAACTTTCAAGTTAGCATAACTGGTGCAAGAGAGATTGCTTTCTTCCCACCAATGACAGGGGGGTAGTAGTGAAGTTATCATGAAGCCAAAAATTGATGTGAGAATTCAGACTAATGATTTTGATATAGGCTCTGAGATCGGCGTTTTGAAAAAAAATCAATTCGAGATTGGAGCTGTGACTGTTTTTATCGGACTAGTTCGTGATCTTAGTGAAAAAAAAGATCTTAGATATATGGACTTGGAGCATTATCCAGGCATGACTGAGAAAGCATTAGAAGATATTTGTAATGAAGCTGCACAGCGTTGGAAAATTTCGGGGTTAACGGTAATTCATCGTGTTGGTCGGCTCTTTCCTGGTGACAATATCGTTCTAGTTTTGGTTTCTTCTAAACATCGTGGAGATGCGTATAATTCAAATGAATTTATAATGGATTTTTTGAAATCAAATGCTCCTATTTGGAAAAAGGAAACAAGCAAAGTTGGCTCGTATTGGGTTGGTGCAAGGACCTCTGATATTGATTCATTGAAAGCATGGATAAAGTCCTAACTAGTCAAGGTTTGGCTTTCCATTTATTTCATATGTTTTTTACGAGTATTGACACAATTAATGAAACTAAAAAAAGTAGACCTGCATTTTTATTTGAACGAAACAGTTTTAAACAAAGACTCGGATTATTCTGATCGAGCTTTTTTAGTTGGTTAAGGAGATGTAAGGAAAATAATACTATACCTGCCGTAATGACGGTGAGTTGCAAGAAAGAAAGGTTATCTGAGATAAGATAAAAACCGATCGCCATGAGCGATATTGATGCAATTATAAATAAGCTTAACCATTTGAATGCATTCTTTCCAAAAAGTAAGGCTGTTGATTTAAGCCCTATCAAGTCGTCGTCGACTTTATCTTGAAACGCATAAATTGTATCGTAGAAAATAGTCCAGAAGATAGCAGCGATATAAAATATGATAATGCTAATCGTTATAGACTCAATATGTGCGGCGAAGCATAGCAGTATTCCCCAGTTAAAAGCAATACCGAGAAAAAATTGTGGCCACCAGGTAAAGCGTTTTGCAAATGGATACACTAAAACTGGAACAATAGCGATAAAGCCCACAGTAATAGCAAAGGAATTATACGTAAGTAATATCATTAATGCCAAGAACGCCTGCATAAACATCCAGATCAGAGCTGCTAAGGTGCTAACCTGACCTGCTGCAATTGGCCTTAATTTGGTTCTCTCAACTTTCTTATCATATTCCTGATCACTGATATCATTCCACGTACATCCTGCGCCTCGCATCAAAATGGCGCCAAGAATACAACTTAATGGTACCCAGATATCTTGATAAGTTATTGGCGATGATTTTGACAATATTGCAAAAGCTGAACCCCACCAGCAAGGTAAAAGTAGTAACCAGGTACCAATTGGTCTATCTAATCTACTGAGTTTCAAAAATGGCATACTCCATAATGGACAAAATCTATCAACCCAATTAGACTTTGGAGCGTCAATAATTGGTTCTGAAAACTTTGATGTCGTTTTAAAATCTTTCATAATATGGAAACCAGAATGTGATGGATCAAACAAATAAAGTGCGATTATTTATAAAAGAGACAATATCTCTCTTGGTAGATATATCGTTAAGTCCGGCTCAAGCAAAGTATCTTTTTAAAGTAATGCGTTTAAACGTTGGCCAGTTTTTATTGGTTATCGATGGTACAACGGGCGAATATCTCGCACAAATTATTGAGATTGGAAATAAGACAGGCAAAATAAAAATTTGTACTAAAACTAAGAATTTGTTACCGCCGCTTGATTTGTGGCTTTTGTTTTCTCCCTTAAAAAAAGTTAGAACAGATTTTATTATTGAGAAGGCCACTGAACTTGGAGTTAGCCGTATCATACCATTTATTTCTACAAGAACAAATAGTAAGAATTTTCGTATTAATAGGTTTCAAAACATTATGATTGAAGCCTTAGAGCAGTGCGGTGGTACATATTTGCCAGAAATCGAAGAACCAAGAAAGTTACACAAATTATTATCTGATTGGCCTAAAGAAAGAACTCTTCTATTTTGCGACGAAAAATTGGTCGAAAGTCCAATAAGCAACCTAGTGGATAAATTTAGTGCAAAACCTTGTGCTGGAATTTTAATCGGTCCTGAAGGAGGGTTTTCCGATGAGGAAGGAGTATTGGTAAGAAGCAAAAAAGCGGCTATACCTGTTTGTTTGGGACGAAATGTCTTAAGGGCTGAAACGGCAGCAATTTCAGCTATATCTATTTGGAAAGGTCTTAACCAAAAAATATAAAGGTCGGGTTTGTCGTATTATTTTTTCAAAATTATTGACGGCTCGTTTTTTGAAATGATTCTCTGAATATTTTCTCTGTGACGAAACCAGAGTAGAACTACTAAAATAATTATCAAAAACATATGTTCTTGCTGGCCAAAAAAGAAAAGTAGAATTGGTGAGCATAAAGAGCAGCCTAAAGCTGATACAGACGATTTTTTAAAGGCTATTAGAACAAAAAACCAGATAAGGCAGACTATGAGGCCTACTAGAATATTTAAAGCGAGCGTTATGCCAATAAAGGTGGCAACGCCTTTACCTCCTTTGAAGCCGTGGAAAATCGGGAAGAGGTGTCCTAAAAATACTGCAAGTCCAGCCAGTGGTATCGCCCCTGGTCCTCCCAAGGAGGTGGCCACGAATAACGCAAGATAACCCTTGCCTCCATCAAGAATAAGTGTCAATATGGCAGCTTTTTTGTCCCCCGTTCTTAAAACATTTGTAGCACCTATGTTTCCAGATCCCACATTTCTCAGATCCCCACTTTTAAAAAATTTTGTAGTTAAAATACCAAACGAAAGTGAGCCTAGTAGATAAGAAAAAATTACGAAAATGACGGTCATATTTGAGTCTTGTATGCTTTGAAGGGTTATATTCATATTACTATAGGGCTATCCGAATTCTCATATATTAAGTTTCCATTCACGAATGTGGCCAAAACTTTGCCTTGCATAGTACGTTCATCGTAAGGAGTGTTTTTTGATTTAGAGTGTAGTTTGAACCTATCCATAAGAAAAGGCGCATCTTTATCAAAAATTATTAAGTCAGCACATTCATTCTTCGCTAAAATTCCACCCCGGATGCCTAAAATTTTTGCAGGGTTTAAAGAGATTAGTGAAAAAAGTTTAGGTAAAGAGAGTTGTTTGTCATGAACAAGTTGAAGGCAAGCAGGTAGAAGTGTTTGAAGACCGACAGCGCCACTGGCTGCTATTTCATACGGTAATCTTTTACTTTCTTCATCCTGCGGCGAATGATACGAGCTTATGGTATCGATACCCCCGTCTATCAATCCATTTACCAAAGCAATCCGATCCAGTTCAGATCTCAGGGGTGGAGTTAACTTAAAGAAGGTACGGTAATTCGATATATCAAGTTCGTTTAGTGTTAGGTGATGCATTGATGTCCCAGCGGTTATAGGAAGACCCTCTTGTTTTGCTCGTTTAATAGTTGCCAGAGATGAATCGGTAGTTATTTGATCTGCGTGGTATTTAACTTTGGCTTTTTTTATCAACTCAAGGTCTCTATCTAATCCAATTTTCTCCGCCAAGCTTGGGGTGGACGTCAGACCTTGGATCGTTGCAAACTTGCCAGCCGTCGCCGCTGAGTCTTTTGATAGTGAAAAGTCTTGTGGATGTCCAATGACGAGGGCGTTTAGATCTGCTGCATAAGTCAAAGCATTTAAAAACAATTTTGTATCCGAGATTTGTCTCAGTCCATCTGTGAAAGCTTTTGCACCATTGTCTGATAAAAAGTTCATCTCGGTCAACTCTTTACCGTTTAGACCTTTTGTTAAAGTTGCAGTTGGAATGATTTTAATTTTTGTAACGGCATTGGCCCGTCTCATATAAAATTCAAGGATTTCTGGTGTGTCTATTGGTGGATTGGTGTCTGGCCTTGTTACTAAGGTTGTGATTCCACCAGCTGCAGCTGCTGCGCTAGCTGATTTAAAGCTTTCTTTATGTCTTTCACCTGGCTCACAAATTTTTACGCCCATGTCAATGATTCCTGGTGCTAAGTAGAAGTTTTTGCAATCTATTTCAGTTCCTTTAGTGACACCATTTATTGAGGAAATGACTCCACCCTCAATAGTTATAGTTCCAGTTCCTTCATAGTTACTGGAAGGATCGATAATTATCGCATTAGTTAACGTAAAAGCACTGTTATTCACAAAACCCTCTCTCATATATTTGATATTAACATTTCGATAATGGCCATTCTGATAGCCACCCCCATCTCTACCTGTTCTTGTATCACACTTTTTGTCATATCATCTGCTAGAGCTCCGTCAATTTCTACTCCCCTATTCATGGGTCCAGGATGCATGACTATTGCACCTTTTTTGGCAAACTTGAGCTTTTGGTTATCCAATCCATACCTATGAAAATATTCGCGTTCCGATGGTATTAGACCGGACTCCATTCTCTCACGTTGGAGCCTTAGCATCATTACCACGTCAGCTTCTGCTAAACCTTGTTTCATGCTATCATACAGTTCTGCGCCTAACTCTCCAAAGGTTTCAGGTAACAATGTCGATGGACCAACCAATTTAATTCTATTTTTCATTTTATTGAGAAGAAAAATGTTTGACCTGGCTACCCTGCTGTGTGAGATATCACCACAAATGGCTACAATTAACCCTTCAAGCCGGCCAATTTTCCGTTTTATTGTTAAACCGTCTAGTAATGCTTGGGTTGGATGTTCGTGTCGTCCATCACCGGCGTTAATAACAGAGCAGTTTACTTTCTCAGCCAATTGTTGAACGGCCCCAGAATTGGGGTGACGAACAACTAATAGATCAGGGTTCATTGCGTTAAGATTTGTTGCTGTATCGAGTAAAGTTTCTCCTTTAATAATTGAACTCGCCGAAACATTTATGTTCATCACATCCACCCCAAGTCTTTTTGCGGCTATTTCGAAGCTAGCCTGAGTTCTTGTGGAATTTTCAAAAAACATATTTATTTGGACGAGACCGGAGAGTGATTTATTTATCTTTTTATTTGAGCGGTTTAAATCGGCGTAGTATTCTGCTCGCGTCAATATGTCGTTTATGTCTTGTGGTGTAAGGTGGCTAATTCCTAACAGATGCTTGTGCGAAAACATTTAATCTTTCTAATCCTTTTTTCGGTTTAGGTTATACTGATATCTGTTTTAGTAACAAGCTTTAACAGCCTCTCAACAGTATTTTGACGAAGAGGCGTGATAACATTAAACTTTACGAAATTATATTAAGGTGATTCCATTGGACTTGAAAAAAGCAGATGCCCTTTTCTATTTACGTTGGATGTTTGATGCAGGAGCTGATGAGGCAATTTCTGAGGCACCATTTAATAGATTTACTGAAGCCAATAGTCGTAAGTTCGAAAATTTACGACCGGTAAAAAAAAATGAGGGGGAAAAAGTAGCCCTTACTGTCGCAGAAGGCGAGAGTTTCAAAAAGAAGATAGGTTTTAATAGCAAAAAGCTGCAAGAAGCTTATAAGGTCGCAAAGGATTGTAATACGCTAGATGAAATTGTTGAAAGCATCGAGCAATTTCACCACTTTATTGAAAACGAGTTCAGGAAGGAGGTTAACTTATGCGAAGGTTCCTACCAATCAAAGGTTATTGTCTTTCGAGAACCTGAAATAAGTAATATATCCAATGGCCCTGACTTTAGACCCGTAGACAAAAATTTACTTTTTGAGAGTATCTTTAAAAGTATAGGCCTAAGTGTCGAAGGCCAGAGAGAGAATTCATTATGTGTGATTTCAACCTTGCCTTTCATTTTAGAAGATACTAGTAAAGATAATGAAAGTAACTTTGATTTGATGTGGCCTTTTTTATTAAGGTGCATTACTGTAGTTAAGCCGGTAGCTGCGATTTTCTTTGGAACAAATTTGTCAAATAAATTGAGTGATATTAGCATTTTGATGAAAGAGAATGTGGACTTGTGTCAGCTAGAAATTTTTAATTTTCCTTCATTGGACGTCTTAATAAGAGCACCGAAAAGAAAAAGAGTAGTTTGGGAACAGCTTTTGGCGATAAAAGAGCTACTCTTAGATAGTAAAAAAGAAAAATGAAAAAACATCGTAAGTTTATGCCGATTAACATTGCAATCTTATCAGTCTCGGATACGCGATCACTGGCTACTGATAAGTCTGGTGATTTATTGCAAGAATTGATACTTCAAAGTGGACACAATGTGGTCAAGCGGTTGATAGTTTCTGATGAGATGGCAGAAATCGTAAAAGTTTTACAAAAGTGGATCGATATGCAAACAATCGACGTAATTTTATCGACTGGAGGAACAGGTTTGACAGGACGCGATGTGACAGTCGAGGCGCACCGGAAAGTCTATGAGAAAGAGATAGATGCATTTAGCAGTGTTTTCACGACTATCTCAATGGCTAAAATTGGAACTTCAGCACTGCAATCACGAGCTTGTGGTGGGGTTGCCTCAGGAACGTACTTGTTTGCTTTGCCTGGCTCCCCGGCGGCATGTAGGGATGCCTGGGAAGAAATTCTGGTCTTTCAATTAGATTATCGAAATCAGCCTTGTAATTTGGTAGAAATTTTGCCGAGATTAGGAGAACACGAAAGACGGAAATGAAATTTCTACTCGATAAGGCATTCGTGCTTGAGTCAACATGAGCGCACTCGCCTAGGGTTTGTCAAGAGATTACATTAGCTAAAAAAACTATATTCATTTCCGAAAAATGAGAAAACTTTTTTAATAGATTGACAATATTGATATGTGATTCGGAGTTATTATGAGATTTTTTGTTCGCACTTTTGGTGCTTTATTTATCATTGTATTTGCCATAGGAGTTTTGAGCGTATCGGGAGTACGATTGAAAGTGGCGCTAGAAGAAAAAACTGAAAATAGCTTTAAATCAAGGTATAGTAAAGAAAGAGTCTACAGTGCTTATGTCGATAGGCTTGAGTCAGTTGTTGTAAAGCCAAAAATCTATGCTTATGGAGAAGCAAAAAGTTGGAGATCGCTTGAATTACGAGCAACCAATAGTGGACAGCTTATATTTTTATCGGAAAATTTTCGTGAAGGTGGAAGGGTTTTAAAGGGTGAATTGCTTTTCAAAATAGATCCGCAAGAGTCATTAGACAACTTCGCTGTTGCAGAAGTAAATTTGTTGGAAGCTCGAGCGGAATACGACGAGGCACGGATTGCTCAAGAGCTTTTGAACTTTGATAAGAGAGACTCAGAGGAGCAATTAAAGCTTAGATCTAGGGCATTAAGTCGTCAAAAAAGTTTGAATAACAGTGGGATAACTACTAAATCCGCAGTTGAAAATGCGGAGATTTTATATTCAAATGCTAATCAAACATTGTCAGCAAGAAAGAATGCTGTTGCTAAAGGCGAGGCTAGAATAGCTCGAGCAAAAATCGCTGTAACACGCGCTAATATTTCGTTAGAGCAGGCGAAGCGAAGAGTAAGTGATAATGAATATAGAGCCCCATTTGACGGAGTTATTGCTAGTGTATTAGTTGCCCCCGGGCGCCTACTAAATAAAAACGAACAATTAGGAGTTTTAATTGATCCGTCTTCGATTGAAGCTGCGTTCCAAGTATCGAATTCAGAATTTATTCGGATGGTAGATGAAAAGGGAAATTTACTACCACTACCAATCAAGGCCAAAAAAAAGGAAGAAAAAGATGCTCTTGTTTTTTCGGGCGTAATTCAGAGGTCAGGAGCCGAGGTCATAGCAGGAACTTCAGGTAGGCAAATTTTTGCTAGCTTGAGTGGTGATAAGAGTTCTTTGATAAAGGCAGGAGACTTTTTAATCGTGGAGATCGAGGAAAATAGCTTATCGGAGGTTGCTGTAATCCCAGCAGATGCAATTGATCCAGAAAGAACTATTTTGTTACTTACCGACGACGACCGGCTTGAAGAATACAAAGTAAACATCTTACGCCGTCAAAACAATGAAGTGATAATAAATAATGTACCGTTTGGTCGCCACTATGTCACTAAGTTGTCGCCTCAACTTGATGCGGGTTTAAAGGTCAACCCTCTTGGATTAGATTGCAGAAACACCGAAAGCAGCAATTGCAATGAGAATACTGAAAGAGACTCCAAAGTCAGTCTCAGCGACGAAGATCGTTCAGAGTTAGTCGCCATCGTGAATAACAACAAGCGACTTCCTGCGGAAGTGAAACAAAATATACTCAAGAAACTAAATGCTGAGAAAGTGCCAATAAAATTAATTAACAGGTTAAAGAATTAATAGGAGACCAAGTAAATTGGAAATGAAATCAAACTCATTTTTTGGCGGAATAATTCGTTATTTTGCTCGACATGGTACATTAGCAAACTTGTTGTTGACGTTGATGCTAGTGATTGGGCTTGTTTCATTAACAAAAATTAGAGCGCAGTTTTTTCCAGATGTAATTATAGAAACTATTACAATTACGGCTAATTGGAAGGGTGCTGGCTCAGAGGATATTGATGAGAACCTGGTTGGGGTTTTAGAGCCGGACCTAATAGGGGTTGATTCAGTAGAAAGCATAAAGTCAATCTCTCGAGATGGTAGGATGAGGATCTCAATAAATTTTGAAACAGGAGCAGATATGGGCAAGGCCATGCAAGATGTAAAGGATGCGTTGGACCAAGCTCAAAATTTACCAGAGAACGTAGAAGAAATAAAGGTAACGAGACGGCAATGGCGGGATCGGGTAACAAATGCGGTTATCTCAGGACCTGTTCCTCTTGAGCAATTAAGCAGATTTGCAGATGAATTCTCGCAGGGTCTTTACAGACTTGGTGTCAGCAAAACCACCATTAGTGGCGTGACCGCTCCAATACTCAGAGTTTCGGTACCAGAGTTTTCGATGGTAGAACACGACCTATCTCTACAGGAGATTGCCAATGCTATAAAGTCGGAGGCAGAAGCAAATCCTTCTGGTGATCTTGGTCAAACTGCGAATCGTATTACAACGGGGAGCTCAAAACGACGCGTGGAAGATATTGAGAACATTGTCGTTAGGTCAACAGCTAGTGGCGCAAAATTGCTGGTCAGTGATATAGCCGAACTGAAAATTGAAGGTTTATCACGTGGCACTGCCTTTTTCCGGCAGGATAATCCTGCAATTTTCATCCGTATAGATCGGGGAGCACAAGGGGACGCATTAGAGCTTCAAACTCTCGTGGAAGAGGCGGTCCTTGAGTTACGTAAGACATTACCCAAGGGGGTTTCAATTGAATTATCTGGAACTCGGTCAGAGGCGATCAAGAATCGACTAAATATCCTTTTGAAAAATGGTGTTCAAGGTTTATCACTCGTATTAATATTTCTTTTTCTATTTCTCAGTGCGAGAACAGCATTTTGGGTAGCTTTGGGTATACCTGCTGCGATGCTATTTGCTATAGCAATGATGTATGCCGTCGGTTTGACACTAAATATGATATCACTTTTTGCTCTTATTCTTTGTTTGGGGATAGTGGTTGATGATGCAATAGTTGTAGGAGAGCATGCGGATTTTAGAGCTCGTCGCTTGGGAGAAAACCCAGAGGAGGCAGCTGAACGCAGTGCGATCAGAATGGGACTTCCCGTCTTTACAGCAACTCTTACGACGGTTTTAGCATTCGCTGCTTTGGTTGCTGTTGGCGGTAGGTTTGGGAGAATTATAAGCGATATTCCCTTTACAGTTGTTGTCGTGCTATTGGCGTCGTTAATGGAATGCTTTTTGATTTTGCCAAACCATATGAAACATGCACTGGCCTTCAAATTAGAAAAAACTCCTTGGTACGATATTCCTTCAGTTAAGTTCAATAATTTGTTTCGGTATTTTAGAGATAAAGCTTTTAGGCCTTTCAGTAAAGTTGTGATATCTATGCGTTACCCAGTCATCGCCCTGGGAGTATCATTACTTTTGATTTCGAGTACTTTACTCGTATCTGGTGATGTTAAATGGCGGTTTTTTAATGCCCCTGAGACGGGAGGATTGACAGGTAACATAGCAATGCTTCCTGGAGCCACACGAAATGACACTTTTTCGATGCTAAAAGAACTTGAGAGGGCAACTCTTAAGGTCTCGCAGGACTTTGAAGCCAAGCACGGGCATGATCCTGTCACATTTATGCTGACCCAAGTCGGAGGAAATTCTGGGCGACCATTATCTGGTTCTGAAAATAAAGACGCAAATTTGCTTGGATCGATAACAGTGGAGCTTATTGATGCAGATTTAAGAAATTATTCGTCGTTTGCTTTTGTAGGAGCCCTTCAAGAAGAGGTCGTACGACACCCGGTTCTTGAAACTTTAAGTTTTAGAGGATGGAGAGCGGGACCTGGTGGAGATGGATTAGAAGTTTCAATTTTGGGAGCTGACGCTCAAACACTCAAAAGGGCTGCTCAATGGATGATTGCTCAATTAGCGTTTTTTGAGGAGGTATCGGGTTTGGAGGACAATCAACCTTATGACAAAAACGAGTTGATTTTGGAACTTACACCTAGAGGAGAGACTTTAGGATTTACTGTTGAAACGATTGGTGCTGAATTATATGCAAGGTTAAATGGCGTGGAAGCCGTGGCCTTTCCGGATGGCGGCCGAACAGCAAAAATAATTGTGAGTCTATCCGAAGATAATATTAAGGCTGACTTTCTAAATAAAACTCACTTGAGAAGTTCAAAAGGGAAATATGTGAAACTATCTGACATTGTATCGGTAGAGTCAAAGTTTGGATTTGCAACAATTACTCGAGATAATGGACAAAGAAAAATTGTCTTATCTGGTGATATATCTGAGGATGACCCAAAAAGAGCCACGTTTGTATCGAATGAAATAAAAAATAAGCTTTTACCTGAACTCGAAAAGACATTTGGTGTTGAGGCTGAGCTTTCCGGTCTAGCTGAGCAAGAAAGAGCCTTTCTAAACGATGCCTTTATAGGTTTTGCCTTGTGTTTATTAGGGATCTATTTGGCTTTGGCGTGGGTATTTGAAAGCTGGACTCGTCCGATTGTTATAATGGTAATTATTCCTTTTGGGTTTATTGGAACAATGTGGGGTCATCTGTGGTGGGGTGTACCGCTGTCAATGTTTAGTATCATAGGATTAATAGGGATGACAGGTATCATTATTAATGACTCTATAGTGTTAATTTCGACTATTGATGAATATGCTAAGAGGCGAGGGATTTTACAGTCAATAATTGATGCAACTGCGGATCGGTTGCGGCCTGTCCTTTTGACGACATTGACAACTGTCTTAGGATTATTACCTCTTCTCTTTGAAACGTCAAAAGATGCTCAGTTTTTGAAACCAACGGTCATAACATTGGTCTACGGTTTAGGCTTCGGAATGTTAATCGTGCTTCTACTGGTACCAGCATTTGTAGCCGTGCAATTGGACTTGAGATTGTTATTTAACTCGCTAAGAAGATGGATGTTCAATAATAAGTTAACCACTTTTGGATATTTTACAATTTGGCTTGGTATTGCATCAATAATTAGTGCTTTCTATGCTGGTTTTGGTTCGTTTTTACTTGCTGGTTCTCCGATTACTTTCCTTTTAATTTTGTTTCCAAAATTTGATCCGGTGATAATAGGCTTTGGAGTTTTATTTGTCGTAACATGTATTTTTGCCGTGTGGTCTTACTTATTCAGGAAGAAACTTTTTCGTAAACTCCCTGTGTGAGTTTAATTACATCCCTTTACCTCGAAGCTAGTTTCATTATACACGAATAGCGCATTTATTCTTTCTCTCTCAATAATACCTTCTCTATTTATTATGCTCTTGAGTGATACCTGTTCGGTAAAACTTTTTCCAGAAGCGTTGCTGTTTTTATTCTTAAAAAGGATTTGATCAGGTAAATACTCAAAAATTACGATTGGTTTTGAAATCAGAGGTTCTAAGAACTTTATATCGTAAGTAAGTAAAAGATCATCTTCTTCATCCCAAAAAATTTTACAACTGATCGAAAAAATATCTTCTTGAGGATACTTTTGGGTCAAACTTTTCAATGCCTTTTCAATTAGACCATGGGGACTATTGTTTTCGAGCTTTCCTATTATTTTGAATATATAAAAAGTTTTTAAAACGCAAATATCTGAACATATATCAAATGAAACTTCCATATTCAAAGTAACTGGCTGAGAGCTATCTTTTCTAACTATTTCAATTGGTAAAATTAGGGTTTTGTCATAACCTAATACTGATACGCCATTTTGATCGAAAAGTTTAGGTGTTGGCCAAGAGACCTTTATCTCTCTTATATTTGTAGATTTACGCCAGTCAAATGTTGGTGCGATACCATATTCGCCAGGGTTACGCCAATAGGTCTTCCAACCGTCAGATAACTTAAAAGTTATAGCACTTTGAATGCTATGCTCATTTGGTTCCCACCCCAAAATAAATTTTGTTTCTACTAGTTCATCAGTTAAATTTTCGGAAGAGTGTACGGCATAGTTTTCAAAAAATATTGAAAAAAGAACCATTGCTGCTAAAATGGGAATGATATAGTGTGTGTGTCTATATTTTGGCTGGTTCTGATTCATACTTGGTTCTCATGTCATTGGATTAACGGTCTTAAAAAAAAAGTTCGTAGAATGACTAAATTAAATGAAAGCGATATAGATTTTCAAGGTAAACTTCTTCTAGCTACCCCGAGGATACAAGATTTAAGGTTTGAAAAAGCAGTCATTTTGATTTGCTCACATAATTCTGACGGTGCAATGGGTATAATTGTAAATAAGCCGACAATTGATTTGAAGTTTAAAGATATTTTGGGTCAGCTGAATATAAATCCAAAACCTGCAAGTAGTGACTATAGAATCTATTTTGGTGGGCCGGTTGAGTATGGAAGAGGTTTTGTTATTCATTCTCCAGATTACATGGTTTCTGATGAAAGTATTAGAATAAAAGAGCATTGTTGTTTAACCGCTAATATAGATATTCTTCGTGATATCGCCGAAGGTCGAGGACCAAAGGATAGTATGTTGGCGCTGGGTTACTCGGGTTGGGGACCGGGCCAACTCGAATCTGAAGTTTTTGCGGATAGCTGGTTGCTTTGTGAGTCTGATAATGATTTAGTTTTTTCTTTGAGACCAGAAACCAAATGGAAAGGAGCACTAAAAAAAATTGGTGTAACTCCCTCGCATTTAGTAACTTTAACTGGGTCTGCTTAAGATTTTTTAAACGCTGCGCGTACTAGGCGCTCGTTTATAGCATAGCCTAAGCCTGAATTGGGTATCGGAGCTACAGCAATAGTTTTTATCTGCATGTTTTTTGCCATCGAATCTAGGTCGTTCAAGGCTGCAAAAAGATTTGAGGCAGCTTCAGTCAGATTTGATTTTTCAGACAAGGAAATTCCATTTGACACAGATGGCATTTTACCAAAACCCAGAAATAATTCGTCTTTCTTAGGACGGGTAACGTTTAGCCTTAGTTGAGCGTTTGGTGCATAGTGCGACTTAAGCATTCCGGGAGCTAAAATTTTTTCATTTGATTTTACAAAGAAATTTGAAGTTGAAAAGGAGATACCCAACCTTCTCTTGAGATCTTCAACAGTTATTCCTCCTGAACGAAGTAATCGAGGTTCGTCTTGTTCAAACCCAATGATTGTGCTTTCAACTCCAATTTTGCACGGTTTTTCGTTTAAGATCGCAGAAATCTTTCCATTAAAGTTAGTTAAGACGTCTTTTGTTCTTGTTGCACTAATTTTTCCTGAAATGTTTGCTGATGGTGCAGCGATTGGCCTACCAAAGTTCTTTATTAAAGATAGTGCTACCGGGTGCATTGGAACTCGGATCGCAACTGTAGGTAGTTCGGCAGTGACCAAGCTTGATAAACTTAGTTTTGTTTGGGTTTTTCTTTGAAGTACAAGAGTTAGTGGGCCAGGCCAAAAACAATCTATGAGTTTTTGTGCTAATACTGGAACATTAGCCCATAAAAAAATATGTTGTGGGTCCGAAATGTGAACAATTAGGGGGTTGTATGAAGGACGTTCTTTTACTTTAAATATTTTCTTCACGGCTCCGTTGGATATTGCTGAAGCACCCAAGCCAAAAACTGTTTCGGTTGGGAAAGCCACTAATTCATCATTCTCCAAGAGTTCACTTGCCTTTTCGATACCAGCTTGTGTAGGTTCTAGAAGGAGTGTTTTTGAATTTCTGGACGATGACACTTGCTAGTTTCCTTTTAACAGCTTATTTCTCTATTATGTAAACACGGTATGCTTCGTTGATCATACATATTTATTTTCATCGCAAATGCGCAAAGGAAAAACAAATGAAATATGTCGCTCCAATAGAGGAAATGTTGTTCATAATTGAAAACGTTTGCGATGTAAAATCATTAAATAAGTTTTCAAAGTATGCTCATTTGGATATCACTACTATTCGCACAATATTGGAGGAAATAGGAAAACTAAGCACTAATAAAATTGAGCCAGTAAATAGGCCAAGTGATCTATCACCCCCAAAGTTAGAAAATGACAAAGTAATATGCTCACCAGGGTTCGTTGAGGCTTATAAGGCTATAGCTGATGGGGGATGGGTGGGATCTTCGGCAAACTCAAAATTTGGCGGTATGGATTTACCAATGGTTATAACTAGTTGTGTAAATGAAATCCTAGGAAGCGCTTGTCTCTCATTATCTTTAAACCCTTTGATGACTCAGGGACAAATAGAGGCTCTTGAAGCTTATGGGAGTGCAGATATACAGAATACATATTTACCAAATTTGACAAGTGGTCGTTGGTCCGGGACCATGAATTTGACTGAGGAGTGTGCGGGTTCAGACGTTGGTGCGTTGCGAACTAAAGCAATACCGAATGACGACGGAACCTTTGATATATCTGGTCAAAAAATTTATATTAGCTGGGGAGAACATGATTTAACAGAAAATATTTGCCATCTTGTTCTCGCTCGGCTCCCAAATTCAAAAAGGGGAACTGCTGGAATTTCCTTGTTCTTAGTACCAAAATTTATCCCATGCGGAAATAAAGGTATTGGAAAACGGAATAACGTAACTGCATTATCCATTGAAAAAAAGATGGGTTTGCATGGATCACCAACTGCGGTTATGGAATACAAGAATGCTAAGGGTTGGATAATAGGTGAACCGAATGGTGGTATGGCTGCCATGTTCACAATGATGAATAACGCTCGGTTGGGAGTAGGCGTTCAAGGGGTATCCCAGGCTGAACGAGCTATTCAAAAAGCTACCTTTTTTGCTAAGTCGAGAAAGCAAGGAAAAGCTATTGTAAAAAATGGGACTGGCTCAATTTTAGATCATGCAGACGTACGTCGAAATATGTTAATTATGAAAGCCCTTACATTCATTGCGCGATGTATCTGTTTGGAGACCGCAGTGTCCACTGATTTTTCTAAAGTTTCTGGTTCAAAGGATTATCAGGCTAAAGCCGCCTTTTTAACTCCAATCGCCAAAGCTTTTGGTACAGATATAGGGTGTCAGGTAACTGATCTGGGAATTCAAGTGCATGGAGGATTGGGGTTCATAGAAAATGCGGGAGCTTCTCAATTGTACCGTGACGTTAGAATTACCCGGATCTATGAGGGTACAAATGGAATTCAAGCAATGGATTTGGTCAATAGAAAACTTTCTGACGGCGGGCGGGCAGCTTTCAAAATTATAGATGATTTTATGAATGTTGAAAAAGCTTGTTTAAATTCTAATCTTTTTGAAAAAGATGCAATCAAGGATTTTAAAGCTTCTTGCTCAGATTTAACCGATGCCGTTAATTGGATGTTAAAAGTAGATGATATAAATGACCGGTATGCAGGAGCCACCGCATTTCTCAGGGCGTTTTCTTTAGTTCTGGGGGGCTATTATTTGTTACGGTGTGCCAATATTAGCAGAGATCCCGACAGAGTCGCTTTAGCTCATTTTTACATATATCACTTGCTCCCTGAAGTCCACGCTGAGGTCAAGTCTGCGTGTAGGGGTTCTCAGGCTCTTTATTGTGTTAAAATTTGAAACAAGCTCTAGTATGCAAAAAAAAAATCAAAATCTCAGTTTCCCGTATTCAGAGCCGCCAGCATTCGGCGAGCTAACTAAAATAACTGATGGAATCTTTTGGTTGAGATTAGCTCTGCCCATGCTGATTGACCATGTTAATGTTTATTTGCTGGAAGATGATGATGGCCTGACCTTAATAGACACAGGTTTAAATTCTCCAAAGTGTCGAGCTGCTTGGAAAGCTATTTTACGCAACAAGTTTGATAACAAACAAGTAAAGAGAATAGTAATTACGCATCACCACCCGGATCATATTGGTTTGCTTGGTTGGTTTGCCAAAAATGGTAATGTCGAGGTTCTGGCATCTAGAAGCTCGTGGTTGCTCGCTAGGATGTTATATTTTGATAAACAAGAAACACCTAGCCGAGAAGCACTTGATTTTTGGCGAAACGCAGGGATGGATAAAGCGATATTTGAGGAAAAAAAGCGGGCAAAGCCTTTCAATTTTTCAGACGGAGTAAGTTATTTTCCTCTCGGTTTTCGGTCATTAGATCAGGGGAATAAGCTTTTTATGGGAGGAAGGACATGGAAGGTCGAGATTGGACAAGGTCATGCTCCAGATCATGTAACTCTTTGGTGTTTGGACTCGCCAATAGTTTTTTCGGGAGATCAGGTTATTCCAGGGATTTCTTCAAACCTTGGAGTTTACCCGACAGAGCCACTGTCCGATACTGTCGGGCTTTGGTTAGAGTCGTGCAAGAGTTTTCTAAAAATTGCAAATGAGGATCAGTTAGTGTTACCTGGACATAAACTTCCATTTTATGGCCTACCATCTCGTTTGGAGCAATTGATAGAGAATCATATTCAGGCTCTCGATAGAATTGAAAATGAGCTTTCAAAACGAAAATGTACTGCAGTCGATTTATTTCATGTTATTTTTAGAAGACAAATTGATAAAAGCGAGTACGGGTTAGCTCTTGCGGAGGCCGTTGGCCATATCAACTATTTTAGAAACCGAAATATGGTGAGTTGTACGAAAAGGCACGATGGTGCAATCTTATTTTGTATGAAATAAAATATTTGTTTTAATCTAGCTAAGAATATGCGATTAATTTGTTAATAGTAACTGTTGGGAGGACCAATGTCAGATCACAAGCACGGAGAGATGGATATTACCGAGCAGGAACGGGTTTTTGCCGGTTTCATTAAGTTTGGTATTTATGTAGCGTTATTTTCAGTTTTTGTATTGGTCTTCTTAGCAATTTTTAATTCCTAATTTTCTTCTGATTGTTTAGTTGTCATTTAAACTTTAAACCCCAGTATCTCTTTGAACCTTCTTTCTTGCTAGCTTTCTTGCACGACGGACGGCCTCAGCCTTCTCACGGGCTTTTTTTACAGATGGCTTTTCGAAATGTTGCTTGAGTTTCATTTCTCGAAATACTCCTTCCCTCTGGAGCTTCTTCTTCAAAACTCGTAAGGCCTGATCAACATTATTGTCTCTTACTTGTACCTGCACAGAATGTTTTTCCTTTCAAATTATCTGGATAACCAATAAAAAGCTGGTATAACAAGCTAAAGTGCTTATGTCTATAGCTAAACAATACTTTATATGCACTTACGAGGATCTGTAAATGCCGCCTAAAAACCAAAAGAGTGATACCGAAATATCAAAACTTCTCATTGAAGTGGCTCTAAAACATGTCGTATTTGATGGTTGGTCTAATGATTTACTTGATCGTATAGTGAGTGACACTGGGGTGGGTATGGTGAAAGTTTTGGAAATCTTTCCCCGTGGCTCCATAGATATCGCTATTGCTTTTCACAGGAGAGATGATGATAGATTCAATGAAATGTTTCTAAAATCAGATTATAATGATGCAAGTTTGAGAATAAGAGACCGAATTTATGAAGCCATCAAAATGAGACTTAAAGTGGCACAAGTCAATAGAGAGGCAGTAAAGCGTAGTTTAGCTTTATTTAGCAATCCAGCATATTTATCAGATGGTTCTAGGGCCATATGGATTACGTCGGATACGATTTGGAACTTGCTTGGAGACCAAAGTGACGATTTGAATTGGTACTCGAAGCGGTTTATTTTATGTTCGGTGCTCGTCAGCACACTAATAATTTGGATTGATGACGATAGTTTCCAGCAAAAAGAAACACATGAGTTCATATTACGGCGGATAAACGACGTTATGTCTTTTGAAAGATACAAAGGGCACCTTAAAACCGTTCCGATAATTGGAGACATTTTTAAAAGTCTTGAAAAGATACCAAAACACTCGGGGAATTGGCGACAGGATTTTCCTGGATGGAATTTAAAGTTTAACAAACACACGTAGAATTGCCTGTTTACAATGTAGTTTTGGGGGAATTTTCTTTTATTGACTTAGGGCTAACCTGACGAAATAAAAATTATGGGTAAGCCGTTTGCTATTAGCGTCTCTTTAATTATATTTGCTGTGTGGACCTTTACTATTAATTCCTATATAAATTAGCATAAATTTACTATATACAGATATGAACATGTTATGAGACATAAGCTTCTGAATTCGGGTCTTTATCAATTAAATTAGGGTTAATGGAGATAAAAATGGTACTTCCTTTAATGCAAAAAGCAACCGCAGTATGGTTAGTGGATAATACCAAATTAACTTTTGCGCAAATAGCGAGATTTTGTGGCTTACATGAATTGGAAGTCAATGGAATCGCTGATGGTGAGGTGGCAGCAGGAATAAGAGGTATGGACCCAATAACCAATAATCAGCTTTCATCAGAGGAGATTAAAAGATGTGAGGCTGATCCCACTACTGATTTGGTTCTGTTAAAGAACCCAGCGGCGATCGGGGAAAATAAAAGAAGAGGCCCAAGATATACCCCGTTATCAAAGAGACAAGACCGACCTGCAGCGATAGCATGGCTGGTCAAATTTCACCCTGAGCTTACAGATGCTCAAATTTCAAAACTTATTGGAACAACAAAGCCCACCATTCAGTCGATAAGAGCTAGAACACATTGGAATATAGCCAACTTTCAACCTGTTGATCCTGTTGCGCTTGGCCTTTGCAAACAAAGTGAGCTAGACGAACTTGTTCAAAAGTCTAGTAAAAAGACAAATGGTAAAAGTCAGTCCGAAATGCAAGCAGACTCAACTATAGTTCCAGTAGATAAATCGTTATCTGATATTGAAGGTAAGGTACCGTCGAATATACTTGGACTGGAGGAGTTCTCTTTGAAAAATGATGATTTAGACGATTCGAAGGCCTCTGATGTTGAGCACAACGATGAGATGATAGAGAACGATCCGGATTCTCTATTCTCTCTACCCAAGAGCGATAAAGTATAAGAAAATTGGCGAGATACAGAATGATCCAGGCCAATAATCAATAGGCGGGTGAGGTTGCTCGATCAAGTAAAGATCGACCGCCATCAACTGTTAAGACTTGTCCCGTAATGAAGTTTGAGGCCTCTGAGGCTAAAAATAGTACAGCTTCTGCGGCTTCGTTCGCTTCTCCAATTTTACCTAGTGGGGTAGACTCAACGATCAAATCTTTAAGATCTAAGTTCTCTCGCATCATATCACGTAAACTGGCACTCATAACGCTGCCAAGCGCTACTCCATTTACGCGAACTCCCTGTTTTGCCAACGCTACTGCCATAGATCTAGTTACCTGATCGAGAGCGGCCGAGCTAACTGAATAAGATAAAATTTCGGACTGCGTCCTCCTTGAAGCTATTGAAGAAAGGTTAACTATGGTTCCAATTATTTCTCCTGGTTCTTTATCTTGGGATTGAGATATCATTCTTCGTGCCACCAATTGGCTCAATCTCAGATTAACAGTCACGTTTTGGTGAATTAGCTCTTCAAATGCGTCATTATTAGGGTCTAAAGGATGGGAAGTTAAAACCTGTCTGCTAGCATTAATTAAAATGTCTACTGAGTTAAATGAGTCAATGGTGTATGCTAATAGATTATTTATCGTAAGTTTTTTACGTAAATCTCCACAAAATGTTAAAACGTTTCCTTCGATGGTCTCTTTTAGAAAGTTTGTTTCCTTGATTAGGTTTTCCTCATCCATATCAGACAATACGACATTAGCGCCAGCTATTAAAAACCGTCGAGCTATGGCTAAACCCACACCATTAGCTGCTCCAGTAATAATAGCGCATTTTCCTTTAAGAGATATTCCCATTCTTTTCTCTAACGTAAATCCTGAATTTAACCTATATTATTTTTTGGGTCGAGTAGCTAAAATTATTTTGTAGTATTTATTTTGTTTTACAATTTTGAAGTCTTTAAACAATCTTTTAATTGCGTCTTCATAAGGAAGATGTATGTTCGATACAAGCAACAAACGACCACTCATTTTAAGAACCTCAGAGGCTGAATTAATAAACGAGATACCTAATTGGAAGTCAAGGTTATGGTCTGAGTGAAAAGGTGGGTTACACAACACTGTGTCGAATGTTTTGCTAAATTGAGACGTTTCTGTAATATCCAACCATTCAAAACTGGCTTTTGGGCTTTTGACATTGAGCTTTGCCATTTTTATTGCCGTCAAGTCATTATCAATTAGCTTTAGAGAAGTTATTTTTGAGGATCGCAAAAGGGCTTCAACGCTTAGAAAACCCCATCCAGCGCCAAGATCTATTACTGATCCTGAAATTTTATCGTCAAAGACTGAACTTAGAAATCTAGATGCTGGGTCTACCCTCCTGTGAGAAAAAAGCCCGGGGACACTTAAAAACCCATCTTCATTTTTTTTTGGCGTACAATTTCGTAACCACTCTTTAACGACTAAAGAGTCTTTATACTTTACCGATAGAATCGCAATTTTACCATGCGCTTTTGCTAGTATAGAATCGGCTTCAATCTTTTTACATACCTCTTTGATTATACCGTTTATCCCGATCCGGCGAGTACCTTCTATCGCGAGAATGCCGCCTGATTTGAGATGTTGGTATCCGAAAGCAATTTTGTAAAGTGCCTCTGGGCGGGACTTTTTCGGTGAGACTATTACTATATCAAACTCTTTTTCTAAGCTGGTAAAACATTTGATGCCTATTGCTCTTGCTTCATTTATTTGGCTTTTAAGGCTACTAGTGTAGGTTATATTTAATTTTTTTAGTGCCTTTATATGCATCTGTTTGGGATAGTCAACAACTAATGTTGATAAATTTTTTGGTACTCGATTGGTTAGAATTTTTTTTATAAGGCGGATTCTCTTTTGGGAGTCCATGGCTTATCTAGATCATTCTTTTTCCATAGTGCATTGCAAGGGATGTTGGTTTTTTCTCGCATGATCCATGACCTGACTTACTTTTGTTTCAGCCACTTCATTTGAATATACACCAACCACGGCCAGTCCTTTCTGATGCACATCTAACATTATTTCAATAGCTTTCTCTCTACCAATTTTGAAGAACCTTTCAAGAATATGTACTACGAATTCCATTGGCGTGAAGTCGTCATTTAACAAGATGACTTTATACATTGGCGGCTTTTTTGTTTTAGGTGCAGGTTTTTCAATTACTGAGCCCTCAACATCATTTTTGTCATTTGAATTTGCCGTCATTGGTTATAACCTGTTTCTAATTTAGATAATGCTTCCTATTAAACGATTATACGAAAAATTTGTTTAATTGAAAAGGGGGGTGTTAAATCCTTTCATCTTCTTCAAGACCATTACATTGTTTTTTTTAATCGCAAATCTTCAATAAAGGTGGTGTATCATAGAAATAATTCAAGTTAAACTTTTTCTAATATATTTGTGAGAATTGCGCTTTCACCTCATTAGGCTCTATCTTAAAATGTGGTAGATTACTGAAATTATAACTATTTGATCTATCGTAAGTTATTGATATTATAAATCCACAGATTGGCTTTTCATAGTAAAGTTTTTTCCGTCGGATGAACCAGTTTTTAGGATAAACTTAAGCCGTAAATTGGTATTGGTTAAGAGATATTGTTATGTATTTTGTTTTTAAAAGAAGAGATCCGATTTTCTTTCTGTGGTTTGGTCTATTTCTTGCGATATTGGGGTTAGGAATATCTAATCGTGGCTATTCATATCCATTTGCTACTTTTGTGATGGATGCACAAAGTGGTGAGGCGTTATATAGCCTAAAGGCAGACTCGAAACTGCACCCTGCGTCTCTTACGAAAATGATGACTCTATATTTAGTCTTTAATGAGGTGGAAAGTAAGCGGATGCGGCTAGATCAAAAGATTGTAATCAGTAAGAATGCCGTAAGGGAGCCTCCATCAAAATTTGGATATAAAACTGGCCAGAGAGTTGCAGTAAGGTACTTAATACGTGCAGCTGCCATTCGGTCGGCTAACGATGCAGCAACGGCTCTCGGCGAGGCTGTGTCAGGTAGTGAGAAAGAGTTTGCTCGGTATATGACGCAAAGTGCAAAGGCAATGGGTATGCATAACACTAATTTCAAAAATGCGCATGGCCTTACCCAAACGGGACATTTCTCCACGGCACGAGATATGGCAATATTGGCCAGGCGTTTAATCTATGACTTCCCTGAATACTACCATTTGTTTGGTCGTCGAAATATTTCAGCATCTGGTCGAGTTTTGTATAATACCAATCGAAAGTTTTTAGCTAGTTATAATGGATCTGATGGTATCAAAACAGGCTTTACGTCGGCAGCAGGTTATAATCTCGCCGCATCAGCAAAGAGAGGGAATAAACGAGTTATTGGTATTGTATTTGGTAGTGGTTCGGTAAAGCTGAGAACTCGAAGGATGACTGAGCTTTTAAACATAGGGTTTTCCAAGGCTAAAAGCTTTAAAAGTGCCCCAGCACTATCACCATTAAATCTTGCTAACTTTGCTAATAAGAAGTTGGAGCGAAAAGGTGTCATCCGTCGTTCTGAAGCACCACCAAATCGACCGAAAGGTATCGTCTCCACGCCAGCAGTTGGTAAACTCAACATCACTATTGAAAACCTTTTAAGCTTAACTTTGGAACGTAAACAAGTGGAACAGAGAGGACCAATTATGCGTCCTGCGGAAATGTTCGAAGGTTTCGGCAACAATGATTCCGGAGTAAAAGAACAATATGTCACAAAGAAATTGTTGGAGATACTAGAAAATGCTGATTCTAAGAAAAATTATAGCGTAGTAGTTGGCTCATATTTTACTGATTTTAATGCAAAAAAGGATCTGACGCGACTTACTTTGAGTGATTTCGGCACGCTTAGTAAGGCAAAGCGGACAATCACTAAAGGGGTAGTAAATAAAAAACTTGTTTTTCGAGTGACATTCAGCAACTTGAGAAAATCAGATGCTGTTAAAGCTTGCAGAAAGCTTTCTGCTAGAAATGAATTGTGTGAAGTTGTATCCGGGATTTATTAGCTTTCTAGGCCCTGACAGTTCCATACTACGACCCAATACGGAAAGAGTTTAATAAAATCAAAACCCCATGCCTTCATATTTTTTCTTAAACTTGGAAACCCTTCCTCCTGTATCAAGTAACTTGTGAGTCCCTCCGGTCCAAGCTGGATGAACTGAAGGATCTATCTCTAGTGTAAGGGTGTCTCCCTCTTTTCCATAAGTAGACCTAGTTTTGTACGTTGTACCATCAGTCATCTTTATTTCGATCTCATGATAATCAGGGTGAATATCCGGTTTCATAACTGTTAGTCCTTTTTCTAAGATTACTCAGATTTTGTAAGGCTTTTTGCATTATTTGTTTTTGGGCGATAGTTAGTTTTTTCTGTTATTCTTGCCGATTTCCCTCGCCGTTCTCGAAGATAGTATAACTTAGCTCTCCTCACTTTGCCTCGTCTTACTACCACGATTGATTCGATATTAGGTGAATGCAGAGGGAAAACTCGCTCTACACCTTCTCCAAAGGATATTTTTCTCACAGTGAATGAAGCAGCTAAGGTTGCCCCACCTTTTCGGGAAATTACTACGCCTTCATAATTTTGTACCCTGCTCCGGCTACCCTCTGTGACTTTGTACCCTACTTTGACGGTATCCCCCGGCGCAAAATCCGGTATTTCTCGACCTAAAGCCTTAACGTGCTCTTTTTCTAATGATTCTATTATATTCATGTTGTCCTCGAGGTAATATTGCAGCAGCTTATTTCACTTTTTTATGCTTATGTAAACTGCTTATAAACAAACCTTGGTATTTTTTTTATATTTTTTCCATAAATCTGGTCTACGTTTTTTAGTTGCCATCATTGCTCGCTTTTTCCTGAAAAGATCTATTTTTTTGTGATTGCCAGTTAATAGTACGTCAGGAATTTTGATACCTCTCCAACTGGCTGGTTGCGTATATTGGGGGTACTCTAACAAACCATCACTAAAACTTTCCTCCTTTGATGACTCTTGATTACCCAAGACATGAGGTAAATGCCTTACACACGAGTCAATTAACGTCATAGCTGCAAGTTCACCACCAGATATCACGAAATCACCAATTGAAAGTTCCAGCATACCCCACTTTTTTATTACTCTTTCATCTATACCTTCAAACCTACCACAAACAATTATCAGTCCTTTTTTCTTGGAAAGCTTTTTGGTTGTTTTATGGGATATCTTTTTACCACGTGGGGTTAAAAAAATAATTGGCCAATTCTCATTTTTTAATTCTATTTTTTGAGTTGCAAAAGTGACAGCTTTGTCTATAACATCCGCTCTTAGTATCATTCCTGGACCTCCGCCGGCAGGGCTGCCATCAACATTTTTGTGCTTGCCAAAGCCAAAGTTGCGAATGTTTATTGTTTCCAAAGCCCAAATTTTACTTTTGAGTGCTCGACCGGATACAGAATAACTCAAGGCTCCTGGGAACATTTCTGGATATAGAGTGAGTATTTTTGTTCTCCACATATGCAGCCTTTTGCTGTCTTTGTCATAAACAGAATCGAGGGCAGGGTGCATTAATTGTTTTCTCATGAGGTCTTTTCTATTTTATCAAATTGTTTTTACAGTTATCACTCAAAGTAATAAATTTTTTTTCCAAATTTATATCTGGAAAACAATGCTTGGTGAATGGTACGAGAAATGTTTTCTTTTCGACTAGTATTTGTATTTCAAGGATTGTTCCTGCTCCATAATCGTGAACAGCAATGACAACACCTATTCTATTTTGTTGTGTGTCATATACATTAATACTAATGAGGTCTGAATGATAGTATTCATCTTTAGGAATTTTTGGTAACCTGATTTTCTTTATATATAATAGCTTTCCAGTTAGTTGGGACGCTGTTTCCCTATCTTTAATATCTGGTGATACAACGTTAAGAAACCCTCTATTTTGTTTGAGTATTTTTATATTAAGTTTTTGGCCTGAGTTTTGTACCTGCAGCGGACAATAGCTTTGGATTGCCGTTGGAACTTCACAAAAAGATTTTATTTTTAGATTTCCTTTTGTTCCATGGGGACCTAGAATTTGTCCTACACATGACAAATCGTCAATCTCATTGATATTAGTCAATGATTAAATCCTTGTATCATGATTTATTCCTTTTTCTTTGAAGGTTTTACTTTTCCCTTTGTTTTGTTTTCTTCTTGTTCTGCAGATGTATCTTCGGTTGGGGAAGGTTCTTCCGTTGGAGTGGGTTCTTGTTCTGCAGATGTATCTTCG
>MDTA01202929.1_pt1 | contig 28592 bp, 28 predicted proteins | sample 811151 | NCBI WGS metagenome assembly MDTA01 (sample SAMN05326648, study PRJNA326480) | marine metagenome | isolation source: seawater | place: Indian Ocean: South | collected 2010 | reverse complement strand
TCTTTTTCTTCTTAGGTGCTGCTTTTTTTCTTTTAGCTGCTTTTTTTCTTTTAGGTGCAGCCTTTCTTTTTCTAGGTGCAGCCTTTTTTTTAGCTGCCTTTTTTCTCTTCTTTGCCATTTGATGCTCCTTGTAATTGGTTTAAGTGGATGAACCTCCCTCCATCATCACTTAAATTAAGCGACAAACATAAAAGGCTTTTTGTTTTTCCCAAAACTTACGGAAAAAGTCAATGGCATAGTCTCTTTAATGTTTTTGCATTAAAAATTTAAAAAAAAAAATTAATTTATTGAAAATAATTTTTTAAAAATAAATTTTAGAAAAAATCTTAATTTTTCCCAGAATTCTTATATTTTATAAACTTTTAGCTATACTTTGTGATTATGAAATAATATTTATAAAAAAATAATAAAACTTTCTTTTTTATGAAATCTTTAGATACTTTTAAAACTAAATCAAAAATCGAGATAAATGGCAAAAAATATGTTTTTTTTGACTTAAATTTATTGGCAAGACATTTTAATTTTAACCTCGCTCTCGTTCCTAATAGTATAAAGATTTTGTTAGAAAACCTAATAAGAAATGAGGATGGTGAAGCTGTAACTTCAAAAATGATTAAGCATTTATGCCAAAATATTTTTAATAAAGATAAATTGATAGAAATCTCTTTTTCTCCAACAAGAGTTTTAATGCAAGATTTTACTGGTGTTCCAGCATTAGCAGATTTAGCAGCAATGCGTGATGCCTTAAAAATAAAAAATATAGATCCACAAAATATTAATCCTTTAACACGAGTAGATCTAGTGATTGATCACTCGGTAACTGTTGATACATTTGGAATAGAAAAATCATATGAAAAAAATGTTAAAGCTGAATTTGAGCGAAATAAAGAAAGATATGAGTTTTTAAAATGGGGACAAAACTCTTTTGAAAATTTTCATTTAGTGCCTCCTGGAGCAGGTATATGTCATCAAGTTAATCTTGAAAATATATCAAAAACAATATGGATTAATCAAAACCAAAGAGATAATAATTTTTATCTGTTTCCCGACTCTGTTGTTGGAACTGATAGTCACACAACAATGGTAAACGCATTATCTGTACTTGGTTGGGGCGTTGGAGGCATTGAAGCAGAGGCATCTATGTTAGGTCAGCCAATTTCTATGAATGTTCCTAAAGTTTTAGGTTTTAATTTGAAGGGTTGTTTACAAGAAGGTGTAACTGCTACAGATTTAGTTTTAACTATTACAAATAAATTACGTGAACATGGTGTGGTTGGTAAATTTGTTGAATTTTTTGGTAATGGATTAAAAAATTTATCTCTTGCTGATCGAGCTACTATTTCTAATATGTCACCAGAATATGGAGCAACTTGTGGTTTTTTTCCAACAGATAAAGAAACCTTAAATTATTTAGAAGTCTCAGGTAAAGATGATAATCAGTTAAAAATCATAAAAAAATATACTGAAAAACAAAAATTATGGTACGACGAAAGTAACCAACAAATTTTTGATGAATTAATTAATTTTAATTTAAAACAGGTTAAACCAACTGTAGCAGGGCCTAAGAGACCTCAAGATAAACTTTTACTAGATGATGTTCCTTCATCATTTGTTTCAATTTCAAAAAATAAAAATAATTTTCATTCAAAAGAAAAAAAATTACAATCAGGAGATATTGTTATTGCAGCAATTACTAGCTGCACCAATACTTCTAATCCCAGTGTAATGATCGCTGCTGGACTTGTTGCAAAAAAAGCAGTTGAATTAGGATTATCTGTGAAGCCTTGGGTTAAAACCAGCTTAGCTCCTGGTAGTAAAGTTGTAAGTGATTATCTTGAAAAATCAAACTTATCAAAATATTTAAATAAAATTGGATTTAATTTAGTTGGGTATGGATGTACAACTTGTATTGGAAATTCTGGGCCTTTAGAAAAGTGGGTATCAGAAGAAATTATATCAAATAATCTATCTGTTTGTTCAGTTTTATCAGGTAACAGAAACTTTGAGGGCAGAATCCATCAACAAGTAAAAGCAAATTATCTAGCCTCGCCTCCTCTAGTTGTTGCATTTGCTTTGGCTGGTAATATTACAATTAATCTTCAAAAAGAATCTATTGGTAAAAGCTTTGACGGAACAGATATTTATTTAAAAGATTTATGGCCAACTAATAAAGAAATTGAACTAACTATTAAAAACTCTTTATCTTCAAAAATGTTTTTAAAAAGATATAAAGAAATATATAAAGGTGATGAAAATTGGGAAAATATTAAAAATATAAAGAAAAATACTTTTGAGTGGAACGATATAAGTACTTATATAAAACTGCCTCCTTTTTTTAATAATTTTGAAAATAATTTTGTAGAAGATATTAATGATGCTAGAATTCTAGCTATTCTAGGTGATAGCATTACAACTGACCATATTTCTCCAGCAGGATCAATAAAAGATGACAGTCCTGCAGGCATTTATTTGTCTGAGAGACAAATAGAGAAAAAAAATTTTAACTCTTATGGATCAAGAAGGGGCAATCATGAGATTATGATGCGAGGTACATTTGCCAATATCAGAATTAAGAATGAAATTTTACCAGGCACTGAAGGAGGCATTACTCTATGTTTTTCAAATAATAAAAAAATGTCAATTTATGATGCTGCAATGAATTACAATCAAAGCTCAACTCCACTTGTGTTAATTGCTGGTAAAGAATATGGCACAGGTTCTTCTAGAGACTGGGCAGCAAAAGGCACCAAATTATTAGGAGTAAAAGCAGTTATCGCAGAGTCTTTTGAGAGAATTCATCGCTCTAACCTTATAGGAATGGGCGTCCTTCCTTTAGAATTTATAAATGGCACTAATAGAAAATCTCTTAATTTAAAAGGAAGTGAAAAAATCACTATAGATAATTTAGATAAATTAGAGCCAGCTAAAATAATTGACTGTAAAATTAAGAGCAAAGATAATTTTAATATAATTAAGTTAAAATGTCGTATTGATACAATAAAAGAATACCAATATTACAAAGCAGGTGGAATTTTGCAATTTGTTCTTAATTCGATAGTAAATAAAGCTTCGTAGTTTTAAGTGCATAAAAATAATAATTTACTAGCTATTCTTGGCCCAACTAATACAGGAAAAACTTATTATGCCTTTGAAAGATTTGTTTCTTTTAAATCTGGCATTTTTGGCTTTCCCTTAAGATTGCTTGCAAGAGAAAATTATGACAAAGCTCTAAAAAAATTAGGAAAAAGCAAAGTAGCTTTGATCACTGGTGAAGAAAAAATCGTAAATAAAGAAGCTAAATATTTTTTTTGTACCACAGAATCCATGCCTCTAAATATAGAAGTTGAATGCGTAGCAATAGATGAAATTCAACTAGCAGCTGATTATGAAAGAGGACATATTTTTACTGACAGAATATTAAATTTAAGAGGGACTCAAGAAACTATTTTGTTAGGATCTACAACAATAGAAACATTATTAAAAAAATTATTTCCAAATATAGAAATAAGAAAACGCGACCGTTTTTCACGTTTAACTTTTTCTCATGTTAAAAGTATATCAAAATTAAAACCAAGATCAGCAGTAATATCATTTAATCTTAATTCAGTTTATGAAATTGCAGAAACTTTGCGAATGCATAAAGGTGGTGCTGCAGTAGTTCTTGGATCTTTAAGTCCAAGAACAAGAAATGCTCAAGTACAAGTTTATGAAGAAAGAAAAGTAGATTATCTTGTAGCCACAGATGCAATTGGGATGGGTTTAAATTTAAATATTGATCATGTTTCTTTTTCTTCGTTACAAAAATTTGATGGTAAATATAAAAGAAATCTTCTTACAACAGAGATAGCTCAAATAGCAGGTAGAGCTGGAAGATATCAAAATGATGGAACCTTTGGCTATTTGAAAAATGCAGGTAATCTTGATCCCTTAATAGTTCAATCAGTTGAAAATCATAACTTTGGTGATATTCAAAAAATTTATTGGCGTAACTCAAATATTAATTTTAGTTCTGTTGATTCTGTTATTGAGTCTTTTAAAGAATTTCCTGTTAAAAATTTTTTTATTCATAAAAAAAATGCCGAAGATGAAATCAATTTTCGTAATTTATCTAAAGATATTAATATTTTAAAATATTTGAATAATTCATCTAATATAAATTTACTTTGGAAAATCTGTCAAATACCTGATTTTCAAAAAATATTTAATGATTCTTATATAAATTTACTTAAAAATATTTTTTTAACATTAGTTGATAATGAAGGTTTATTACCACAAAGCTGGTTAGAAGATAACATTTTGAAATTAGAAAATTATAGTGGAGGTATTGAAGAGTTATCTATAAAAATTGCAAAAATTAGAACATGGACCTATATTGCTAATCAATCTAATTGGATAAAAAATTATAAATTTTGGCAAGAAAAAACCCAGCAGATTGAAAATAATTTATCAGATTACTTGCATACAAGTTTGACAAATAGATTTGTTGATTTTTCAGCCAGTTATTTTATTAATAATATAAAAAAAGGTGCAGAAATTGAAATTGAAGTTGATAAAAATAGAAAAATTAAATTAAATGGACAAAATTATGGATATATAAGTGGTTTTGATTTACAATTAGAAGCATCTAATTCTGAATCACTATTTTCCCTAACCCATGTAAAAAAATCTATAAAATTAATGATTGAAGAAAAAATAAATAATTTTTTAAATGCTCCGGAGGAATCAATTAACTTAGGAGATATCAGATCTAAAAAGCTTAATGATGATATTAAGATTTATTGGGGAGAAGAGCCTATAGGAAGGTTAAAAAAAGGAAAAAATATATTTTCACCTATAACCGAAGCTTTAGTTACAGAATATCTAGATTCAGAAAAGAAAATTTTAGTTTCAAAAAAATTACAAGAATGGATTGATAAGAAAATATACACAACTTTAAAACCATTAAAAAATGATATTGATGAATCAATTTCTTCAGAAATTAGAGCAATTATTTTCAATGTATATAACTCTCTAGGAACTATGATGATAGGTGATCACTTATCAATTATTAAGAAATTAAGTGATAATGATAAATCTATTATATCTCGCTCCGGGATAAGAATTGGAGCAAAATTTTTTTTTATGCCAAATTTATTAAAAAAATCACCAATGGAACTTAATGCGTTATTATGGACAGTTTTTCATGGGCTAAAGAATACAGATCCGTTACCACTTCCTAGTGATGGCAGAGTTTCATTTAAAAGCAAAATTAATATGCCAGATAATTATTGGTCAGCTATTGGATATTATTGTCTTGAAAAGTTTGCCGTACGTGTTGATGTCTTTGAAAGAATTTTTTTTCTTGCGAGACAAAAAGCTAAATATGGACCATTTATTGATTCTGCTGATATGATGAATCCAATAGGTTGCAACTCCCTTCAACTAGAAAATATTATGAAATTTTGCGGTTTTAATAGTCTTAATTTATCTGAAAATAGAAAACTATTTTTTTATAAACCTAAACAACAATCAAATGATAATATTGGTAAAAAAACAATAAAAAATAAAAAAATTGCTTCAAAAATTAAAATAAAAAAATACTCAAAAAAAATATCTAAAAAGACAAATAAAGCTGTGGACCCCAATTCTCCTTTTGCAGTTTTGGGAAAACTACTTTAATAAATTAATTAATTATTTAGAATCATGTTAGGTACTCATTGTTAAATTCATTAAAATCATTTTTTAAACAAACAAGCGAGATTGAAGAGAATGATATTGGAGATCTTCACCTCCTTTGTGGTTTGATGGTTGAAGCTGCCAATATTGATGGTAAAATTGACCAAGTTGAAATTAATAAAATTTCTAATGCTTTAATTGAAACATTTGATGAAAATCCAGCTGAGGTAGAAAAAGAATTAAATAAATGCTTAGTTGAAATAAAAGAGCACAAATCACTTCATTTTTTTACATCTAAGATAAATAAAGCATTTTCTGAAGAAAAAAAAATATATCTAATAGAGGTTTTATGGGAAATTATTTTAGAAGATGGCAAGGTACATGATTTTGAATCCAATTTAATCCGTAGATTAAGTGGCTTACTTTACTTGACTGGAGTTCAAACAGGGAATGCAAAAAAAAGAGTTTTAGAAAAATTGAAAGATAAAAATTAGAATTTAAATATGACTTATGTTGTTGATGAAAAATGCATTAAGTGTAAACATATGGACTGTGTTGAAGTTTGTCCCGTTGACTGTTTCTATGAAGGTGAAAATATGTTAGTTATTCATCCAGATGAATGTATTGACTGTGGTGTGTGTGAGCCAGAATGTCCTGTTGATGCAATTCACTCCGATACTGAAGATGATATGGAAAAGTGGGCTGAAATTAATCGTATTTATTCAGAGAAGTGGCCGGTAATTAAAGAAAAAAAACCAGCACCTTCTGATGCTAAAGATTGGGAAAATATTGAAAACAAATTCGAAGATCATTTTAGTGAAAAACCAGGAAAATAAATGAAAGCAAAAAAAAATTCAGATTTTAAAATAGGTGAGACGGTAGTTTATCCTAAACACGGAGTAGGAGAAATTATAGATATTGAAAACATGGAAATAGCTAGCATTAAAACAAAATTTTATGTTGTAAAAATGGAACAGGCTAAACTAACTATTAGAGTTCCTTTAGATAAACAAAATGAAGTGGGTTTAAGAAGGATTTCATCAAAAAAAATAATTGACGAGGTTTTTAATGTTTTAAAATTAAAACCTAAAATTCGTCGTATAATGTGGAGCAGAAGAGCTCAAGAATATGATACAAAAATTTTTTCTGGAGACCCATTAAAAATAGGTGAAGTTGTAAGAGATTTGTTTAGAAAAAATAGCCAACCTGAGCAATCTTATAGTGAAAGACAAATGTTTCAAATTGCTCTTGAGCGTTTAGCAAGAGAGGTTGCGGCCGTCGAAAAAACAGACTATTTTCAAGCAACAGAAAAAATAGAAACAACTCTTTATAATAAATAATCAGTGGATAAAAAAACACTTTTTGTAGAAATTAAAAATTCAAAAAAAATATGGGCAATTGGTTCAATTCATTCTAGACTTGATTCTTTTAATTCTTTTAAAAAACATATTCTAAAAAATTTTTCTCAAGATGATTATTTGGTATTTCTTGGCAATGTTATTGGTTTGGGTTATAGATCTAAAGACACCCTTAATAGCGTTATTGATCTTAGAAATAAACTAATGTCAAAGTTTTTTATTAGTCATGAAAAAATAATATTTTTAAGAGGAGCCCAAGAAGAGATGTTTTTAAAACTTCTTCAGTTACAAACTGCTCCTAATCCACAAGATATTGTTTTGTGGATGTTTGACCACGGTGTTGATGCAACTGTTGAATCATATGGATTCAATAAAAAAAATTTGATCGAGATTTCAAAACAAGGAACTTTAGCAATTAGTAAATGGACATCAAAATTAAATATTGCAGTTAACGAGAGCTCTGGTCACAAACAGTATTATGCAAACTTAAAACATGCTGCGTTTAGTCAGTCAAAAAGGATATTATTTTTAAATAGAGGTGTTGATATTTCAAGACCATTATCTGCACAAAATGACTGTTTTTGGTGGGGATATCAAAATTTTTCAAATCTTGATAAACCCTATTATACATATGATCGTATAGTTAGAGGATATAAATCTTCAGAAAAAAATGATTTAGAGCAGTCAAAAAATAAAATAGTATGCTCGCTATTCAAACAACCTCTTACTGATCCCTCAATTGTTGCAGGTATATTCAACGACTGTGGAGAAATATTAGATATATTTGAGTCAAAATAATTTCTTATTGGTAGTTTTTAATCTATCATATTATAATAATTAAATATTATGATTAAATTTTTTATAACTCTAATCTGTATTTGTTTTTATTCAACTTTTTCATTTGCAAAAGGATATGACGTTTTCGGCCTAGGAATTTATGATATAAAATTCGATGGAAGTGATAGTGATAGAGCTGCAGATTTTAGATATGAAAGAAGATTTGATAATTCTCTTATTGAAATAGGACCTGAATCTGAAAATTTTTTTTACCTAAAGCCTTTTGCAGGTTTTGAAACAACTTCAGACTCTGCTGTTTATTTTATAGGTGGTATTTATTTAGAGGATAATGTTGGCACTTTATTTGAAGGAGAAGAATCAAATATATTTTTTACCCCTAGTTTTGGCGCAGGATATTATGATGATGGAAATGGAAAAAAACTTGGAAATAATATTGAATTTAGAACAACATTAGAAATTAGTTATGAAATCAAGAATGGAAACAGATTAGGTTTTTCATTTGGTCACATATCTAATGCAAATATTGGTGATAAAAATCCTGGTGTTGAAATTCTGAGTTTGTCTTATCAGATACCTATCAACTAAAATAAAATAACTTATTGGTTAACAAACTGAAGAAATAAAGATTCCAGTTGATCAATTTCTCTTTTTTTTATTTTTTCATTAATTTTTATTTTAAACTTTTTACTATTTGGAGTGCCAAAAAAAATTTGTAAAAGAGGGCTAAGTAAACGAAAAATAGATTCATTTTCAGTTTTTTGTTTTATATAATAAAAATATTCTAAAATTATTTTTTCTTTTATTTTTTTTTGGTTTTTTGAATTAAAAAACAATTCATCTACATCAATTAAACAGAAAGGATTATTTTGAATTAATCTTCCAATCATAACGCCATCAAACTCTTTTCTTAGTGATAAAGCCTCATTTAATGATTTTATTCCACCATTTAAAATGAATTTTATTTTTGGAAAGTCTAGTTTAATTTTTCGTACAAAATCATAGTTTAATGGAGGTATAGACCTATTTTCTTTAGGACTAATTCCATTTAAAATTGCATTTCTAGCATGTACGTAAACGACATCTATGCCACTTTTTGTTACTTCATCTATAAACTCTGCAAAAAAATTATAATTAAATCTTTTCCCTAATCCAATTCTGCACTTTAAAGATACATTTATTTTATTAACATTATTCATTGCTTCTAAGCATTCTCTTACAAGTAATTTTTCCTCCATAAGACAGGCACCAAATTTTCCTTTTAATACTGCTTTACTAGGGCAACCTACATTCAAATTTATCTCATCATAGTTATATGAATAGGCAATTTTTGTACTCTTAATTAGATCAGAAACTTCAGATCCCCCAACTTGTAATGCTATTGGATTTTGTGATTCATTTTCAATAATTAAATCTTTTGTAGTTGAATGCAGCAAAGTTTTTGTTGCAATCATTTCAGTAAATAAAAAGGTTTTTTTTGAAAGCATTCTATAAAGTTGACGAGCATAGGGAGTTGTATAGCCCATCATTGGCGCAATACAAAAAGTACGATCTAAATTTTTATTCATAATTTATATTTAGTCTTTACATAGTTTTTTTATTAATAAGAATATTTTTTTGAAGGAAATTTTTTATTAAGCACATCCTTACAATATTTTTTTACAGCTTTTGTAATTTCCAAATCTATTTTTGCATATGATTTTACAAATTTTGGTTTTTTTGATGAAGATTCATAACCAAGGATATCATTAATAACTAGAATTTGACCATTACAATGAACAGAAGAGCCAATACCAATAGTGGGAATTGATAGTCTTTTTGTAATTTTCTTTGTTAAATCTGCTGAAATACATTCTAAAACAATCATACATGAATTGGCATCTTCTAATTTTTTAGCAAGCTTTAAAATTTTTTCTTGTTGTTTAATTTTTTTCCCCACAGCTTTGATTTTAGAAAAATTTTTATATTTTTGGGGAGTAACTCCAATATGAGATACAACTTTTATTTTATTTTTTGTTAAGTGGTTAACTATTTCAATAGTTTTTTCATCAGTTTCTAATTTTACTGATTGGCATTTAGTAAAAGAAAGTAATGCTTTTGCATTTGATAAAGCTTCAGATTTATTTCTATAACTTCCATAAGGCATATCTATTATTGTAAACGCTTTTTTAGAGGTTTGGGTGACAGTTTTTCCATGATTTTTCATCATATCTAGTGACACTGATTGAGTATTTTTCATGCCATAAAGGGCTGATCCTACAGAATCTCCTATTAATATAATATCTACGAAATTATCAATTATTTTAGAAATCGAACTTGTATATGCTGTGAGACATAGTAGTTTTCTTTTATTAGATTTTAAAACTATATCTTTTAAACTTAATCGATTCATTTATTATAACTATTATTATATGATTTTATTTTATAATATTGTTTTATATAAAAGATAGGTTTTATTAAATAATATAATGCTCTCTAAAAAAAATTTATTTCTAGAATGTTAAATTTTTACGACAATCATAATAAGGCAGCTGCCATATTAGTTTATTTAATTCCATTTGCATTAATTACTGGACCGTTTTTACCTGATTTATTTTTATGTTTGGTTGGAATATATTTTTTATTTATCTCTTATAAGCACAAACTAATTAAGTATTATCAAAATTTATTTGTATATATATTTACCTTATTCTATATTTATTTATTGGTTATTTCTATTTTTTCTCAAGAAATTTACCCATCTCTTCATGCTACCCTTTTTTATTTTCGTTATCTTTTTTTTAGTTTGGGGATATGGTATTTGTTTAAGAATGTAGAAAATTTTTCAAAAAACTTAGGAATATCTATTTTAATAGCAACTTCAATCGTTGCTCTAGATGGATATTATGAGTGGATATTTGGATATAATATATTTGGTTGGACAGCCAATCATGCAACAAGACTGTCTGGTTTTTTTAGAGATGAATTAATTATAGGTGGTTATTTAGCAAGATTAGTGCCTCTTTGTTTTGCACTTCTACTTTATTCATATCCATTAAACAAAAAAATTACAATAATAGGACTGATTTTTTTAATTTTTTATAGTGTAATTATTTTTGGATCAGGAGAAAGAGCAGCTTTTTTGTTTATAGTGATGTTTATTTTTTTAATTATTCTTTTATCAAATAATTTTAGATTATATAAATTTTTAACTTTTATCTTTTTGATTTTAACAATAGTTGTAATAACAATTTATGTACCCCATTCTTCTTTAAAAGTAGAAGAGACTTTTGTTAATGTTACACACAACAGATTATTACCTTTTGCACCTTATTCTAATTTACATGAAGAACATTACATAGTTGCGCTAAGAATGTTTGTTGATCAACCTATATTTGGACAAGGTCCAAATATGTTTCCAGAATTATGTCACTTACCTCAATTTGATTTTGAGAGAGGTTGCACTCTTCATCCTCACAATAATTATATAGAATTATTATCAGAAACTGGAATTATAGGAGTCTCTTTTTTATTTTTTGCTTTTTTTATTATTTGCTTTTTGTTGTTTAAACAATTTTTAAGTTTTTTCACAAATTATAGCAAGATGCCAGATTATATTATTTTTTTACTAATACTATTATTTACTTTTACTTGGCCTTTAATTCCAACAGGAAGCTTTTATAGTAACTATACAAATGTATTTTATTATCTTCCTGTTGGTTTTGTTCTAAATTATTTTTATGGACATAAATTAAAGTAATTTTATTCAACTTTTATTGAAAAATAAAATATAAGATAAATTATAATTTGAAATATAATGGCTATTAAAATTAAAAAATTACTATTGTAAATCCAAGGGATCAAAATGATAGGTGAAATCCATTGAACTGCAAGAAACGGCGTTACTAAAGAATTTGCTGCAGAAATAGGTCTAATTTTATGTTTATCCTTAAGAAAAAAATATAATTTAAGATGCAGATGCTTATTGTCAGGATAGAAAGGATTTTTTTTAACTATGATTTTTCTTAAAAATGAAAAAATTACTTCAACTAATGGATAACTTAAAATAATTAATGCACACCAATTTGGGATATTTGGGTTTTTTGCCATAATTGTTATTGTCATTATACCTGTGAACCATCCCAAAAAATAAGCGCCAACATCACCTAAAAAAATTTTACCATTAGGATAATTAAAAAAGATAAATGCAAAAATCAAAACAAGAAAAATAATTATTATTGATGCATTGTGAAAATCATTGAAAATTATTGCAACAAATAAAAGACTTAATAAACAAGAAACAATAGTAAAACCTGCTAAACCATTTGTTCCATCTAAAAAATTAACACCATTCATAAAAGCTGTTAAACCAATTGTAAAAAAAATTGCACTGTAGATTGGTATATTTATAAATTTATCAATATAAAAAATTTCAATATTTGGTAATTTCTCTAAAAAAAAATATAAAAACATAAAAGAACATAAAAGTAAAAAAACTAATCTTAATATTGGTGAAATATTTTGATATAAATCTTCAATTAATGTTATTATTATAAAGGGCAAACTACATAAAGTAATTTTTACAATTAGAGATGTATCTAAATTAAAAAAATTGAATAAAAAAATACAGCAAAGAAAAACCAAAAAAATATTTATACCTCCTAACCTAGGAATACTACCTTCGTGGATTTTTTGAATATTAGAATTCTTATTTTTATAAGTCTCAGTTACATTATTTTTATTTCCACCCCATAACTTAATAGACATGTAATTTAGGGTTAAAGCAATTAAAAATACTATTGTGCAAAGTAAAATTAAATGAGGATTTACAATAAAAAGATTGTGTATTGGCATTATTTTTTTAAATTAGTTTAGACTATTTATAAAGATTTTGGCATAAAATATTTGTTGTATAAATAATTTAATTATAAGAATATATATGATTATTAATTCTTGATATAATACTTCATTATTTATGTATCTAGTAAAAAAAACACCATTAAAAGATTTGTTGATAATTAGTCCAGTTAAAATTCAAGATACCAGAGGTTACTTTTGTGAGATATGGAATCAAAAAGAATTTAGCAAAATAGGAATTAATGAAAAATTTGTTCAAGATCATAGGTCTTTTTCAAAGAAAAAAGGAACATTAAGAGGTTTGCATTATCAAACACCTCCTTATACTCAATCCAAGTTAGTAAGATGTAATAGCGGTGGTATTTTAGATATTGTGGTAGATGTTAGAAATAGTTCTCCTACTTATGGAAAGTGGCATAGTGAAAAAATAACCTTTAAAAATTTTAAACAAATATACGTACCCTCTGGTTTTTTACACGGTTTTGTTACTTTAGAACCAAATACAGAAGTATTATATAAGTGTACTAATTATTATAATAAGAAGAGTGAAAAAATTGTTTTATATAATGATCCATTATTAAATATTAATTGGGAAATAAATAAAAAAAATATTTATGTTGCAAAAAAAGATAAACAAGGTCAACTTTTTAAAAAATTTAAATCAAATTTTAAAGTTAAAAAATAAAATATGAAAATCATAATTACAGGAGGAGCAGGTTTTATTGGTTCATCATTAATAAATTTGCTTATAAAAAAAGGGCATACAGTAATTAACATTGATTCATTAACCTATGCTGGAAATTTAAAAAATTTAAATTTTGTTGAAAAACATAAAAATTATTTTTTTATAAAATCAAATATTTGTAATAAAACAAAAATACTAGAAATTTTTAAAAAATATAATCCTAATGCAATTATGCATTTAGCTGCTGAAACTCATGTTGATAATTCAATTGGAAAACCTAACACCTTCATAAGAACAAATATAAATGGTACCTACAATTTATTAGAAGCTGTAAGAAATTTTTTAAGTAAGAAAAATAAGAATTTTAAATTTAAGTTCATACATATATCGACTGACGAAGTTTACGGATCATTGGGTTCAATAGGCAAATTTAAAGAGAAAACACCTTACTCGCCTAATTCTCCATATTCTGCTTCAAAAGCTGCTAGCGATCATCTAGTTCGAGCCTGGTATAAAACTTATAAATTGCCAACAATAATTACTAACTGTTCAAATAATTATGGACCAAGACAATTTCCTGAAAAATTAATTCCAGTAATAATTTCACGAGCAATCAAAAATAAACAAATTCCTATTTATGGCAAAGGCAAAAATATTAGAGACTGGATACATGTACAAGATCATGTCGATGCTCTGTACAAAATTTTACTAAAAGGTAAAATTGGAAAAACCTATAATATTGGATCTGAAAATGAAATATCAAACATAGATCTTGCAAAAAAAATTTGTACATTACTAGATGAAATTAAACCAAAAAAAAATTCATACAAAAAACAATTGGCGTTTGTTAAAGATAGATTAGGTCATGATTACCGTTACGCTATAAATAGTAACTTGATAAAAAAAGAATTAGCATGGAAACCAAAAATAAAATTTAATGATGGTTTGAAAAAAACTATTAAATGGTACCTCAAAAATCATAGTTATTTAAAATATAAATAATTTTATTTTATGAAAATATTGGTTTTAGGAAAAAATGGTCAAGTAGCTAGAGAATTAAACAATTTTTCTAATATTATTTCTTTAGGAAGTGAAAAAATAAATTTTTTAGATTTACAAAACTGTCAAAAAGAAATTTTAAAAACTGATCCTGATATAATTATAAATACTGCAGCTTACACAGATGTAGAAGAAGCTGAAATTAAAAAAGAAAAAGCAATGATTTTAAATTGTGATGCTCCAGGTTTAATTGCTAAAATAGCAGAAGATAAAAAAATACCTTTTATTCATTTGTCTACTGATTACGTATTTGGTGATAATGGAGAAGTTCCTTTAAAAGAAACAGATAACACAAAACCCTTAGGAGTTTACGGTTTATCAAAATTGCTTGGTGAAGAAAAAATTCAACATACAAATGCCCAATATTTAATACTTAGAACTTCTTGGATATTTTCTAAATATAAAAATAATTTTTTAGATACTATGATTGATTTAAGTAAAAAAAGGACAACTATAAAAATAGTTGCTGACCAAGTTGGGTCTCCAACTGAAGCATCAGATATTGCTAAAATATGTATTTTTTTATCAAATATTTTAGTTAAAAATAAGGGCATTAAAGGAATTTATCATTATAGTGGTTTTCCATATGTTAGTTGGGCAGATTTTGCTCGTAAAATTTTTGATATAACTAATTCCAAAATAATAGTTGAAAATATCAGTACTTCAGAATATTCTTCAAGAGTAAAGAGGCCTCTAAATTCACGTTTAGATTGCAATAGAATAAAAAAAGAATTTAATGTTGATCAACCACTTTGGGAAAAAAGTCTTGAGAAAGTTTTAAGAGAGTTAAAGTTAAATGATAACAAAACGTAAAGGTCTTATTTTAGCAGGAGGTTTAGGAACGCGCCTATTCCCTTTAACAAGGGGTATATCCAAACAACTTTTGCCTGTATTTGATAAACCAATGATTTATTATTCTCTAAGTGTCTTAATGTTAGCAGGAATTAGAGAAATAGCAATAATTACGACACCTCAAGATCAAAATCTATTTAAGCAATTACTAGGAAATGGAAATCAATGGGGTATTAAATTAACATATATTAAACAAAAAAAGCCTAGAGGTATAGCAGAAGTTTTTATACTTGCAGAAAATTTTTTATCTGGAAGTCCATCATTATTAATTCTTGGTGATAATATTTTCTTTGGCCATGGACTGGTTGAAATATTAAAAAAAAATATAAATACAAATTTTGGATCTGTTATATTTACTTACAATGTTAATAATCCGAGTAGATATGGTGTTGTTGATTATGATAAAAAATTAAAAATTAGAAAGTTTATTGAAAAACCAAAAAAACCAAAATCTAATTATGCTATTACAGGACTTTATTTTTTTGATGGTTCTGTGTCCAAAAAAGCAAAAAAAATAAAACCTTCAAAAAGAGGTGAGTTAGAAATTATTTCTTTATTAAATATATATCTTGCAGAAAAAAATATTTCAGTTGAAAAACTTGGAAGAGGTTATGCATGGTTAGATGTTGGCACTCATAATAGTTTATTAGATGCAGGAAATTTTATTAAGACAATTCAAGATCGCCAAGGACAACAAATAGGATGTTTGGAAGAGATTGCATTTAATAACAAATGGATAAATAAAAATAATTTAAAAAAACTTTTAAAAATCTATAATAAAAATTATTACACTGATTATTTAAAAAAATTATTATAGCTAGATTTAAACTAATTATATTAATGAAAAAACAAATTTCAATTTTAGTTCCAATATATAAAAAAAATTTAGAAAAATTAGAAATAAAAATTTTAGAAAGAATTAGTAATTTATATTTTGGCAAACATGATTTATTTTTTTTATTACCTAGTGACTCTGAATTGAATTATAAAAATCTAGGTTTTCAAAATATATATTTTGATAAATCTAATTTTTTAGATGTTCACAATTTTAATAAGTTTTGTGTTAGCACAGAATTATATAAAAATTTTTTAGATTATGAATATATACTTTTTCACCAATTAGATGCTATTATTTTATCTGATAATTTGGAAAATTGGATAAAAAAAAATTATAGTTATATAGGCGGTCCTTCTTTTCATAAATCTTTATTTAAAAAAAATCCAGTAAAACCAAAGTTTTTTTGTAATGGTGGTTTAAGCTTAAGAAAAGTAAAAGATTTTATTAATGTGCTGGAATCTGAAAAAATTTTTTTAAAAAAAATTGACTCTTTTACAATAAAAGAAATTTTAAAAAGAAAATATATATATAGATATTTAAAATTATTTTTTACTAATTATAAAAATAATAATTATTTTAATGTTAATGCATTCATCGAAAATTTTTTTTTAAGTGAAGATGTTTTTTGGACACATTTTGCAAAATTATTTAATGTAAATTTTAATTTACCCAAAGATGCTATTGAATGTGCAAATTTTTCATTAAATGAAGGTCATAAATTTTATATACAAAAATTCAATATTAAACCCTTTGGTGCACACTATTATAACAAAAAAAATTTTAAATTTTTAAATGAATTATTTTTAGAAAACAAAATAGTTAGTAAAGAAGAGATTGCTAATTTGAATTATTAGTAATTTTTGTCGATACATATTCCATAGCTAACTTAATTCCAATTTTATTCCAATGTGAATCATCTCTCCAATAAACAAAATCATTTATTTTATCTTGTCCACTAATCAAAATAGTCGTTAAATCATAAACAGGAATTTTTTCTTTTTGATAACCTTTTTTTAAAATTTCATATGGTAAATTTTTAGTATTATCAATTTTGGCAGTGTATACTCTATATTTTGTTGGTATAAAAAAGATTCCATTAATATTTTTTAAAACATTTTTATCTTTAAATATGTAGGTATTAATATTTTTTGACTTAGTTAATTCAGTATAACTTTTATAAAAACTAACATATTTTTTTTTGATTTTTTTTATTTCAATTTTACTATCATCTTTATTTTTATTATCTTTTTTTATAAAAAAAGATTTAATATTATTGATTTGAACAAAAATTTGTCTTCTTACAATTCTAAAAAAAGAATAGTCCGAAGGATAAACAATTGTAAGATAAATACTTTTAAGATTATCAAAATCAACATCTATATACTTTTTAAAATTAAAAAAAGTATTATTTTTTTCTATATTATCCATTATCGTAAAGTCATTACCTTCAAAATAAAAAACATAAATTTTTTGTTTCTTTTTCTTATTTTTTAAAAAATTAATTAATTTTTTTTCATATAATTTTGGATCTCCGGGATAAGCAATATTTGCAATACTTAAATTTGTAATATTCTGAAGCTGGGAAGAAGGAATTGCACTTTGAGTTGTCCCATTGCCTACTATAAAAGAATCCCCAACTAATAATACCTCAGCCTTATAAATATCTTCATTATTTCTATATCCATACTCATCTGTTATGAATTGAACTGTTCGTGGTTGAGCTATTTTTTCAAAATTTTCTAATTTTTTTGACTCATTACCAATGGCATATAAATCTCCAAAAGGCATCGCCATTGTTTCATTAATGTTTTTTTTGTAATGGGTATTATTGCTATATTTTTCATGAGGTCTATAAAACACATCATCAATTTTATAATCTCCCCATAAATAATTTGTAGAGAAAGCAAATATCAAACATATAATACAGAAAACTAAAGAATTAATGATCTTTTTAAAATAAAAAAATAAAGCTATTGATAAAATAACATCTATCCATACTGGAAATGCAAAATGAAAGATGCCCAAAAAAATCAGAACAAATCTTAAACAAACTCTCACACTCTTAGTAATTTTCATTCAAAATTTCATAAATATACTTAGTAAATATTTCTGCATGATACGAGTCTTTTACATGCGAAGCAATGTCATTTTCTTTAAAAATATTTGTTTCATTAAAAGACTTATTTGATAATTTAGCAAACTCATAAACATCAAGTAATTTAATATTATTTTTGTGAGAATTATTTTTTGTTATTTTTTTAACTAAATCATATACATTTAATTTATATCCAGAAGTAAAATGAGATTTATGAGGATGTGTTAGGATATATAATCCTTTGGTTTTTTTGTTTTCAAAAACTTTCTCAATATATTCATTAAGATTATTAGCAAATAATTCTTCTTGAAACTTATCTATGCCATTTACTAACGGATAAGAAATATCTGTCCAACTACACCCAATATTTTTATTATTATTGAATAATTCTTCAATTTTAAAAAAAGCAAGTTTAAAAACTTTTACTGAAGATAGACTATTTGATGAGACAATTTTCCATCTTTCAAGTGGTTTATATGTTTCGTAAGTTTGATTTGTAAAATTTTCATACGGCAAAACTATTAAATTCCCATTTTTATATCTGCGATAGTTTTGATACCTGCAAATTTCATCACCTATATCTGTTTGATCTATGATTGTAAAAACGTATTCAGGATTAAAATTAAAATCTTCTTTTAATTTTCTTAACTGAACTGTAAAAAGACTTGGGCTATATGATGAGATTCCTGCTAAAATAAAAGTAAACATTCCATTATTAAATTTTTTTAAGTTTTTTAAAGAATCTTTTTGTAAAAACTGCTCTCCCCAGGAGTCACCTTGTATTAAAATTTCATTTTTTCCATTACCCAAAGTAGTATACATTAGATCAGTAACAATTTTTATATGCTCTCCTCTTGGATCTCTTAAATGATTTAATTCATTTTTATATTTTTCATAGAATTTTACAAATTCTGCAGAAGGTGCATTTGCAAATCTTTTTTTAATAACAATACTTGATAAATAATTAAATCCAATAAAAAGAATAACTATAAAAATTGTAATTATAAAAAAAATTTTTGTTTTTTTAGTCCAATTCATATTTATCTTTATAGATATCTTTTAATTCTTTTTTTTGATTTTCTTTTATTAAAAATTTATTTCCAATTACTAAAATATCTAATTCAGTCCCCATAAAGCATCTAAAAGCATCTTCAACGTTACAGACAATTGGCTCTCCCCTAACATTAAATGACGTATTAACAATTACAGGACATTTTGTTAATTTTTTAACATACTCTATTAAATCATAATATAATGGATTAGTTTCTTTATGGACTGTTTGAATTCTTGCAGTATAGTCTACATGCGTTACGGCAGGTATTTGAGACCTAGCAACATTCAGTTTTTCTATGCCAAATAATTTTTCCTTTTCATTAGATATTTTTAATAATTTATTTTTTTTAACTTTAGAGACCAGAAGCATGTAAGGACTAGCTTCGTTTAAATCAAACCAATCAGGCAGATCATCAATTAAAACACTTGGTGCAAACGGTCTAAAAGATTCTCTATATTTAATTTTCAAATTAAGTAATTTTTGCATGGATGGTGATCTTGAATCAGCAATTATACTTCTATTGCCTAGAGCTCGAGGTCCAAATTCCATTCTTCCTTGCATCCAACCTATAGCTTTTCCATTAGAAATTTTTTCAGCAGAAATTTTAATTAACTCTTTTTCATCATATTCAGTGAAATTTGCATTTAAAGAATTTAATTTTTCTGCCACTTCATTATTTGAAAACTGTGGACCAAGATACGAACCTTGCATAGAGTCTGATTTAGGAATATCAATTCTTTGATTTCCCATCATCATATAATAAACTGCAAGAGCAGCACCAATTGCACCACCAGCATCACCTGCAGCTGGCTGAATCCATAATTTTTCAAATATTTTTTCTGAATTTAACTTTCCATTAGCCACACAATTTAATGCAACTCCCCCAGCCATGCATAAATATTTCATTCCTGTTTGTTTTGCAATATTACGACTCATAAGTATTACAATATCTTCAGTAACTTTTTGAATAGATGCAGCAATATCCATTTCTTTTTGAGATATTTTTGATTCACTTTTTCTTGGTGGCCCAGAAAATAGTTTATCAAAACTTTTGTTAGTCATTTTTAAACCTGTATGATAGTCAAAATAATTCATATTTAATTTGAAAGATCCATCATCTTTTATTTCAATTAAATTATCTCTTATTTGTTTTTCATACTTTGGTTCTCCATATGGAGCTAAGCCCATTAATTTATATTCTCCAGAATTAACTTTAAAACCAGTATAAAAGGTAAAAGCTGAATAAAGCAAACCAAGCGAGTGAGGAAAGTTGATTTCTTTTATAATATTAATTTTATTATTTTGACCAACACCAAATGAAGTAGTTGCCCATTCACCTACTCCATCCATAGTAAGTATTGCTGATTCTTTAAAGGGAGAAGGATAAAAAGCACTTGCTGCATGACTTAAATGATGGTCCGAAAATAATAATTTATTTTCCCATTCAATTTTTTTACTAATATTAAGTTTTAATTCTTTTATTAGTTGATTTTTTTGAAATAACTTATCCTTTATCCATAAAGGCATTGATGAACTAAAACTTTTATATCCTTTTGGAGCAAATGCTAAATAAGTTTCTAATAATCTTTCAAATTTTGAAAAAGGTTTTTCATAAAATACTACATAATTAATATTTTCAAAGTTTATTTTTTTTTCATTTATGCAATATTTAATAGCGTTTATTGGAAATGAAGAGTCATGTTTTATTCTCGTGAATCTTTCCTCTTGCGCTGCTGCAATTATTTTACCGTTACTTATTAGACATGCAGCTGCATCGTGATAAAATGCAGATATGCCTATAATGTTCATCTTTTATCTAAAAAAGTGTATATATAAATGGTGCAACTACAGATCCTTGGGCTAATATTAAAAGACCACCCAAGATAATTAGCACTATAATAATAGGCGCAAGCCACAATTTTTTTCTAATTTTTAAAAATGACCATAATTCTTTTATAAAACTCATAAAATTTAATATTGGTTTTTAAACGATGTTAAATTCTTTTCTACTTTTTTATCTATCCAATAAGAATTTTTTTTAGATTCTTTTATTTTTAATTCATCTCTTCCAAATAATCTTGATAAAATAGCAACAGGAGAAATCATTAAATAAAAAAGGATACCCATAACTAATGGATTAACAATTTTGCCCAGTAAAATACCAAATTTATACCACGCAAAATTTAAGGGTGATAAATAAGAAGTAAAAAAAAGAGTTAATATACAAAAAACAAAACTGCTAAATACAAAAAAGGTGGTGAGAAAAAAGCTATTTTTGTAAAAAAAATAAATAGCAACTAAAATAAAAAAAATTGAAAATACTACTCCAAACTTTCGATTTGAAGGTAATATGATTTCTTTATTTTTCATTAAATAATTGGTTTTTCTTAAAACATTATACAATTTTTTCTAAAATAAGGATATAGATAAAATTAGTTTCACAATAAATAGTGTAGTTTATGCAAAATCAAAATTTTACAGATACTATTCAAAATATAGCTAGTTTAATTAACCAATTAAAGTTTGATGAAGCTAATATGTTGTTAGAAACAATAAAAGAAAATCCGAACAAAGAAATTATTCTAACTCTTAATGGATTAATGGAATTGAGAAAAAAAAACTATGAAAATAGTATTAATTTTTTTGTATCAGCAATTGAAAAAAATCCTAATTATTTATTAGCTTACACAAATTTAGCATCAGCATATGAAAAATTAAATGATTTTATCAATGCAGAAAAATATTTAAATGAATCTATAAAACTTAATCCTAAATCTGATCTTTTGCAAAATGCTTTGGGTTTAATGATTTATAAACAAGATAAAATTAAAGAATCAATGAGTTATTTCCAAAAAGCAATAGAAATTAATCCTTTAAATGCTAATGCATATTTTAATATTGGTAATGCAAACTTTTCTTTAAAAAAATTTTTACCAGCTAAAGAAAATTTTTTATCAACTTTACAAATAAATAAAAATTATCCAGATGCATTTTTTAATTTAGCAGAATGTGAAAAAAAACTTAAAAATTTTGAGAATGCATTATTTTATTATAAAATTGCACTTCAAGAAAAGTTAACTTGGTTAAGAAAGGATAAAATTACTGCTAAAATATTAGAGTCATATCTAATATTAAATAAAAAAGAAGAATATGTTTCGGAGATATCATTGCTTATAAAAAATGATACTGATAATAGAAGAATTGCTGCAACTTCTGCTTTTATTTCTAGTCAATTTAAAATTGAAGATGAATACCCCTTTTGTCCAAAGCCTCTTGATTTTATTTATAAAACTTCTTTAAAATCCTATTTTAAAAATTATGATCAGTTTTTAAATCAAATATTTGAAGAGGTTACAAAAGAAAAATTTCAATGGGAACCTTCAGGCAAGACAACAAGGAAGGGCATGGGGACACAGGGAAACTTATCTGAAAATAAGCTAAAAATGATGAAGGTATTTGAAGATGCTGTACTTAAAGAGTTACAAAATTATTTTACTTTTTATTCAAAAGAAAAAATTACTTTTATAAAAAATTGGCCTTCAAAGTTTAAAATAATTTCTTGGAGTAACAGATTAAAAAAACAGGGATATAACATTACTCACATACATCCAGGAGGTTGGGTAAGTGGAGTAATGTATTTAAAAATGCCAAAGGATATAAAAAATGATGAGGCTGGTATAGAATTTAGTTTACATGGTGATGATTACCATATTGTTGATAAAAATATTCCAACCAAACTTTACACCCCAGCTGTTGGTGATTTACTTTTTTTTCCATCCTCTTTGTTTCATCGAACTATTCCGTTTGAATCAAATGAAGAGCGAGTAGTTATCGCGTTTGATTTATGTAGTTATAATAATAAGTAACTAATTTTGTATGAACTTAAAATTTTCTATAATTACTGTGTGCTATAATGCTGAGAGTACCATTTTACAAACAATACAAAGTTTAAATAATCAGACATATAAAAATATTGAACACATAATAGTAGATGCTGAATCTACCGATAATACACTTGATATTATAAAAAAAAATAAATTGCATCATGGAAAAATTATTTCTGAAAAAGATAAAGGTATTTATCATGCCTTTAACAAAGGGTTGGATATTGCTACTGGTGAAATTATTGGTTATTTAAATGCAGATGACTTTTATCCAGAAGAAAACGTACTTGAAAATATCAGCAAATGTTTCAGAGATGAAATAAAAATTGTATATGGCAATGTAGAGTATTTTGATAATAATAATAAAAGATTAACTGGTAGAAAATTTATACCTGGCGCTTATAAAAAAGATAGTTATTTAAAAAGTTGGCATCCTCCTTTTACAGGCTTTTTTTGTTTAAAAGAATGCTATAACAAATATGGTGGCTTTCAAGAGTCTTTAAAAGTTTCTGCAGATTTTGAACTTATGTTTCGCATGCAAGAAATTCATCAGCTAAAATCATACTATTTGGAAAAAACTATAACTTACATGGGCGATAGTGGCGCATCAGCACAAATAAAGAATATAATAATTGGAAACATGAATGTAATAAAAGCTTTAAAAATACATAAAAAAAATGTTTTTGTACCTTTTTTTATTTTTAACAGAATTTTTCCTAAAATTATTACTTTTCTTAAATTTAAAATTATTAGATTTTTAACTAATAATTAAATAAAAAAGTTTTAAGCTTGAGTGATATATGTTAATTTATTCTTATGATACAGCTTTTTGATACGCACCTTCATTTACTTTATCGCAATGAATTAAATTATGCTTGGGCAAAAGATATACCCCCACTTGCAGAAGGAGATTTTACTGCTGAAGATTACAAATCATTAACAGATGGTCTTGGTGTTGGCGGCTCTTTATTCATGGAAGTTGATGCTGAAGATTATAAAAAAGAAACTAATTTTATTAGATCAATAGCAAACGATTCAAATAATGGAATTAAAGGAATGATAGCTTCAATTCGTCCTGAACAAGAGGACGGTTTTGAATCTTGGTTAAATGCATCAATAGATATAGGCGTTGTTGGATACCGACGAGTCCTCCATGTTGCTTCAGATGAAATGTCGCAAAATGAGACTTTTAGAAAAAATATTCGTAAAATTGGTAATGCTGGAAAAACATTTGATATGTGTTTTTTACAAAAACAATTACCAATTGCTATAGAGCTGGCTAAATCATGCGATAATACTACACTTATATTAAACCATTGTGGTGTACCTGATATAGCAGGAGATGGACTAAGTATATGGTCTGAAAATATAAAATCTTTAGCTGAACTCCCACATGTTTATTGTAAACTCTCAGGCATAATGGCCTATTGCGCCCCTGATACTGCTTCGTACAAAACTATTGAGCCGTATGTTGATACAGTTTTAAATTATTTTGGCTCAGACAGAATTGTTTGGGGAAGTGACTGGCCAGTTGTTAATTTAGCAAAAGGAATTAAAGAGTGGATAAGTGTAACTAGAAACATTCTCTCCAATCTTTCTGATGATGAAGCTATGGCAATTGCAAACACAAATGCACAAAAAATATATAAAGTAAGTTTATAAATTCAATTTTTAATATTAATGAATGAAGATCAACAAAAAATTATTGATACTCACCACCATCTTTGGGATCCTACAACTAACAAATATGATTGGCTTACAGCTTCAGGGCATGAAGTATTTAATAAAGTTTATTTACATAAACAATTTGAGCAAGACATTTCAAATTTAAATTTAATTAAATCAGTTCACGTACAAGCTGAAATTAATTTATCAGAAACAATTTATGAAACACAATGGCTTCAAGACTATTACAATAATCAATCTTTGCATGATAGAAAATTACCAAATGCTATAATAGGTTTTGCAGATTTTTTAGATATTAAAGTAGAACAAATTCTTCAGGAACATTTAAAATACCCTAACTTTAGGGGTATAAGACAAATATTAAATTTTGATAAAAATAATAATAATATATCGCATGCAACTTTTGATTATTTAAAAAATGATTTGTGGGTTAAGAATTTTGGATTATTGAAAAAATTTGATTTGTTATTTGATTTATCAATTTTAATTAATCAAACTGAAGATGCTGAAAATTTGATTAAAAAATATGACTCAACATTATTTATTATTAACCACACTCTTTGCCCTCATGATATTAATAATGAGAATATAAATTTATGGCTTGATAAAATTAAAATCCTTTCAAAATATGAAAACGTGGCAATAAAACTTTCAGGATTTGGTGAATTTAATTCTAATTGGACTACTGAGAGTATTAAGCCACTAATTCTATATTCCATTGAAAATTTTGGCATCAATCGATGTATGTTTGGTACTAATTTTCCTGTAGATAAATTTTTATCAAATGCATCTTATGAAGATTATTGGAAAGCTTATTTAAAAATTACACGTGACTTTAGTGAAGATGAAATTAATAATTTATTTTATAAAAATGCAGAAAAATTTTATAAAATTTAACTTAAGTAAATAATGATTAGAAAATCTTTTAGAATGACTCTTAAAGACGGTAAGATCGATGAATATAAAAAAAAACATGATGAGGTTTGGCCTGAAATATCAAAAGCATTAACAAATGCAGGTGTAACAAACTATTCTATATATTTTGATAAAAAAGATAATACTTTAATTGAATATATGGAGTTAAAAGAAAACAACACTTTTGATAAACTTGAAGATTTAGATATATTAAAAAAATGGAATGTTTATATGAAAGACTTGCTTGTAACTATATCTGAAGATGATGCTACCCCAGTTGTAAATGAATTGGTGGAAGTATTCCATCATAATTAAAGATGAAAAAAAAAGTAAACATTGCAGTTATAGGAGCTGGATGGTGGTGTACAGAATTTCATCTACCCTATTTGAGCTCACTTAATAATGTAAACATATTAAGCGTCTGCAGATTTGGAAAAAAAGAATTAATTTTAGTAAAAAATAAATATAGAATTGAACACGCTTCAGAAGATTTTAAAGAAGCATTATCTTATAAAGAATTAGATGGTGCAATAATTGCTACCCCACACACAGCTCATTTTGATTGTGCTAAAGAAGCATTAAAAAATAAATTACACGTTATTATTGAGAAACCAATGACAACCTCTTCAAAACATGCAAAAAAGTTATATTTTCTTGCAAAAAAAAATAAAAAACAAATCATAATCCCTTATGGATATAATTTTACACACTATATGGACAAGGCAAGAGAATTTATTGCAAAAGGAAAAATTGGAAAAATAAAACATATTGATGGTTCAATGTCTTCTGGCACTTTAGATTTATTTGGTGGTAAAGGGCTCTTAGAAGCAAAAAATCACACTTTTCAACCATTAAAATCTACTTGGTCAGATCCTAAAAAAGCAGGAGGTTATGGATGGGGTCAAACATCTCATTTGTTAGGAGCAATTTTTAAGTTAGTTAATGCAACACCCAAAAAATTATTTTGTATACATTTAGATTCTCCAACTAAAGTTGATTATACAAATGCAGTATCAATGAGCTTTAAAGAAGATATTACTGCATCAATTTCTGGATGTGCTTATTTACCGAAAAATAAAGAAGAACATATAGAAATTAAAATTCATGGATCGAAAGGCGCTCTTTTTTTAGATATTGAACCTTATAGAGAGAGATTAACGCTCAAAATAGAAGGTGAAAATATTGAGTATAATATGAAGGGTGAAGGAGCCCTTACTTACTCAACAAATCCAGCTATTGATGCTTTAGTAAGTGCTTGTAGAGGTAAGATTATTGACCATGGAAGTGATGAAACTAATGGCTATAAAACAGTTCAAGTTTTAGAAGCAATGTATAAATCTATGAAATCAGGAAAAGTAGAAAAAGTTATTTAATGCTTTAAAGCACCCATTGTCATACCTGCAATAAACCACCTTTGAAAAACAGCAAAAATTATCATTACTGGAATTATCGTTATCATTACAGAAGCGCTATAAGTACCAATATTTACATGATATCTACTTGTTCCAATTTTCGCCAGCCCTACAGGAACTGTATGAATTGTTGAATCTTGCATAAATATCATTGCATAAACAAATTCATTCCACGTATCTAAAAAAAGTAAAATAATGCAAGTTGCAATGGCAGGTTTTGCCAATGGCAATAATATTTTTATTAATAATTGTAAATCCGAAGCTCCATCCACAGTTCCAGCTTCTGTTAATTCACCGGGTATTTGTTCATAAAACATACGCAATATCAAAATACCAATAGGTATTAAAAAACCTGCGTAAGCTAGAATAACAGCAGAATAAGTATTAATTATTCCTAAATAAATAAATATATAAAAAAGAGGTATAAGAAGTACTTGGGCTGGCATAGCAACACTTGCTATCATAATGTTATACAAACCTTCCTTAAAAGGAAATCGAAGATGGCTAAATGCAAAAGCAGAGAATATTGATAAAATTATAATAAGTGAAACTGATAAAGATGTTACAATTGCGCTATTTAAAAACATTCTTGGAAATGAAACTTTAAGTCTTTGTTCTGCATTTACAAAAGCATCAATGTAATTTTGAAATGAAAATTCATAAGGTATTAAGAAAAATCTTGCACTGTATACTGTATCAGGAGATCTTACTGATAATGATAATGTATATAGTAGTGGAAAAATAATTATAATTATAAAAAATAACACTACTATTCTGGTTACTATATAAAATATAGGACTTCTTTTAAATGTTGCTCCATAGTTATTTTTTTTTAATTCTTCCATTTTTAATTACTTTTCCATTTTTTTATTGATAATTATTCTAACTATCGCAATTGTTAAAATACATGCAAATATTACAAATGCAACTGAAGCACCTACACCCATTTTATTTGGTCCACCAGCTGCAAAAGAATAATAATAGAGATAAGAAGCAAGCACTTCTGAATAATGAGCTGGCCCCCCTCTTGTTAGAACATACACAATATCAAATGCTCTAAATCCACCAATTAAATTCAAAATCATATTTAAAATTGTTGTTGGCCATAAAAGAGGAATCACTATAGAAAAAATTTTCTGTGACCAATTGGCACCATCTATATCTGATGCCTCTAATAGTTCAATATTCATACTTTGAAGTCCAGCATAATATATAACAAGATTATAGCCAATCCATTGCCATGTATTGACGGTAATTATTAACCACATAACTAAACTTACTGAAGATAACCATGAATAATCTAAACCTAAAATTGAATTTAGAACACCATCTTGTTCTAAAATTTTTTTCCATACAAGTCCCACTGAAACTGGAGCAAGAACACAAGGAAAAAATATTATTGATCTTACTAGTACTGAAAACTTAAAATTTCCAAAGAAAATAAAAATAGATAAAATTAAAGCTATAC
>MDTA01058919.1_pt1 | contig 28602 bp, 26 predicted proteins | sample 811151 | NCBI WGS metagenome assembly MDTA01 (sample SAMN05326648, study PRJNA326480) | marine metagenome | isolation source: seawater | place: Indian Ocean: South | collected 2010 | reverse complement strand
TGAAGGTGGCTTTGCCGGCAGCGTAATTGGTGGCATCGCGGTCCATTTTTCCGGGCATTGCGGCCCCAATGCCACGGTGACCCGCCAGTAAATATTGTGCGCGCACCATGCCTTCTAGCGCTGGGATCAACGCTTCTGATTCCTCGCCATAGGTGGCAATCGATTCATTGAGGGCGCGACGATAGAAGTTCCAGGCTTTGCCCATGCGGGCAGTGGTTTCCTCTTCCTCGTCGATATTCTGGAGTAGAGCGTATTGATGCCACTCCGCCTGCGCCAGTAGCGCTTCTACTTTTTCTGGTCCCGAAGGAATGGTCGTCGATTCAATGCGTGATAGATAAGCTTGACGTTCGTCCGCCATGGCAAGCTGTTCGAGGGCGCGATGGCTGACAATCTCTGCGCGGAGGTACGGTAGCTGACTTTTGGCATTGAGTCCGTCATTTATGCGACTCAGGTGTGCGGCGCGCTTTAGCTTTTCAATTGCTTCGCTGTGCTGACCGCTGCTTTGCAGGTAAATGGCTTCGTTCCACAGGTCTTCTTGCTGTCTCGGGTCGTAGGCACCAAATAGTCCGTCCTGTGCCCACGTCATTGGCGCAGTCAGTGTGAGTGTCGCTACTGTCAATGCGGTCGATAGTGCGAGACCGGTCGAAAACACTTTCACGAGTCAGTCCTCTTCTTTCACCCAAGTATAGAGATAGTTTTCACTTAATCTCTACGTCTTAGCGCAAGGTGTGTACACTTCCGCCGCGACCCACGATTGGGCGTGATCTGGACAGGTGATAACACCGGGTGAGCAAATGGGCAAATTCTTAGACGACACAGCACTTGAAGCGATCGGCGAAAATCGTTGGCGTGCTAATTTGCAAAAGGGATGGCGAATTGGTCGTGTACCTAACGGTGGCTATGTTCTCGCCATTGTGGGACGCGCTATATCGCAGTCACTAAACGATGCCGATCCACTCTCGATTAACGCGTTTTATCTCGAGCCAACTCAGCTGGGCGAAGCGGAGATTGAGGTTGAAATTCTTCGGCTCGGCAAAGGCACTCAGTTCGCGTCCGCACGTCTGTATCAAGAGGGCAATCTAAAGAGTGTGGCCAACGCAGCCTACACCGATCTCGATCGTTTGAAAGGCCCCAACAACACGATTTTGACGCCGCCAGATGTGCTGCCCTTCGAGACCATCGACGTGCCCAAACACAACGTGCTGGAGATTCACAACACAATTGATCTGCGCATCGTGAGCGGCGCAGAGTTCTTTACTGATCAGCAACCCACCAACACCGGTGAGTTTATTGCCTACATGCAATATGTCGACGGCGCCGATATCCATCCAATCGATCTTTTAATGTTCGGGGACATGATGCCGCCGCCTTCCTTTACGTTAGTACCCAATGTCGGTTGGGTGCCGACCGTAGAGATGACCGTGCAATTGCGCGGTAAGCCAGCGCCTGGCCCCATCTTATGCAGAGCCAGATCGCATACCCTAATAAAGGGCGTGACTGAACAGGACTGTGAAATTTGGGACGCGAACGGCGACCTCGTTGCCGTGGGTCGCCAGACAATGAAAGTGCGATCGATGAGCTGAGTTACCAGACCGCGACGTGGCCTCCCGGTCGTCGTGGGTCTGCGTAACCGTAAAACCAGCCATCCTCAATTTGTACTGAGTTGACGCGCCCTATCGTGCTGTTAGATCGCAGTATCTTGTGTTTACTCGCCTCGAGAATGGACACCGTATCGGGCGAAATACCGGGCTCGACCATAGCCATATCGGGCATCCATTGGTGGTGAATTCGTGGAGCCGACGTCGCCATACCCAGTGTCATATCAAATGCCATGACGTTGAGTAGTGTTTGTGCGACGGCGGTAATAATGCGTGAACCACCGGGGCTGCCTGTGGCTATCCATGGCTTGCCATCTCTAAATACAAGCGTTGGTGTCATGGAGGATAGTGGTCGACTGCCCGCCGATACGGCGTTGGCCTCGCCCTGAACCAAGCCGTAGCCGTTGGGGAACCCTGGCTTGGCGGCAAAGTCATCCATTTCGTTGTTCAGGAGCATGCCGGTGCCTGGCACGACAATGCCTGAACCGAAACTAAAGTTAATGGTGTAGGTGTTAGAAACCACATTCCCGAACTGATCGACGATGGAGTAGTGCGTCGTTTCGGTGCTCTCCACATCTTCAAAACTGCCCGGCCGGATTTCAGCTGAAGGTGTCGCCACTTCATCACGGATAATGGTCCTTCGCTGATCCAGATAATCCTCACTTGTTAATTGTGCGACGGGAATCGCTGTACGGTCGGGGTCACCCAAATACTCGCTTCGATCGGCGTAGGCGAGCTTCATCGACTCGATGAGAAGATGCAGGTACCCCGCGCTGTTATGACCCAACTCCTTGAGCGGGAAAGGCTCTAGCAATTTCAAGATCTGGGAGACGTGGACGCCGCCTGAGGAAGGGGGCGGCGCACTGACCAGCTCATAGTCACGGAACGTGGAACGCACAGGTGTGCGCTCGATAGCACGATAGGTCGCCAGATCAGCCTCGGTTATCAGTCCGCCATGTCGCTTCATTTCCGCGACGATCAACTCGGCGGTCTTCCCCTTGTAAAAGCCGTCACTCCCCTGATCGCGAATACGCTTCAGGGTCTCAGCCAAGTCAGGTTGTTTGAATACGGTACCCATGGGGGGTGCTGTGCCGTTACCGCCGAGGTAGACGCGATTTGCCTCCGCATTTTTGGACAAGCGTTTCGAGGCAGAGCGCAAATTGAGGTGTAAGGCAGCGGGAACTTCGAACCCTTTTTCCGCCAGATCGATTGCCGGTTGAATCACGGTTTTGAGATCGAGTGAGCCGTACTTTTCCAGTGCGTGAATCATTCCAGCGACCGTGCCCGGAATACCAGCCGCACTGACACTGTTGTAGGCCATCTGCTTGTTTACTGTGCCATCTTCATTGAGGAACATGTCTCGTGAGGCGCCATCTGGCGCCATTTCCCGATAATCGATGAATACCTGCTCGTCGGATTCCGCCAGGTGTACCAGCATGAAGCCGCCACCACCGATATTGCCTGCGCGTGGCAGCGTGCCCGCCAGTGCAAAACCTGTGGCTACCGCCGCATCAATCGCATTTCCCCCACGCTTAAGCATGTCGAGACCAGCCTCTGAAGCGAGCTTCTCAGGGCCAGAGACCATGCCTTTGGATGCAATGGCAGGGATAAAGCGAGTTCCGTAGTCAATCAGCGGCCCACCCTGGTCCTCGGCTTGTGCGTTAATAGTGGAGGCATTGAATGTCATCGCGACGGCGATGAGCAGGCTGGCGAAGCGCATGAGGGATCTCCAAAACTTTCGGTGTAGCAATTTGGGTGCAAAGCTACCACATCATCGAGATTACGCAGAGTACTGCCGACTTCGATTACCATAGGGCGCTCAGGAGGAGTCATGGAACTACAAGATTACCGCCGGCAGTACACCAAAGGTGGCCTTCGCGAGGCGTCAATGCCCGATGATCCGATGGTGCTGTTCGAGCAATGGCAACGAGACGCCAGTGTGGCAGGGTTGGCCGACCCTACAGGGGTGGTGGTAGCGACCGTTCAACCGGACGGCTCAATCCGTCAGCGATTTGTTCTCTTGAAGGGCGTCAGTGAGGACGGATTTGTTTTCTTTACCAATTACAACAGTGACAAAGCAGCGGCATTAGCCCAAAACGACCGGTCGTCAATGCTCTTCCCCTGGAATGAACTGGATCGGCAGGTTAGCGTGTCGGGAAAGGTAGAGAAAATCGCCGAGTCCGAGTCAGACGCTTACTTTGCAGCCAGACCCCGAGCCAGTCAGATTGCCGCCTGGACGTCCCAACAAAGTCAGCCGATCGCCAGCCGCGGAGCGCTTGAGGCTCAGTATCAGGCGACGCTCGAGCGGTTTGACGGCGGCGACGTGCCGAGGCCGGGGCATTGGGGGGGCTTCAAGTTAGTCCCTGAGCGCATCGAGTTTTGGCAGGGTGGAGAGGACCGATTACACGACCGCTTTGTCTACCATTACGCCAATGGTTGGAGCCGCTTGCGCCTACAACCTTAGATCAGGACGCGCGGTGAATAAAGCGTTGGATGTAATGCGGTATTGGCGGAAGCTCTAACACCTGTCGGCGCATGATATCCAGTCCAATGGCTGCGACGAGAATCTGAAAACGCTCTCGGGAACCTGGCACCTGCAGTCGAATAGCCCGATGATGCGCCGTGGTGCCCCATGCCATCCAGACGGTGCCTACGGGCTTATCGTCGGACCCGCCCCCGGGGCCTGCAATGCCTGATACGGCGATACCGATATCCGCACCACTCTTTTCCAATGCGCCGGCCAGCATGGCAAGCACAACCGGCTCACTCACTGCGCCATATTGGGCCAATGAAGCCTCGGGAACACCCAGCACGCTGCTTTTGGCTGTGTTGGAGTAGGTGACGAACCCGCTGCCAAAGACCTGAGATGAACCTGCTTCCCGCGTGATCAGCGACGCAATCAAGCCGCCGGTGCAGGACTCTGCTGCTGTCACCGACATTTGTCGATCGAGCAATGCTCGTTGCAAAGATATGGCCAGCTGCTCGTCGTCGTATCCGATAATGTGATCGCCGATGAGTTCGTGGAGTAAATTTTCAGCCTCGTCTCGATTGTCTAGGAGGCTTGCATCATCGACCTGCAACTTGAGTTCGAGCTGGGGTAACCCCGACCGAAATCCTAAGGTGACACCGTCCGGCCAATCATCAGTCCGCGCGTTAACCAGTTCCTGAATATTCGACTCGCCAATACCGAAGGTTTGCAGTCTGCGGATAAATACCGTGCCACCGCCGACACGTGAAGCGACTCGATCACAGATTTCGGGGAGCATTGCGGTCAGCTCTGCGGGAACACCGGGCGTTGTAATCACCAGTGCGCCGTTCACCTCGAGCGCAAAGCCTACGGCGCTGCCAATGGGGTTCGCAACCAAGTCAGCACCCTCTGGAAGCAGAGCTTGCTTTAGGTTACTGGCATTGAGTTCTAGTCCCCGTCGCTCACACCACGCCTTAAGATGCTCAATTGCACTCGGGTGATTCGCTAGTGCTTGCCCGGCAACTTCCGCCACTAACTCTGCAGTGAGGTCGTCCTCCGTAGGCCCAAGACCGCCGTTGATGATGACAACGTCTGCGCTTGCACAAAGATCCACAAGGCTGTCGCTGAGTAGGGTAGGATCATCGCCGACGGTGATTTTCTTACCAACACCAATCTTGTGCGCGCCCAAGGCGAGTGCAATGCGTGAGGAGTTACTGTCAACCGTATCCCCACTCATCAGTTCGTTGCCCGTTAGCAGGAGGGCGACCTGCACTTGCTTACTCATGGGGAGCCTTTATGAAGTGCCATTAAAACTCGGCATTGCCGGGGGTTCGGGGGAATGGAATAACGTCTCGCACATTCTCCATTCCCGTGATGTAGGCAACCAAACGTTCAAAGCCCAAGCCAAAACCGGCGTGCGGCACCGTGCCGTAGCGGCGAAGATCACGGTACCACCACAAGGTATCTTTTAGCGCCTCATCCATTCGCGCATCCAAGACATCGAGGCGCTCTTCTCGTTGACTGCCGCCGATGATTTCGCCGATACCGGGCGCCAATACGTCCATAGCGGCTACCGTGCGCTCATCGTCGTTCAGGCGCATGTAGAACGCCTTGATATCGCGTGGGTAGTCCGTAACCACGACAGGGGCTTTGAAATGTGTTTCTGATAGAAAGCGCTCGTGCTCCGAGGCCATGTCGATGCCCCATTCGACGGGGAACTCAAACTTCTTACCCGACTTCAACAGGATATCGATGGCGTCGGAGTAGGTCACTCTCACGAATGGCTGATCGACGATATTCGTTAATCGCTCGAGCACAGTGTTATCGATTCGCTGTTGGAAGAAGCCAAGGTCGTTCTCACAATCGTTCAGTACGCGCTGCGTGACAGATTTCAACAGTCGCTCTGCCAGCGCCGCGTTATCCGCAAGGTCGGCAAATGCGACTTCAGGTTCAACCATCCAAAACTCAGCTAGATGCCGTGAGGTGTTTGAGTTTTCGGCCCGGAAGGTCGGGCCGAAGGTATACACCTTACTCATCGACAAGCAGTAGGACTCGACTGCGAGTTGCCCTGACACGGTTAAATACGCATCGCTACCGAAGAAGTCCTGAGAGGTGTCGACCTGGCCTTTATCATCTCTTGGTAGGTTAGTGAGATCGAGCGTACTAACGCGGAACAATTCCCCAGCACCTTCACAGTCACTGGCCGTGATAATCGGAGTATTCACCCAGTAGAAGTCTTCCGAATGGAAGAAGTCATGTATGGCGTTGGCCAAAGTATGTCGTACGCGGGTTACCGCACCAAAGGTGTTGGTTCGCGTGCGCAGATGAGCTTGGGTGCGAAGGTACTCGAACGTGTGACGCTTTTTTGCAATGGGGTAGGACTCTGGATCGTCGATGCCACCGATAAGTTCAACGTGGGATGCTTGAATTTCAACGGACTGCCCCCCGCCCTGCGAAGGAACTAATTCGCCTGAGACAATGACGGCGCAGCCGGTCGAGAGTTTTAAAACCTCATCCTCATAATTTTCGAGCTCTTTGGGAGCAACGCACTGCAAACTATCGAAGTGGCTGCCGTCGTTTACCGCGAGGAATGAGATGCCCGCTTTCGAGTCGCGCTTACTTCTCAGCCACCCTTGAACGGTTACGTGGCTACCGATCAGTGCCTCATCGCCAAGGAGATTTTTTACAGAGTGGGTTTGCGACATGATGACTTCATCCTAACTATCGTATTGTGGGTGCCTATGTTACTGCTTTGGCAGGCAGGGAGTGGCGTTGGCGAGCAGTGTCTTAGATCAAAGAACCTAGATCACACAAAAGCCTAGATCACACAAAAGGAAGCGCTCTCTCCGCGCGGCTTCTCGACCGGCTGGTATTGCACTCGGATCTGCTGCCTCAATTGGTAACGCCGGGTTTTACTTGCGAGTGCCATCTCCCATTTATCAAAACTAAATTTCTCTTCCTCTCTTCTGAGGTCGACAGTGCCTTCGAGCCCCAAATCCTTCAGCTTTACGGTAAAGCCTGAGGTGGTGATGTGCACAATCTCTGCTTCGTAGTCAGACTGCCCATCGGCGCTCTGAGCGTTGAGGAAGTTACAGCTCAGCCAGTTGTTAGCCGCTGTTACCGCCTGACGGTTCTTCGCACTGGCCTGATTGATAAGATCGAATACCGTGGCGGGCGCCGTCTTAACACTTGTGTCACCCAGCATGGCTTTGAGCTGGAGGTGCACGCAAAAGTCGAGGGCTTTGCGTAGGGGTGACGTTCCATTGGTGTAGACAGGCAACGCCATTCCCATGTGGGGCGCGGGCTTGACGCTGAAACTGGCGCGGGACATCAACCGATTAATCATTGACCGCAAAGGTCGCTCACCGGTAGCTGCGTTAAGCTCATTTATCAGCGTGCGAAAGCCGTCAAGTGTGGAGAAGTCGAGAGCATGTTGATCAGGTAGGAACCGGGTTAAGAACTCCTTTGCTTCCTCTGCGCGGTCCCGCCGAATGCCCGCATGTGTCACGAATGGTCCCGGTAGCTCCGCATCCTTGAGGGCTTGGGCTATGCACCGATTGGCTGCAACCATGCACTCCTCAACCAGCAGCTGTGATGTTTTCTTCTGTACCTCTTCGATGCGATCGATTTGCTTGTTTTCATTGAGCAACCAGCGATGCTCCGGGCGGTGTTCTATGATCAGCTCTCGAGATTCTCTCCAGGTCCGAAGGGCGCTGTAGCAGTCATTCAGATGCTTTAAAGTGTCTGCGAACTCATGCTCAGCACCATTCGTCAAAACCTCTTCCACTTCCGGATAGCTAAGTTTGGCTTTCGATTGAACAATAGCAAGCTGGATGCTCGAGTTGGTAATGTCTCCGTCTGGGGAGATGTTCAGACGACAAACCACGGCATTTTTGTCTTCCTCTGGCCTCAAGGTTGCGCTTTGAGCCAACGCCTCTGGCAGCATGGGTATCGCCAAACCATGGAAGTAGTGCGACGTTCCACGAGTGGCAATCAAGGTTGTGAGGTCAGCGGCCTCTCTGAGGCAGGTCGTGGGATCGGCAATCGCCACTGTCAGTAACCAGCCGTTGTCCTGTGGCTCCGCGCAGATCGCATCATCGATGTCGACCGTGTTTGGAGAGTCGATACTGACCAGTGGGAGCGCGCGGAGATCCTCGCGCGTGTCGTCGACAGTGACGCCGCCATCTACAAGGGCCTCAATGGTTTTGAACTGCTCCTTCGGTAGCATCTTCTGTATACCGGCCCGCGCCGCGCAGTAGTCGTTTTCTAGGCCTGGCGTTCCGATGGGTCCAAATGACTGCAACACTTTGACCGATGGCTTGCCATCTGCAAACGGGTGCCGTTGAAGTTGGCACTGAACGAGGTCGCCAGCCTTCGCGCCAGAGCGCGCGTTTGGCGGGATGAAAAGCCACCGCGTGAAATGCATGAGCTCTGGGACATCGGGAGCAACAAAGAAAGCTTTTCCTTTTTGAACCACTTCCCCCACAAAATTATTCACTGAGGTCGACACCAGTTTTTCGAGTTCAGCTGTGCTCTGATCTTTGCCTGACTTGTCTTTCGCGGCAGCTGGTTTGATGACGACGGAGACACGATCTCCCGGCAGCACGCGCTGCATTTCGTCAGGAGGTAAAAATATTTCTCGGTTGTCGTCGAGTACCACAAAGCCGAATCGGCTTCGTGTCGCTTTAACGGTTCCCTCTGCGTATTCTTTTTCCGCTTCTATCTTGTCTTTAAGGCCCTGAAGTTGGCTTAGGGCGTTTTTATCTAACATACACTGAGGGATCTCTTAAAAAGGTTGATACTGCGTAGATGACCATCGTCATCCAAGCGTAAATCCTAGCTGACAGCCCCTTATTTTTCACGCTTTTGTGGAGACCAAAAAAATTCATCAAACGGCGATTGACATGCGCGGTTTCGATGGTTTTACTGAAGTTGCCCGAAATAGAAAGAGTAGGACGGTTTATTGGTAATGACGTTTGTCGGCTCCGCCTTCACACCACGTACCACGCCACTGTGTTGTGCATCTGCAACCGCCTATCCTTCATCCCCTGTAATTAGCGTCCACTACTCGCCACTGCACAAGAGCGAGGCGGCCGTCATTTTAGTATTTGAACCATGGTCGGAGATCCTATGACGCAATCTGCAAGCTTGCCTAACGAAGTTACACAAATATCCCCAGCGGAGGTAAAGACTTATGTCTTGGATACTAATGTGCTACTTCATGACCCAACGGCAATCGCAGCATTTGCAGAGCATCGCGTCGTGATTCCCATGACCGTTCTCGAGGAGCTGGACCACATCAAGGATCGACGCGATAAGTCGGTCAGCCGAGAGGCCCGCATTGCTATTCAGATGATCGACAAAGTGGTGGGATCCTCATCACCTCAGGCGATTCAAGATGGTGTGGAAATTCCGGGTTCGACCTTGTCCGGGGCCTTGGGCCGCTTAGCGATATTCCCGGACCAGTTATTGGGCGCTAACGAGCACGTGCCTTTTCTCGACAGCACGCAGGATCAAGCTAACGATAATCGCATCATCAACGTGGCACTGAAGTACCAGATAGAGCACCCGGGCGAGTTTGTGTGTCTGGTGACCAAAGACATCAACATGCGGATTAAGGCGAAGGGCTCTGGTTTGCTGCATGTCGAGGATTACCGTCACGACCGTGTGCTAGATGATATTGACCTTCTTGCAACCGGTTATAAGCAGAGCGAGGGTGAGTTCTGGGAAGGAATTGATCGCGTGGATACGGTTCGCGAAGACGATATGACGCTTCACAGAATTCCGCGCTCAGAGTTACCAGAGGCCTACCCGAACCAGTTCTTGTATGACAACAACGGCTTTATCGCGTTTGTCGATCACGTTGACCAGGATTTCGTCTACCTCGCGGTCGACAGCCGAGATAATTTGATGAATCAGCGCTTCTGGGGCTTAGCGCCGAGGAATTTAGAGCAAGCCATGGCGATGCGCCTGCTCGACAACGACGATTTGGACATGACCGTACTCACGGGGCCGGCTGGGTCAGGTAAGACGCTATTAGCTTTGGCCTATGGCCTCCACGCCATTTTGGAGCAGAAAAAATACAAAAAGCTCATCGTGGCGCGTTCAACACCCCCCATGGCTGAGGAGATTGGCTTCTTACCGGGGACCGAGGAAGAAAAAATGGCGCCGTGGTTGGCTGCCTTTGACGATAACCTTGAAATTCTTCACGGAGCAGACGAGTGCTCCAATGGCAGCATCGAGTATGTGAAGGAGCGCGCCAATATCCAGTTCAAATCGCTGAACTTCATGAGGGGCAGATCATTTAACGGTGCCTATATCATCATTGATGAATCCCAGGGTCTAACGCAGTTTCAGCTGAAGTCGATTATCAGCCGCGTGGGTTCAGACTCGAAGATTGTGGTTTTGGGGAATTTGGCTCAGATTGATAACAAGTACATATCACCGCTGACATCGGGCCTTACGTACCTGGTTGAGCGCGTTAAGCCTTACCCGCATGCAGGGATCATGCACATCAATGGCATCGTGAGGTCGAGACTTGCGGCGTTCGCGGAGGAGAACCTCTAAGCTGACCTATTTTGGGGCCCGGTTATCGCAAGGGATGGGCGTTTTGCGCTAGTCGAAGAGAAGAAACTCGATACGGGCCTCTACTGCCCAAGCAGTTTCTCGGGGTAGGCCTGGCGCGTCGATACGCTGATTGAGCGTGGGCTCAAGCTCAAAAAACAAAAACTCGCGGATGGCCTGCGCTCTTAGCCGGAGCCCTACCTGATAGTTCTCTCGGTAACTGTCGGGTTCAGTATTACCCTTTACCCCAGCGTATAAATAAGCCGCGCGTTCAAATCCGTTTTCAACGGCCCACTGCCGCACGACACCGATATTGGAGGACCACTCCGCACCATCCGATTTCTCGCCGTATAACAGGCGATTTTGTGAACGTATGAGCGAACGTCTGGAAAGCGCGTAGTCAATATCTAATTTGGTCGTCGCAAAGGCCCCATCATCAAAATCATATTGTGCTCGCTGGGAAAATCGAAACGAGGCGTTGGATCCCCAGAGCGTCTTGTAGCGATATTTCACACCGGGCTTAGGGCCGGCACCGGATAAGCCCACGGTGAAATCGGTTCGGTGGTTTCCGCCAGCGCTCTCATCGAGCAGTACCTGCAAACCTATCTGGCTTTGTGAGGGGTCGTCCTCGTCCCCGGGCACGAGTTCGTCAGGGTCATCACCACGGAAGACCAGATCAACGCGATCTGCCAAGCGCGGCAGATTGACCTTACCGCCGACGCTGACGCGAGTTTCTGTTCCCAGACGCTCATCCCAGTCAGTTGTGATTTTTAGTCGCAAGCGCGACTCCGCTATTTCGGCGTCACCATCCATATCGCCAAAAAAGCTATCCACCCAGCGAGTAAGCGCCATGGTTCGGTCGGTTGCAAATCGGTGGCTAGAGTCCACCCACCGTTCAGCTCGATCACGCGTTGTTACAGTGACGTTTTCGGACTCGAGTTCTTGGGGTTTTCCCTCGTTGGGGCTCTGTTCAGGTTCCTGTGTCTCGAGTGCATGTGCATTGAGAGCAATGCAAACGCTCAGCAAGAGACCTCCTGTGGCTCGAACAGTGTTCATAAAATGAGTCTAAGTCAGAAACTGCTCGTTCAATAGTATTTTGACGGATCTCTTCTGACGAACGTCGATCAGTGGCGCAGTGTGAGTGACGCCTCATGAACCGTCTTTGTCACGATTGCCCGTTCGTTAATAGCTGTGCGAGTCAATGTCTCTAACGATGTTGACGAAGCTCTCATAGCGCTCTGTGCGGATATCATTGTTCTCGAGTGCAGCGAGTACTCCACAGTCCTTTTCAACGAGGTGACTGCAGTCTCGGAAACGACAGCGATCGAGAAAAGGCCTGAACTCGATGAAGCCGGGCGCCACCAACGCGGGATCAATGTGTTGCAGTCCAAACTCTCGAATACCGGGTGAGTCGATAATAAAACCACCGCTTGGACGCTCAAATACTTCTGCTGTCGTTGTAGTATGACGGCCTTTGAGCACGCCCTCCGAAAGAGCACCGACACGTAATTCCTCATCGGGTAATAGGCGGTTAATCATGGATGATTTTCCAACACCACTTTGCCCAACGAAAACGGATGTACGCGATCCCAGTAGGTCGCTGAGGGCCTGTGTCTCGCTCGGTGTTGGGCCGGTTGTCATTACCTCATAGCCAATGCTGCGGTAGTTCTCTAGCAACGCTGCGCAATCGGGGTGCTTATCCAGTAGGTCAGACTTATTGAGAATGATGAGGGCGTCGATGCTCGCCATGTGTGCGGCGACCAGGTAACGGTCAATTAGATTGGCATACGGCTCGGGTTCGGGCGCGACGACAATGGCAATTAGATCGACATTGGCTGCGACCGCTTTAAGCTGGCCTCGAGCGTCAGGGCGTTTGAGTTCGGAACGGCGCTCAAGCTGACTGGTTACGTAGGCGCCTGTCTCTTCGTTGGACCAGAGCACGTGGTCCCCGGCGACCAGATGGGAGAGGTTTGGTCGCAAGTGGCACGTATGTATCTCTCCATCGTTTGCTCGGACGACGGCCGTTTTGCTATAGCGCGCGACGATCATGCCTTCCTTGTCGTCACTGAAACCGGCACTGGCGTTCTCGCGCCGCTTTACTGCATTCTCTTCGATGCGCCTGCGCTGCTGATCTGTCAGTCGTCTATTTCCCATTAACTCAGTGTACCCTGTCAGCTATCTAAACGATGCAGTTGGCTTTTTTAAGGACGGCGGACCATGGAAAAGGACAATCGACTGATTTGGGTCGATATGGAGATGACAGGGTTGAATCCGGACTCCGATCGAGTCATCGAGATTGCAACTATCGTGACCTCCCTTGACCTCGATATATTGGCTGAGGGGCCCGTTATCGCCATACATCAAAGTGATGAAGTACTCGCACAAATGGATGAGTGGAATACGCGAACGCATACGAACTCAGGGTTGGTAGACCGCGTGAGAGCCAGTGGCTTTGATGAGGTCTCAGCGGCGCAGGAAACTCTGCATTTCCTCGATGAGTGGGTAACACCGAATCGATCGCCTATGTGTGGCAATTCGATTTGTCAGGATCGCCGGTTCATGGCCCGGCACCTCCCCAGTCTCGAAACCTTCTTCCACTACCGTAACCTCGACGTGACAACCTTGAAGTTGCTCGCCAACTATTGGCGGCCTGAATTGCCAGCGGCACCTAAACGAAACGTGCATGAGGCCCTCGCGGATATCAGAGAGTCCATTGAGGAGCTGAGGTATTTTAAGGAGCACCTCATCCGTTTGTAGGCCTAGTGGCGAGTCAACAGGTAAGGCAAGTCAGTTGTGTTGATTGAGTGCCCAGGCCACATGTTCTCTGACAACTGATGACGCGTGATTCTCACGACTCTTAAGTGCCTGCAGGATTTCGGGTGACGTATCTGCGTTGCCTAGAGCCACTGCAATATTGCGAAGCCACTTCTCGTAACCTATGCGTCGGATGGGTGAGCCTTGGAGTCGCTCAGAGAACTGGTCCTCTGTCCAAGAGAAGAGCTCGACCAGATTTGGATTATCCAAATCCCACCGTGGCGCAAAGTCTGGCTCCGTTGATATTGTTGCAAACTTGTTCCAAGGGCAGACCAGCTGACAGTCGTCGCATCCGTAAATACGATTACCCATTTTCGCCCTGAGCTCTTCGGCGATCGAGCCTTCGTGCTCGATAGTCAGGTAGGAAATGCACCGCCGCGCATCAAGAACAAAAGGTGTAACGAAGGCATCGGTTGGGCAGGCCGTCAGGCAGGCAGAGCAACTGCCGCAGTGCTTTTCCTGTTTAGGATTGGAGTGCGGTAGCGGGATGTCGGTGTAGATCTCGCCCAGGAAGAAGTATGAGCCGGCCGACTCATTAATCAGCATGGTGTTTTTGGCTATCCAGCCAAGACCTGATTGTTCGGCAACAGCGCGTTCGAGCACGGGGGCGCTGTCGACAAATGCCCTAAATTCCCCCGAACCCAGTTCTTCGTGTATGCGATCCGCCAGTTTGGCCAGTCGTGAACGGATGATCTTGTGGTAGTCGCGTCCAACGGCATAACGTGAGACGAAACCCTTTTCCGAGGCGCTCATGACCTGCCATGCGTCTTCCGCCTCCGGCTGATAATCCATTCGACAAGAGATAACCGTGCAGGTGCCAGGGACAAGCTCTGAAGGACGACTGCGCTTGGTACCATGACGGCCCATCCAGTCCATGGTGCCCTGGTAACCCTCGTCTAACCATTTTTGGAGATAGGCTTCGTGTTCCTTGAGCTCGATCCCTGTGAACCCAACATCCTGAAAACCCAACTCGGCCGCCCAGTGGCGGATGGTATCGACTATTTCACTGTGCTCTTCGTTATTCACCGCAACATTGTGACAGATAGGGGGCTGACCAAGGTACACTCTGCGCATGAGTAGTTTCGGTTCCTTCACGCAATTCTTACCTGATGAGACAGCGACCGTGGCCGCCGGCTTTGCGGTTGGACGTGTCCTCACTTCAGGCGTCGTTGTATTTTTAGTGGGTGAACTCGGCGCCGGAAAAACCACATTCACACGCGGCACCCTTCGAGCGCTTGGGCATGCTGGATCTGTGAAAAGCCCTACCTATACGCTGTGTGAACCGTATGACCTTTCCGATTCAAGGCAGTTTTGCCATTTAGACTTGTACCGCTTGTCGAACCCCGAGGAGTTGGAGTTCTTGGGAATCAGAGATTACGTAGCCAGTGGCGCGATGTTATTTATTGAATGGCCATCGAAAGGCCAGGGCTGGTTGCCGACGCCCGATCTGCAGGTCGCCCTGGTTGAATCCAATAATGGACGTGAGTTGAAGGTAACCGCATTGACGGATAAGGGTGAAGGTGTGTTGACACGTATGGATGAATGTCATGCGTAACCACTGTCGTTTACCGTTGGCGATATTCTGCTTTATGACGCTGTTGGCAGCGCATGTATCGGCAAGCGTAGAGGTGGAAGATGTTCGACTTTGGCGTGCTCCCGATCACACCCGAGTGGTGCTGGACTTATCAGGGCCTACGACTCACAAAGTATTGGAACTCGCAAACCCATTGCGCTTGGTACTTGATGTGAGCGATGCGTCATTGGCGGGGGCGTTGACCGATTTACCACTCGATGGCACACCCATCGCTCGAGTTCGATCCGGTATTCGTGAAGGACAGGACCTGCGCGTTGTGTTTGATCTCTCCGCGGACGTAAATCCTAAGAGCTTCCAATTGGCACCGAATGAGCGAACGGGCCATCGTCTGGTGCTCGATCTATTCGACGCCGAGACCTCCAAGCAGCCGGTGATCGCTGCGCCAAAGAAAACGGTTGAAAGGCGGACACGCGTCGCCCCGTCGTGGTGGCCATTGACGCTGGGCACGGGGGCGAGGATCCGGGCGCTTCAGGACCCAAAAAGTTGCGTGAGAAACATGTGGTTCTGCAAATCGCTAATCGATTGAGGTCAAAGTTTGATGCCTCATCGCAGTTCCGCCCCGTGATGATTCGCACCGGGGATTACTACATCACGCATAAGGGCAGACGGGACCTCGCGCGGAAAAACCAAGCCGATCTGTTTATTTCGATTCACGCTGATGCCTTTACTCATCCGTCGGCGAATGGTGCCTCGGTTTATGCGCTTTCGACCCGCGGAGCTACCTCTACAACGGCACAGTTCCTCGCCGATAAAGAGAACGCGGCTGATTTGGTTGGCGGTGTCGCAGTATCTGATATGGACGACGTTTTGGCGGGCGTCTTAACCGATTTATCGATGACCGGTACGCTCGATTCGAGCTTGAGCGTGGGCGCCGAGGTCCTAGGCGAGATGGGTAAGGTAGCTCCAAGGCTCCACAAAACAAAGGTGGAACAGGCGGCCTTCTTGGTGCTCAAGTCCCCCGACATTCCGTCGATTCTTGTGGAAACCGGATTTATTTCTAATCCCAAAGAGTCGTCACTGCTAGCAACGCCCACTTATCAGGACAAAATGGCGAGCGCTATTTTTCGAGGCGTTGAGCGTTGGTTTAAATCTAACCCTCCGCCCGGCACTGTTTTCGCGAGATCGTCCTCTGGGGAGGCTCCTGCTGAGCGCACGGTGAAGGTAGTAAGGGGTGACACTTTGTCCGGCATTGCTGCGAAGTATGCGGTATCCGTTGATGAGTTAATGCGGAGCAATTCGCTGTCGTCAAAAACCATCAAAGTCGGTCAGGTCTTGATTATTCCGGAGTCCGGCTGATGTCGCTTGGGAAGATCAAACAGCTCGACAACCGGCTGGCGAACCAGATAGCGGCAGGGGAGGTTGTCGAGCGTCCAGCGTCGGTGGTTAAGGAGCTTCTAGAAAATGCGCTCGATGCCGGTGCAACTATGATTACCATCGATGTGGATGAGGGTGGCGTCAAGCGAATACGCATTACTGACAATGGTGTTGGTATTGACGGAGAGGACCTGCCTTTGGCACTGGCTCGCCACGCCACCAGCAAAATTGCATCGATTGATGACCTAGAGGCGGTAGCGACCTTGGGTTTTCGCGGCGAGGCGCTGGCCTCCATCGCATCGGTTTCCAAGTTATCCGTTACCTCGAATACCTCTGATAACCCTAGTCAGGGTCAGGTAGCACGTTGTGAAGGCCGCGAGATGGAAGTTACGGTGTCGCCCGCCGCGCATCCCATAGGCACGACGTTGGAGATACGAGACCTGTTTTACAACACGCCAGCGCGTCGTAAGTTTCTGCGCACAGAGCGGACGGAATTGGCGCGGGTTGAAGAGGTTGTAAAGCGGACCGCCTTGGCGCGCCCCCACGTTAGCTTTGTGCTATCTCACAACGGCAAAGTGCTTCACCGATTAACGGCGGGTACGACAGAGCATGATCTTCAGCGGCGGGTGATTGGTATTTGCGGCGAATCGTTTGCACGTGAAAGTGTCGTCGTCGATCGAGTCGCGCATGGCTTGTCTCTGCGTGGTTGGGTGGGTTTGCCTACCTTTTCACGGTCGCAGGCAGATTTGCAGTATTTCTTCGTCAACGGCCGGGTGGTCAAAGACAAGATCATTACCCATGCGGTTCGGCAAGCGTATCGAGATGTGCTCTACGGCGGACGTCATCCGGCTTACGTCCTATTCCTCGAGCTGGACGCGAATCGCGTTGACGTTAATGTCCATCCGACGAAACACGAGGTGAGGTTTCGTGACAGTCGATCAGTTCACGGGTTTGTCTTCAGTACACTGGGGCGTGCTTTGGCTGATGTCAGACCGGCGGATATGGATAACCGGGCTAATCTCGATCAAGTCGGCGTATCGCAGCCCTTGGAAAGTCAGTTTCAACAGGTCTCGATGGGGCTGGAAATCCCCCGAGGCACTGACGGCTTGAGTGAGCCCACAGTTAGTGCAAACGCTTTGAACGAAGCGCTTCGGCAGCCATCTTCATTTACTGCTGCCGGGTCTGATAGGCGCGGACTCAGCGCTGGACTTAACCCTGGATCTTCGGCATCAGGCGCCATGGTTCCAGGGGTTGATGTGCCTCCCCTGGGCTTTGCTATTGCGCATCTTCATGGCACGTACATTGTTGCGCAGAACGCCGAGGGTATGGTGCTGGTCGATGCTCATGCGGCCCATGAGCGAATCACCTATGAACGTTTGAAGGCAGCGCGGGCAAATTCATCGATTGCCAGTCAGCCACTACTGGTTCCCATGCCAATTACGCTTACAACCCTGGAGATGGGCGCGTACGAAGAATTTTCAGAGTTATTTTCACAGCTAGGCCTGGTGGTCGATGCCGCGAGTGACGACACAGTGTTGATTCGGGAGATTCCTGTCATCCTCGCTAGAGATAATGCGGTCAACCTGTTGCGGGATGTGTTGGGCGACCTTGCGGAGGTGGGTCACAGCGATCGCTTGTCAGCGCGTATGGATGAAATTCTCGCAACGATGGCCTGCCATGGTTCGGTGCGGGCAAATCGGGCGTTGTCGATTGCAGAGATGAATGCGTTATTGAGGGACATGGAGGTCACTGAAAACTCGGGACAGTGTAATCATGGCCGTCCTACATGGGTCCAATTGGGACACGACGAGTTAGATAAGCTGTTCCTTCGAGGGCGATGAGTTGGCCGAGCCGTTAATTTGTCTAATGGGGCCGACGGCGGCTGGCAAGACAGATGCCGCTGTTGCGCTTGCTGAGTCTTTTGACGTTGAGCTAATCAGTGTGGACTCGGCGCTGGTCTACCGTGGTTTATGTATCGGTGCAGCACAGCCTGACTATCCGCATCATCTGATTGATATTCGCGATCCTGCTGACGTGTACACGGCGGCAAATTTTGTTGAAGACACGCTCAGCTGTATCGCCGATGCGCGAGCCCGCGGGCGCCGCACGGTATTGGTGGGCGGAACGATGATGTACTACCGCGCATTAATCGAGGGACTGTCTGATATGCCCGCCTCAGATCCGGGCATCCGTGCTGAGATAGAGCTAGAGGCTTCTCGCGTGGGATGGCCCGAGATGCATCGAGAGCTTTTGGCAGTGGATCCCGACACGGCGAAAGGCCTACATCCCAATCACAGTCAACGTATTTCGCGCGCGCTGGAAGTTTTTCGTCAGACCGGAATCCCTATGAGCCAGTGGCAACGCGCGAATACCCATGAGGCCCGCGATGCCATCTGTCTCGCTCTCGCACCCGAGGATCGAGCCACGCTGCATGCCCGCATCGAAACTCGGTTTGACCGCATGCTGGAGGCTGGTTTTGTCGAGGAGGTGGAAGCTCTTTTCGATCGAGGTGACCTCCACACCGACCTCCCTGCGATCCGAGCCGTCGGCTACCGACAAATTTGGTCACATTTGTCGGGTGAGTATTCGCTTAAAAATGCGAGAGATAAGGGCATTGCGGCCACACGGCAATTAGCCAAGCGTCAAATAACGTGGCTTCGCGGCTGGTCTGGTCTACACTGGATAAACAGCGAAGCAAAAGATGGTCAAGAGCAGGTCAAGAACCAGCTTAGGAACTACCTAGAGGCTCCGCTGTCGTAGTAGAATACGCGCCCCCGATTTTTGGGGATATTGGGCCGCCTCGTTTTTTGCGGCCGTTGACATTTTAAGGAGCTCCCATGTCAAAAGGGCAAACGCTACAAGACCCTTACCTCAACGCACTGAGAAAAGAACGCGTTCAGGTTTCAATCTATCTCGTAAACGGTATCAAGCTTCAAGGGCAGATCGAGTCATTCGATCAATTTGTCGTCCTGTTGAAGAACACCGTCTCGCAGATGGTATACAAGCACGCTATTTCCACGGTTGTGCCTGCGCGCAACGTGCGCGTTCCTATCGCGCCAGTCGAGGAAGAGGCCGCCTAATATCGGCCGTCAGCGCGCTGCAGTAACACGCGTAGAGACAAAACATGTTCTTTGAACTCCACAGTGGTGGCGAACGCGCTGTGCTCGTCCAAATTGCTGTTGACGGTGGTGCCAACGAACCCGACCTTGGCGAGTTTATTGAGCTAGTCAGGTCTGCCGGTGGTGATCCTGCCGCTGTGGTGCGGGGCTCGCGCCGTTCGCCCACGGCTAGATACTTCGTCGGGGAAGGCAAGCTTGAAGAAATCGCATCGGAAGTCGAGCGAGTAGAGGCTGAACTAGTGGTCTTCAATCACGCGTTGTCACCCAGTCAGGAGCGCAACCTTGAAGCCTATTTAAAGTGTCGAGTGATTGCCCGGACAGGGCTTATTCTAGACATTTTTGCTCAGCGCGCTCGAACGCACGAGGGCAAGTTGCAGGTCGAACTGGCGCAACTAAAACACATTAGCACGCGCTTAATACGGGGTTGGACTCACCTAGAGCGACAAAAGGGCGGTATTGGGCTTCGAGGGCCCGGTGAAACGCAGCTAGAGACTGATAGAAGATTGCTGCGCGCTCGCGTTAGTGCGATTGAGTCACGGTTGGACAAAGTGCGGCAACAGCGCGCGCAGAATAGGCGGGCGCGACAGAGAGCCGAGGTGCCGTTGGTCTCGTTGGTTGGTTACACCAATGCTGGCAAATCTACCTTATTCAATACTTGGTCTGACTCCGGTGTATATGCCGCCGATCAACTATTTGCAACTTTGGATCCAATCCTGGCGCGAGTTGAGATCGAGGGTTTGGGTGGGGTCATTATCGCGGATACCGTTGGGTTCATTGCTGACCTTCCCCATACCTTGGTGCAAGCTTTTCGGGCAACGCTCGAGGAGACACTCAATGCGTCACTACTCATTCATGTTATCGATGTTGCCGCTGATGATCGCGAGTTTTTAAAGACCGAGGTTGAGTCGGTACTTGATGAAATTGGCGCTGGAGACATACCTCAGCTTTTGGTCTTCAACAAGATCGACCTTTTGGAGCGAGAGCCGCGCATAACGCGAGATAGCGAAGGTCGACCTGACTCGGTATCCGTCTCGGCTAAAACCGGCGCTGGTCTCGACCTCTTGAGGGATGCCATTGGTGAGCGACTGGCGGGTAACTTTTTTAGGGGGTGTGTCGAGCTAACACCAGCGCAGGGAAAGTTGCGTGCAGCACTCTATGAGATGGGTGCAGTTAAGTCTGAAGACTGGCTAGAAGCAGGCGGCAGTGAGCTGGACATCTATCTCCCTGAATCCGATTGGACTCGTTTGAAGCAGCAGCATGGTTTTTAGGCACGGAAGGCCCTAATACCTCCCTATCTTGGCAGGTTTTGTTAGACTGTCAGCATCAACTATCGAGGAAGAAGATATGTCATGGAATGAGCCCGGTGGCGGTAAAGGCCCGCGCGATCCTTGGGGTGGCAAGGATCAGGGTCCACCCGATCTCGATGAGGCACTTCGTAAATTGCAGGATCAGTTAAACGGCTTATTTGGCGGTCGATCCGGCGGCGGCGGTAACAGCAGTCGTGGCTCGGGCAGTCTTCTTAGTATCGCTGTCGTTGCGGCCGTCACTATATGGGCCCTGCTGGGTCTGACGCAGATCGGTGAACAAGAGCGTGCCGTGGTGCTTCGCCTAGGTGAATATAGCAGCACTGCTCAACCGGGACTGTTCTGGTATCCGCGAGGCGTGGACACACTGACGCGCGTTAATATAACACAGGTGCGATCAGCTCAGTTTCGCGAAACAATGTTGACGCAAGACGAGAACATCGTAGATGTGAGCATGTCGGTTCAGTACGTAATCGATGACCCCAAGAATTTTGTTCTCGAGGTGCGCGATCCCGAGAGATCACTTCAGCATGCCGCACAAAGTGCACTTCGCCATGTGGTAGGGGAGAGTACTATGGGCTTGGTGTTGACCGAAGGTCGAGCCGAGATTGCGGTCAAGGTTCGTGAGCGCCTTCAGCAGTATCTGATCGCTTACACCACGGGCATCAATGTGCAGAAGGTCAATATCGACGATGCCAGTCCACCATCGCAGGTGCAGGAAGCGTTCGACGACGTGATTAAGGCCCGAGAGGACGAGGAGCGCGTTAAGAACGAGGCGGAGTCCTATGCGAATGGTATCGTGCCTGAGGCGCGGGGTCGCGCGCAGCGGATACGAGAAGAGGCCGAAGCCTACCGCCAGCAGGTGATAGCGAAGGCCACGGGTGAGGCGCAGCGCTTTGATCAGCTCCTCGCGGAATATGAGAAAGCGCCTGAGGTCACTCGGGAGCGTTTGTATCTTGATGCTATCGAGTCGGTCTTGGCTAACACCAGTAAGGTGATGGTCGATGTCGAGGGCGGCAACAACATGATGTACCTACCGCTCGATAAGTTGGCGCCGGCCGGCGGCAACAATGCCATGCCCGGCAATATGATGAGTCGAGGCCTAACGTCCCAGCAGCTCCGAGAGGTCACGGATGCCGTGACTGAACAGCTCAGAAGAGACTTGGGAAGTCGTAACACGCGGGGAGGTCGCTAATCATGTCTAGATCTAACCTTTTGGGAACACTAATAATTTTTGGCTTCATCGTGTTGAGTAATTCGGTGTTTGTCATCAGCGAAACCCAACGTGGGGTGCTACTTAAATTCGGTGAGGTTGTTGACTCAGACCTTAAGCCTGGCATCGATTTTAAAGTGCCATTTGTTGATTCGGTACGGAAGTTCGATGGTCGTATATTGACCGTTGACTCCACTCCCGAGCGATTCTTCACGCAGGAGCAAAAGCAGTTAATCGTTGATTCTTATGCCAAGTTCCGTGTTGTAGATACCGCCAAGTACTACACGGCCACGAGTGGTGAAGAGTTTCGTGCGGCGGCGCTGTTATCTCAGCGGATTAATGATGACCTTCGTAACCAGGTCGCAGGTCGTAGCGTTCAGGAAGTAGTCTCTGGTGAGCGTGACCAGCTGATGGAAGCGGTGAAGTCTCGACTCAACGAGTCGGTATTAACTGAACTAGGTGTCGAGGTGATTGACGTCCGAGTGAAAAAGATTGACTTGCCTAACGAAGTCTCGCAATCGGTTTACCGTCGAATGAACGCCGAGCGTGAGAAAGAAGCTCGTGAATTGCGGTCTGAAGGTAAGGAAATTGCTGAAGGCATGCGCGCTGAGGCCGATAGAAAGGTGACGGTCATCGAGGCGGAAGCGGTGAGAGATGCGGAAATTATCCGCGGTGATGGTGATGCAACTGCCACGCGGATCTACGCTGACTCTTTCAACCGTGATCCTGAGTTTTACGCCTTCACTCGCAGTTTGAACGCCTATCAGCAGACGTTTGCCAATGGTAGCGACATCATGTTGCTTCAGCCCGATAGTCAGTTCTTCCAGTACTTGAGAGATCCGAAAGCGGGTAAGTAATCTTCCACTGTATCTCTGAGACCGTACCGGCGATAATACGTCGGTACGGTTGCAGGGCGTTTCATCGCCTACCTTCATAGCTTGGGCAAAAACATGGGTGACACAACACGATGGTTGCTCCCTAACGGGATCGATGAGCTTTTGCCTGAGCAGGCAGGTCGCGTCGAAGACTGCCGACGGCTGCTGCTCAATACCTGTTGCAGTTGGGGTTATGAATATGTCGTGCCCCCGCTGGTTGAGTTTACGGATTCCCTGCATGTTGGCTTGGGTGCTGACCTCGAATTGCTCAGTTGCAAATTCACTGATCACGAGACCGGCAAAACCCTTGCTGTCAGGGCTGACATCACCCCTCAGGTTGCACGAATTGATGCTCACAGTATGGGGCTGCAAGGAGTGAACCGACTCTGCTATGCAGGGTCGACCCTTAAGAGCGTCGCCAATTCCATTCCTGCGGACAGGAGCCCTGTGCAGCTTGGCGCTGAAATCTTTGGCTGTGGTGGTATTGAAGCCGACATCGAAGTTGTGGATTTGCTGCTCTCTCTCGTCGAGCGAAGTGGGCTATCGGACATTACGTTTGATATTGGACACGTCGCATTTTGCGAGCTGGTGATGTCCCATGTCGGTCTCTCGAGCGAACAGCAGAACACGGTGCTCGAGCTATTGGCGCGAAAGGCAAACTCCGATCTCGATCGTCTCCTCACCACACTGTCTCGCGAGCAGGCCGAGAAAATATCAGTTCTAGCCACAATGCACGGCGGAATCGAGGTGTTGGAACGTGCGCGAGCAGCATTTGTTGATATCGAAGGACTCGAAAAGGTCATTGGCGAAGTGGAGGCTGTTCTTGCCTGCTGTCAGCGTCTTCAGGGTCGAGTGAATCTCTATGTCGATATGACCGAGGCACACGGGTACCGCTATCACTCGGGTGTTGTGTTTGCACTGTATGCAAAGGAACTCGGTGCGGCGGTGGCTAAAGGCGGCCGATACGACGGCGTGGGTGAGGTGTTTGGCCGAAGACGTCCTGCTACGGGCTTCGCCATCGATTTAAAGGCGTGGTCCGCGCTAGCGGTACTAGAGGTCGCAGACAAGGTCTTTGTTGCCTCACCTGTCGACGAGTCCGCTCAGCTGGCCGCAAAAGAGTCTGAACTTCGCGCCTCTGGTGTCATAGTAATCAAGGCTATCGGTGGTGAGGTGGATGACCGATGTACCGGGCAACTCGTAAACCGAAATAACGAATGGCTAGTCGAGCCACTGGAGTAGCAATAATGGGTCGTAACGTCGTCGTACTCGGCACACAATGGGGCGATGAGGGCAAGGGTAAGATCGTCGACTTGCTAACTGAGCAAGCGGAAGCGGTTGTCCGATTTCAGGGTGGCCACAATGCGGGACACACGCTCGTCATAGACGGTGAGAAGACAGTTCTTCATGTTATTCCCTCGGGTATTTTACGTTCGGATGTAGAGTGCCTCATTGGTAATGGTGTTGTGCTCTCGGCGGCCGCCCTACTCAAAGAAATTAAAGAGCTTGAAGCTCGCGGTGTGCCCGTTCGTGATCGGCTCAAGATATCGTCTGCCTGCCCCTTAATTTTGCCCTACCATGTCGCGCTTGATCAGGCCCGTGAAGCGCGGAGGGGCGAAAAGAAAATCGGAACAACAGGTCGTGGTATTGGCCCAGCCTATGAAGACAAGGTGGCTCGGCGAGGCTTACGCCTTGGCGATCTCAGAGACCGGCAAAAGTTTGCTGATTCATTGCGCGAAGTCTTGGAATATCACAATCATGCATTGGTTCATTATTACGGTGCTGAGGCACTCGACTTCGACGATGTCCTCGCAACTGCCTATGAAGAGGGTGAGCAGTTGTTACCCATGATGGCCGACGTGACGTCGCGCCTTCACGAATATCGTGAGGATGGTGCCAATATCATGTTCGAGGGTGCTCAGGGTTCGTTGCTTGATATCGATCATGGCACTTACCCATTTGTCACCAGCTCCAATACCACGGCTGGTGGTACGGCCACCGGCTCTGGCTTTGGCCCACTGTACCTGGACTACGTCTTAGGTATCACCAAGGCCTATACAACCCGTGTCGGCTCCGGCCCTTTCCCTACTGAACTCTTTGATGAGATTGGGCAACGTTTAGCAGAGCGCGGACATGAATTTGGCGCGACAACCGGCCGCCCACGACGCTGTGGGTGGTTTGATGCAGTGGCACTGAAAGCTGCAGTTCAAATCAACTCTATTTCCGGCCTATGCCTAACCAAGCTTGATGTACTCGACGGGCTCGAAGAAATCTCCATTTGTGTGGGTTATACCGACGCTGATGGAAATCCCATGATGGGTGGTGCGGAGAACTACGATGATTTGCACCCCGTTTACGAGACGGTTACCGGTTGGACTGAGTCGACGGTTGGCGCTCAGCGTGTGGAGGACCTGCCAACCGCTGCTCGCAACTACATTACAAAGCTTGAGCAATTGGTGGGTGCGCCCATTGACATTATCTCGACCGGGCCTGATCGTGCAGAAACGATCGTATTGCGGAACCCCTACGCCTGATGCTCACGTTGACGAAAATACTCTCGCTTTTCGTCTACCCACTCTCTCTCGGGTTGTTCTTTGTTGGCTTATCGCTGTGGGGTCAGTTGCGCGGAAATCGAGCCGCTGCCGGCCTCTACACCTTTCTGGCGTTAGGCGTCATCTATGTCCCATCGACTCAGTTTGGCGTCGACACGTTTGCAACACCACTTGAAGCACGCTACCCCGCCTTTGCGCCCGAAGAGCTCCCTAATGGTGACGTCATTGTTGTATTGGGTGGTGGTGTGGAGTCCGAGGGGAAGTTTGGGCGCTGGGGCGATCTTAACGAGGCTGGTGATCGGGTTTTGATGGGCGCGGAGCTATGGCAGGCAAAAAAAGCACCACGTTTGATTGTTAGCGGTGGCAGTACACAAGACCCCATTTCGGAAGCATCTCGGATGCGCGATCTACTGGTTCGGCTTGGCGTCTCGCCATCAGTGATCGCACTTGAGGAAGACAGCCTGACTACCCAAGGTAATGCCGAGCAGGTAGCCAAACTGGAAGGGGGTCGTAACCAGCATGTGTTGCTGGTCACATCCTCGTTGCACATGCGGCGTGCAGTTGCCTTGTTCAGTGCGCAGGGGTTTAAAGTCACTGCAGCGCCCACTGACCATCGAGTTCATCGATACCCTCATGCTATCCCCGGTTGGATGCCCACCATTGAGCACCTTTCGACCAGCACAGCGGCCATCCATGAGTGGGTCGGTTATTGGGTCTACGACCGATTGGGGCGTTTTGACCCCGTTGGCGCCGACGAACCTTCCTCAGATCAGCAATAACTTTACGTCGCTGTAGTTCCTCCCGGTCCATCGGCGGAATGCGCGATAAAAGCTGTTGACCTCTGCATAGCCGAGATCCCAGGCGAGGCATTTACCAGGTACCCAATCGTCAGCCAAGCTCTCCTCACATCGGTATCGTCGAACCGCATCCAAAATGGTTTGATAGCTCATGCTGTCTCTGCTCAGCCGACGTCGGAGCGTTGTGGGGCTGATCCGCAAGCTGTCGGCCACTGTCTCTGAGCGAATTCGACTCAGATCGCCCGTCAGCAAGACATCGATGACTTTGAGTGTCGTGTGGGATAGCGGTCTTTGTGGACTGGGGCCAAAGAATTCGAGGAGTCGCTCGGGTGGCTCGGGGGGACGCTCCCGCAGCCGAAGCGCAAAAATATCGCAGTCGCGGCCTCTAGCTAGTGGGCGCGGTGCGTTGGTAACAGAAGAGTTATTCTCATCGAAGCCGAGATTTTGATTCGTCAGTTGTAATGTCATTGTCACTTCCTTGTGAAGGTTAACGCCCATCCATGGGCTCTCCTAACCATAGCCCAGGTTACATGGAATGCCAGCGAATGACGGTATTTGATGATTTTTGACCGCCACCTTGAACTTAATCTCAAGGCTATCCATCATGCGAGCCGGGGTTGCTTTAGTAGGAAAGATAGGTGCCTGAGACATCGCCGCTTCGCATTGTTGTGCATATCGGATTGCATAAAACAGCAACGCGTTTCTTTCAGAACTTTGTGTTTTCTCAACTGACAAGCGTTGGTGTGCTTTTCAATCCGCCGGCGCTGATGGCACCACTGCATGCGCTCTATCGGGATCCCTCAGCCGAGGAGGCTAAAGCGAGAGTCATGACTGCCCTGGCGACGTTGCGAGCGGAAGGGCAGGGAAAGTGCCTGTTGATCTCGAAGCCCGATATCCCAGGAGAAATGTACGATGGCTACCCCGAGCATCCAGAGTATCTCGCGATGTTAAGAGAGTTGGTGCCAGAGGCTCGCATCCTCTACGTCGCGCGGCACCCGGCGGACTGGCTTCACTCAGCTTATCGCCAATCGCTGGTCAAGGGTCGGGGCGGCCCTATCGAGACATTCCTCAACTACAGGGATGGAACGTTTAATGAGAAACGCGCCGTCTTTGCTGATGGCATGCGAAACATGGACGCTCGAGGATTTCCGGTCCGCTCAATTTACGATCACTGCGTTGAATTATTTGGCCGTGATCGAGTGGCGCTTATCTGCTTTGAACATGTTCGCAGTCACAAAGACGATGTGCTGGAGTGCTTGCGTAAACTGATAGGGCTCCCGCGCTTGCCGCACCTCGAGCCAGATCGGGTGAAAAATAGAAGTTACTCAGCACAGGCCATCGAGCGCTTCTGCTCGGGCGGCCCGGCGTCATACGAGCCAGTATCCTTTTCCGACGATGGCCCAAGCGATCTATATTGTACGTTTTGGCTAAAGCCTCTCAGGAAGCTACGCGCTAATTTTATTAAGCACGGGTTCGACAGGGTGATCTACCGCGACTGGGATTTGATGAGTAGAGGTGGCATGCGAGAGCAGTTGGAAGAGCTGTACCAGTCCGACTATGAACAATTGCTCGCCATCTCTCAGACCTTGCTTGCGGAAAACAAAGCCTAAACGGCACCACTGTTTGCGCATCTATTACAAATCCACATTTTAGATAGGCATTTCCCATGACTGAACTCTCTGCGCCTCGAGCGCCAATGTCTGCCCGTTACGCACCGGCTCTGGAAAACATCACTCTCGTCATCACCGTGGTCTCGGGTGTAGGTATGACTACCAAATGGTTAGATCCTGTGGTCTCGTTCGCTTTGTGGTGTCTGGGTTATTCCATCGTCGTGGTGGGCGCACACTTTTGGCAGAATCGACGAAATGTACTGCTTTTTACCTTCCTCGCATTGAACACGGGTTATGGGGCTATCAACTGGATGTGATTCTTGCGTCATCACTTGATTGTCGGTCGGTCTGCCACTAGCGTGTCATAAGGCACACGAATAAGAAGCGACGGATTCGATATGAAGCCACTTGAGTCAATTACGATTCTCGAATTTTCCACGATGATCACAGCGTCACTCGCCTCAATGATGATGGCTGAGCAGGGTGCTCGAGTTATCAAAGTCGAGCCCATGGCGATGGGGGATCCGATGCGTTACATCGGTGCGCGAAAAGCCGATATATCGGCTCTGTTTGCTAACTGTAATCGCGGCAAGGAATCACTCCGGATTGACCTAAAGTCAGAAGAGGGCGTGCGCGTTATTAAAGAAATGATTCCGTCCGTCGACGTCGTTATTCATAACTTCCGACCCGGTGTGATGGATAAGTTGGGTTTAGGGTCTGAGACCCTCCGCGGTATCAATTCCAAGCTCATTTATACCGCAATCTCGGGGTTCGGTACTGAAGG
>MDTA01090583.1_pt1 | contig 28612 bp, 29 predicted proteins | sample 811151 | NCBI WGS metagenome assembly MDTA01 (sample SAMN05326648, study PRJNA326480) | marine metagenome | isolation source: seawater | place: Indian Ocean: South | collected 2010 | reverse complement strand
TTTTTTTTTTAGGATGACAATGTAAAGAAGTAGACATACCTTTTTTTATTCTTAAGTAAGTGATAGCAATTTTTCTTTTGTTTCGAAAAATATTATATTCTTCACCCCAAGGTTTTTGAATTACCCTGTTATCAAAATTTTTTTTCATTTCAGTATTTTACAATTTAATTAAATTCTGATTCTTTTTATTTTCACTTTATCCTAACCAGTGTTATTGTTTGGTTATATCTACCAAAAAACTTATAAAATTCTTTAGTCGTTTTTGGTAGTGGTTTATTCTTTTTGAATTTATTAATAATTTGAGAATATTCATTTAATGCTAAGCTAATTTGATTGTTGGGTCTCAGTTTTTTTAACTTTAAAGAAATATTATTTATTATATCACATATTGAGTTTAGAGTTTTTAAATTTATCTTTTTATCAAAACTTAATTTTGAAATATTTTCATTAAAACGTTCAATTAATTTATTTAAATTTATTTTTTTATCAAATGTAGTTTCAAAATTTAATAGATTGATTTTATTTTGTATATGTGAAAACAAGATGTCTTTATTTATATTTTTTTTATCTATTTGCTTATACCAATAATTTTTTGATTGAAACTGAGGTGTAAATGATTTTATTAAAAAATTATTTTTAATACTTTTGCAGATTTCTTTGTAACCAAAATACTTTTTTTTTATTATCCATTCATAATTTAAAATATTATCAAGAACCCATTTTTCTGTTTTTCTAGAATTTTTAGATAAGTATAAAAGGTCTTTTTTAAATATCTTAGAAAGAAAATTTTTTTTTTCATTAAAATTTTTTATATTATTTTGTTCAACAATCATTAATGCATAAAGATATCTTAACTTTGTAGAAAAAATCCCAAAATCATCTCCAAAAGTAAGTAAAACTTGGCCATTTTTTTTTGTAGATCTTAATATTTTCTTAAAAATTAAAGAAGCGTTATCAAAACCATCAATAGCATTTTCACAAATAACAAAGTCATACTTTTTTTGTGGCTTATACTTAAAAATATCAATATCCCTTATTCTTACATTTTTGAATTTCCTAAGGTTATTTTTTAAACTCTTTAATGAGCTTGGATTTTTCTCAAGAAGGCAGATATCTTTTATTTTACATTCTGATACGAGATAAAAAGCATTATATCCAGTACCTGCACAAAATTCTATTATTGATTTGTTGCTTAAGTCCGTAGGAATAATTTTATTTTGGAAATAAAAATTAAATCTCTGATCAATTAATTTATTTTTACTTAGATCCTTAACATTTACAGTAACAGCTGTATTTAATTTTTTGTAATAATTTAAGTGACTTTTCATTTAATATTATTTGATAAGATTTTTTTTAATAAAATTTGCTTAATATCTAACACATATATAAATAATCATATATTAAATTTATCTTTTAATCTTTATACTCATTTATTCAAAAAATTTAATTAATTAAATTTAAAATTATTGTATACAAACAATATAAAATTTTAAAAAATAATATGAATATCTTAAATGAATTAATATGTGGTTCTGGATATGTAGTAACTAAAATTAATGATATTAAAAAATTTGAACAATTAAGAAAAATTCTAATAAAAAAAATGAATTTTAAATACGAGGATATTTATAAGGTAAGAAAAAAAATCTCGAAAATGAATAATGCACAGATAAATAAAATAATGATAAACTTGCTCTCTTTTAATAATGCCTCAGAGATGTTGATAGAATCTTGTAAAAATATTGTTAAGGAAGTAAGTGGTAAAACAATTTTTCTTCAAAGACGTGCAAATACAATATTCAATCTACCTGGAATAAATCAAAGAAGACAATGGCCACATTATGAACTCATGTCTGGTATTTCACCTTTTAGTTTTGTTCTTTGGGCACCATTTCATGATCTTGATGATGATGGAGGAGTTTTTTATTATAAAAATAAAGATTCAATTAAATTCATAAAAACGGAACAAAAAAAAGGTTTAGTTAATGGTCCACAAATTTTAAAACTAAAAAATAAATTGAAACCTACAAAACTAAAATATGGTGATGTAATAATTTTCAATCCTTTTATCTTACACGGGAATAATGATTTTAATTCAAATCTTGCCAGGATAGCTTGTAGTGTTAGATTTCAAAGCACATCAAAGCCAATTATGCAAAAAAATTCTGATTTTTTTAAATTTTATAAGTTGAGTTAATTTATTTAAAAAATGACAATTGCATCAGTTACCACAGATATGAATTTTGGTCCATTTAAAATACCTAGCAATGCTCAAAATATGATTATGAATAATTATGCTCAAAGAAATAAACTATCTATAGAAATCGTTATACCAGAGCCTATTATGTCTGATCAATTGGCCACAACAATTTGGCTAAATGATGAGTTTAAATTTAAAAAAATAATTTTATGTTCAATACATCAATTACCAAAAAAAAAAAATCATTTAAAGTTTTTAATCAGTCAAATGAAAAATGTTGAATTTTGTTTTGCTATTGAAGGATTACAGGGAATAGGGGAGGATTTTATAAAAAAAATTTCAATAGAAGCTAAATTTTTTCAGACCAGAAAGTCGATTGATTCAAATAAAACAAATTGGATTAATTTATATAAAAACTTTTTAAAAAAAAGTAATACAAAAAAAAAATAATGAAAATCAAATATAATTTTAAAGGTGATAACTCTAAATTAAAACCAGCAATTAAGTTTTTTGAAAAAAATGGTTTCTGTGTAATAGACAATGTAATACCTAGTAAAAAAATTAAAATTATTAAAGACGAAATTCTAAAAGCTAGAAGAAACAATTCTGATAACTTTAATCTTTATAAGAAACTACTTAAAAAGAATTTAAATGATAAACAACTACTTAGTCATAAAAAATTAAAAGTTAGAAAACAACGTATTGTTGGTAAACCACCTAAATTGGTTAATGAAATTGTTTGGATGCCAGAATACTCAAAGTATTTAGCGAAAGATTTTATTACATCATTTGTAAAAGCAATTTTAGACGATCATATTAAAATAGCCCAGTTTCACACAAAAAAAGCCACTCAGAATAATATTCAAAACAATAAAATTCAGATTGGAGAAGATCCATTTGGGCTTCCAATGGTATTAAAAGGAAATAAAGAAACAAGAGAATGGCATACAGACTGGCCTCACGATCCGTGGGCCTATGGAGGTGGATTTAAAGGAGAAAATATTGGCTGTTTAAAGCAGCCATTTCCAGATCTAACAATGTGTATAGTGATGGTTTGGTATCTCACTGATGTTGGTGAAAATACAGGTGGAACTTTTTGTGTTCCAAAATCACACAAATTTAAAAAAACACCTAGAGGTGAAAAAGATAACATCTCAATATTTTCTCCAATTTCTAATGAAATCCAGATAAACGCTAAAGCTGGATCAGTTTTTATACAAGATTCAAGATTATGGCACTCACCTCCAGTTCAGCTAGATAGTAGTAATGGTGACAGGATTGCTGTAGTAAATAGATGGACACCTTGGTGGTTATCAATAAATGATTATGCACCAAACGATAGATTTAATGTAGTTTGTAAACCAATTAATAAAAAAGAATATCAAAAATTACCTAAAAAACTTAAACCTTTGATGCAACATCTGTGTGCTGATTTGAAAGAATACATACATCCAAAAATTTTAAAGAGATCCTCCAAATCAGTAGAGGCACATAAAAAATATTTTAGAAAAAAGATTTCTTAAACTTTATTAAATAATTAAAATTAAAGTTTTGAAAATGTTAGAAATTTTAGTTAAAATTATCTTTTTAAATAACTTCAAAAACTTTTGAAATATAATGTTTGCTATATAATCTCAATATTCCATGAATTATCAAATTTATTTAAAGCTTTTTTTTTTAATACCTGTAATTTTACTACTTTTAATTATAAGAGTATTTAAAAATTTTAAAATTAACAAAATTTATTCGGCTAAAATAGGACATTTTTGTGCTGCAATAGAAATATATATTTGTGAAAAGGAAATTGATCCAAGAAAAACACCTGTTATTTGGTTTATGGATAAAAGAATATCAAATGAATATATTAAAAAACAGTGGACAAAAAAATTAATTTTATTTCCAAGACAAATTTTAGAACCCATTTATATATTATTCAATAAGTTTAAAATATTTAATTTTTTTCTTGTTGATTTTAGTAATGATACAGCACCAGTAAAAAGATCTCTTAAATATAATGTAAAAGAGATAGATGATAATAATGTTTTATTGAAATGTAAACCATCGATAAGATTTAGTTATGATGAAACAAAACAAGGAGAGAATTATTTAAAAAAAATAGGATTACATAATAAAAAATTTGTTACATTTAGTGCGAGATCACCTAATTTTCATCAAGAAAAAACAAATTCAGTTAGAAACTCCAGTATTAACAATAAATTACAAGCAATAACATTTTTACTCTCTAAAGGTTACAAAGCAATAAGAATGGGAAAAAATGAGACTAATACTTTAGATACTAACGATAAAAATATAATAGATTACGCTATATCAGACGACAGGAATGATTTTTTAGATGTTTATCTCATTTCAAAATGTGAATTTATGTTGTCAACCTCAAGTGGTTTATTTGAAATTGCAGTTTTATTTAGAAAACCTAGACTAATTGTAAATTACGTAAATATTAGAGGTTTAGAATATTATCCATTAAAGTTGATGATTTTGTTAAAAAAATTTAAAGATCTTAATTCAGGTAAAGTAATAAGTTTTGAAGAAGCTTATAATAAAAAATTACATTATTTTGATAATGAATTTGAGATGAATAAATTAGGTTATGGTGTAATTGAAAACAGTGCGCAAGAAATCAAAGAAGCGGCAGAAAACTTTTTAAAAATACTCGATAATGATTTTGAAATAAATGAAATTTTAGATAAACAGAAAAAATTTTGGCAAATTGTAGAAAGATTTTATGGGTATAAAAATATAAATAAGACGATTATTTGCCCTGATTTTTATAATAAAAATATTGATTTGTTTGAAAGAGCTTAATTATAAATTGGAAATTTTTTATTGTTATCTAGAGAATTTGTTTTTTATTTTTAATAAACTTCAAGCGAATACTCTGACTAATCATGTGCATTATGATTTGAAACAAATCTTCTGATATTCCATAATTGTTTATTCCCAAATCTATGTTTAGATTAGCTTTTTTTTGGATATCATTTTTTGCAAAGCCTGTAAAACTTATTGTAAAAATTTTTTTTTTTTTTGCAATAGTTAAGAGTGTCTCTTATATTTGGAGATGAGCCGGAACAGCTTAATAAAATTACAATATCTCCTTCCGTGTAGTAATTATCTAACTGAAAAGTAAATATTTTCTCAAATGAAATATCATTTGCTATCGCTAAAATTGTTTCTAAATTACTGGATAATGAAATTATTTTAGGTTTAAGTTTTTTTCTTGAACTAATTTTAATTCCTTTATTAAAATCACATAAAAAATGATTAGCAATTGATGCTGAACCACCATTACCACAAACAAATATTTTATTATTTTTTGAGATTTTTTTAAAAATAATATCTTCAATTTTTTGAAGCTTTATTATATCAAGATTATCAATAATAAATTTAAGATTTTCTAAATAATTTTTAATGTTGTTCATTAATTATGAAATAAATAAATTTAAAAGTACATTTAATTATTTTTTTTTAGCTACGTTTATATCTTTATAATATAAATTCAATAAAATCTGCTACAAATAAATTTTTGAACAATATTAAAAGCTCGAAATTTATAATTATTCTAAATAAAATAATAATAAATCTACAAATTAATAATTTTCTAATAATCACATTTAATAGAGAAATTTAAAAAAAAAATTAGTAGTTTTTTTACCCTAATCTTTTAGTGACAAATTATTTTCTTCTTATAAAAGAGTTTTATGAGCACTTTTTTATTTAACTTAAAAATAAAAACTTTTAAAATATTTATACCATTCTTAGTAAAGCTAAAAGCTTTCAACATCCTTAGCTTTCTATTTATTCTGAGTCTTTCAAAATTAAAATCAATATCAACAAAAAAAAAATCAAAATTTAAAATAATTATTTTAAGTAAATCAGGAGGTATCGACGATATTACAGAGAGTAAAGCAAAAAGTAAAGATGGTATCGAATATTTGGCGTGTCCAAGAATATTTTTAACAACTATATTTATCACCATATTTGATGATAATGAATATCACAGTACAAAAAAATTTTATTCAAAAAAACAAAATTAAAAAGAGAAGAATATAAAAATTTTATTACAAAATTTTTAGAAAATTTAAAAATTAATTACAAGATTAGTGCTTTTGTAGGATTTAATTTTGAATTTAAGGAAGAAATTGAATTTGCAACAGCATGTAAAAAATTAAAAATACCTTTTTTGTTGCTTTATAAAGAAAGTGTTTTAACACATATAGAAGAAAAATATTTACGTCACTCAATAAAAAAATTGAATGCAAAATTTAACGGTTATAAAATTGCAGTTTATTCTAAGTATGCTAAAAAAATATTTGTTGAGACAAAATTTGCAGCAAAAAAAAATATTGAAGTTATTGGATGTTCTAGACTTAAAAAAAGTTTTTCTTTTAGAAAAAAAACCCCAAAACAACAAATAATATATTACGTAATTGAACCTAAACGAGGCTTACCATATCCATTTGTTAAACATTATGGGCATGATTTTTTTAGAGACTTAAAAGATCACAGATATTACGATGCAAATTTTAATTGGAATTTTCTAAATCTTAAAATTTTAAAAATTTTAAGTAAATTTGCTTTAAAAAATCCTGATGTTCAAATTATTGTTAAGATAAAAACAGGACAATTACTTAACATGAAAAAAAATCTTGATTTACCTAATAATATACAATTTAAATATTTTGGAGTAGGTCATAAATTGCTTGAGAATTCTAAAGTTGTTATTGCTTGGAATACAACCGCGATATTAGAGGGGATAGCTGCAAATAGATTTATCTTATTGCCCTTTTTTCATGTTAAAGATAAAAACTATTCAAAAAAAAATGAATTAGAGCTTAGTTTAAGAAAAGAAAATTATGGATATTCTGAAAATGATTTTTATAAAAAATTAAATTTTTTTATGGAAAAAGAATATAATAAGAACAAGATATATAACAATCAGCATTCTCTGAAATTTCATTTACATAATTCTGATAATAAAGCTAGTTTAAGATTAAATAAATTTTTTGTAAATAATTTAAAAACAATAAATTAATTTGAATTAATTTTGAAAATGATCTAAAAATTTATAATTAAAATGACAAAAAAATTAAATTTTTTATTTAAAATATTTTTAATTTTTTCACTTTTAATCATTTTGTTTTCATCATTACTTTATATATATGAAAATAGAGTTGCAGTTAAAAATAAAGCTTATAATCTCCTAAATATCTCTTTGGGCGAGGATGCTTCTTATTTCAAAGTTTCAGAACAAGATAAATATTGGGCCAATCAAATAATGAAGGGTGGATATATTTTGCATTTTAGACATGCAGAGCGTGATAAATGGATAGATGTTGAAATGTACGATGCTTTAGAAAGCGACGTTCACAATAACGGACTAAATGACAGCAGATATGCTGAAAACGATTATTTTGCTCAAGCTGTCTGTTTAAATGAGCGAGGAATAATACAAGCAAGAGCAATGGGTGAACATTTAAAAAACATAAAATTTCCTATAGGTAATGTATTGTCCTCAGTTTCTTGTAGATCAAGGCAAACAGCAAACCTCGCATTTGGTGGACACGATTCTTTGCATAGAATATTGGTCCACAAAGGACCATATAACGAAACATTAAAGATGAGGACAAAAAATCTTATTGATTTTTATCAATCAATTAAAATAGAAAAAAATTTAAATACTATAGTTTCAGCTCATAATAGTGTTATTTCTTGTGAAATATTAATAAATAAAAATTGTCCTTGGGATTTTTCATTAGAGGAAGGTGGATTTTATATTATTAGTAAATCTGACAAAGGTTTAATTCTTGAATATGAATTTCATAATTTTATTAACTTTATTAGAGTTTTCTATAAAAGATAAAATATTCTAAATATTAAGCTGATTTTAACTTTTTAATTAATCTAAATATTAAATAATTGTTTTAATTTACTTAACTGGTAAAACAGTAACTTATGAGTAATAATTTTTTGACATTTAATAAAAAAATTAAAATTAAAAAAAAAAAAATTAATAGAAATTACATAGGACATACATCTAAAACATTTGGTAATAAACAAATAGAATTTTATAAAACTAGATTAGAAAAAGTTAGGCTTACATGGTGCCAGCAAGTTTTAGAAATCATAAAACAACTAAATCTTTTAAAACCAAAGATAAATGACTTGGGATGTAACTATTTTCAATTTTATAAAGAAATTAAACTAAATAATTATCAATGTAACTATTTTGGATATGATATTGATATAAATTTTGTAAATTTAGGGCTTACAAAGTTTCCTGAACTTAAAAAAAAACATAAAATTGCAAATATAGAAAATACCAAGTTAAGGAAAACAGATATATCCATAATTTCAGATACTTTAGAGGTCACTGAAAAACCCGAAAAAATTATTAAAAATATTATTTTAAGTACAAAAAAAGTAGTTATTTTAAGAACTTTTTTATCAACTGAAGAAAAAGTTCAAATAGCTAAAAATAATAAGTTTTTAAATGTCCCTTATTTTTTAAATTGTTTTTCATATAATATGATAATTGATTATTTCATAAAAAATAACTTTTTTCCTCAAATTTATCCTGATTTAGCTACAAATTTATCTCAAGTTAACGAAATTTTTCCAAATTTAAGAAGAACATTTTATATTGTTGTATTTTCAAAAAAAGATTTTTTATTAAAAGATTTTAAAACAAAGACCTACAAAAAATTATTTTCTTACAAAGATTTATAAATATTAAGAATATTTATTTTTTTGATATAAGAAAATCTTCAACTTTTTCTAAAATAAAATGTCCTAAAAAAATATGACATTCTTGAATTCTTGCTGTATTATTAGAAGCGACAAGTAAAGGTTTATTACATAATTTTTTAGCTTTTCCTCCACCTTTGCCCAAAAAAGAGATCGAAAAAATTTTATTTTTTTTTGCTTCTTTTAATACTTTTAAAATATTTTTAGAATTACCTGATGTTGAAATACAGATTAAAACATCATCTCTTTTTGCAATAGCTTGAAAAGGTCTTAAAAAGATATCATCAAAAGAGTAATCATTTCCACATGCTGTTAGTGTAGATGTATCCTGCGCCAAACTTAAAGCTGGTATCGGATTTCTGTTTACATAAGGTCTTAACCTTACAATGAATTCTGCAGCAAGGTGCTGTGCATCTGCAGCAGAACCACCATTACCACAAAACAATATTTTTCCACCTTTTTTTAACTTTTTGTGAATATTTTGAATTATGTAATTTATATCATCAGTCACTTTTAATAGATCTTGATGCACTTTTATATTTTCTTTTAGGTGATCTTTAAATTCAATCGAAATTTTTGACATAAATTTAACTTTTTATGTGAGCTCTTAATTTTTTCGCTATTGGTATTTCTTCATCTATTATTTTACCTAGTGATGGCTCCCCCAGTGAAAGTAGGATTTTTTCAATTGAAATTGTGAGATTTCTCATACCAGTCAATTCTAAAGAAGCCGCCTGATCTGAACCATACATAGTTCTATCTAAAGTAATATGCCTTTCTAGAGAAGTTATACCTAACATTGTTGCGGCAAGTGAGACAACAACCCCGTTCTCGTGACCACTATAACCAACATTACAATTATACTCTTTTTTAAGTTGATTTATTGTTTTTAAATTGGCATCTTCAACTTTCATTGGATAAGTTGATACGCAATGCATTAATTCAAAACTACAATTGTTTTTTTTAAAAATTTTTACAGCAGTATCAATATTTTTCTTTGTTGACATACCTGTAGAGATAAAAGTGTGTTTATTTTTTTTTGCAACCTCATTTAAAAATTTTTCATCAACTATCATTGCTGATGCAATTTTATGATATTTTAAATTATAATTTTCTAAAAAGTTCAAACTATTTATATCCCATGCTGAAGCAAACCAATCTATTTTGAGTTCTTTACAATAATTATCTATCTCATCATATTCTAGTTTTTCAAATTCTAAACCTAATTTCTGTTCCCTTGTAGAATTACCCCAAGGACTTTCCCTAGGTGTATCAAGAGTTTTCTTATCATATACTTCATCAATTGTTCTTTTTTGAAATTTAACAGAATCAAATCCACAATCTTTAGCGTTTTTTATTAATTGTTTAGCTATCTTAATATTACCATTATGGTTAATACCTATTTCTGCTATTAAGTATGGTTTTTTCATATATTTATTTGTTTTTTATTTTGTCCTTATACTCTAAATTATTAATAATTAATGAAAAATATTTCACTTAATCTAGAAAATAAAAATGTAATAATAACTGGAGGCAATGGCTTTTTAGGTAGTCAAATATCAAGCGCTTTGTTAAAAGAAAAAGCAAATGTATATATAATAGATATTAAAAGATCAAAAAAAAGAACATTAGCTAAACAGTTTATAACTGATATTACAAAGGAAAAGGAATTAAGAAAAATTTTAGAATATTTTAAATCTAAAAAAATTAAGTTAGATATTTTAATTAATAATGCAGCAAAAGACTACCCTCCGTCCATTTCAAAAAAAAATAATTATAAATTAGAAGATTTTCCTAATAATTTATGGGACAAAGACATTTCGGTAAGTTTAAAAGGAAGTTATCTTTGTACCAAAATTTTTGGCACATATATGTCAAAATTCCAAAAGGGCTCAATTATTAATATATCATCAGATTTAGGTATTATTGCTCCAGATCAAAGAATTTATGAAAAAAGTGGTTTTGTAAAACCAGTGACTTATTCAGTTGTAAAACACGGTATAATTGGTTTGACAAAATATACAGCATCTTATTGGGGTAAAAAAAATATAAGGTGTAATGCTATTGCACCTGGAGGTATATTAAATAAGCAAGATAGTTCATTTATTAAAAATATAAATAAATTAATTCCACTTGGAAGAATGGCAAATAAAAAAGAATATAATGGTTTGATTTTATTTTTATGTAGTGATCTTTCATCATATATTACTGGATCTGTTATAGTTGCTGATGGAGGTAGAACAATAATTTAATTGTATATTTTCAGATATTTTTTTTACTTAGTTGATTTATGATTTTTTTTGTTTGAAAAGAATTTCAACCAATTCAACCCTGACATTATTTGGATCTATGCAAAAACATACTTTAGCAAACTTTTCTGATGATACTGTAGGTTCACTTAAAAACTTTATACCTTTGTTTTTTAATTTCATATAAGTTTTTTGAATGTTTTTCACTTGTAAAGCTATATGTAAAATACCAGTGTTATGTATAGGTAGTTTTGGTAATTTAGTATTATGAGTAGGATATCGCAAAAGTTCAAGTATTTCTCCACTTTTCATCTGAAGTTTAATAAAATGAACTTTAGCATTTTTCATACCGGAAACTTTATTTATATAATCAGTTTTATCCCAAAATTCCTGAACAACTTTAAGACCTAAAAGATTTTTGTAAAAATATAAGCTTTTTTTTATATCTCTACATATAATTCCAGTATGTCTATATCCTAAAACTGTCATTTTAGTTATATTTTTTAAATTCTAGTGAAATTTGGTTTTCTAGAACTTTTAAACCCTCTTTTAATGCATTTCTAGATATTATTAAGGGTGGTCCAATTTTTATTGACTCTCTTCCTGTGTAAACAACAAGTAGCCCATTTTGCATTGCTCTGTAGCATATTTTTTTTAACTTTAAACCTATACTAGGTATTTTTTTGTCAAAAATTAAAGAATAAATCATGCCTTTCCCCAGAACATATTTAATTGAATTAGAATTTCTTTTCATAATATCGTCTAAACCAGTTTTGAGATAATTTCCATTTTCTGTAACTTTTTTTAATATTTTTTTATTTTTAATTTCATTAATGACACTCAATCCAGCAACACATGCTAAGGGATTTGCAGAGTTTGTACTGCTCATTTCTCCTACGGATGGTAAGTCCATTATTTTTTTTTTACCAATCACTCCAGATAGAGCAACCCCACCACCCATACCTTTTCCACAACATATTAAATCTGGCTTTACTCCATAATGCTCATAACCAAATTTTTTTCCTGTTCTACCAAAACCTGCCTGCATTTCATCAAAGGTTAATAATATTTTATTTTTTTTACACAATTTAGCAATTTCTTTAACAAATTCGTTTGGATAAAAAATAGCTCCCCAGCCTTGGAATGTTTCAAGCATAAAACCACAAACATCTTTTTTAAGATTTATTTTTTTTTCTAATTTTTTAAGATTTTTACTTAAAAACTCTTTTGCATTAATTTTTTTTAAATCCCAAGGGTATGGAAATTTGATATGATGAATATTTTTATCTTTATAACCAATCCATTCTTTTTGTTTATTATTTCCACTCATCATTTGTGCACCCAACGTTCTACCATGCCAATTTCCATCTATACATATTATTCCCAATCTTCTTTTTTTTTCTTTTTGGCCATACATTCTCATTAACTTTAAAGCTGCCTCTGTTGCTTCAGTCCCAGCAGACATTAGAAAAGCTTTTTCAAAATTTTTACCTGCAAATTTTACAAGAGCTTTTAAATATTTTTCTCTACAGTCATTAAAATATGCATAGCTATGAAGTAATTTTTTATCTAAGGTTTTTTTAAGACTTTTAATTAAGTGAGCATTTGAATGCCCAATATTTGTAACAAATATAGTAGAGGTAAAATCAATAAATTTATTCCCTGCTATATCAAATAATGAATGGCCATCTGCTTTTGACCAGACTATTGGCAGTTGCCCTTGCATCGATCTTGACTCACTCTTCTCTAGACTTTTAATAATTTTTTTTGTGCCTGGAGCAGGAATTTTTGTTTTTATATGTCTGTTTTGTGTTTTAATTGTTATCATTTGTATTCATATAATTAAGTTCAGCTTTACTGTCAATTTCCATTGTTAGCGGTGTAATATATCCAACAACTTTATTTCCAAATAATTTTTTATTTTTTAAGATAAATTTCTTTCTATACAAATCAACATAACCATTAGCGGAATAAGTTTTTGAAAAATTTTGTCTAGGATTATTTAATTCATCCATTGTTTTTTTTACTCCGTTTAAAGGTTTTAGAAGTTTATTTTTTAATTCAAACGATTTATATGCTGTTTCAGGATTTTCATGTACAGCTCTCAAAGATGAATATTTTTTATTTTTTATAAAAAATTTAATTATTTTATCTAGTAGCTTAACATCTCTAAAAGGTGTTGTTGGCCTAATATGAGCAATAACACCATGATCTGTATTAATATTATCAACAAAATGTTTAATAAATTCATAATCTGTTGATTTGTCATTTGAAATAGAATTAGGTCTAAAGATTATTTTTTTTATACCAAACTTTTTTGCAATATCTGCATATTTTTTTGAATTTGTTGAAAAATAAATTTCGTCTATAATTTTTGATTTTATGCATTGATCTATAGACCATGCAATTAAAGGTTTACCTTTTAAATTAACAATGTTCTTATCTTTAATTGATTTTGACCCAGATCTTGCGGGAATTATTGCAATAACTTTTTTATCTTTATAACTCATTAATATTTTTTTATTATTGTAAATTAATTTTGTTTTATTTCTTTAAAAAAGAATTAATAGTATAATACTGATAAATTAGTTCTAATTTAAATAGTACTAATTGTCGATATTATAAATATCCAAAGTTTAATGCAAACTTTTAAAAAATTATTACTAATACTTTCTCCTAATGAGCTTAAGCGTGCAGGTTTGTTGCTAATAATGATTTTAATAATGGCGTTACTTGATATGATAGGAGTAGCATCAATCTTACCTTTTATAACCGTTCTAACAAATCCAGATATTATTCAAACAAATTCAATTTTAAATACTATATTTAATAATACAAAAGCTTTTGGTGTTGAAACTAATGAGGAGTTTCTATTTTTTTTAGGTATTCTTGTTTTTGTTGTGTTAGTTGTTTCAATATCTTTTAAGGCTCTTACAACCTATGCACAATTAAGATTTGTCCAAATGCGTGGTTATAGTATCGGTAAGCGTTTAGTCGAGGGATACCTTCGGCAACCATATAGTTGGTTTTTAGGTAGAAATAGTGCTGAACTTGGAAAAAATATTTTATCTGAAGCGGATACAGTTGTGGGTGGCTTTCTAAAACCATTACTTGATTTGATAGCTAAAAGTTTGGTTACGTTTTCAATTATATTTTTATTAATCATAGTTGACCCAAAGTTAGCAGTAATTATAGGATTTATACTTGGTGGTGCTTATGTAATTATTTTTTATTTTATTCGAACCTATTTAAATCAAATAGGAAAGAAACGTTTAAAACATAACGAAATACGTTTTAAGACTGTCAACGAGGCATTTGGTGCAACAAAAGAGATAAAAGTTGGTGGATTAGAAAAAATATATATTAAATTATTCTCTGGCTCAGCAAAGATATATGCTCAAACTTCTGCATCATCAACTTTAATAAGTCAGCTACCAAGATTTTTTTTGGAAATTATTGCTTTTGGAGGTGTGTTGTTAATAATACTTTATATGATGAAACAATCGGATGATTTTAATACTGCATTACCCATAGTCAGTTTATATGTTTTCGCTGGATATAGGTTAATGCCAGCAATTCAGCAAATTTATTCCTCTTTTGTTGCTCTTACTTTTGCTGGACCAGCTTTAGATAATTTATCTAAAGATATTAAAAATCTTAAATTGATTAATTTTCAGCAAACAGGTGGAAAATTATCTTTTTATAAAACAATCTCCTTAAAAAATATTTATTTTAATTACCCTAATACGACTAGAACTGCATTAAAAAATATAAGTTTAACTATTCCTGCAAAATCTTCAATTGGTCTAGTGGGTGCGACTGGGAGTGGAAAAACTACGGTGGTAGATATAATTTTAGGATTACTAGAGGCCCAGCAAGGCACCTTAAAAGTTGATGATGAGGTAATTACAGGACAGAATACAAGATCATGGCAAAGATCTATTGGGTACGTTCCTCAAAATATTTATTTATCAGATGATACTGTTAGGGCAAATATTGCTTTTGGAGTTGATCCCAATGATGTTATTCAATCAAAAGTTGAACAAGCTTCAAAAATTGCAAGTTTGCATGAATTTATTGTGAGCGAATTATCTAATAAATATGAAACGATGATTGGAGAAAGAGGTGTTAGATTATCAGGTGGACAACGTCAACGTATAGGAATTGCTAGAGCTCTCTATCATGATCCAAAAGTACTTATTCTCGATGAAGCAACGAGCGCTTTAGATAATCAAACTGAAAAAGCAGTTATGGATGCTGTTAACAATTTAAATAAGGACATGACAATTATATTAATAGCTCATCGTTTAAGTACTGTAAAAAATTGTAATCAAATTTATTTTTTGAAAAACGGTCAGTTAGAAAATCAAGGAACATTTGATGAATTAATTAAAATTAATGAAAATTTCCGTGCTAATGCTAATACTTAGTCCATAAATCAAATATATGTCAATAATTGCAATAATTCAAAGTAGGATGACCTCAAAACGTTATCCAGGTAAAATGTTAGCTCCATTTTTAGGAAAACCAGTTTTAGCCCATGTGGTTGAAAAAATTCGAAAATCAAAAATTAATCCGAAAATTGTTTTAGCAACAAGTAAAAATAAAACTGACGATCCTTTAGTTCTTTATGCAAAAAATTTAGGTATTGAAGTTGTACGTGGATCTCAAAATAATGTATTTCAAAGATTTATCTTAACACTTAAAAAATTTAAATGTGATGCTTTTTTTAGGGTTTGTGGTGATAGCCCGTTATTATTTCCATTATTATTTGATAAAGCTGCATCTGTTTATAAAAAATCAAAATATGATGTTATCACAAATGTTTTTCCAAGAACTTTTCCTATTGGAATGAGTGTTGAACTTATTAATACAAGAACCTTCTTTAAAATTAGAAAAAAAATTATAAATAAAGATGATAGAGAACATATTTCTCAATACTTTTATCGTGAAGGAAAAAAATTTAAAATTTATAATATAGAATGTAGTAAGCCTTTAACTCAAAATTTAAAATTAGCACTTGATGTGCCAGATGATTTAAAAAAACTCGAAGAATGGGATCTTAAAAGAAATAAAAATTATAAAGATATTTTCCCTATAGATGACAAAAAATGAAAAGTGATAAAAAAATCAGAGTAGGTGTAATTGGTTTAGGTGTTGGGTCTCATCAGGCGAGAACTCTATATCATCATTCAGAATGTGAATTAATTTCAATTTGTGATTTTGACAAAAATAAACTTTCAAACATTGGTTCAGAATTTTCTGATGTAAAACAAACTCAGAATGATAAAGATATTTTATTTAATCCAGATATTGATATGGTTTGTATAGCATCATATGACGAGTTTCATTATCAACAGGTAATTGATTGTTTAAATAATGGCAAACATGTTTATGTTGAAAAACCAATTTGTCTAAAAAAAAAGGAATTGTTACAAATTAATGAGAAACTTAAAGCATCTCCTGATTTGAAAATTTCCTCTAATATGGTTTTAAGAACTTGTCCGCTTTTTTTAAAAGTTCGCGAGGAAATATTTTCAAATAAAATGGGAGACTTATATCACCTAGAGGCTGATTATTTGTATGGCCGAAAAGAAAAAATTACCACAGGTTGGAGGGCTGAAGCAGATTTTTATTCTATTATTCATGGAGCTGCGGTACATATGATTGATCTTGTAATATGGATAACTGGAAAGAGACCAGTAAGTGTTAAAGCATTGGGAAATAATATTGCTGTTTCTGGAACTAAACAAAAGCATAATGACTTTGCCATTCTACTTTTAGAATTTGAAAATAAAATGAGTGTTAAAATTAGTGCTCATGGTGGAGTTGTTCACCCGCATTTCCATGCTTTAAAAATTTTTGGTAAAAAATCTAGTTTTATTCATGAATTCACAAATACTTTTTGGTTAGATTCATCTAATCCAAATCAAAAATTTAGAGCTGAAACAGCCTCATATCCAGAAAAAGATGTGAGAGGTCAAGCTTTGATATCTTTTGTAAATTCTCTATTACAGCCTAAAAAAAAAGTTTTAGTTTCAAAAGATGATGTGTTCAATGTGATGAGTGTATGTCTAGCTGCTGAAGAAGCAATAAATTCAAAAGACACCGTGTTAGTAGAATATTTATAGTTTATTTATAAGTTTTTTAGTTTATCTATATATTTAAATTGATATGAAAAAAATTCCATTTGGAAAACCAATGATAAGTCAACAAGAAAAAGATGCTGTAATGAGAGTTATGGATGGTTCAATTTTAGTCCATGGGCCAATTGCAGCTCAATTTGAGAATAAGTTTGCAAGTTTTACTAATGCACCACACGCTGTAAGCGTATCTTCATGTACAGCAGGAATGCATTTAATTTATTTTGCCTTAGGATTTGGTCCAGGTGATGAAATTATAGTTCCAGCACAAACCCATATTGCTACTGCACATGCAGTTGAATTAACTGGAGCAAAACCTGTGTTTATTGATTCTGAGAAAAATACTGGAAATATAAATATTGAAGCTATTGAAACAGCTATTAATTCTAAAACAAAAGCTATCGCGATTGTACACTACCTAGGAGTACCAGTTGATATGCCCAAAGTAGTAGAGATAGCAAAAAAATATGATCTTTTTTTACTTGAGGATTGTGCCCTTGCGCCTGGTGCTAAAATAGATGGCAAACATGTGGGCCTTCATGGTGATGCTGGAGTATTTTCTTTTTATCCAGTTAAACATTTGACTACAGCTGAAGGTGGAATGATTATTCTTCGAGATGAAAAATTTGCACAAAAACTAAAACTTCTTAAAGCTTTTGGTGTTGATAGAAATCATGGTGAACGAAAAATTCCAGGAGTATATGATACAATTGCATTAGGTTTTAACTATCGTATGAGCGAAATTCATGCAGCAATTGGCAAGGTGCAAGTTGATAAACTTCCTAGTTTTCTAGTTAAAAGAAAAAATAACTTTGAGGCCTTAGAAAGATATTTAGAGGGAGTAAGTGGAATAAATATTTTACCTCAGACTTCAGATAATCATTTAGAGAGTTGTCATTATTGTCTTGGTGTATTACTTGACTATAAAATTATTTCCCAACGTTCAGAAATTATTAATGGATTAACAGAGCAAGGAATAGGCTCAAGTGTTTATTATCCTCAGCCAGTTCCTAGAATGAAATATTACAAAGAAAAGTATGGGTATGACGAAAAAAAATATGAAAATGCATCCAGAATAAGTGATGGTATGATAGCATTACCCGTAGGACCACATTTAAATCTTGAAGATATGGAAATTATTGCTAAAGGACTGAAAAAATGCATGGATAAAATAAAATGATTAATAATCAAAAACTTAAAGGTAAAAAAATTGCACTTATTGGAGGAGCAGGATTTATTGGACATAATTTAGCTCTTCATTTGCAATCTCTTGGTGCAAAAGTAGATATAATTGATGGTATGCAGGTGAACAATTTACTATCCTTGGTTGATAATATAGATAATGTCCCACATCCTGATTTAGCTCGATCAATTATTATGGAGCGAACAAATCTTTTAAGGAGAGAAAAAATAAATTTAAGAGTACAAGATGTAAGAGATTATCACGCTTTAACGAGACTATTGAATGAGATTAAACCTCAAGTTATAATTCAACTTGCCGCAGTATCTCATGCAAATCGTTCTAATAAAGATCCTTATTCAACATTTGATCACAGTTTTCGGACATTAGAAAACTCACTTGATTGGTCTAGAGGTGGCACATCAAATGTTGAGCAATTTATTTTTTTTTCATCTAGTATGGTATACGGAAATTTTGAAAGCGACCAAGTTGATGAAAGTACTAATTGTGAGCCTTTAGGTATCTACGGAGCACTTAAATATGGTTCTGAAAAAATTATTATTGGATACAATCAAACATTTGATTTGCCATATACTATTATTAGGCCATCAGCGCTTTATGGTGAAAGATGTATAAGTAGAAGGGTGGGACAAATTTTTATTGAAAATTCTTTAATGGGTAAAGATATAGTTATGTCTGATGGAGGAAAAGAGTCATTGGACTTTACTTATATCAATGATTTAGTTGATGGTGTAACAAAATGTATTGGAAACAAAAATGCTTATAATCAAGTATTTAATTTAACTTATGGCAAAGCTTGTTCGATCGCTAATATGGCTGAAATTATAAAAAAATACTTTCCAAATATAAAAGTTAGAAATGTTGAGAGAGATAAATTAATGCCAAAACGTGGTACACTAAATGTAGATAAGGCCAAAGATCTAATTGGATATAATCCAAGCTGGCCTTTAGAAAAAGGTTATCCAAAATATATTGAATGGTATCAAAACTTTGTAAATGAAAACCCAAAACTTTTAGGCTAAGAAATTTATTTTGAGGTAAATCTTGAATAAAATAATTTCAGATGATTGGTTGTCAAGTATACTTAAAAAACCTGCCTATTCTTTAAAAAAATTTCATACCAATTTAAAGCAAAAAGATTTACCAAAAGGCAAAAAATTTATATGGTCTAAAATTTCTGTAGACAATATTACAAAATTAGTTTGTTTAAAAAATTTAGGTTTCTATGTTGTCGATACAAATGTTAATTTTATATTATCTCAAAATATTAATACCCCAAAAACCTCTAATTTAAGATTTGCTAAATCAAGTGATGAAAAGCAAGTAAGAGCACTTGCTAAAAATGCTTTCAAACAGAGTCGATTTTATAAAGATCCAAAAATTCCTAATAAAATAGCATCAAAAATTAAAGAGGAGTGGGCAGGTAATTTCTTTTTAGGCAAAAGAGGAAGATGGATGGTAGTAGTAGAGGAGAATTCAAAAATAGTTGGTTTTCTTCAGCTCCTTAAAAAAAATAATAATACGATTGTGATAGATTTAATTGCTGTTGATAAAAAAAATAGACGAAATGGATTGGCTAAGAAAATGATTTCATATGCATATAGAAATTGCTTAAAAAAAAATGTAAAGATGGAAGTTGGTACACAGATTGCAAATATTTCATCAATACACTTTTACACAAAACTAAACTTTCATATGTATTCTGCTTCATATGTGTTACATATGCATAAATAAAAAATAATGAAATTTGGTAACATAGATACTGATAAAAAAGTTTTTATAGTTGCTGAAATAGGTAATAATCATGAGGGCAATTTAAAAGTTGCAAAAGATTTGATTAGAAAAGCAGCTACTTCAGGTGTTGATGCAGTTAAATTTCAAACATTTATTCCAGAACAGTTTGTAAGTATTAAAGAGCAATTAAGAATAGATAGATTAAGAGGATTTCAATTAAGCTACCAACAATTTCATGAACTTTCAAGATTTGCAAATAAAAAAGGATTAATATTTTTTTCTACACCTTTAGACATAAATAGTGCTAAATTTTTAAATACCATCCAACCAATTTTCAAAATTTCATCAGGTGATAATAATTTTTATAAATTAATAGAAACAGTGGCAAATTTTGGCAAACCTATAATTATATCTTCAGGTATTGCAGATATAAATGAATTGGAAAAGATTTATAAAAGAATTATTAAAATTTTCTCTTTAAAAAAAAAAAATTACAAAAATTTAGCATTTTTACATTGTGTAAGTAGCTATCCTGTTCCAACAGAACAAGTAAACTTGGCGTCAATTTTGTACTTAAAAAAAAAGTTCCCAAATATTGTTATTGGATATTCAGATCATACATTAGGTATTGAAGCATCTGTTTTGTCTGTAGCTGCTGGAGCAAGAATAATTGAAAAACATTTCACTCTAGATAAAAATTATTCTGATTTTAGAGATCATCAATTATCAGTCGATCCAAAGGAAATGAGTTTAATGGTAAAAAAAATTCGTAAAATTGAAAAAATGTTTGGCAAAGAAGAAAAAAAAATCCAAAAATGTGAAAAAAATATGAAAGTTGAAGCTCGAAGATCCATAGCAGCAGCTAGTAATCTAATTAAAGGGACCAAATTATCTGCTTCACATTTAACATGGTTAAGGCCAGGCATAGGATTCTCTCCTGGGCAAGAAAAAAAACTTATTGGAAAAAAAATATGTAGAAATTTAAAAAAAGGTCAAATTATAAAAAAAAGAGATATTAAATGAATAAAAAAATAAATAATTTAAATATTAAGTTTTCAAAGCAAATTAATTTTATAAATATATAATCAATGTTTTTTTTTAATTCAATTATACTTAAGATTTAAATATGTGTGGTATTGCAGGATATATTGGAAAATTTCTACCAGACCCTATTCATCTTAAACAAACGAGTAAAATTTTAGAACACAGAGGACCAAATGATAAAGGATTTTACACACATAAATATCACAAAAATAATGTAGCTCTAATTCATCGACGTTTAAGTATTATTGATCTTGATAAACGTTCTAATCAGCCATTTACTTACAATGGAACTGTCTTAATCTTTAATGGAGAAATTTATAATTATGTTGAAATTAGAAAAACATTGGAAGAACTTGGCCATACATTTATAACTAAAGGAGATACAGAAGTACTAATACATGCTTTATGTCAGTGGGGTCAAAATGCTCATGATAGATTAGAGGGTATGTGGGCTTTTGCTTGGTATGTTGAGAAAGAAGGAACTTTACTTTTATCTAGAGATAGATTTGCAGAAAAACCATTATATTTTTGGCAAAACAATAATGGATTTTATTTTTCATCAGAAATAAAAGGACTAGCTGCTTTAGCTGGGGAATGGCCTAAGATAAATGAGAATCACTTATTACGTAACTTAGTTAATGGATATAGATCACTTTATAAAACAAGGGAAACTTTTTTTAGAGAGGTAAGAGAATTACCTGCTGGTAATTTTTTAAAACTTAATTCAACGAATAACATTTCGTTTCAAAAATATTGGAATTTTTCACCTATTGAAAAAAAAAAAATTGAATATTCGGATGTTATAGAAACAACTAAAGAAAGGGTTATCAATGCAGTTCAATTAAGAATGCGATCAGATGTTCCAGTCGCTTTTTGTATGAGTGGTGGAGTGGATTCAAATAGTTTAATTTCTGTAGCTTCTAAAACATTAGGATTTGATGTACATGGATTTACTATAGTTAGTAGAGATGAAAGGTATGAAGAACAAGAACTAGTTAATAAGGCAGTAGAAAAACTTGGTATACAACATACATCGATTGAACTAAACCAAGAAAACTTTTTAGAAAATCTTAGAACTGTAATAAAAGCTCATGACACACCGATATATACTATAAGTTATTATGTACAATGGCAGCTAATGCAAGCAATGGCAAGTAAAGGTTTTAAAGTAACTATAAGCGGAACTGGAGCAGACGAATTATTTACAGGATATTATGACCATCATAATCTTTATTTGTATGAGATATATCAAAATAAAAAATTATATAATGATAGCCTTAAGTTTTGGAAAAAATATCAATCTAAAATAGTTCGTAATCCGTATCTAAAAAATCCTGAACTTTTTATAGAAAATAAAGATTTTCGTGATCATATTTATCTAAATAATGAATTATTTAGTTCATGGTTAAAAAAAAAATGGTCAGAGTCTTTTTCAGAGACAGAGTATGTTCCAAACATTCTTCGAAATAGAATGCTAAATGAAATGTTTACCGAGTCTGTTCCGGTGATTTTACACGAAGACGATCTTAATGCTATGTCTTTTTCAATGGAAAATAGATCACCATTCCTAGATCGATCTTTATTTGAATTTGCTTATTCTATTCCAACATCATATCTAATTAAGAATGGTTTAGCAAAAACAGTCCTTAGAGATGCAATGCGTGGAATTGTACCTGATGAAATTTTAGATCAGCGACGCAAAGTTGGATTTAATGCGTCAATTAAAGAACTTCTAAATATAAACAATCCAAAGATTAAAGAATATTTATTAGATAATAGCTCTATATATGATTTAGTCCGTAAAGAAAAGATAGAGCAATTATTAAAACAAGATGATATACCAAATAGTATAAGTAAATTTTTGTTCACTTTTATAAATACAAAAATTTTTATGGAAAATCAAAATAGATTTTAAATTTTATAATGACACAACTTGATTATTGTAGAACTTGTATTTTACCTAATTCACGACCTCATCTTTTTTTTGATGAAACAGGGAGTTGCAATGGTTGTACTAATACTAACGAGAAAGAAGAAATTGATTGGGATAAAAGAAAAAAAGATTTTGAAAAAATAGTGAACCAATTCAAAAAAAAAAATCAACAATATAATTGTATAATACCAGTAAGTGGAGGCAAGGATAGTACATGGCAAGTTGTTAAAGCTCTTGAGTACGGTCTAAATCCTTTATGTATTACATGGAAAACTCCAGCAAGAAATCAGCTAGGTATGTCAAATCTTCAAAACTTAATTGACCTAGGAGTTAATCATATCGACTTCAGCATTAATCCAAGAGTAGAAAGATTGTTTACTAGAAAAGCTTTTGAGAAAATGGGTAGCCCAGTACTTCCTATGCATATGGCTTTACATGCTATACCATTGCAGTTTGCTGTAAAATTTAATATTCCACTTATTATTTGGGGTGAGAATTCAGCATTTGAATATGGTGGTGAAAATAAAAGTTTGAAAGGCTTTAGACTTAATAGTGAGTGGATTAAAGAATATGGTGTAACTAATGGAACTTCAGCAAAAGATTGGATAGATGATGAATTATCACAATCAGATCTAGCCCCATATTTTTGGCCAAATGATGATGAGCAAGAAAAAGCTGGAGTTAAAGCAATTTTTCTTGGGCATTTTTTTAAATGGGATCCCAATAATACTTTTAAAATTGCAAAAAAAAATGGTTTTAAAGAGGGAAAAAAACCAAAAACTGGTTTTTATTCTTTTGCAGACATTGATGATGAATTTCTAATAACAATTCATCATTGGATAAAATGGTATAAATTCGGTTTTACTAGGTTATGGGACAATCTTTCTTTAGAAATCCGCAACAAACGCATTACTCGTAAAAAAGCAATTGACATAATCATTAACACTGGAAATGAGTTACCACATAAAGAAATCTCTGAGTTTTGCCATTATGTTAAATTAAATGAAAAAAAATTTTTTGAAGTTATGGAAAAATTTAGAAACAAAAAAATTTGGAAACAAGATTACAACAATAAATGGTATATAAAAAATTTTCTAATAGAGAAATGGGAATGGTAATTTATTATATTTAATATAATGTTGTTATTGTAATCATAATTAGATAAAACAGAAATTATGAAATTTTTAATAGTTTTTAATAAAAATTCATGAGAATAAAATTAAAAAAAAAACCTAGAAAGTTTACATTTAGAGGAGTTACAATTAAAGACTTAGGTAAAATTTATTTAAAAAATAACGAAATGGTTTCATTTGTAAACACCTCAGGAAAAGAATGTGATTTTGCTCAAAAATCATGGGGTTTTTATACATGTCCATCTATAAACGGTAGGCTTAAGAACGAGGGGTTTAAAACAGCCTTAGCATTAAATAAAGACAATAGACTTTATGTTCTTGTAGTAGATGAAAATAAGATTAATGATTTTAAGAAATATATTAAAAGCCAAAAAATATCTTTATTATGCTGGCTAGATGAATGGATAAAGCCTGAATTATAAAAAATTATCAATTAAAGAAACTTAACGAATATTTATGAATTATAGATTATCTCATGAGGTAGAAAATATTGTATCTAAAGGTATTTTTGTAACAGGATCTACGAGAAGTGGTACAACTATGATGGGTCAATTAATATCCTCTTTATTAAATGTAGAGTATGTAGAAGAACCGCCAATGATAAGGATATTACTTTCTTTGATAAATAAATTACCTAAAAAAATATTTAAATTTTTTTATGAAGGTTATATTTTTGAAGATCATATGATGTTTAGTATTCCTGGAAGAAAGATAAATTTGAATAAATTTGATCAATCATCCATTTATAATTCAAAATCAATTAATGATATAAATAAAAGATTAAACAAAAGTTATAGAAGATTAGAAATTTATCCTAAAGCTTTAAAGAGTATTCCTGCATTAAAGTTACCAGAAGTATCTTCAAGCTTAAAATTATTTTTAAAATATTATCCTGATTTAAGAGTTATAATTATGCTTCGTAATCCTGAAAGTGTGATATCTTCAATGATTCAAAAAGAGTGGTATTCAAATAAAGCTCTTTATGGAAATCATGGACAATGGCTTTTTTTAAACGAAAAATTATCAAAAAACGGCAATACACCGGATTGGTTAAAAAAAAAAGAGGTTAAAAAATTTTATAATATGACTGAATTAGAAAGAGCCTCAATGTATTATACGTTTGAATATAAAAATATAATTAATTTAGGTAAAAATATATTAGATAAAAAAAATGTAATACTATTGGACTATAATAAATTTATTGCTGATCCAAGTAAATATTTTAACTATATATCTAAAAAATTTAATTTAAAATTAAGTACTAATACTCGATTACTTCTAAAAAAAGTTAAAGAGCCAAAAAAAAACAGACAACTTGATTGGGATTTAGTTGATAAAAAATTAAAAGATAATTTATTTGAATTATATGAAAAGTGTTATAAATTTTCTATTTAAATTAAGTTTGTATTTATAAATCAAATTAATTTAATATCTGCTAGAAAATATAATAACTTTGAAAATGAATAAAAAAACAATTTATTTACCAATAGAAATAAAAGTAAGAGAATTAACCTCGTTTATATTGTTGTCTCTATTTGCTGTAGAAAAAAATTATAGAATTTATCTAGGATCTAAACCAGCGATCAGAGAATTAATTGAAAAAAAAAAAAATAAATCTGGAATTTTTATTTTTAAAGGTGGCATGGAAACAGAAGATATATTGAAAATAAAAAATAAAGTAGATAAGTTTATTATACTAGATCAAGAAATATCACCTTCTTGTATTGATTTTAAAAAAGAAATGAGGAGAAGAATTTGGCCAGGTAGTGAGGAATTTATTGATAGATATTATTTATTAGGTCAACGTGCATATGATGCTGGTGTTGAAGTATTAAGTAAACTCAAAGAAAAAATAGTAAATACAGGTTGGCCAAGTATAGATTTATCAAGAGATAATTTAAGATTTTTTTATAGTGATAAAGTAAAAGAAATAAAAAATAAATTTGGTGACTTTATATTATTTTCGTCGGCATTTTCTTATAATTCAAAAAAAAAAATTGACGATGTTTATCAATTTTCCAAGAAACATGAATGGCAAAGTGTAAGAGATTCATTAGAAGAAGATATGATTTGGGCTGAATATACTCTTTTAGAATTCAACAAAAATATAGAATTATTAAGAGAAATTGACAAAAATCCTGATTGTCCACAGATAATTGTACGTCCACATCCATCTGAAGACCATCAAGAGTGGGAAAAAATTGCGAAGACGTTCAATAGAATAAAAGTAATTTTTGATGGAGAAATTTCACCTTGGATTTATGCTGCAAGAGGTTTATTACATCGTGGTTGTGCTTCATCAATCCAGGCATACATGGCAGGCATTCCAATAGGATACCCTTTACTAAGTCAACATACGATTAAAAAAGCATTACCATATGAAATATCTGAACATTTATTTAGTTCAAAAGAAGTAATCGAATTTTGTAAAAAAAATATTGACAAACCACCAGTATCGCCAAAACTATACACTGATGAATTTAATAAAGTAGTAAATATAAAAGATAAGTATGCATGTGAGGTAATTATAGAGGACATCAATAAATTAGATGTAAGTCATGAACCAATATTTGAGTTTAAAATTACTTTTAAAAATTATTTATTACATATTTTTAGAAGTATACTTAAATTATTTAAAAAAAGTATAAGCGAAAATTTAATTAAATATAGAAAAACAATTCTTTTGAAGCATAGTATTAGAATTGCTCCCCAGGCTCAGAAAATGCCAGGAGGTATAAGCAAAATAGATGTAAAAGATATGTTAGATAAACTTCAGAAATTTAATACTAGTTTTGCAAATAAAAAAATTATAGTGAGAGAAGTATATAAGGATTGTATTGAAATCGAAGGCATCCAACTGTAATATTTTACTTCAAATAATAACTACGTATAAATGAAAAAATTCCTATATTTATGTTGAGAAATAAAATTTTATGAGAATTAATCAATTATTAGTGCCTTTTGCTTCATATTTACTAAGAAATATCAAATTTAATAAAAGTAGAAAACGTTTCGCTAAATTCGTAGGTGTTTTTTTTGACAACTCTATAGCCAAAACTGCTTATGGCTTTCAACTAACAATCAGTTCAAAAAAAGGTCATTACGACGAAATTTTTATTCAGAAAAAATAATGTATATATCAGTTATTATACCTACTTTAAATAAACGTCCTAAATATTTACAGGAAGCTATTAACTCAATTGAAAAACAATCTTATTTGCCTTTTGAAGTAATTATTGTCAATAATGGAAAAGAGGATTTAAAACTTCCTGAAACATCTTTAAATATTCGATCACTTTCTATGGTTTATAGAAGTGGAGTTGCACAAGCCAGAAATTTTGGCGGAAGTTTTGCAAAAGGAGATTATATAGCTTTTTTAGATGATGACGATTTATGGGGTCCAGATTATTTAAAAAATATGCAAAATAAAATTGAAATGGAACATCCAGATTGTCTTGTTGGTAGATTAGATCAATTTTTAAATGATAAAATTTCAAAATTTAAAAATGCAGATGGACAAATAAGTAAAGATATAATTCTAAAATTTAACCCAGGTATTACTGGTAGCTCAGTTGTAATAAATAGAAATGTTTTTAAAAGTATAGGCGGTTACAATACCAAACTTCCTCCAAGTGAGGATAAATCTTTAATTTTAGAATTATTAAATAGAAATTTTAAAATTTTATCAGTTCCTGAAAGCCAAGCTATTATAAGACAATCTGAAGTTGATAGATTAACTAATAACAACAATACATTATATGAAGGTATTTTTCAGTTTTACAGATTATATAAGGATCAAATGAATTTGAGTCAGAGAATAATTAACCTATATAAAATAAATAAATATCACTGGTTATCAAAAAAATATTTTGTAAGTGGATTAATTTACTTTTTTCTATTTATATTAGTAAAATTAATGAAATTTATTAAATAATTTAACTTATGGACAAAATTTATATTAACGAAAATAACAAACCTATTGACATTATTTATATTCTTGGCGCTGGCCATTGTGGCTCAACTCTTTTAAACCTTTGTTTTGATCGTCATAAATCAGTAATTGGTTTAAGTGAAATTATTACACTCAATCGAAAAAGCCCGGGTTGGTCTGGAGATAAGTATGCTTTAGATAATAATTTTTGGCTTGAAGTAGATAGATTGATGCAAGAGAATTATAGTGAAAGCATATCAGAAGTTCCTTTTAATTTAA
>MDTA01103184.1_pt1 | contig 28613 bp, 43 predicted proteins | sample 811151 | NCBI WGS metagenome assembly MDTA01 (sample SAMN05326648, study PRJNA326480) | marine metagenome | isolation source: seawater | place: Indian Ocean: South | collected 2010 | reverse complement strand
TAAACTTTCAAACAATGAATAACGTTGAACAAGCCGCCGCGTTGTTTTACATGTTACAGACTGGTTTTAATGGCATCTGGCAGACGTCTGATAACTTTAACAATCGTTATGCCTCACCAGCCGGCTTAATGACTTGGAAACCAAATGGTGACTTGTTTAATGCTGTCCGCATCAAAAATTTTGCTGAGTTTATTGATCGTTGCGTTTTATTGTCCGGTGATTTCGAAAGAACGGGTGCCTTCACAGGCTCAGACACATGGTTCTACGCTGATCCACCATATCGTCAGTCACATGCAAAATATAAATCAAGCGGCAATTTTACCAATGACGATCAGGACAGACTGATAGATTTTTTGTTAGCTGCCCACGCAAATAATGATTTATGTAGCCTGAGCAACCGTGAAAACGCAGGTATCAAAACAGAGCAAATTACTACCGAATCAATTAATGTTGGTTATTTCGCCCCACGCTTTAACGATGATTGGAATGTATGCTATTTTGATGTAAAATATACTGCCGGCCGGCATAATCTTGGTCTGAAGGGCAAAGAGGTCCTAATAAAAAATTATTGAGGTATAACAATGAAGCTTGTCAGGGATAACATTCCAAATATTATTATTTCAAGTGGAAAAAAACCAGACATTGGTTTTGTAAAATCAAAGCGAGAATATTTATTATGGCTCAAGGCTAAAATGGACGAAGAATCACAAGAATTCTTGCAAGATCCTTGTTTAGAAGAGGCTGCAGATATATATGAGGTTTTTCTGTCGCTATTGCATTTAAATAATCTCAAGTTAGAAGAAGTTATTGAAAGGGCCGACAAGAAGCGAAACTGTAAAGGTGGATTTAAAAACGGAGTACTGTTAAAATGAAAGAAGAATTATTGACAAAGCAGATGTTTTTGTACGGCGACGAAGTTGGCTCTGTTGAATACGTCCAGCATATGGGCGAAGACATTACAGTTGTTAATTCTGCAAGAGTAAGTTTTGGAAAACATAAGGAGACTCTAAATGCAAAAGATGAAAAGCTTATTAAATATCTCATCAATCACAAGCACACTTCTACACTTGAGCACAACGTTATTACATTTCGTTTTGTCGTGCCTTTGTACATTAGGTCTCAGCACCATCGCCATCGTACTTGGTCTTATAATGAAATTAGTCGTCGTTACACTGAGGAGAACTTAAGATTTTATGAACCGCAAAAATTTAGAACGCAACACAAGTCAAACCGACAAGCTTCGAACATGGAAGAACTCGATCCTATACTCGGATACTATGAGGATGGCGGCAAAATCGTGGCCTCATCTATGGTTCGAAAGCACCATGTTGATAGCGTATATTTATATAACCAATTGATGGAAAAAGGGGTTTGTCGTGAACAAGCTCGCGGAGTTTTACCGCAAAATTTGTACACAGAATATTATGGCACAGTCAACTTGAACAACTTACTAAAGTTTGTTGGCTTAAGAATTCATGAAGGCGCTCAGTGGGAAATACAACAGGTAGCAAAAGCTTGTCTCACTCTTGCCCGACAATTTTGGCCTATTACAATCAATGCATATATTGACTCAATTGGCGACGAAACTTTGCGTAATGAGTTTAAAAATATTTAGCGTTCATGACCGACGAACATATTTATAAATGGTTGGTCCCGTTGCTGTTAACAATTATTATTTAATACATTATTTGCTTTGGAGAGATGTATCATGAACGGAAGTGACAATAACGGATGGGATCAATATTCTAAATTAGTTTTACGCGAACTTGAATCATTGGCAGCTGGCGTTAACGGTTTAAAAACAGAAATTGAAGGTTTAAAAAGAGAAATCACAGAACTCAGAGCCAAAGAAGATAAAGTTGCTGAACTTATCGATTGGAAAAAAAGAGTTGATGAAGTCGCCTCACCGTCACAGATTAGAGATTTACAGAAACAAGTTGCAAATCTTCAAGATTTTAAAGTCAAAGCAACAACTGCGTTCGTCGCAGTTCAAATGGTTGTCGCTGGAGCATTTGCATTGATAAAGTTGTTCTAGGCTAATACTTATATAGTATATGTTTTGTTCAGGAGAAATTGATGAGAGTATCAAAACGTCAATTAAAAAGAATCATCCGCGAAGAGAAAAACAAACTCATTGTTGAAACTAGATTACGCCGAACTATTCGTCGAGTAATAAGAGAAGCCGATGAAATCCCTCCAGAAGGTGAGCCAAACGAATTTGAGACACACGTCGGCGGCCCACCGCCAGAAATGGAAGATGAAGTCTATTACGACGCACGCAATACTTCGGGCGATAGTGCTCCCAAAACCATTGATGAATTTCCAACACAGGTGACGTTTAGCATAGATATTCCCGGTTTACCAGATAGAAGAGCTGGTGTTGACGGCATGACAGTAAACAACATCACCCGGGATTGGAAACTCGCAACAACAAAGGTCGCAAAAAGCAAACGCGCAAAGCTTCGCAACAATCCCAATGCTGCGTCGGCAGTGTCAGAACAAGTCTGGGGGCACATCGCCTGGTCAATAGCGGTTAATGCGCATATCGAGGAAGGCATCCCAGCACCCCAACACTCTCCCTCAGTCCTTAAACCCAGCGATAAAGCCCAGGGTTATATTAAAGAGTACCAAGCAAAATTTGCCACACCTGGTGTAGATCTTCCAAGAACGGGACTTTTGCCTTATATTGAAAGCTATGAAGGATACAAGGCTGATCAATTAAATGCCATGCTTAACCACCCAGAGTATGACGATATAGTTCAAAGCCTTCAGAACAACGTATGGAGTAGAAATTTTGCTGTAAATCCAAAAAGCAAACGACGCGGCTAAATTTTTATAAAAACCAAATAACTCCTGTATAATCTAATAGAACTGATTATGCGGGAGTTTTTTATGCCTGAAGGACCTGAAGTTAAAAGAATAGGGATCGGACTTGCAAAAGCTATATCTGGTAAAACTCTTACCGAAGCCATTCTCATCAGCGGCCGCTACACAAAAAAAAGCCCGTCTGGGTGGGATGAATTACAAAAGCGCTTGCCTTTACGAATAATTGGGGCGGGTGTTCATGGTAAGTTTATTTACTGGTTGTGCGACAATGAAACGTTTATATATTCAACGCTTGGAATGACAGGATCTTGGAATGCAAAAGCAAAAAAGCATGTAAGGCTTAGGTTTAAATTCGCAAATGGATCTGAAGTGTTTTACAATGATCAACGCAATTTTGGAACAATAAAAGTTGTCTTTGGGAAACAAAACCTCATTAGCAAGCTTGAATCAATGGGCCCAGACATGCTCGCAGAAGATGTTCCCGACAAAAAATTTATCAACGCTATAAGAAAAAAATCAAACTGGGGTATTACAAAAGCGTTAATGGACCAAAGTGTTATTTGTGGCGTTGGCAATTACCTTAAAGCTGATTCATTATGGCTTGCAAAAATAAATCCACACAAGCTAGTTTCAGAATGTACAGACGGAGAATTGGCGGTTCTAAATAGGGCAATCAAAAAAATTATTAGAGAATCGTTTGAGTCTGGTGGGGCAACAATAAAATCATATGCAGGATTTGACGACGAAATTGGTACATACAGCCGCAGATTTCTTGTTTATTCGCAAGAAACTGATCCTGATGGAAATCTTGTAAAAAGAGAAGAAACAGCTGATGGTAGAACAACACATTGGGTTCCGGAGGTGCAAAAGTGAACATAGGAGATCTTGTAATCGTATCTGAAAACCACCCCTCTGCGGGTGAATCAGGCGTTATTGTTAAAAAGTCAGTAGAATGTACATGCTGTATTGAAAAAACAATGGTAAATGTACATTGGGACTCTGGTATGACATACTGGGTAGAGGCAAAAATATTACGCGTTATACATAGGAGCGAAAATGCCGGACGATCGTAAAATTTCACGTGATTATCTTCTTGTTGATAATCTTTATAAAAACTTGAATCGCTTACTTTTTGACAGAGACTACGCCAAGCCAGAACTCAAAAAAGCAAAAGAAGTTTTAAAAGAGCTGCGGGCTGAACTAGCAGAAAAATTGGAAAAAAAATGATCGTAGACGTCTTAGAATTTAGATATCTTGTCTGCGCACCCGATCTCAATGCCCATGGAACCTTACACGGCGGAGTATTATTGAGATGGATTGATGAAGCAACTGGAATGCATGCTCGCAAATTAACAAATCGTGTAAATGTTACTCGAGCCATGTCAAAAATTGATTTTATTTCGAAAGTAAAACTCGGAGAAATTGTTTTGATAAAATCAACACTAAATTCTGCCGGCAGAACTTCACTGTCGTTTAGTGTTGATTGCAGTGAAGATATATCTGCTAGAAATATTGCAAAAGTACAAAAAATAGTGTTTGTTGCAATTGATCAACATGGAAACCCAGTAGACCATGGAGTTGATGTTGCAAAAGGGTAGTTTAGTAAGACACTATGATTTAATAGGCCTTGTTGTCGATCCAGATCCATACAATAATGGAAGTGGCGAATATGCAGAAATTTTGTGGACGGATTGCTCTGAACCAGCAGGCTTTGCTCTTGTCGTGTGGGATGTAAGAGACTTTAGGGTAATTGGATGACGAAGAAAAAAACAAAAAAAGGCACTGGTTTTGGCGTAGATTTATTAGATAAGCAAAAATCAAAGGACAAAGTAAAGCCGCCAAGTAAATATAAAGTCATATATCATAACGACGACTTTACACCAATGTTTCAGGTGATTGTATCATTAGTTCACTTTTTTCATCACAGCGAAGCAGGCGCGATCAAAATAATGATGAATGTACATCAGAAAGGAAAAGGTATAGCAAAATCCGGATTATCAAAAGAAATAGCAGAAACAAAATGCAATACTGTGGTACAATGGTTTAGAGCACAAGGCTACCCACTTTTAGCAACTTATGAAAAAGAATAGGAGAAAACAATGGCTAATAATGTAAAACTTGATGACACAACAATCGCTCAGATTGCAAAGTGTGTACAAATTGCAATTCTCACCGGCACAGATGTTGTTGATCATCTACGTCAGTTAGAATTAGAAGTAAATGATAAAACAATCTTTGTAACCGATAATTATAAAGAGACATTTGAGACAAATATCCAAAAAATGTTAAATGAAGCTGTTGAAAAGGCAAATCAGGAAACTGAAAGCGCAGAACAGCTTAGTCTTTTTTAAAAAAGGTAAAGCGTGAATTATAAGCAGAAAAAAAGGATAAAAGATGCTGCGGTAATGGTAAAAAATGTTAGAGACCTGTCATCTAACATGAATAATATCTCATCAGAATATGCTAAGGATCTTGAATCGTTTTTTTCTGCTTTTGTGCTCAACTTTTCGGATAAAAACGAATCGAAGACAGTCAGCACTGCTCTTGAAGACAGTTTATCTTTAGTTCCGTCACAAAATAACGGGAAAAGTAAGGCCGAACACAAAAATTCAGGCGAAAATAATACGACAAAATATACGAACAGGCCTGAGAGAACGGCGCGGCCACTGAAAATAGAGATAAAACAACTTTATCGCAAAATTATGCAAAAATGTCATCCAGACAGGACAATAAACGACGATTCTGTTACTGAAGAGCAAAAAGTTTTGTTTGCATATGTGCTTGATGTAGCGATGGCGGCATACAAAAAAGCTGACACCGATGATCTGATTTTTGCTGCAGCACTAGTCGATATATATCCCCAGAAAACACCGATGAAGGTGTGTCTTGCAAAGCTAAGCACCATGTATACTGAAAAATCAAAGCAAATTGAAACTTTGCAAAACTCGCTTGCGTGGGTATGGGGCACTAATTGGGATACGTTAGAAATAAGGTATCAAATTATTATAGCGATGTGCAAAAACAACAACATTTTTCCTCCGTCAAAGCCAGACGTTCTGAAATTTTTGGTTGATTTTGAATTAGATTAAAAATTTTGTGTGGTTGCGCTGATAGCTTGTTACATTATATATGTAACGATCAAGGAGGTCAGATGATGAAAGTACTTTTCCTTCACGGTATGGAAGGAACGCCAGAAGGGACGAAGCCCGCGTTCCTGAAAAAAGCCGGATTTAGGGTAATCGCACCGGCGTTGCCTAAGAACGACTTTGAGCTGAGCTTGGCTCGGGCAAAAGACACGTTCGAAAACTTCAAACCCGATATTGTCGTCGGAAGTAGTCGTGGCGGTGCTCTTGCTAGCGCCTTAGACACGGGGGATATCCCGAAAATCCTTATCGCTCCGGCATGGAAAAAGTTCGGCGTAAAGAACCCGCTAGTAAATAAAGAAACAGTTATTCTGCACTGTGCAGACGACGACCTGGTACCATATGAAGACAGCATAGAGCTTGCAAAACCAAAAGACGGCGAGTATTTTGGCCCTACGCTTACTGAATGTGGGGAAAACCACAGAATGAGTGATGATGAAGCTCTACAACGTCTTTTGTGGGCTATAGAGGCTCGAGTAGGATGCGTAGGAGAAAACTTATGAGCCAACCCTGGGATCCAGAGTTTTTTTTACGCGAAGAAAAAAAAGCAAAGACTTCACGCCGCAAAAGTGTGATTCGTACTGTTGACAATATCGTTGCCGGAACTGCGATGGTATTATGTATATACGCTCTTGTTGTTAAACAAGCTGTAAAACATCATCGCTAGTATTATAATAGATGAGAACAATAAGCATTTTTTCTACTCAAATCTTGAGTAGAATAGGAGAATAATATGAAGCCAACAAGATTCGTCGGGCTGCACGCTCATGACGGTTTTTCCACGTTTGATGGATTAGATTACCCACAAGATCATATAGATTTTGTTAGAAAAAACGGAATGTCTGCATTTGCACTTACAAACCACGGTCATATGAATTCCTTCGCGCATGCTTGGCTTCACGTTGAAAAGCTAAATAAGGCCGGTGCAGGATTTAAGTTTATTCCTGGCTGCGAAATGTACGTTCATCCGGACCTAAACGCTTGGCAAATTGACTATGACTTATCAAGGGCAAGAAAAAAAGGCCATACTGATGAAATCATTCGACTTGAACGCCTTAAAGCAGAAATAGCCTCACCAATATTCGCGCTAACCGACGGCGACGATGAAATCATCGATATGAGTGGCGATGAAGCCGGGCTCACTATTGAAAATGAGGATGAAACAAAGTCAGGTAAGTTTTTTGACCCTATCAAGCGCCGGCACCACCTTGTCGTATTGCCAAGAACTTCGGTCGGTCTCCAAAGACTTTTTCATTTAGTCTCGAGGGGATACTCTGAGGGCTTTTATCGGTTTCCCCGTGTAGACTATAAGATGCTCAAAGAAGCCGCGAAAGGTGGCCACCTCATGGTCTCTACAGCCTGTTTGGGCGGACCATTGAGTTATGAAGTATTTCGACAAATACAGGATGTCGAGTTTGATGATTTGAATGCGAACTTGCTTGACGACGAATCTCTTGCACGACGCGTTATGTCTTCAGTAGGTAATGCATATGATCAACTCGTCGATGCGGTTGGCGTCGACGCCGTAATGCTTGAGCTTCAGTTTAACAAACTTCCGGCACAACATCTGGTAAATCGAGCACTTATTGAGTTTGCAAGAAGTAACAGTTTGAATGATAAGCTTATTGTCACATGTGATTCACATTATTCACAGCCAGACCATTGGAAAGAGCGTGAACTCTACAAAAAGCTTGGTTGGATGAATCACCGTGAGTTCAACCCAGAATCTTTGCCCAAAAGAATTGAGGACTTGAAATGCGAACTATTTCCAAAAAACGCCGATCAAGTTTGGGATTCCTATCGCAACACAACTGCCGAGTATGATTTTTATACAGATCAAATTGTGTGTGACGCAATCGAAAGAACGCATGATGTTGCACATGAAATGATCGGCGAAATTAAACCTGATTGTTCTCAAAAACTGCCGTCTTACGTCATTCCAAAAAATAAAACAGCTGATGAAGCGTTGATCGAAGCGTGTAAGAAAGGTATTCAAAAGAAAGGCCTTTTAAAGACACAACGCGGTCGTGAATATCTAGACCAACTGAAGTATGAGCTGCGTATTATTAAAGACAAAAAGTTCAGCGAGTATTTTTTGACAACAAAAGCGATTATTGATTTGGCCAGGAAAAGCATGTTTGTAGGTCCAGGTCGCGGTTCTGGCGCTGGTTCATTAGTGAATTATGTTCTTGGCATTACGGACATTGATCCCCTAAAGTACGGTTTGCTATTCGAACGTTTTCTTTCACCCGACAGAAAAGACATGCCTGATATTGATACTGATGTAGGCGATCGTGACAAGTTGCTTGCACTAATGCGTGAAAAGTTTGGCGATGAAAACATTGTGCCAATCTCAAATTATAATACTTTCAAGCTGAAATCTCTTGTTAAGGATATCTCGCGCTTCTACGGTATTGAGTTTAAGGAGGTCAACAAGGCACTTTCTACTTTAGACAGAGATATAAAATCAGGCCTAAGAACCGACGGTATTGAGCTGAATGGTCCGCTCGAGCCAACGTTAGAATGGGCACTTGAATACTCTCCTAAATTTGCTCAGTTTATCTGTGATCATCCTGAGATCGCTGAGCCGATTGATGTTCTTTTCAAACAGAATAAAGCGCTTGGTCGGCATGCAGGCGGCGTTATTGTGTCGGAAAATATTGCAGAAAGAATGCCGCTTATCATGGCTCGCGGCGAGCTGCAAACCCCATGGGTTGAAGGCGCGTCTTACAAACACCTTGAGAACTTTGGTTGGGTAAAGTTCGACTTGCTTGGTCTTGAAACTTTGCGTATCATTGAAAGAACAATTGAGTTGATACTTCGTCGCAAAAAAGGCTATAAAGAAGTTACATTTGGCCAGATCAAACATTGGTTCGATCAGAACATGGCGGAAGGTGCAATCGATTTTGATGATCAACAGGTTTACAAAAACGTTTATCATAAGGGTAAATGGGCTGGCATTTTTCAATGTACTCAAGCCGGAGCACAGCAGCTCTTCAAGAAAGCAAAGCCGTGCTCAATTGTTGACATTGCAACACTGACATCTATTTATCGCCCAGGCCCACTTGGAGCTAACGTTGACAGGCTTTACTTGCGTAATAAGCGAGATTACGAACCTCAGTATGGTCATCCACTCATTGAGGAAATCCTTGAAGAAACGTTTGGATGTATTATCTTTCAAGAGCAGGTCATGGAGCTGGCAAATCGAGTTGCGCTTATACCCAAAGAGCAGTGTAACTCAGTGCGTAAGATGATGAAGCCACAAGGGTCATCAAAAGATGCTCTTGCAAAGGCAAAAGCGCTTGAAGATCGATTTGTCGGTGGTTGTATTGAAAATGGCGTAAAGCCGCATGTAGCAAAAAAGTTGTTTGACGACATCATGTTGTTCGCGGCTTATGGGTTTAATAAGTCCCATGCTGTGGCCTATGCTGTCGATTCATATTACTGTGCATGGCTTATGACATATTATGAAGAAGAATGGCTTTGTGCATATCTTGAGTCTATGGAGGGCAATCCAGACAAACGCGGTAAAGCATTTTCAGAAGTTAAGGCGCTTGGCTATGACATTGTGCCGATTGATATCAACTATGCTGATAAAAACTGGACTATTCTCGAAGGCAAGCGCTTTATGCCTTCTTTCCGATCTTGCAAAGGTATCGGAGATACTGCAATCGAAGAGATTATTGCGAATAGACCGTATAAGTCTTTCAACGAAATGTTCTGGGATGAGAAAGGCAAATGGCAACTTTCCAAGTTTAACAAAAAAGCAATGGAAAGCTTAATACGCATCCAGGCGCTTGACTCAATGGAATGTATCGGCTATGGTCGTATGTTTGAATCATATAAGCACGTTTATGAAACAATAATTCCAAACTGGACAAAGCTTCGAAAGTCACTTAAGAAAAATCCCTTTGAGGGCCGCGACATATTCAACGCAGCAGTGGAAGAGAATACTGGCTTAGGCGAATGGTCTAGAAGTGAAATAATCAAAAACGACATGGATTTGCTTGGAAGTGTTTCTGTTGACAAGATTATATCGCCAGAGTATCTCCAAAGATTTAACCAGGAAGGCTGGTTACCAATTGATGAGTACAGCGGAAAATATTTTTACTGGTTCATTGTAGTATCACAAACTCCAAGAAAAACAAAGACCGGCAAAAATTATTTAAGACTCAAAGTTATGGGTGCGAACGGCAAGCAAGAATGGATGAATGTGTGGTCTTGGAATGGTGTTGATATCATCGAGCCATATTCCGTTGCCGTTGCGCAAGTATCCGAAAATCCGTTTGGTAAATCTACTTCTTGGTCACGATTTGAAATATTCACAAAATAGTACTGTAATATTGAAAACGACCAAGTATAATATCTTCATCTGCGTATTAATGGAGTAATAATGAAAACAGTTTCTGATATAAGAAATATATTTTTGGACAAATATATCAATGAAGAATTTGTCACTGACAAGTCAGGATGTAAAATGCTTGAAGTGTTGGGCACTTCTTTTATCGCAGATGAAGATACAATTTTTGGTAAAGTAAACGAAGAATATATAAAGAAAGAACTTAAGTGGTACCAGTCGCAATCACTGAACGTATATGACATTCCAAATACTCCAACAATATGGAAACAGGTAGCAACTGAAGATGGTTTGATTAATTCAAACTATGGATTCCTCATTTTTTCGGAGGAAAACTTTCAGCAGTATTCTCATGTTTTAAATGCCCTGGTCAGTGATCCCAACACGCGTAGGGCTTGCATGGTATATACCCGTCCAAAAATCCAACACGAGTACAACAAAGAAGGCATGTCAGATTTTATTTGCACTAATGCAGTAAATTATTTTATTCGCGACAATAAGCTTCACTGCGTAGTTCAGATGCGCTCGAATGACATCTGGGCCGGCTACAGAAATGATTATGCCTGGCAACGCTGGGTTTTAGAAAAGCTACACAGAGACATGTCAAGATACATGAGTGAATTAGAAGTTGGAGACATTATTTGGAATGCGGCATCTTTGCACATGTATGAAAGAAATTTTGGTTTAATAAGAAAATTTAACAAAACAAGGCTTTTTAAGTAGGAGAATTTATGTCAAACATTTTAGAACAAGCAAATGAAATAATAAATAAAAGGTCAGAAGAAAAAGAGCGTCAGTATGGCCCTTTTAGCGAAGGCATGGAGCGCGCAGCTTCTATTGCTTCGGGCATGACCGGCCGCAATTGGACGGCTGATGATATGTATATTGCAATGATTGCACTTAAGTTTAGTCGCCAATCCTATAATTTTAAAGAAGACAATCTTCTTGATGCTGCAGCCTATATCGGCGCTTGGCAGAATTATATTAACGAACGTCGACAGCAAAGCGACTTACTAGAACCGAAAACAAAATGATAGAAATTTATGCGCTTCAGATCATGACGATTATTGGATACGCAATTTCTTTCGTATCAGTTGTTGTGCTCTTTGCGATTTATTTAATAATCATGAAATATCAAAAAAAACGTAGGAGAAAAAATGACATCAATGATATTCAGTAATCTTGGGCTCAAGGTTGCTCTTGTAAGAGACGTCAAGCCACCATCACGCGGAACAAATGGTTCCGCCGGTATTGACTTTTTTATACCAAACGACTATCCACAAAATTTATGCGTTCTCGCACCAGGGGAAAGATGTTTTATACCGTCGGGTGTAAAAGCAAATGTGCCAGATGGTTATGCACTTATTGCATTTAATAAATCGGGTGTTGCTCTTAAGAAGCAGCTTTTTGTTGGCGCATGCGTTGTCGATTCAGATTATCAAGGAGAAATCCACTTACATCTTGTTAATACATCGACTAAGCATGTTGAAATATCACCAGGTGAAAAAATATTGCAGTTTCTTCTTGTCCCTGTCGATCATGGGGAAGTTCATGTCGTCGAGCAAGAGGATCTTTTTACGCAAACAACAGCCCGCGGTGCCGGCGGCTTTGGGTCTACAGGAATTTAAAATGAAGAATCGTGTATTAGTAACCGGCGGAGCTGGTTTTATTGGTCATCACCTTGTTAACAAGCTTATAAATCAAGGTTATACAGTTTGTGTTGTTGACGACTTGTCTAGCGGTGTTGTTGATGTGCCAGAATTTTTTGGCTATGACATAAGTAGAACAGTTCCAAGCGGACTGTTAAACCATTATTTTACACAAACTGACAAAAAAGATCCTTCGATAATTTTTATAGCAGCTGACTTTACCAATCCATCGGTTTTGCAGTCAGTTGAAGATGGAAGATTTGAGACGGTATTTCACCTTGCTGCCAATCCCCGTGTTGAATGGTCGGTTGAAAAGCCTATCGAGGCAACACATGAAAATCTCGTAAAGACTTTAAAGCTAGCAAAATCGTGTGCAACCGGTTCTTCGCGTTTGGTCTTTAGTTCTACTGCAGCGGTTTACGGCCAGCGAGATGATGGCACAACTGCAAATAAAGAGTTTGACCAAACAAACCCAAGCAGCCCCTATGGGCTCTCGAAGCTGTGCGCTGAAAAATATTTGTCTCTTTTCGGTGAGTTATACGGGCTTGATTGGATCGCACTAAGGTATTTTAATGTATACGGTGAGCGTCAACCTGGCGACAGTGCCTACTCTACAGTCGTCTCAGCTTGGTGCCACAAGGCTCTTCAGGGTGAGCCGTTACGCTCTGATGGTGATGGAACACAAAAGAGAGACATGATCCACGTTAGTGATATTGTTTCTGCAAACATATTTGTATCAACTGTGAAAGACCCGAAAAATACAGTTTTTAACGTAGGAACTGGCCGGTCGATAAGTAACAATTACATTCGTTCATTTTTTGAGGAGCGCGGATACACAAAAATTTTGCATGCCCCTGCTCGAAAGGGCGACATAAAGAATTCAGGCTCTGATATTTCGAGGTTGACAGCTTTAGGTTGGAAGCCGACAACAACTTTTGAAAACGGACTTAATGACGTTCTTAATTTTTGGGGTTTATAATGACCATTTGGAAAAAACAAGCGGGAAAATTTATAAAAAAGCCATGGGGCTACGTGCATGAAATTCAATCACCTTTTTCAATGGGCGCTAAAATTATCAACTTAAAAGCTGAAGAACGAACTTCGTTAAAATACTACAAAAATTGTAATCAGCTAATTATACTCTACGAAGGCAAGGTCCTGGTCGAGGCACCCGGCGAAAAAGAATTTCAAGATTTTACAGAGAACGGACGTAATTATTTCGAGTTGAATCCAGGAAACTGCTTGTTAATTCAGGCTGCAAGTCCTTACAGGATTTCAGCGTTAGAAGATTCAGTTTTAATAGAGGTTTTGGGTGGTCGTCGTTCTAGCAACGATGATACCGTTATGTTGGAGGACGATTACGGTCGCGCAACGATCAACAAAAATATAGCTGGAGAATAAAATGATTGAACCAACATCAGTACAGGTAGTGCTTTATCACGCAAACTGCAATGACGGCTTTGGTGCCGCATATTCAGCTTGGAAGCTGCTGGGAAATAGGGCAGAATACATAGCATGTAGCCATGGCACTCCGCCGCCAGATCTAAGAGGCAAAAAAGCTGTCTGTTTAGATTTTTCATATAACAACGCAACTACAAAAAAATTAATCGAAGAGGCAGATTCATTCTGGGTTATTGACCATCACAAATCAGCCATGGTTGAGCTTCACGACATATCAAATACTCATTTTGATATGACAAAATCCGGTGCAATGCTCGCATGGGAATTTTTTCATCCCGGAAAAGAACCACCAAAATTTATTCAGTACATTCAAGATCGAGATCTATGGAAATGGGAGTTGCCTTATTCAAAGGAATTTTCAGCAGCTTTTGATATGGTGCCATGGGAATTTGAAGAATATGAAAAATTTGAAGATGATTCAGTTTTTGATGATGCTGTAAAACGTGGGTCTTACATACTAGCATATTCTAAAACTGTGATTAAAAAAGTTTGTGACAAAGCGCAAAAAAGAAAATTTGACGGAAAAGATGTTCTTGTTGTAAACTCTTCACACTGGATGTCAGAGATCGGATCACGTTTAGCGCCAGACTGCGATTTTGCAATGATATGGTATTACGATCATGAAACACTAGGATATAACTGCTCCCTGCGCGCTTTCCATGAAACTTCAGATGTTTCTGAGATTGCAAAAAGATTTGGTGGCGGTGGGCATAAAAAAGCTTCGGGTTTTAGACTTGATGCTGAAACTCACCCAGATAGTATATTTGAGCCTGTTACACTCGAGGAAACAATCGTATCTGAACACGAAGAATAAAAGAAAGGTTTTCTATGACGAAAAATGATATTCAAAAATTCTTAGATGATTACATCAATCCAGCGCTTGAAGCCCACAATGGGTTTTTGAGATTGGTGCGATATGACCCAGAAGAAAAAACCATGTATGTAGAGCTAGGCGGGGGTTGCCAAGGTTGCGCACTATCAAAAGAAACATTACAAGGCCAGATTGGAAGTTTTTTGATAGACGAATTTCCTGAGTTGAATGGTATAATCGATGTTACTGATCACAATGCCGGCACGAGCCCGTATTTCCGGAAAAACAATGAGACCTGATTGGGATGAAATTTGGATGGACTTTGCAGTTAACATATCTAGAAGAAGTTCAGATCCTAATTTCAAAGTGGGTTGCTGTATTGTAACGGAAGACAATTGCCAAGTGCTGTCAATAGGATATAACGGCGACCAAAAAGGAGGCTCAAACAAAAGAGAGTCTCTTGAGCCTGGAAAATCTGGTTTTATTCATGCTGAAATAAACGCGCTCATAAAGTTAGATTACAACAACCCAAAGCAAAAAACTCTTTACATTACACTTAGTCCGTGCGAACATTGCGCAAAAGCAATAATCAATGGCGGCATTAACAGGGTCGTTTACAAGACTGCTTATCGAGATCGTTCCGGAATCGAATTGCTAGAAAGACATAACGTAGCGGTGAGAAAGTATTCATCGGCATAATTATAGATTGCGTTGTTAATTAAACTAGATGGTTAGAAGCAAGCTGAATACTTATTGCTAGACAAAACGGAGTTTATACATGTTATTAAAGTCAGAAAAATTTGCTCAAGAATATATTGTTGAGGCTGTATATGCGATCGAAGAGATGAATCGACTTTCTCGCCAAGCGATCCAACTAAACGAAAGAATGAAGTCAGGCTTACTTTCCGAGTCAAACGCACGTCTACTGAAAGAAGATCTAGACAAGGCAATGAGCGACCTTCAAACGTCAGCTCAAAAAGGTATGGGAAAAGTCGATAAAGCGATCGATTTTCTTGAGACTTTTGGATCTGTATGCGATACTGCCTCTGCTTCACCTGACGATTTCTGGGCAAAGATTAAACCAGCGTTTGATCAAGCAAAAGAAGTTGTTACCGAATTAGCAAATTTAGATATCGGCACAATTGATAGCATTAAGAGCTTGTTTTCTGACGGCGGAAAATACGCCGCTGTAATGGACAATTTGGCAGCTGAGATGTCTATTAATGCGGTATTTGTAAAGATGATTTCTGGCGGGCTAGCGCAACTTATCAGATCACTAAAAACTTTTGACTCAGAGTATGCTAAGGATCCTGCAAATAAAAAAGGTGGAATTACGTTAGAAGAATACATCACAAATTCTGGGTCGAATCTCACTGCTGCAGACATTATTGATGCTTTTGAAGATGCTGCTGAAGAGGTACAAACAAATAATGGCGGTTATGCATTTAATCTTAAAGGTATAAAAAACTTCTTCTCAAAGAATGCCGGTACGATCGGATTAGCCGCAGCCGGCGCCGGTCTCGCGTTTTTCACGGGTGGAGTTGCATTGCCAGGAATATTGGGTGCATTGGCATTAGGTTCTGCAGCATATAAGGGACAAAAGCGAGAACCAGATGATGCGATGGGCGCATACAACGTTGATCTCGGGGATCTTGCTGCCTCATTGCTTGTCACACAAATGTCGGCACTCGAAGGTGGTATACCTCTGTTTGTAAAAGCGGTAAAAGGCGTCAACGACAAAGAGTTTGCTGAAGCTGCTGAAGAAGCAAAAAAAGCAATCTCGTCGATTACAAAGGGAGTTGATGTTGAAGATCTCATGAATAAGTACATTGAAGATTATGGTGATCAAGCTGTAAACCTTAAAACACTATATAGTCTAGACAAGGCAAGAACTATTTCGATGTTCTCCGATTACGTGCAAAACCCAGATGCGTTTAACAACACTACTATCGTTAATGACTTTGCCGACATGCAGGAAGAAGCAGGTCTGGTTTCTGAGAGTTTTCTTGTAGGAACAGAAAAAGATATGGTTCTAGAGGCAGGAAACTTACATCACAGAGCAAGTTTAACTTCCCTCCTGTATGAAGAAGCAATGGACGAGAAAAAAGGAAAGGGTTCGAAGGGCAAAAGCAAGAGCAAAAGCAAGAGCAAAAGCAGCACGAGCAAATCTTCTGGTGTATCCAAGTCCCAGTACAAGAAAAACAAGCAGTCAATGACAGATTTTGCAAAGGATAAGCTTAAGCGTGCAACTAAAGATCCATCTACCAAATCAAAATATGAAAAAGCAGTCGATCGGAAGGAACGCTCTCTTAATAAAAAAATGACGAACCCAGACCGCAAAAGAAACATCACAAATATCGCAAATGAATATGAAAAGAAAATTAGGGACCTAGAAGATAAGCCGTCTTCTTCTAAGCCAGCATCCGAAAAAGACACAGCGCCAAATAAATCTTCCGATACCTCAAACGCTCCAGCTGAAGAGGAAAGCGGCGGAGGTGGTTTAGTTGGAAGCCTCATGGACAAGGGGAAAGATGCTTTGAAATCTGGGCTAAATGATTTGGTTCCACAGGACATGCCGTTCAGAGAAAAAGCGCTTGACATGGCCAGTGACTTTATTGACTCAAAAGGAGACGAATTAGCGGATGCAGGAGCTGCAGCAGTCGAAGGTCAGCTTGAAGACATAATGTCTGATGCTAGTGGGACTGAGGTTGATATACCTTCAAGATCGCCGCGGCGCTCTAGAAGCTCTTCATCGGGTGGCGCCGCGATGGAGGATCTCATTGCAAAAATTCCGTCTTTTTCTGATTTAAAGGGAGGAAAAAGATTAAAAGATAAGGATCGCAAGTACCTGCAGGTCTTAGCAGGTGAAAAAGGCGGCTCTGGCCGCGAAAGAAATGAATTCGTAGATGCAATGTTTGCAGAATCATATGATCGTAGGTTGTTGAAACTTTCCGGATTATAATGGAGCAAAGAAGTGAATAGCAAAAAAGTTATAGCTCAAATCAGAAAAAAATATAAAACAAAACTAGCTGAAGCAGTCATCGCCGGCGCTCTCGAAGAAGTCGACATGTTTGATGGCCGCGGCAACATGGTGTTGACGCCTGATCTAAAGGTAAAGCACAGCGCGTCTGGTTATGAGTATACCGTCGACCATGTTGAGGGAGAGGGCGATGAAGCCGTTGTGTTTCTTCGTCACCCTGAGGAGCCTCGATTAGCAACTCCTGATGTTGAAGCACCCCTAACAGAAAAGACAAAAATAAACATTAAAAACTTAGATGTTCCGAATATTTCTGCTGGCGGCACTGAATTGGAGATTCCTGAAAAAATCTCCTTAGAAAAACCGTCTGATGCTGCAGAAAAAGTTCCACCATCGCTTGTCTCGGTTCCAAAGAAAGAATTTGAATCAGATTACGAGGTTGAGTAATGAAATCAATTAAAGAAATGATTGCAGAAGACTTAGGTTTAAAAAAGCAAGTTAACGAATCATATGTGACTGCAGCCCAAAAATACGACGTCACTACAGAGCTTTTGTCACAAAAAAACATTGCTGCACACAATGAATTGCTAGCACAATACGTTGATGATCTTAATACGGTTTCTGCTAAACTTGACGCAGTATCTCGTGATGATGCAAGTTTAAATCATTCTGAATTTAGATCTCTTAAGATTGATGAAGTTTATAATCTTAATGCTGCATTTTTACACGCCCTGTTTTTTGAAAACATCGGTGACCAGCGGTCCGTAATTACTATGGACTCCCTAACATTTATGCGTCTTGAAAGAGACTTTGGTTCATTTGATGCGTGGCAAAAAGATTTTATCGCCTGTGCAATGTCTGCTAGAAATGGCTGGGCTGTAACTGTATACAATTCTTTCTTGGGTCGATATATTAACGTTGTCTGTGACTTACATTCGCTTAATGTTCCATTTGCATCACAGCCAATTATTGTGCTTGATTGTTGGGAACACAGTTACTATCGCGATTACTTAAAAGATAGAAAAACCTACGTGTACGCAATGATGAAAGAGCTGAACTGGGAAAAGATCGAAGAAAGATTGCGGAAAGCAGAAAAGATTGCGAAAATCCTAGGGAAATGATCATGAAAAATAGAAGATTAGCCGAACTTGCAGGATTAATACACCGCTCAACTGTTGAATCTAAAGAGATTATTAATGAGTCTTTTTCTTCCTCTGCACGTCAAAGGAATAAACTTGCTCGGAGAAGCTTGAAATACGGCCAAGATTCGCCAGAGCTAGAAAGACTTCGACAAACTCATCCGGACAAGAACACGGTAATTGATCAATGGGACTTATTTTGGAACGATGAGACCAAAACCTGGTTTCATTCTTACTATGATCGTAATGGCAAACTTGATGCTTATGATACTGGCATCGGAGATCCACTAGATCCACATCGTGCAGCTGTTGCCGTTGATAACGCGGGTGTTTCTGACGAGGCAGATTTTCTAAGATCCAGTGGTCAAGTCGGCGCGATGCTTGAGAATCGCTTACTTCTCGAGGAAGAAGACGAAGGCGGTGGAGACGTTGATCTTTTTGGTGACGAGGGTGGCGACGATGCAGCCGATGATGCCGGTGGAGAAGACACAGGCGGTGACGATCTCTTCGGCGATGATGAAGAAGAAGGCGGTGGAGACGAGGCTGATGAAACGAAGGATGAAGCTGAAGCCAAACCCGAAGAAGTTGAGGTTGAAGAACTCTCTGCAAAAGATATTGCAAATTATGGTACAGGTGAAATCGATTCTGAACTAGACCAAGTTTTTATAGGTATTTTCGACAGGGCAATGCAAAGAGCAAATGTAAGATCAAAGACGTCTTTAGGGTACCCGGGTCGCCAGCAGGTTCAAGATATTGAGGAATCGTTGAGAAAGTATAGTATGAAAGCTCTATTAACAGAAGAGGAAAATCCAACTGAGAAAGGTAGCCTTTCTGCACAAGATTTTGATATGGCTTATTTCGCAGATGAAATATATCGATATATTGCAAATTATGATACACTTCTTGACATTGAAGGTATGATATTCAATAAGGCCAGGCAGTTTTTGCTAAACCAATTTAACGCAGAAACGGCTTCAGAATTCGAGGACTTTATGGCAAGGGTACATGGCTTTGATCCACAACAGAAATACGAAGACCAATCGAAAGAGTCAGGTGCCCTGAATACACCAACTGCTGTCGGTGCATCTGCTGCCGCCGCGGGGGCATAGTGTCGGCTCCAAAAAAATACGATTTTGCCGGCAGAAAGAGCGTTCATATACATTTAATGAAAGCACAACATGCAAGTTTTCGATCGAAAGTGATATTAGCAGGTCTTACAATGCAAGATGTTCTAGAAGAGTGTGCTGTTAGAATATCTGAAGATGACCCTTACATGGAGAAGCTGATCAATGATGTACATGAAAAAAAGACTCGTGGCGAGCTGCAAGTTGCTAAAGCAGAGATTGATTCAATATATGATGCAATTCAAGCACCAGCCCCTGAAAGAAACAGCAAAAATAAAAGCTCTTGAAATTGAAATTCAAAAATTAAAAAAAGATATAGAAGAACAAAAGAAATCGATTGAGCTGGCCACTGACATGATCAAAAAAACTGCAGATATGCTAAACGATATTGCGTTGTTACAAGCAAGTCACTTAGAACAAACTGGCAAACTTCACGACGAGTTACAGTGTGTTTTAAACGCGCTTTTCCCAAAAGACAATATAAAGTACGATTTGATGAACGAACCGTATAATTAGTATTAGGCTAATAATATTAAGTCGTTATCAATTACGCGGAGTGGCACATGCACATAAAGGATGAAGTTTTGCAAACGTTAGCGGGACTAAATACGAAGGAACAAGTAAAAGATGCTTTGGCTGAACATAGCGAAGATATCGCAGAAGGGTTACACCTACAATCAAAATCGAAAGGTGGCGCGCTCGATGCGATTCAAGAGAAGATTATTTCTCGTAAGCTTCTTGTTTTTACTGTTGCTACTGCATTGCTTTGGTATGTTGGTCTTGATGCTGAAACTTGGGGCATGATTGCCATGACTTACATTGGCGGCCAGACCGCAATTGACTTTGCAAAAGTTTGGAAAGGTAATTAACCAAAAAAGGAAAAAACAATGTTACAATCTATATGGAATCTTGTTGCTGGTGTTATAACATCAATTTGGTCTTTGTTAACAACATTACTCGAGTTTGGATGCGATTTGGCTGTTTGGCTGCATACAGAAGCACCCAGATTAGAAGGTTTACTAGTTGGTATTTTATTAGCTTGGCTGTTATCTCGCCGTGAGGCGCATCCTTTACTACGGGTTGCTAGCGCACCATTAAAATTAGTGCTTGACATCCTTGATTTAGCATGGAACCAGATCGATGAGGTAGTCGTCGACCTCTGGGACACGACAACCGGCTGGACACTTGGCTCACTTGGCTGGCTTAAAAACAAGGCTGCTTTTGGATATAGTGTATTAATAACAAAACTCACCAACATAAAAGATAAACTAGCAAAAAAGGAATAAAATGAAGATTTCAAAAGCAAATTTGCAAAGAATAATAGCAGAAGAATATAGTAAACTCAAAAGCGACGGACTCTTAGCAGAATCAAGGGATGTAGGCGCAACAGTTCTTGATTTGGCTTCGAGACCAGCCGGTGTGGATTTAGATACCCTTATGAAAATTGCAGGCCCGGCTGCTTTTGACGCGGTTGATAGACTGGCAGAAGAGGGCATTGTATTTCTTGATGATCAAGAAGGAGTGGTTTATGCGTCTGGATCAAGACCGTCGGCCGGCTTATCTGGTGCCGTAAAAAGATATATTGGTGAATCGATGCATTCCGCAATGGATACTTCATACAGAGGTAGATCAGGTACTTTTGGAATGGGCGGCATGCCAGGTCCAGCCGGCATCCGCGGCGGTGGTATGGAAAACCCAGCCATAGCACGAATACATAGTGGAATTAATGACTATATGGTCCGCGAAGACATGACCCCGGGTGAAGTCGCTGGGCTTAAGTCTGCTCTGCATGTCTTGGAATCTGGGATGAAATATGGCGATGACCCAATGATAGTAGCTGAAAAAATTATAGAGATGGGGCTTGATGCCGCACTTATGGAGCTAGAATATATTCTTTTTGACACTGATGGCGACACCGGTGCTGTGACAAACTTTGCGCGACAAGTAGCGAAGCATCTTGGCTAGCAGCAACACGAGGTAGATGTGAAACTTTTAACGCTTGAGTTTTGGAAGATTGTATGGAACTGGTGCAAAGTTAACTGGAAATTCATAGCAGGATTTGCTGTACCATGCATTATTCTTTACTTTGTAAATGCGAAAAAAGCACGCAGGATGTTAGAAAAAGGGATTGATTTTAGAAAGTCACAATTAAAGGTAGTGCAGAGCGCAGCAGACCAAGAGAAAGCTGGGATTAAGAGAAATGCCAAGGAATTTGCGGAACGTGTAGAGGAGGTGATTACCAAACACGATGAAGCTCTTCGCAAGCTTGATGAAGACAGTCAAGCCAGGCGTGACCAACTGGGTGGGGCTGACACTGCTGAAGTGACAAAGGAATTAGCAGACCGTTTTGGTTTGGACAATGGTGACAAAAAATGACACTTTTGCTATTACTAACAATGACTATAGCTAGCGCTAACGATGTTTTAACTTTACAGAAAGGCGAAAAAGCACCATTTTCTGGAACTTTACTTTCTCCGGAGGCTGCAGCAAAAATAATAGTGGATTCAGACTATTCAATAGAAAAATGTAAGATAGATTATGAAAAAAAACTATCTTTACAAGAAGCAAACTTAACACTACAATTAAGAAACAAAGAAGCCGAGCTAGCAGCATGTCATCTAAAAAGTACTGAAATGACTGCGCTGTATGAGAAGCAAATAAATTATTTGGAGAAACAGGTTAATCCACCTGCATGGCAGGGCCCAGCTTGGTTTATAGGCGGCGTCTTGACTGGAACAGCTCTTGTTTATGGATCTTCGCTTGTTCTTAAAAATATTGGAGATCAATAATGCATAAAAAGTCACTCAAAAAAATTCTTTTGGAATACAATCCAGATACACTTTCCGTAAAGGCAGCCGAAGAACCAGCACTTCCCGGGGACACGCCGATTGTTGCTGCAGATCAAATGGCTGCGCAGCTATCGGTTGATCTTCCACCAATAGAAGATGATAGCTATTTACCAGCAACACGCCAGGAGCTATCTGCTGCAGCGAGTATTATTGCAAAACGATGTCCACCAGATCAGCTCGAGTTTTTTTATAGACAGATGCTGGATTTAGTTGAACAAGCAGTCGCCAAATCGCGAGAAACACCCGAAAACGTTTACTTGGAAGACGAAGAAGAAATAAAAAGACCAATAATTGTACAAAAAGAATCGAAAAAGCGTGTGCCGGCACGTTTATTGGGTTACATTATAGATGTAAATAAAAACCCAATAGGAGAATCTATGAGTGCACGAAACAAAGACTTCGCAAGAAAATGGAAGCAAGGCGATGATTTAAACCTTTCAAGGGAAGATATAGAAGAGCTCGGGGACGATTTAGAATTTCATCCGGATGCAGAGGATTTGCTTGATTTTATGGATGCAAACGAGCTAGATGACGCGTCACAAATTTATGGAGCCACTCCAGAGACCGCTGAACAAGCAAACAGGGAATATTCATTGACAGATATTCTCAAGTCAAATGTTTTTCCTTCTGCGGGCCGCGAAAGCGCGATCCACAACAAAATAGAGCGAAACATGTTTCAGCCACTGCGTATGGTAAAATCGGCGCCTCAGGTTTCTGATAGACTTACAAGCCTAATCAAGTCGCCTTATGCAGTCGAAGCTTTTGTTGACTCTATGTACCATGCAGATCTTCTATCTGATGAATCTTTAGAAGAGCTTAGAGCAAATCCTGAGGCTGTTTACGGTTCTGCTATATTTGGAAACTTTACCTCGATCGCTTTTGTTAGGCCAACAGTCAAGGAATTAGAAAAACTTGCAGATCTCGGTCCGGACGTGTTCGATTTCAAAAGACAAAAATCTCAGATATCCCCAGAGGATGCGAAAAGTATAATAAATACCGTAAAAGCAGCCTGGGAAAGAAAAAACGCTTCACAAAAATCAAAAATTGCAACAAAAGCTGTTACGCAAAAAGCGGAGTTTGATGCGCGTGATAAATCTGTTATGGGATAGTAAACATGCAAAGGGTAGATCTAATGGAACTAATGGATGGTTATTTTAAAAAGCAGGAATTGCTAAATGAAGCAAAAATAAGTACTGCAAATTTGCCCGTACAAACAAAAAAAGCAAATGATTGGAAAACGCTCTCCAATCCCCAAAGATTTGTGAAAAAATTTAAATTTAACAATCATGACAAATTTTTGAACTTTGTCATTGCAGTGTTACAATACGAAAATGAAACGAAACACAATGCAAAAATCACAATTGGATACCCACAAGTTATAATCGAAGTTTGGACACACAAGCTAGAACGTATTACAGATATGGACAAAGAATACTGCAAAGAAGTTGACAACATAATTAAAGAACTCAGCTAATGACAGATGATATATATGATGCAAAAACTTGGCAAGATCCAGTCCTGTCGATTGTGATGCCAGGTTTTGCAACATTAAATTCAAAGTTTGTAAAGATGGAACGGACTGATAACGGAGTCCAAATCATAGCCTCAGTCAACGCCGCAGAGTTTGAGGTTTATTATTTTGGAATTAAACCAAAAAAACTCATAATTATTAGCAGCGGCCATGAAGTATTGGTTGATGGAACTATTTTGTACAAATCCTTTGAATATACACGCGATTTGTGTGAATATAGACTTTTGATAGAGGTAAAAGATGAAAAATTTACTTGGAATTGACCTTGATGCTATATTAAGCAAAGCTGTCCGCGAGTCGGTTGAGGCTGCCCTTGGCAGTGATGAAAAACAAAAGCAAAAAGCGGCCGCACATTCTATGAAACCTTTCAAGGCAAAAAAGAAATCAAAGGATGATATCGACGCTACTGAAAATGTTGACGAAGAAGAGTCAGGCGGTCTTGTATCTAAGAAAAAAACAGATGAACAGCTTCCTGAAATTGATCTAGCCGCTATTGTTGAACTTGTTGGTTCAATCCGCGCTGGTAGATCTCTAAAGGATGAAGGCGCGCTCAAAGATCTAAAGGCATACTTTAATCGATTAAACGGAAATGAACGTACTGCTTTATACGCCTTTTTAACCGGAATTTCTAAAATTATGAGAACCCCGGACACAGAAGAAGCACCAGAGCCAAAAACCCCTGACGCGTCTCCTTATAGTGTAAAGATTGATAAGATTTCCAAAAAAGTGCGAAAGGCAACAAGCCAGAAAACATCAAAGTCGGCAGGTGATGAATCACCAATTATCGTTGGCGAAGCAGCTGATAAGTCTTACGTAAGCAAAGTATTTCGGAGAAATTTGAATGATTGATCTACGAAAACTTGTAAGACAGGTAATTATTGAATCGATGCATCGATGCACCGACGGTAGGCTTGTGGACCGTGATAGCCAAGAATGCTATGAAGATGTTTGCAACCGTATAGAAGACGCGCAATATGTCAGAGATCACCAACCCCGGGGATCGGCGCTGCGATCACACTATAACGGAATATTACAAAATTTGCGAACAGATAAAAGAAGATTACAAAAAATACACATTGTATAAAACCTAAAGGGTTTTTTAACCTTAAGGTTATAATTATTGTTGAATATCCTAGCAGAAAGTTTTAAACGAGGGAAAAAAATGGATCTTAGAGAACTTAACCAATTGATAAAAGAAACTGTTGATCGTGAGTTCCGATCAACAAGAGCACGAACAAAATCATCACATCAGAAAAAATTAATTGAAGGTCTAAAGAGAGCGAAGCTTATAATTGAAGGTGAAGATTCTCAGGGTGTTGACGACTCTCCGAGTGACGAGGCTGAAACAACACCTGTTGATTCAATGAGTCTTACAACAGACATCAACAAGATGAAACCTGAGGCTCTTGCTGCTGCTGCGTTCGGTGGAGCTGGCGCTGACACTTTGTTAAATACCATGAAAAAAGTTGCGGGTTGGGCACCCAAGGCATTGGATACAGCTAAAGTAACTGATGCCGCCTCGATGGGCGCACAAGCTAAGGCGATATTTGGGGATGAAGCTACTCTTGTAGATCGTATTAAAAACATAAATAAAGCTCTCAAGGCATCACAAGGTTTTGATAAATCGGAAATGCCGGCTTTTGAGGCTAACGATTACCTTGCTATCAAAGATGCACTTGACGGCAATGACGGCGGCCAATTAGCTGTTGACTTTGATGATGAATATTCCGGCAACATGGAAAACGTCATTAACTACCACGCGCAGCAAACTGGAGAATTACAGAGCGCTGAAGGTGAAGATTCAGAAGGAACTATTGCTGATGGATATGTGCGCTGGCATAAACTGGCTGGCATAGAAGCTATAAACGAAATCAATGACGACTCGCGCTTTCCATTTGCCGGTGCTTACAAAGTTATGCCCGGTGCAGCGAACCGCGGGGCAGACAAAACAAAAGCTTTTGATCTTTCTAAAACTTCTGGATTAGCAAAAACTTTTTTAACAAAGGGCAAGGGTACAGGTGACTCAACGCCGGTTTCACCTCAGGTTGATATGGACAACAGCGCAATGAAGCCGACACAAACAAATATTAAGGCTGCCAAGTCGATGCTCTTCGCATTTGCAAACTCTGGCTTAGATATGGGCGGCGCATTCGCTGATCAGGAAGGTAACATTTTAGATGGTCATCACAGATGGTCGGGACAGCATCTTCGTACGGGTGGACAAGCCAAACATAAAGGTGTGCATATCATAACTAGACCATCTGATATGGACGTACCAACATTCCTTACCATGTTGACTTCGCTTGGACAGGCTTTAGGTCGACCAACTAAGAGATAATACAACGTGGATATTTTATAATCAAAGAGGGCACTGCCCTCTTTTTTTGTATGTATTGTTTACTTTACGTTACAATAACATAATTATATACATTGGGAGTTTGGCATGGCAAAAATTATAAGCGAAGGAATTATTCAGTCTGTAATGGATGCTGTTGGGTTTGGCACCTTATGGACTGTGCTGAAGGGCCGTTTTTGGCAGATGATCAGAGGCTTCAGTGCAATAGTTGACATTTGGAAAGCAGAAACAGAAGAAGATTTACAAAAAATCCGTAAAGATTACGTAAACGATGTAGAAAATATAAAATCAAGATATCGATCTGCAGAGTCGGCATATGCTAAGCAAAACAGTTTTGCTAGTGGAACATATGGGGACAACATGCTCTTCTTTAATCCTGGACTAGCATTAACATCTGCCGTGGTTGGACCGCTTCTTAACCAAGAATACAGGCAGGACACAAGACGTCTTCTGGCAGATACGGGTATACAGGACTGGGGGCTCACTCCGGATTTTATAGCAAATTGGATTGAAGAGGAACCAAACAAGGAAACCGCTGCTGGGAGAAGCGTGACGTATGGTGCCGATGGAAAAGTAAGAAAAACAGATATTTTTCTTTATAATAAAGATGACGACGACAAAGGAAATCGGTCCGCCAAGATGGATGCAATCATGGGTCTTTTCGTCGAATCTTCGCCGTCTAAGAAAACAAACTTTAAATTAAATGAAGAAGCATTTACAAAAGCAAAGTCCAAACAGCTAGCCAAGAAAATTGCTGCAGCATATGAAGATCAAGGAATTTTTAGTGAGATGATGGATATTGCCACAAAGATTATGGAGCAAAAAGAGGCATTGATTGCTGACGTAGTTGAACCTTCACGTATGACGATCGATCTCATATCACAAATGCTAACATCTGCAACACCTGAAGATTTTATTCAACTTATGACTAAGGTTGCAAACAGCAATCCAGCATTAAAAAATATTGATAGCGGTGATTTCATCGGACAGATAGATGCAGCTGTTGCGGCTGTTATAAATGATGATGTCCTGAAAGCAAAACTGGCAGGCGAGTTAAGGGTAGACATTAAATCCGTTGATGAAACGCTTTTGCGTCAAAAAATGTTTGAAATACTAAGAAATAGATTTGCAGCCGGTGTAATAACCTCTCTTGATACAATCTATGAAGCGACGCTTGATCTGCTTATGGAAGGTATTACAGAAAAGGGCCTTAAGGTAATTAAAGAAACGCCGGTCGGTGCAGAATATGCAAATTTGATTGAAACTAATATACAAAAGTTAGAAGACGCAATAAAATCTCTAGAGATGCTCGAAAATAAGGAGATTTAGCATATGCAGAATAAGAGAAAATGGGTTCCTGAAATTTGTTACGAAGATTATGAAGATGCAGAATTAACAGGGGGTTTGCCTTTCATACAAGTTCCGCCAAACATGGACGTTCCGGATGTTTTATTTATGTTTGCAAGTAAGGAGACGGGAGAGCACGATGTTGGCATTGGTGGTGAGCCTGAGCCAATTATCGAGATGGAACTGTATCAGTATGCATGCATGCAATACTTGCAAGAAGGGTTAGATTCAGAAGTATATGATCAAGTACGCGTTTGTTTGGGGTTGCTACCTTTAAATGAGGCCCGAGAAAAGGGAAACAAATCCGTGGATTCTTTCGTCAAAAATATTCATTCCAAAATAAAAGAAACAAAAGAAACAAATAATTTGTAAATTTTCTTCTTACATCTTATAATAATCTTATGAGCATCCAACAGGAGGTCGTATGGATTGTTATATAACAAGACAGCAAGCGATAGACGTTTGCAAAAAGTTGAAGAAGTTTTATGCCGGCTTAAACGAGTATTATTCTGCCTTCGGATTAGATATTGAGTCTAACCGCGGCCGAAGAAATATTTTGATGTCTGAACCTATGGAAACGTTTCTTGCAGAAGAGCTATCTAAAACTTTGTCAGATGTCGTTGCTGATGGGCGAACCGGGGCAGCTGATATCACATTTTGTGATAAGGGAAACGAAAAAGAAATCGAATGTAAGTTGACGTCACCGCACATGAGCTCGGGTTCTATATCTTTTCAGACTGATTACGAAACTCTTGAAAAGAAAGGAAGTACCGATTATGTATATATTATTGCAGATGAAAACTTCGAAAAATTTTGTTTCATATTTTTCGCTGGATTAACACTACAAGATTTCAGAAAACTGAGTCCTGGCGCGCGCGGAAAAGTTCAAATGTATAAGCATCGAGGCATGAAAAAAGCCACCGTTTTACTAGGGGAATCGATTAATAGAAACAATGTTTATGTTAACAAACTTGAAAGATTAATGCATGAGGAAAAGCAAAAGTTTTTTGCATGCAAAGAAAAAATTGAATACAAAGTTTCTG
>MDTA01217807.1_pt1 | contig 28614 bp, 24 predicted proteins | sample 811151 | NCBI WGS metagenome assembly MDTA01 (sample SAMN05326648, study PRJNA326480) | marine metagenome | isolation source: seawater | place: Indian Ocean: South | collected 2010 | reverse complement strand
CGGCCTTCAACGTGAACAACCTGGAACAGATGCGCGCCATCATGGAGGCCGCCGACCAGACCAATTCACCGGTGATCGTGCAGGCCAGCGCCGGCGCCCGGAAGTACGCCGGCGCGCCCTTCCTGCGTCACCTGATTCTGGCCGCCACGGAAGAGTTTCCGCACATCCCCCTGGTGATGCACCAGGACCACGGCACCAGCCCGTCGGTGTGCCAGCGCTCGATCCAGCTGGGCTTCTCCTCGGTGATGATGGACGGCTCCCTGGGCGAGGACGGCAAGACCCCCACCGAGTATGAGTACAACGTGGACGTGACCCGTCGCACCGTGGACATGGCGCACGCCTGCGGCGTGTCCGTGGAAGGCGAACTGGGCTGCCTGGGCTCGCTGGAATCCGGCCAGGCCGGTGAGGAAGACGGCATCGGCGCCTCCGGCACCCTGACCCACGACCAGATGCTCACCGACCCGGAAGAGGCGGCGGACTTCGTCAAGCGTACCAAGGTGGACGCCCTGGCCATCGCCATCGGCACCAGCCACGGCGCCTACAAGTTCACCCGTCCGCCCACCGGCGACATCCTCGCCATCGAGCAGATCAAGGCGATCCACGCGCGCATCCCGGACACCCACCTGGTGATGCACGGCTCCTCCTCGGTGCCCCAGGAGTGGCTGCAGATCATCAACGAGTACGGCGGCGAGATTCCGGAGACCTACGGCGTGCCCGTGGAGGAGATCCAGGAAGGCATCAAGCACGGCGTGCGCAAGGTGAACGTGGACACCGATCTGCGTCTGGCCTCCACCGGCGCGGTGCGTCGCTTCCTGGCCCACAACAAGGCCGAGTTCGACCCGCGCAAATTCCTCAAGGAAACCGTGTCGGCCATGCGCGATATCTGCATCGCTCGCTACGAAGCCTTCGGCACCGCCGGCAACGCGGACAAGATCAAGCCGATCAGCCTGGAAACCATGTACCAGCGCTACGAAGCCGGCGAAATGGACCCGCGCATCAAGTAACCCGCCGGCACCGCGGCCTCACGGCTTGGCGTAGGGCAACCGCGCCAGCCGCGTGGCGCGGTGGTAGCCGTCCAGGCCGCTCACCGCCACGGTGCCCGCGGCCTCGATGTCCAGGTAGCCGTCTTCGCCCACCCAGGCGTCCTCCGCCACCAGAATCTGCTCGATACGGCCGATCACCAGCACCGTGTCGTTGACCTTGAGCGTCTGGCTCTCTTCCAGTCGCAATCCCAGCTTAATCCGCGACTCGCCCACGAAGGGCGCGGCGAAGCCGTGCCGGTACTCCGGCGTCAGGCCCACCGCGTCGAACTCCGACACCGCCCGCGGGTAGCGCGCGCTGGTCTGATGGGCGGCGGCGTGAATGCCCTCGTGCACCTGGTTGAGTGTGTAGACGCCGGTCTCCAGCAGGTACTCCAGGCTGTGCCGGTCCACGGAATGGGGGCGCAGAATCATGCCGGCCAGCGCCGGATCGGCGCCCAGATGGAAGACGGAACTGATCATCGCCAGGTTCTCCTGGCCGCCGGCGGACCGGGTGCCGAGCAGGTTGGCGCTCTTGAACCCGGAGAGGCTGTTCACCAGGGCGGCGCGCCGGCGCCGGGGCCAGGCCGTCAGATCGGCTTCGGTGAGTTGCATCAGGTGCTCCGTGAAGGTCGGGATGGGCGACGATTATCGTCGCCGGGCGTGAGGGGGCCGTGCAGAGGGCCTCTGTTATGCTATGCTTACCCAAAGTTACATATAACAATATTTATTACTTGAACATGACGTCCTGGATGACGTCGTTTGGAAAGGTGCCGGCGAGCACCGGGAGAGCACCATGACGGACAACAACCCGGCCGGGCAGCGCGGCCCGGCGGAACACGAACGCCGCGACCAGATACTGGAGCTCGCCAACGAGCTGTTCAGCGCCCACGGCTACCGCAAGACCTCGGTCACCGACATCGCCAAGGCGGTGGGAGTCTCCAGCGCTTACCTGTACCGCTTCTTCGATTCCAAACAGGCGATCGGCGAAGCGGTGTGCGCCATGACCCTGGCCAAGATCGACGTCGCCCTGAAGGAGATCGCCGAGCGCGACGACAGCGCCACCCAGCGCCTGCGCGATCTGCTCGACTGCCTGCTGGCAAAGGGTCTGGAGCTGTTCCTCAAGGAGCGGCGCATGCACGACATCGTGGTGGTGGCGATCGAAAACCAGTGGCACCACATGAGCGTGCACGACGACATTATCTATGAGGCGATCCGCCGCATCGTCGCCGACGGCCGTGAAAGCGGTGAGTTCGAGCGCAAGACGCCGCTGGATGAAGTGACCATCGCGATCCGCAAGACCGCGGCGGTGTACGGCCACCCGGTGCTGCTGGAACTCAACGACCCGGACGAGCTCAAGCGCAACCTGGCGGCGGTGACCGGCCTGATCCTGCGCAGCCTGGCGCCCTGATCGGCGGCGCCGGCGATGCGGGTGGCGGCTATCGCGGCGATAGCGAAAGGTTAACAGGTTACAAGTTGACAATATCGTAACCAATCAACATAATGGTCCCCATCAAGCGTGGGAGACCAAGCAGACAGAGGGTCCCGCCACGCATTTGGAACGACCGAATGAGTGAGGAAAGGACCATGAAAAACGCAATCATCGCATCCGCAGTTGCCGCCGCCCTGAGCCTGAGCGCCGCCCCGGCTTTCGCCCAGAACCTCAGCGAGCGCCAGAACATGGACAGCTTCGAGAACATCAACGCCGCCTACCAGCAGGCGGTGGAGCAGGGTCGCCAGGCCCGTGACAGCGGCCGCGCGCCGGTGGATTACCTGGCCGCCCGCGAGAACCTGGACCAGGCCGACTTCATCGCCGCCCAGTTCCAGGACATCCAGGACCAGCGCGCCGTGGTGAAAGCCGAAGGCAACCCCCAGGGCCGCAACCAGGACTACCTGGAACAGCGTAAGAACCTGGACAGCCTCGAAAACATCAACCGCGAGCTCAACCAGAGCTAAGCCAGCCCGAACATCTGCCTTGAGCCGGCCCCGGTACCCCACCGGGGCCTTTTTTATGCATCCGGCCCCTCCATGGCATCGCCGCCCCTCAAGGCCTATCATCAAGACCCATTTTCAGCTTTGCCCAAACACCATGCCGTTTCCGTTCTCCCGCGAAGAAATCACCCGCTCCTGGCGGCCGCTCAACTGGCAGGCGTTCGATCCCCTGGACGAGGTGAGCCGGCGCTACGCGGAGTATTACGGCCTGGACTTCAGCACCGAGGTGCCGGACCTGGAGCACGGCTTCGGCTACTTCGAGGCCGCCGGCCATACCATCAGCGTGCACGGCTGGCGGCCCGCGGTGGCCCGCGGCACGGTGCTGATCTGCCACGGGTATTTCGACCATGTGGGGCTTTACCGGCATCTGATCGCCCATGTGCTGGAACTGGGCTACGCGGTGCTCGCCTATGACCTGCCCGGCCACGGCCTCAGCTCCGGGCCGCGCGCCGCGATCCAGGACTTCCGCATCTACCGCGAAGTGCTGGAGCAATGCCTGGAGCAGGCCGGCAACGACTTCCCCCGGCCCTGGCACGTGATCGCGCAGAGCACCGGCGGCGCCATCGTCATGGACTACCTGCTGCACCACGGCTTCGACGCGGACGACAGCCCCTTTGAGCAGATCATTCTGCTGGCGCCGCTGGTGCGGCCCTTCAAATGGAGCACCGCGCGCTGGCTGCACACCCTGGTGCGCCCGTTCGCGAAATCCATCAAGCGGGTGTTCACGGTGAATTCCGGTGACGCGGACTTTCTCGACTTCCTGGAAAACAAGGACCCGTTGCAGTACCACCGGTTGCCGGCCGGTTGGGTGACCGCGTTGAAAAAATGGATTCCCGGTTTCGAAGCGGCCAACCGGGTAAAAATATCCCCGGTGGTGATCCAGGGCGACCGGGACGAGACCGTGGACTGGCGCCACAACCTGGGCGTGATTCGTGACAAATTCCAGGAGCCGGACGTGCACATGCTCAACGGCGCCCGTCACCACCTTGCCAATGAGCACGAGGAATACCGGGAAAAAATACTGCGGATCATTGATCGTTACTTAGCGGAATAGCGGCAGCTGGGCAGGTCTTCGCGCGCCGTTAACCGGGGTGGCGCACAATGAAATCGAGTACGCTAACGGAGACACCGATGAACGGTCTGAGACCCTGCCTCGCCACCCTGATCGCGCTGGCCGCCCTGGGTACCCCGGTCGCCGGTCCGGCGGACGATCTGGACCAGCGTCTTCAGGAGCGCCGCGAGGCCGGCCGCGAAGACGTCGACCGCCGCTCCCGTGAGCTGGACACCCGGACCCGCGAGAACCGCCGCGCCGTCCAGGAACGTCTGGAACGCCGCGACATCGAAGCCCGGCAACGCCACGAAGCGGTCAAGGAAAGGGCCCGCCAGCCCTGGGGCTACGACCCCTGAACGGCGTTCTATAATTAAAATTGTTTTAAATGCGGCCCAGAATTACTTTTCTTCACTTGAATATCCCCCCGTTTGGCCCATTTTAGGGCTACTGAATTCATATTTTTACCGGTCGCGAGACCATCTGTCGTGAGACAAGGAGAAAAGTAATGAAAACCATCAAGAAGGGTACCATCAAGAAATCCGCACTGCTGACCTGCACCTTCGCGCTGGCCGGCGTGCTGGCCGCGCCCGCCGCCCTGGCGGAGTCCACCAGCGAGCAGATCGACCGCGAGTACAAAAAGGCGATGCAGGACGAGGCCATGGGCGACCGTAACAAGGACGCCGCGCCCAACCCGGATTACTCCGAAGAGCGCAAGAACATCGACAACCCGGACCGTGTTAACAAGCAGTACGAAAAGGCGATGCAGGAAAAGCGCAACGCCGAAGGTAAGGCCGACAGCATGAAGAAAGAGGGCGGCGACTACCTGGAAGGTCGTAAGCACATGGACGATCCCGATAACGTTCAGAAAGAGTACAACAAGGCTACTCAGAAGCAGCAGTAAGGTCACGTCCGGGCGGCGGCGAACGCCGTCGCGCCGGACTGGCAAGGCGGAACGGGTCGCGACGCGGCCCGTTTTTTGTTTGAAAAACGCCCAGGCCGCCGGCCGTGGGCGGAAGCAGTCCCCACTTTTACGTTCTTCCGCTTTTTCCTTTCAAAACAAAACGCATTTCAATGCTAGGGTGCGCTCCGCCGTACGGACCGTCCGTGCGGTTAGGAGTACCCAATTGACTTACGATCGTGAAAAAGGAGCGGTTTATGAAAAGGATACTTTTAGCGGTATCACCGGTGGTGTTGGCGCTTTCCATGCCCGCGTTCGCGGCGGACGCGACCCTGGGCGTTAACGCCGAGACCGGTGTCCGGGTGGACACCAGTGGTGCCGAGAAGCGTCTTGAGGAACAACGCGACGGCATGAAGAGGGACGCGGAAGCCCGCGCGGAGCAGGCTCGCGAGAAAGCCGCGGCGCAGCGCGATAAAGCCGCGGCGCAGCGCGAGAAAGCGGAAGCCAAGCGTGAAAAAGCCAAGGAACGGGCCGAAGCGCAACGCGAGAAGGCCGAAGAGCGCGCCGAAGCGGAGCGGGACAAAGCCGAAGCCAAACGCGAAGAAGTGAAAGAACGCGCTGAAACGCAGCGTGAAGAGGCTGAAGCACGCGCCGAGGCTGCCAGGGAAGAAGCCCGAGAGCGTCAGGAGGCGATGCAAGAGCAGGCCGAATCAAACCGCGACGCGGCGGCCAACGCCAGAGTCAGCGGTGAAGTGAAGGCCAGTGAGCGGGGCATTGAAGCGTCACAGAACGCTAATGCCAATGCCGATAACGGCGAAGGGAACAAGCCCTGGTACAAATTCTGGGAGTAAGTGCGGCGTCGGCGCACACCCCGGTGCGTCGATAAAAAAGGGGCCCTGGCGGGCCCCATCACTTCACTGACCATGAAGGCAGATCAATTCTGTTGAGCGCTCTTCTTGATGGAAACGCTCTGGTAGCTCAAGTTGATACCTTGTTCTGGGATAAGAAGCCGCACCTGGCCTCCTGACAATGGTCCCAATGTAATATCAAGATTTACTTCTTTGGGCTCCCGGCTTTTCAGGCCTATGAACAACCGGCCATCAGGTAGGAAATCCATAGGGCCTTCCAGAATTATTTGCCCGATGGGCAGGCCTTTGGCGTTGTGGTCGAGGCCCAGAGGCAGCGACAGTTGCGGGGCATCGAAGAGTAAATCGAACTCAATGACAAACCTGGGTAGATCGCCCGCTTCCGGGTTGTCGCCCGGAACAATGTAGCCCACCGGCGCTTCAGTTCGCTCATTGTTGGCGTCGGGCTCGTAACGCACTCGCATGATATTGGGTCCGGTGGCGGTTTCGATCGGGATCAGACCGATATCCTGTGTTGGACCTAGAACGGTGTCCAGCACGCCGCCTATCAACGGAATATCGCCCAGACCTTCCAGCACCGTATCCAGGGCATCGCCCAGGACGGGCAGGGTGGCCAGGGTGGTTTCGCCGTCCGCCGCGTTCAGGTCCACGCCGATCACCGCGGTGGCGTCCAGGTTGGTCAGACCCAAGGTAGTGGGCAGGATTCGGACCGCCACCCCGCCTCGGTCGGAGTCGACGTAATCCGGCAGCTCTTCCGCTTCGACGAAACCGAGAATCTCGGTGTTCAAGGCGCCGGCGGCATACAGTAGACGGCGGGCGTCGCACTGCTCGAAGTCTTCCTCGGAGTAAGGGGGTGCGCCTTCGAAGCCGCAACCGGTGTTGGCCGCCGTCACCAGGCCGCCGCCGGTATTTTCGTCCCCTGCGCCGCCCTGGTTGGGCAGAATGCGGGTGGCGTTGGGCGGTACCGGCAGGTTGTCGTCGGTAACCGGCGATTCACCGCCGTCGATGGCGAAGTTGTAATTCACGTCCACGCTGGGCAGGTTGTTCAGCTCCTGGAACACATTGTCGGTGGCGGCCGCGCCACGGAACAGGATGTCCATGTTCGGGCCGCCCTGGCCGCTCTCGTTGCCAAGCAGCAGCGCGGTCTGCAGCGGGAGTTGGTCCTCGGAGCAGATGGCGCTGGCGCAGCCGCTGGTTTCCGAGGCTAGGGTGTAGCGGTACAGGGTGCCCGCTTCCCAGGGCTGATCCGGGGTGAAGGTCAGGTGCCGCACGCCCACCTCAAGGCTGCCTTCCACGGCGCCACCGTCCACCTCCTCGACGATAAAGGTGCGGCCCAGCTCGATGGACGCCGGGTCCATATTCTGGGAGAAGCGCACGCGGATGGCGCGGTTGGCGGGCATGTCGGTAATCGGCATGCGGTCCACTTCCACCTGCTCGCTTTCCGGGCTGGAGGACACGCACACCCCCTGGCTACCCATGCCGCCGAAGGCGTTGAGATCCAGCTCGTCGCTGGTGGCGCAGGGGAAACCAGGGTAGACGGTGGTGGCGAACGGCCCGCGCTGCACGTCCTCGCCCTCCACGTAGGTGGGCAGGGTGAAGGTCAGTTGATTGGTGCCGTCGAGCGGGTTCAGGTTCATCAGCGGGTTGCCGCTCAGGTCGGTGATGTCCGTGGTGGTCTCGACCACGTACTCCACACCGTAATCCACCGGGTCGTCCGGGGTGATCACCAGCGCGTTGCCGTCCAGTTTCCAGGAAAAAGGCTCGTCCATGCCGCCCTTGGTGAGGCGCAGGCTGACACCCTCGACGATGCTGTTCGGGTCCAGCGCTTCGGTGAACAGCAGTACGATGGGCTCGCCGGGGACCATGCGGTCGGCGAACTCGCCGGGCTGCCAGGACAGCTGCCGGCTGCCGTCGTCCTGGGTCAACGCCTGCAGCATCGGGCGGGTTTGATCATCCAGCGGGTCCGGGGCGGTGGTCTGGTCGCGGTAGGACTCCATGCGGAAGCTCAGCAGACCGTAGTTGTCCTCCACGCCGAGCACGCGCGGTTCCACCACGCTGATGGCGTCGGCGCGCAGCACGCCGTCACGCACGATGGCGCGGCCCACCAGTTCCACATGCAGCAGGTTCTGGGTGAACGCGCCGTTGGCCCGGGCATCGTCGGTGGTGGTGGACAGATCCAGGAACAGACGCAGGTTCTTGGCCGCGTTCGGGGAAGCCGAGGTGGGGTTGGGGAACAGGTAACCGGTGGCGTCGGCGACCATTTCCACGGTTACGTCGCCGGAGTTAAAGCCCACCGGCACCTGGCCGCCGACGAGGACTTCCAGGGCGTCGCCTACCAGCCGGGAACCGCGTGCCACGCGTAGCGGGGTCACGTCGGGGAACGCGGGCGGGAACGCCAGCTCGCCGAACACGTTGCCGGTCTGCTTGGAAACGGTCTGGTCTTCCAGCAGGGTGCCGATCACCGGCACGCAGTTGATCGGCTCGCCGGTCAGCGGCGACACGCGCACGTTGTCGGCCAGGCAGCCCAGGTTCGGGTCCGCCGCCGGCACCTCGGTGACCAGGGTCTCCCGTTTGCCGGTGGGCGAGCTGGTCTTGGTCGGGGTCACGGTGCGTTCGAAGGACGCGATGGGGTCGCCGAAGCGGCTCACCACGCCGTCCACGCTCAGCACGTACTCAACGCCGGGGGTCATGTCGTCCACCGGGTCCACGGTGAGGGCGTTGCCTTTGGCGAGCAGCACCGCCGGTACCAATTGACCGTTGCGGGTCAGGGACACGGTGTCGCCGTAGACCACGGTCTCTTCGTCCACCGGATGGCTGGTGCGCAGGCGGAACGCGGAGAAGTCCATGGTTTTGAACTGGGTCTCGTCGTCAGGGAAGATCGACGCCACTTCAAAGTCCGCGCTTTCCTTCTGCAGGTCCACCGGGCCGTCCAGCGCGGCGCGGGTGGTGAAGTTCAGCGCGCCGTCGGGCAGCCCCACCTCTTCGCCATTAGCGTCGATGCCTTGCAGCACGACCTGATAGTCGGCGATCGGGTCCAGCTCCTCCTGGGGGCGCAGCACCACGCCGCGGCCGTCGTCGACCAGGCTGAGTTCGAACTGCACCGGGTCGCCGTCGGCGTCGGTGAACTGGAAGTTGGACGGTGCCACCTGCAGGGCGGCGCCGAAGTTGAACACCACCGGGGCGTTGGGCGCCACGTCTTTCTGGTCGTCCAACGGATAGGTGAAAAACAGCGCCGCGTTGCCGGATTCCGGTGCGCGCAAATCCGGTACGTTGGGGTTGTCGCCGCTGTCGTCACCGCCGCAGCCGAACAGGGTCGCCGCCGCGGTCAGTGTTATTAGAGCTTTATAGCGCATGGCGCACCTCCTAGAACTTAAGCGTCAGGGAACCGCTGAACACATGAACTTCGCCGCCCGCGGTCACGGTGGCAAAGGGGTTGGTCACGCCCGGCCGGCTGCTGGTCAGTTCGAAATCGCGGTCTTCCAACTGCTGGAACTGGTAGCCGAAATCGAGACGCATCGGGTAGGTCAGGATCGGCGGGTTGTCGATCACCAGCGAGGAGCCCAGGCCGAAGATCACTTTGTCGTTATCCAGGTAGTTCACGTCCTCGGTGCGGATGCTCTCCAGCGGGGATTCCTGGAAGGCCACGCCGCCGCGCAGGGTGAGATGCTGATTCACATCCCACTCGGCGCCCACGCGCGGAACGGTGATGTCCTTGAACTGGGCGTTGGCCTGGTCCTTGACGGTGTCGCGCTGCAGTTCCTCGGTCAGATCCGACCAGTTCTGCTGCTCCACGGTCACGGCCATGCGGAAGTTATCGGTGAAGTTGTACTTCAGGCCGGCGGCGAAAATGTCCGGCTGATAGGAATCAATGGTGTCGATCGCCAGCAGAATGCCCGGGTCCGGCACCGTGCCGGGAATCACGATGTTGGATTCCACCGAGGTGCGGGCCTCGGTGTGGCCGCGGAACGTCAGCGCCGTTTCCAGGCCGCCGATCCAACAGTCGTCGTTGTGGCCGCAGATGATCTTGCCCCACTCCTGGGAGGTGGACAGCACCGGGCGCAATACCGGCTTGGCGGTCACGTCCAGCTCTTCGTACTGGGTTTCACCGGCCAGGTTGGAGCTGGCGTTGAGGGTCGCTTCCGAGCGCAGGGAAATATGCACCGAGGCCCCCACGTTGATGCCGTTCAAAAACTGGGTGCCGCCGCCCACGTTCAGGAACAGCGGCTGGCGGCCGTAATTAAGGAACTGCCCTTCATCGGAGGTGCTGGAATTAAACGCCAGCATCTCTTCGCCGAACTTCTCCACCCCGGCGATGATCGCGAAATACAGCGGGTGGTTCACCTTGGTCAATTCGGACAGGTTGGTCTTCAGCGCGATCAGCTGCTGCTGGGAGCGAGTGTCGTTGACCACCGTGTCGTCGCTCTTGAGCTCCTGCTCGCCGTGCAGCAGGCCGGCGGTCAGTTCGCCGCGCGGGTCCATGGTCAGATACGCCGGGTTGTAATACAGCGCCGAGGCCTGGGCGTTAAACATGGAAAGCGCCTGGGCGGTACCGACGTCAACCGGGAAAAGACCGTAGGTATTGGCGGTATTGCCCATGCCGGCAAGCGCGGGAACACTGGCGGTGAGGGCGATGGCGGCGGCAACACTCCGGGCGTACTGCTGGAGGGATCGGTACATAATAAAGACTCTCCGGATCTTGTTATTGGGCTTATTTAAGCTCTTTTATTTCACTGGACGTTTTTTCGGGTAGGAGCGCCAGCGAAAGATGACGAAAGGCGTTTTTGCGGGGGTGACCGCGAACAACGCTCTCCTCTCATATGCAACTAATAAAACAAAGCGGTGGTGAATGCCGTATGAAAAAGGTTGTGAACGGTAGACGGGGGACGGGTTACTTTACGGAACGTAGCGGGAGGGTAGCCGAACGTAATGGGCCGGTTAAGAGGAACGTTCGTGCCAGGTATTAAGTGTCATATTATGCACAACAGGGCGCGCCTTGCGGTCAAACGCTAGTACACCGAAACGCCGCCGCCCTCGCCGACTAGCACCACATCCGCCGGGCGCAGCGCGAACAGGCCGTTGGTGACCACGCCGGTAATATTATTGAGGGTTTTTTCCAGTTCCAGCGGGTTGACGATGTCCAGATTATGGACGTCGAGGATGATATTGCCGTTGTCGGTGACGAAGCCTTCGCGGTATTCCGGGCGGCCGCCCAGGCCCACCAGCTTGCGCGCCACGTAGGAGCGCGCCATGGGAATGACTTCCACCGGCAGCGGAAAGGCGCCCAGGCGCTTCACCTTCTTCGAGCCGTCGACGATGCAGATGAAGTCCTTGGCCACCGCCGCGACGATTTTCTCCCGGGTCAGGGCGCCGCCGCCGCCCTTGATCATCTCGCGGTGCTCGTTGACCTCGTCGGCGCCGTCCACGTACACCGGCAGGCGATCCACGTCGTTCAGCGCCAGCACCGGGATGCCGTGGCCGCGCAGGCGCTCGGCGGTGGCCTCGGAGCTGGCCACGGCGCCGGCGATGCGGTCCTTCATGGCCGCCAGGCCGTCAATGAAGAAATTGGCGGTGGAGCCGGTGCCCACGCCCACCACTTCGCCTTCCGGCACGTAGCGCAGGGCGGCCTCGGCCACCTGTTTCTTCAGAGCGTTCTGGTCCATGGTCGGTCTCCGCGATGCAAAGGTGCGGCGATTATACGGGCGCTTGGCCCGCCGATACAGGACAGCGCAATGGACGCTCCCGCCCCGCGCCCCGTAAACTAGCGGTTTTACCCTTCCGGATCTTCCATGCCTGCGATGCTTGATCAATACGTAAAACGGATTCTCCAATCCCGCGTCTACGACGTGGCGCTGGAAACGCCCATCCATGCGGCCCCGTTGATCTCCCGGCGTATCGGCAACCGCGTGCTGCTCAAGCGCGAGGATCTGCAGCCGGTGTTCTCCTTCAAGCTGCGTGGCGCCTACAACAAGCTGGCCAGCCTCAGCGACGAGCAGCGCGCCCGCGGCGTGATCTGCGCCTCCGCCGGCAACCACGCCCAGGGCCTGGCCCTGGCGGCCAGCGCCATGGGCGTGCGCGCGGTGATCGTGATGCCGCGCACCACCCCGGAGATCAAGGTGAAGTCCGTGCGCGAGCGCGGCGGCAAGGTGGTGCTGCACGGCGACGGCTTCGACGACGCCCTGGCCCACGCCACCAAACTGCAGGAAAAGGAAGGCCTGACCTTCGTGCACCCCTACGACGACCCGGACGTGATCGCCGGGCAGGGCACCGTGGGCATGGAGATCCTGCGCCAGCAGAGCCGCGACCTGGACGCCATCTTCATTCCGGTGGGCGGCGGCGGCCTGGCGGCGGGCATCGCCGCCTACGTGAAATACGTGCGTCCCGAGGTGAAGATCATCGCCGTGGAGCCGGAGGACGCCGCCTGCCTGCAGGCTGCCATGCTGCGCAAGCGCCGGGTGACCCTCTCTGAAGTGGGCCTGTTCGCCGACGGCGTGGCGGTGCGCCAGATCGGCAAGGAGACCTTCCGCATTCTGCGCGACCACGTCGACGAGGTGATCACCGCCACCACCGACGAAATCTGCGCCGCCATCAAGGACTCCTTCGAGGACACCCGCGCCATCTGCGAGCCCGCCGGCGCGCTGGCCCTGGCCGGTCTCAAGAACTGGGTGCACAAGCACGGCGCCGAAAACAAGACGCTGGTGGCGATCCAGAGCGGCGCCAACGTGAACTTCGACCGCCTGCGCCACATCTCCGAGCGCGCCGAGCTGGGCGAGCAGCGCGAGGCCATCCTGGCGGTCACCATCCCGGAGAAGCCCGGCGCCTTCCGGGCGTTCTGCCAGGCCCTGGGCCGGCGCAGCATCACCGAGTTCAATTACCGCTACTCCAGCGAGCACGAGGCCAACATCTTCGTCGGCGTGCAGATCCGCCCCGGCGGTACGGACCTTGCTCCGCTTATCGCGGAACTGCGCGAGGCCGGCTACCCGGTGGTCGACATGACCGGCAACGAGATGGCCAAGCTGCACATCCGCCATATGGTGGGCGGCCACACCTCCCGGCAGGACCTGGACGAAATGCTGTTCCGGGTGGAATTTCCCGAGCGCCCCGGCGCCCTGGTCAAATTCCTGATGTCGCTGGGGCAGAAATGGAACATCAGCGTGTTCCACTACCGCAACCACGGGGCCGCCTACGGGCGGGTGCTGGTGGGCTTCCAGGTGCCGTTCGGCGACCGGGGCAACCTGCGCAAGGACCTCAAGAAAGTGCCTTACCCGATGGTGGAAGAGAGCGATAATCCGGCCTACCGGCTGTTTCTGAACTAAAACGGGGCAGGCCGGTCCTATCGAATCAGGCCTTCACTGCGAACAACGTCTTATGCGTTAATGTGCGGTGAAGGCCCCGTGAATTTGAATGTTGGACTGTAGTTTTGTTAAGAAGCGTGAGATAAGGGCCGTAACTCCTTGACTTGAGTGGGCTGAATGCCCGAATTTTGACCCGGTTCTCATTTTGTTACGAAACAAATGGCTTACCATGATGAGTCTTTCGCCCGACACGGGTTTAGGGGAAGCGGAAAACGCCGTACCACTCCGGCCATACCGGGGGGCCAGAAAACGGCGGTCCGCATTTGTACTGGGTTTCACCGTACCGAGCTTTCTAGAAATTTGGGGAATGGAAACACAATGAAGAAGAAGCCGGACGCACTTGTCGTCCTCGCATTCGTATTTGCTCTTGGGGTGCTGATCAGCACCATCACCCACGGCGGTAACGATTCTGACCTGGAGCGCTTCGCGAATTCCGCGGGCATGCAGTTCAGTAATTACGACACTAAGTAACGCCGAACGTCGGTGACCACCTGATCCAGAGGCTGGTCCCAGGCTGCCTCGCGCAGCCTGGGCTGGCGCTGAAACTCGAACGCCACACCGATCAATCGGGGCCGCCGGGGCCGGCGCGCCAGATCCGCCAGTGCGCGGTCGTAAAAGCCTCCGCCCATGCCCAGCCGGTGACCGCGGTCATCGAAGCCCACCAGCGGCACCAGAATCGCATCCAGCGCCCAGGCCGCCCGCGCCCGTTCCCGGCGACGGGGCTCGCCGATCCCGAACCGGTTCGCCTTCAGCCGCCGTTCGCGCCGCCACAAATGAAAATGCAGCCGCCCGCGATGCACCCGGTCCAACACCGGAAGATACAGCGCCGCCTCGCCGAAGCGCGAATGCGCTAGCGCAGGCAACGGATCCAACTCCCCGTCCCCCGCCTGATACACCCCGAAATGCCGAAACCGCCGCGCCCCCAGCGCCCCCGGCAAATGCCGCGCAAACCCCCGCGTCGCCCGCCGCCGCGTACCGGCGCTAACGGCACGGCGTTGCGCCCGCAAGGTGCGGCGCAATTGAGCACGTGAGGGAGTTTGATCGGACATAGGGGAACGCTTTCGACGACAGCCGCCTGTGGGAGCGGGCTCTGCCCGCGAAAGGGAGCGAAGCTCCCGGCAGGATTCCAGAGAGCTTCAAAAGCGGGCCAATAACAGGCGTCTCTGGGATCCCGCCGGCCGGTTGCACCGGCCTTTCGCGGGCAGGGCCCGCTCCTACAAAATTAAGCGTGTCCCCCGAACCGCCGCTGCGGGTGTTGCCCTTGAACCGAAAAGTTCAAGGCGGAGCCCGCAGGTTAATGCCCTCAGGCTTTCCGCTCGAAGGCGGACATGCACACAGGCACACCAATTTGGACCCCTAAGGGTAAAGCATCGGCAGGGACGTAACCCGGCTGGCGCACGGTCCAGGGAACACTTGCCAAGAGTATAACAGGGGCGGGGGTGAGGGTCAGGGCTTGACAGACGCCTCGTCGTTGCCTTCCTCGAAGGCGCGGATCTCGTTGTCCAGGCGGCTCAGCAGGCCCTGGATGCGCTCGTCGTTGCCGCTGTCGTCGCCCAGCTGTTCGCGGGCTTCCAGCAGCTCGTGGCTCATGTTCAGCGCCGCCATGATGGCGATCCGCTCCAGGCCGATCACATTGGCCTGGCGCACTTCGCGCATCTGGTTGTCGAGGTAGCGGGCGGCGCGCAGCAGGTTGTCCTGCTCGCCGGGCGGGCAGGCGACCCGGTATTCCTTATCCAGAATATGAATCACCAGGGAATGGCCGTCGCTCATGAATCCTCCTGCTCAAGGGACTGCAGGCGGGTTATGATGGCTTCAACGCGGGCCTTGGCCAGATCGTTTTTCTTCACCAACTGGGCGCGGTCATCGAGCAGGCGGGTTTCCCGTTCGCGCAGCAGCCGGTTCTCCTGGCGCAGATGCGCGGAGATACGCAGCAGCTCGTCCACCCGGGCTTCCAGTTGCCGGAGTTGTTGTTCCATCGTCATGGCAAATTGGTCGCTGTTCGCCTAAGGTTGAGCCCCCGATCCGGGTCCGAATCGCAGGCGGGAAGGAAGTTTGCCCGCCGCCATTGACGGCTTTTTGTACTATAGATACGGCCCTGCGAAGGGTCAACGCAAATCAAGGCGGGTTAAGCACTTAGCGCCGCTTTGCAGAAAGTCATTAAAGAGTAAAGACGGAGCCCCATGCCCGAACTGCCCGACTTCGACGAACTCGCCCGCGCCGCCGCCCAGGCGGGCATTCCCAATTCGCCCAGCGAACTGCACGGCGTGGTCTGCGGCCTGCTGGCCACCGGCCACGGGCAGGACGACAACGCCCTGCTGGGCACCCTGGCCGCCCACGCCGAGCAGCCCGAGGGGCTGCCGCCGGAACTGTCCCGGGCGCTGATCGATTGGCGCGATCAGACCATCGAAGGCTTTTCCGGCACCGGTCTGGAATTGCCCATGCTGCTGCCCGCCGACGAGGACGACCTGGACCTGCGCGTGGCCGCCCTGGGCCAGTGGAGCGAAGGCTTCCTGGTGGGCTTCGGCACCGGTGCCGCCGGCGTCGCCGACACCGAGCTGTCGCCGGGCGTGCAGGAGGCGCTGTCCGACCTGTCCGCGGTGAGCCAGGTGACCACGCCGGAAGAAACCGGCGAGGAAGAAGAGCGTATGTTCGAGCAGGTCGCCGAGCACTGCCGCATGTCCGCGCTGATGATCTACACCGACCTGGTGATGAAACAGCAGGCCGCGAAAAAGCCCGGCCCCGGCGACGCCGCCGAACCGGAAACGCCGCCCACCCGGCATTGAGGAGGACCCATGACCATTCGTCTGCAGGAATTCCAGCGCCGCCGCCGCGAGCTGATGGAGCAGATGGAGCCCAACAGCATCGCCATCCTGGCCGCCGCGCCGGAGCGCACCCGCAACCGGGACGTGGAACACCCCTACCGCCAGGACAGTGACTTCTGGTACCTGAGCGGCTTCCCCGAAGCGGAAGCGGTGATGGTGCTGCTGCCCGGCCGCGAACACGGCGAATACGTGCTGTTCTGCCGCGAGCGCGACCGCGCCCGGGAAATCTGGAACGGCTACCGCGCCGGCCCGGAAGGGGCGGTGGCGGAGTACGGCGCCGACGACGCCTTCCCCATCAACGACATCGACGACATCCTGCCCGGCTTGGTGGAAGGCCGCGAACGGGTCTACTACGACCTGGGCCGCGACGCCGCCTTCGACAGCCGCCTGATGGGCTGGGTCAACACCATCCGCGAGCGGGTCCGCACCGGCGCCGAGCCGCCCGGCGAATTCGTCGCGCTCTCGCACCTGCTGCACGACATGCGTCTGTTCAAGAGCAAGGCGGAAGCGGACCTGATGCGCCAGGCGGCGCAAATCTCCGCCGGCGCCCACGTGCGCGCCATGCAGGCGGTGCGCCCGGGTATGTATGAATACCAGCTGGAAGCGGAGTACCTGCATGAATTCATGCGCCACGGCGCCCGCAGCCCGGCCTACCCGAGCATCGTCGGCGGCGGCGCCAACGGCTGCATCCTGCACTACATCGAAAACAGCGCGCCGCTCAAGGACGGCGACCTGGTGCTGGTGGACGCCGGCTGCGAGCTGCACAACTACGCCTCGGACATCACTCGCACCTTCCCGATCAACGGCAAATTCAGCGGCGAGCAGCGCGCCCTGTACGAGCTGGTGCTGGCCTCGCAGTACGCCGACATCGAAGCCACCCACACCGACAACCACTGGAACGTGCCCCACGAAACCGTGGTGCGCATCCTCACCGAAGGGCTGGTGGATCTCGGTCTGCTGGCCGGCAACCCGGACGACCTGATCGAAGAGCAGGCGTACCAGCGCTTCTTCATGCACCGCACTGGCCACTGGCTGGGCCTGGACGTGCACGACGTGGGCGACTACCGCATCGGCGGCGAATGGCGCCAACTGGAACCGGGCATGACCCTCACCGTGGAGCCGGGCCTCTACATCGCCCCGGACGACGACACCGTGGAAGAGCGCTGGCGCGGCATCGGCATCCGCATCGAGGACGACGTGCTGGTCACCAAAGAGGGCTGCGACGTGCTCACCCGCGACGTGCCCAAGGCCATCGACGACATCGAAGCGCTCATGCGCGAGGCGCGTGCATGAGCGCTGCCCCGCTCATCGTCGGCGGCGGCATGGCGGGGGCGGCCCTGGCGCTGCTGCTGCGCCACCACGGGGCGGGCGAGGTCGTGTTGGTGGAAAGCCACGCCCTGGCCGCCGGCGAGGCGCCGGACACGCCCAGCTTCGACGCCCGCAGCACGGCGCTGTCCGCCGGCAGCCTGGCGATTCTCGAGCAGCTCGGCCTGCAGAACGCGGTGCTGGAGAACGCCGCCGGCATCGACACCGTGCACGTGTCCCGGCGCGGCCGGCTCGGCCTGGCCCGGCTCACCGCCGCGGAGCAGAACCTGCCGCGCCTGGGCGCGGTGGTGGAAAACCGCTGGTTCGGCCATGTGCTGCTGCGCGCCGTGGAAGCGGATCCGGCCATCACCCTGCGCGCCCCGGCCTCGCTCACCGGCATCCGCCGCACCAGCGACGGCTATGAAGCCATGCTGGACGATGGCGAAGAGTTGCACACGCCGCTGCTGATCGCCGCCGACGGCGCCCGCTCGCGCACCCGTGACTGGCTCGGCATCAGCGCCCGCCACCGGGACATCGGCCACGACGCCCTGATCGCCAACGTCGGGCTGGCGGAGCCGCACCGGGGCCAGGCGTTCGAGCGCTTCCTCGACGAGGGCCCGCTGGCCCTGCTGCCGCTGCCCGGCGAGCGCATGGCGCTGGTCTGGACCGGCCCCCGCGACGACGTAGACCGCTGGATGGACCTGGACGACAACGCCTTTCTGGCCGCCCTGCGCGAACGGCTCGGCCGCGGTATGCCGCGCCTCACCCGCGTCGGCGAGCGCGCCCGCTACCCGCTGGTGCTCAGCGAAGCCTGCGCCCAGGCGGTGCCGTTCGCGGCGGTGGTCGGCAACGCCGCCCACACCCTGCACCCGGTGGCCGGCCAGGGCTTCAACCTGACGCTGCGCGACCTCGAACTGCTGGCCCGCCGCGTCGGCGGCGACGCCCAGCCGGGCCGCCTGGCCCTGCTTGAGCAATGGGCCGCCGACCGCCGCGCCGACCAGAGCCAGATCGGCCACGCCTCGCGCTGGCTGCCGGAGCTGTTCCGCGTGCGCCAGCCGCTGTTCGCCCACAGCCGCCAGCTCGGTCTGCTGGCCTTGGATCTGCTACCGACCGCCCGCAAAAACTTCGCCCGCCGGGCCATGGGGTTGTGATGGATAACGCACTGCACACGGATGTTTTGATCGTCGGCGGCGGCATGGCCGGCGGCTTGCTCGGGCTGCTGCTGGCGGACCAGGGCTTCTCGGTGCGGGTGCTGGACGCCGGCCCGGCGCCGGTGCGCCCCAGCGGCGAATCCGCGCCGCGGGTGTCCACGCTCAGCGAGGCCAGCCACTGGCTGCTGCGCCACGCCGGCGTCTGGGATCGTCTCGACCCGGAGCGGGTGCAGGCCTACGCCAGCATGCAGGTGTGGGACCGGGACGGCACCGGCGAGGTGCGCTTCAGCGCCGCCGACGCCGGCGCCGACTGCCTGGGCTGGCTGCTGGAGAACGACCACCTCACCGCCGCGCTGTTCGAGGCCGCCGGCGAGCGTGACACCCTGGCCTGGCACGGCGACACCCCGGTGGACGACCTGACCCGAGACGGCGACGGCTGGCGGGTCACCGCCGGCGACCGGACCTTCAGCGCCGATCTGCTGGTGGGCGCCGACGGCGCCCGCTCGCGGGTACGCGACGCCGCCGGCATCCCCGCCCCGGCCCGCGACAGCGGCCACCGCGCCCTGGTGGCCACCATCGAAACCGACCGGCCCCACGGCGGCTGCGCCCGCCAGGCGTTCATGGACTCCGGTCCGCTGGCGCTGCTGCCGCTGTTCGGCCACGGCGGCCACCGTGGCGACGGCCACCGGTGCTCCATCGTCTGGTCTGCCTGGCCGCAGCGCAGCGACGAACTGATGGCGCTGGACGACGACGCCTTCGGCGCCGCGCTCAGCCAGGCCACCGGCGAGGTGCTGGGCGCCGCCCGGGTGGTCAGCCGCCGCGCCGTGTTCCCCATCGAAGAGCGCCACGCCAGCCGCTATCAGGGCCGCGCCCTGGCGCTGGTGGGCGACGCCGCTCATGTGATCCATCCGCTGGCCGGGCAGGGCATCAACCTGGGCCTGCTGGACGCCGCCGTGCTCGCCGAAGAACTCGGCCGCGCCCGCGCCGCCGGCCTGCCGGTGGCCCACGCCACCATCCTGGCGCGCTACGAGCGCCGCCGCCGCGCCGACAACCTGCTGATGCAGAACGCCATGCGCGGCTTCAAGCTGCTGTTCGAACGCCCCGAACCCGCCGTCCGCTGGCTGCGCAACACCGGCCTGGGCCTGGTCAACCGCCTCGCCCCCGCCCGCCACGCCTTCATGCACCGCGCCCTCGGCCGCGCCGGCGACCTCCCCCGCAACGCCCGACCCTGACCCGCGGCCCCGGGGGGGGGCGCGTCGCTTATTTCCCGATGTACACAGCTGTCAATGACGTAAGCATTGACAGCGCGGCCTCCGTTTGTCCTCACGCATCTTTTACAAGTTTTGTGGTTCCGATACGTTGACGTTTATTCACAAGCCGTATCTTCTGTCCGTTATTGGCCCTGGCGCCGCAGCCCGCTGATCACGCGGTCTACAGCGATTCTAATAAGGTCTTATGGTAGAGGGGTACCCAGAGCCGATACTTAATTATTAGCCTATAAAATCCGCATCAGTAAAAGGTTTTGACTAACGGAAACGGTTAACAAAAGTGCACGAAATGTAGCGTTAACCAGTGTTTTGTTTCTAATTCGTCGCACATACTGCGCGCCCGTTAAGTGAACACCTGTAAATAACAAAGCCGCCGTTCTTCCCCGAGACGGCCTGACGGAGTAGTTCGCCATGAACAATAAAATCGTCGCCCGGGGCGCTGCCCTGGCGCTTGCCATTGGTTCCACCACCGCCGCCTACGCCAGCATGGGCAACATCGGCACCACCTACGGGGTGCTGCCCTCCGATGTGGCCTCCGCCCAGGCCCTGTCCATGTTCAACACCCAGGTCTCCGCCGTGTACTACAACCCGGCCTACCTCACCAAGGACCCGCGCGGTGAGCTGACCCTGGGCCTGCTGCACGCCGACCACGAACTGCGTGCCACCAGCCTGGGCGGCGCCAACCCGCCCAACCGCAGCGGCGGCGACGTGCTGCAGGATTCGCCCTCCCAGCACACCCTGATCGGCATGAAGACCGATCTCTCCTCGCTGACCAAATTCAACCACCCGATTTTCTTCGGCGTGATGATCGGCGTGGAGAAATACGGCGAGGAAATGCTGGCGTTTGAGTCCCAGACCTCCCGGGAAGGGCAATACTTCGAATACGGCCGTCAGCCGCTGTTCCTGAACCTGGGCGGCGCCACCACCCTGTGGCGCGGCATCGACATCGGCGCCTCCGCCCGTATCACGCTGCACTCGGAAGCGGAGCTGGTGGCCACCACCAACCTGGCCGGCGAAACCCAGTACGAAGAACTGAACGTCTCCGCCAAGCCGTCGATTCGCCCGATTCTCAGCGCCACCGTGGACATGGCGGAAACCTTCTGCCCCGACAACGAAGGCTGCTGGCTGGACGGCTTCGAAACCGCCTTCGCGTTCCGCGGCTACTCCAACACCAACACCACCGTGGACGCGCAGACCGTGATCCCCGGCACCATCGCGCCCCCGGGCCTGAACCTGAAAGTCACCACCCTGGATTCCTACCAGCCCAACATCTACTCCGCCGGCCTGCTCTACGGCGGCGAGCGCTTCCGCGTCGGCGCCTCGGTGGAAATGCAGCAGTGGTCCGACCTGGAAGAAGAGTTCGACGACGACACTATCAAGGACCAGGCGGTGAACAGCGAAGTGGGCACCCTGGAATTCCAGGACATCGTGGTGCCGCGTCTGGGTGCCGAGTTCGAGCTCAACGACACCTTTATGCTCACCGGCGGCGTCGCCTACAGCGAGTCCCCGCTGGAATCCAACGCCTCCCTGGACGTGAACTACCTGGACGCGGACAAGTGGATCGTCGGCCTGGGCCTCACCGCCAAGTACAAGAACCCGCATTTCCTGGCCTACCCGGTGCGCTTCGACTTCGGTTACCAGTACCAGAAACTCGAAGCCCGCGAGTTCGATCTCTACGCCACCAACTCGCCCACCTACCCGGAACCCTACGAAACCGTGGAAGCGGACGGCGACGTCCACGTCTTCTCCGGGTCGGTCACGCTGAAATTCTAACGGAGGTCGGTCATGGATATGCGCAAGCTGATAGTGCTCACGGGCACCGCGATACTGGCCGCCTGCGGCGGCGGCAGCGGTGACGAACAAACAGTAAGCTTCGACAACTGGCAAGAAACCGAGGTGGTCTACAGCTACCCGTTCGACGGCCAGGCGGAAGTGTCCCCCAACGCGCCGGTGGTGGTGCGCTTCTCCGACCCGGTGGAAGTGGACGCCTCCAACTTTACCCTCACCGGCCCGGACGGTTCGGTGAGCTTTTCGGTGCGCGGCGCCGACCAGGGCCGCAGCGCGGTCCTGATGCCGGACAGCGCCCTGGCGGTGAAGAGTGAGTACGCGCTCACCCTCAACAACATCCGCACCGACAGCGGCGAGGCCGCCATCCCCGACGGCAGTGTGGACTTCAAAACCCGCGCCGCCCTGGAAGGCAAGCCCCGCGCCCTGCGCCAGCTCAGCGACAGCTTTGGGGTGGCCAGCGTCAGCCCGGACGGCGACGACCTGCCGTTCCTGGATTTCTCCTCGGTGAACCTGGTGATGACCCAGCCGCTGGACCGCCAGACCGTGGTCTACGGCGACACCGTCACCCTCACCCAGGACGGCGAAACGGTGCCCGCGTACCTGCGCGTGGACGGCCGCCACATCAGCATCGACCCGCAAAACGAGCTGAGCAGCGGCAGCGACGTCACCCTGGAACTCAGCAACGGCGTGCAAAACCTTTACGGCGAAGAGCTGGCCGGCGGCTTCACCCGCACCTTCTCGCCGCGCAACACCAAACCGCGCGTCACCCTGGTGCAGGAAGCGGCGCCCGCCGACCCGGTGCTCGGCTGCCTGGACGAAGGCGTGCGCACCTCGCCGATCACCGGTGACCCGATCAACTGCGTGCCGCTGATCGCCAAACTGCTCGGCGACAACACCGTCTCCAAGCAGCAGGGCAATGTGTTCGCGGAGCTCGCCTTCGCCCCCAACTTCCCGGACAAAACCCCGCTGCGCGTGCCCAAGGGCTCGCTGCTCAAGGGCGACCCGCTGGACGTGCGCATCGGCGGCGAAGTGCCCGCCGGCTTTGATTCCGGCGAAGTCACCGTCACCTTCCTGGGCGACGCCAACGGCTACCTGCTGCCCAACCCCTACAGCGACGACCCGTCCGCGCCCAAGCAACTGCGCCTGACCATGGACGTGGCCTTCGACACCGAAGTGCAGCGCGCCAACGGCGCCTTCAACCAGACCCTGCTGCAGGTGGAGCTGGTGGGCTACGCCATCGCCGACACCGAAAAAGGCAGCCTGATCGTCGACGCCGTCGGCGTAGTGGAGCCGGAAGTGCTCGGCACCGAAACCGCCTACGGCGTGCTCAGCTTCCACATGGAATCCTACCCGGACCAGCAAAACGCCCCGGTAATGGAAGTGGATAGGACCAGCCCCGAGCTGGCCGCCTGGCAACCCGGCGACCACGTCAACAAGCAGCGCCCCGGCGACCCGATCATCCTCAACTTCAGCGAGCCGCTGGACCCGACCACGGTGATCGAAGGCGACACCCTGCGCGTCACCGCCGACGGCGCCCCCGTGGACTTCGAGTACTACCTGGACGGCGTCTCCATCGTCATCCAGCCGCAGCCGCCGCTGCAGTACAACACCGGTTACCAGGTGCAGTTCACCGACGGCATCACCGACATCGCCGGCAACCCGGCCCTCGGTGAAACGCTGAACTTCACCATGCCGACCTACATCGGCAGCGGCCACCCGGCCATCGCTGTAACCACCTACCCGGGCTTCCCCTGCGCGGCGGACAAGGACACCTGGGACATCGCCAACGGCGACCACGGTATCTGCCGCGGCGGCGAAAGCGACGACGACCACCTGCCGGTGATGCCGCTGCCCGCCGAGCGCGCCATCGAAGTGCAGTTCTCCCAGGTAATGGACGAGGACAGCATCATTCTCGGCGACACCTGCGACAGCGGCAGCTTCCGCGTGGAAAAAATCGCCGACGCCGGCCAGGCCCCGCAGCAAAGCGGCACCAACTACGTCTGCCAGGCGGCGGTGCCCGGCGAAATTCAGTACAACGCCCGCACCGTCACCTTCATCCCGGATCAACCCTGGGAAGAGGGCGCCACCTACCGCTACGTGCTGATGTCCGAAAATCAGGACTTCACCCCGGCCAACTGCACCAGCGGCGAAGCGATCTGCACCGTGGATCAGGCGCCGCTGCAGACCGCCGTGCTGGAAGCGCCCACCGACGACATGGGCGGCCCCAACCTGGAGATTTACTTCACTGGGGCCCCGGCCACTGACGACGTCTTCCAGGTGCTGCGCAACCTGCCGGCCTTCGACGTTAACGCCGACTTCGTCCACCAGGACGCCGAGCCGCAACCCCAGCCCACCGCTGGCGTCCCCGGCGAATACCCGGTGCCGCCCAACGGCACCGAGCTGTTCGTGCAAAACACCGGCGGCTTGCTGCAGGAGGCTCGGGTGGGCTGCGACTACGACGGCGCGAACTGCCCGGCGGAGAAGTTCCTCTACCTGACCGCCGCCCTGGACGTGGAAGTGGTCGGCTACGACGCCCAGGAAGACGCGGTGCGGGTGAACATCTACCCGACCCTGCTGCAGACGTCGTCCGTGGATGTGTTCGGCCGTCTGGCCCTGGCCTTCTTCCCGCTCGGTGATGTCACCATCCCCACCGGCGCCCAGGTGATGCGCATCCGCTATCAGGAAGACGGCAACGGCAACCGCACCCAGCCGGTGACCGGTTGGATCCGCGAAACCCCGGGCGGCCCGGTGTTCGAAACCAGCCTGGACCTGTACCTGAGCGCCCCCTATCTGGAGCCGGCGGCGCTGGGCCTGACCCTGGCCCACGACCTGTACAGCTACCCGCTGAGCCTCGACCTGGTGGGCGACGTCACCTTCCTGGACGACGGCCGCCTGCAGATTGAGCAACGCAACCAGGCCGCGCAAAGCATCGAGGTGGACATCACCTTCAGCCGGGGCGGCAGCGTCGCCGCCGCCAACATGACCCTCGGCATCCCCGAAGGCGGCGTGTTCCTCAACTACATATCCACCCCCATCAAGCCCTAACCGGCTTGGTGGGCGGGTCTTGTGCGAGCGGGCCCCGCCCGCGAAAGGCCGGTGAAACCGGCCGGCAGGATTCCAGAGACCTATAACCAGCCTCTCTGGGATCCTGCCGGCAAGCTTTGCTTGCCTTTCGCGGCAAGGCCCGCTCGCACAATCCCCCCAAACCACCCCCAAAACCCCTTCCCACCTAGGCTTCCACCCGCTGGTCCGTTATCCTTCACCCCTACCGTGAACAGCCCGGCCATTGCCCGGGATATGGAGTGAATTAACCCCATGGGTCACCGCACACCCCTTTACGACGCCCATCTCGCCGCCGGCGGCAAGATGGTGGATTTCGGCGGCTGGGACATGCCCATCCACTATGGCTCCCAGCTGGAAGAGCACCATGCCGTGCGCCAGCACGCCGGCGCCTTCGACGTCTCCCACATGACCGTGGTGGACGTCAGCGGCGGCGACGCCCGCGCCTACCTGCGCCACCTGCTCGCCAACGACATCGACAAGGTCAAAACCGGCCGCGCCCTCTACACCTGCATGCTCAACGAGCGCGGCGGGGTAGTGGACGATCTGATCGTCTACAAAGGCGACAACCACTACCGGCTGGTGGTAAATTGCGCCACCCGCGAGAAGGACCTGGATTGGATGGAAAACCAGGCCGGCGGCTTCGCCGTGGACATCCACGAGCGCCCCGACCTGGCGATGATCGCGGTGCAGGGCCCCGAAGCCCGCGCGATCCTGGAACAGGTACTCTGCGAGGCCGGCGCCAAGGCGGTGGCCGGGCTGCCGTTCTTCGGCTTCGAATACGTGGGCGAATGGCTGATCGCGCGCACCGGCTACACCGGTGAAGACGGCGCCGAGATCATCCTGCCCGGCATCAAGGCCGAAGACCTGTGGCAGCGGCTGGTGGACGCCGGCGTGCGGCCCACCGGCCTGGGCGCCCGCGACACCCTGCGCCTGGAGGCGGGCCTCAACCTGTACGGCAACGACATGGACGAGGACATCACGCCCTGGGAAGCGGGCCTCGGCTGGACCGTGGCCCTGGACGACGCCGACCGCGACTTCGTCGGCCGCGCCGCCCTGGAAAAACAGAAAACCGAAGGCCACCGGCAACTGCTCGGCCTGGTGCTGGAAGGCAAGGGCGTGCTGCGCGCCCACCAGGGCGTGCACGTGCCCGGCGGCAGCGTCGGCCCGGACGGCGAAATCACCAGCGGCACGTTTTCGCCCACCCTGGGCAAAGCGGTGGCGCTGGCCCGGTTGCCCGCCGGCACCACCGGCACCGTGGAAGTAGAAATACGCAACAAACGTCTCAACGCCCAGGTGGTGCGGGCGCCGTTCGTCCGCAACGGCAAAGCCACCTACAAACCGTTATAACGATCACGGCCAAGGAGAAATACCAATGAGCGAGATCCCCGCCGATTTGCGCTATCGCGACAGCCACGAATGGGTGCGCGTGGAAGACGACATCGCCGTGGTCGGCATCAGCGACCACGCCCAGGACGCCATGGGTGACCTGGTGTTCGTGGAACTGCCCGAAGAGGGCGTGGTATTCGCCGCCGGCGACGAAGCCGGCGTGGTCGAATCCGTGAAAGCCGCCTCCGACATCTACGCCCCGGTGTCCGGCGAAGTGGTCGCCGTCAACGAGGCGCTCGAAGACGAGCCCGAGCTCGTCAACAACGAGCCCTACGCCGGCGGCTGGCTGTTCAAGATCAAAATGGCCGACAGCGGCGAGCTGAAAGAAATGCTCACCGCCGACCAGTATCAAGAGCAGATCGACAGCGAGTAGCCCGGCGGAGCCGGGCAGCTGCAAGCCTCAAGCGACAAGCCGCAAGCTGGAAACCCACTCGGGCCTGCTTGCAGCTTGAAGCTTGTAGCTTGCAGCCCCTTTTAGAACGCCCTGACCATCCTGTTTACCACCTAATTATCCGGTAACGCCCAATGCCCTATATCCCCCATACCCCGGACGACGTCCAGGCCATGCTCCAGGCGATTGGCGCCGACAGCATCGAGGACCTGTTCGATGAAATCCCCGCCCACCTGAAAGCCGGCCACGGCCTGGACGCCCTGCCCGAAGGGCGCGGCGAGATGGAAGTGACCCGCCTGATGGCCGAGCGCGCCGAGCAGGACCGCTTCGCGCTCAGCTTCCTCGGCGGCGGCGCCTACGCGCACCACATCCCGGCGGCGGTATGGGAAATCGCCACCCGCGGTGAGTTCTACACCGCCTACACCCCGTACCAGGCGGAAGCCAGCCAGGGCACCCTGCAGGTGATCTACGAATACCAGACCCTGATCGCCCGGCTCACCGGCATGGACGTCTCCAATGCGTCCGTCTACGACGGCGCCTCCGGCCTGGCGGAAGCGGTGCTGATGGGCCTGCGCGCCAACCGCAAATCGAAAAGCCGCAAGGTGCTGGTCCCCGATGCGCTCAACCCGCGCTACCGCAGCGCCTGCGAAGCCATCGTCAGCAACCAGGACGTGGAGCTGGTCTCCGTGCCGTTCTGCACTGACGCCGGCCAGACCCTGGTCGACAGCCTCAGCCCGTTCGCAGGCGAGGACTACGCCGCCCTGGTGATCAGCCAGCCCAACTACTTCGGCAGCCTGGAAGACGTGGACGCCCTCACCGACTGGGCCCACGCCAACGGCATGCTGGTGATCGCCGTCACCAACCCCACCTCCCTGGCGATCCTTACGCCCCCGGGCGAGTGGGGCGAGCAGGGCGCGGATGTCGTGGTCGGCGAAGGCCAGCCGCTGGGCGTGCCGCTCAGCTCCGGCGGCCCCTACTTCGGCTTCATGGCCTGCAAGAAAAAACACGTGCGCCAGATGCCCGGCCGCATCATCGGCCGCACCGTGGATATGGAAGGCAAGCAGGGCTTCACCCTCACCCTGCAAGCCCGCGAGCAGCACATCCGCCGCTCCAAGGCCACCAGTAACATCTGCACCAACCAGGGCCTGGCCATGACAGCCGCCACCATCTACGTGTCCCTGCTGGGCCCGGACGGCCTCGCCAGCGTCGCCGGCCACTGCCACGCCAACACCCAGAAGCTGGCCGACAAACTCTGCGCCATCGACGGCGTAGAGCGCGCCTTCAGCGCCCCGGTGTTCCACGAAGTGGCCCTCACGCTGCCGCAGGACGCCGACACCGTGCTCGCCCGCCTGGCGGAAAAAGACATCCTCGGCGGCCTCAGCCTCGCCAGGGATTACTCGATGAAGAACGCGATTTTGGTCAACAGCACCGAAGTCCACACCGAAGGCGATCTCGATCTATTCGCGCAGGCCGTTAAGGAGGTTCTGGCATGAGCAACGAAACCACGCTGATCTTCCAACACTCCCGCCCCGGCCGCAGCGCCACCGCGCAAGCGCCCAAGTCCGTGAGTGAGGACCAACTGTCCGCGATTCCCGCCAGCCTGCGCCGTAAAAACAAACCCGGCCTGCCGGAAGTGGGCGAGCTGGAAGTGGTGCGCCACTACACCAACCTGTCGACCAAGAACTTCGCCATCGACAAGCAGTTCTACCCGCTCGGCTCCTGCACCATGAAATACAACCCGCGCGGCGCCAACCGCGCGGCCATGCTGCCCGGCTTCCTCAACCGGCACCCGCTCGCCCCGGCCAGCCACAGCCAGGGCTACCTGGCCTGCCTGTACGAGCTGCAGAACTTCCTCAAGGAAGTCACCGGCATGAAAGGCGTCTCGCTCGCCCCCATGGCCGGCGCCCAGGGTGAATTCGCCGGCGTCGCCATGATCCGCGCCTACCACGAAGCCCGCGGCGACGACGCCCGCACCGAAATCCTGATCCCCGAAGCCGCCCACGGCACCAACCCGGCCACCGCCGTCATGTGCGGCTACAAAGTCCGCGAAGTGCCCGTCGGCAAAGACGGCGACGTGGACCTGGAAGCCCTCAAAGAAGCCTGCGGCCCGCAAACCGCCGGCCTGATGATGACCAACCCGTCCACCTGCGGCGTCTTCGAGCGGCAAATCGAAGCCATCTCCAAAGCCGTCCACGACGCCGGCGGCCTGCTCTACTACGACGGCGCCAACCTCAACGCCATCCTCGGCAAGGTGCGCCCCGG
>MDTA01037971.1_pt1 | contig 28638 bp, 23 predicted proteins | sample 811151 | NCBI WGS metagenome assembly MDTA01 (sample SAMN05326648, study PRJNA326480) | marine metagenome | isolation source: seawater | place: Indian Ocean: South | collected 2010 | reverse complement strand
GTGATGGTGTCGAGGTCAGGGCTGATGTGAAGCCCGTGAAGCACGGTGTCATCGCCGGTGTTGACAATTGCCGTAATCTGGCTGGGGGGAATAACGGTTGATAGCGCTCGAAGGAAACGGGCAGCTCCAACCCCTCCGCACAACACCGTTATCTGTGGAGAGATTGTCATGAGGGCCGGCGACCCCCCCGGTGCGACTCAACTGTCTTGTCACCCTCAAGTCGGTCCCGAAAGTTCAACACATATGTCCACAGCCCAATGTCAGTTGAGCTCTGGAGAGCGCTTAGAGAGTTACCGACAGCTAGCCGTGCGTAGCTTTGGTGCTTTTGCGAAGAGACCGTGTCGAGTTGAACTCTCATCATCATTCTCATCCTACTTTGTGCCGTTGGCGGGTAGTTTTCGTGATCGGCGCAGTTTGGTTGAAGACTGAGTACAGTTTTAAAAATGCCTCGTGCTCTGATCACCGGTATCACCGGTCAGGACGGCCAGCATCTTGCCGAATTACTAAACTCGAAGGGGTATGACGTCTTCGGTCTTGTAAAGGGCCAGAACAATCCTCGGATTGCTGGGGTGCTTGAGCAGTTTCCATTTGTAGAACCCGTTTCAGGCGACCTTGCGGATTTGTCATCTTTGGTAAAAGCCATTGGTGTCGCGCAGCCTGACGAGGTCTACAACCTTGGCGCGGTTTCTTATGTCGCGTATTCGTTCACACACGCAGAACTCACCGCGGATATCTCTGGGCTTGGCGTGCTTCGTATGCTTGACGCAATCCGAATGGTTGGTGGGTTGGATGACAATTCAATCCGTTTCTACCAAGCGTCGACCTCGGAAATGTTCGGTGAGGTTCGCGAGACCCCACAAACCGAAATGACCCCATTTCACCCCCGATCGCCGTACGGGTGCGCAAAAGTCTTCGGCCATTACATCACCATGAATTACCGCGAGTCGTATGACATGTTTGCTTGCTCGGGCATTCTCTTTAACCACGAGGGACCCCGTCGCGGTCTCGAATTCGTCACTCGCAAGATCACTAATGCCGTAGCCCGCATCAAACTTGGCCTCCAAGACGAAATCGTTCTAGGAAATCTCGACTCAAAGCGCGACTGGGGCTATGCGGGTGACTACGTCCGAGCAATGTGGCTTATGCTGCAGCACGACATTCCTGAAGATTTCGTGATCGCGACAGGTGAGACACATTCAATACACGAGTTTCTTGACCTTGCGTTCGCTGAAGTCGGGATTGACGATTGGCAACCATACGTTCGACAAGATCCGAAATTCCTTCGCCCAGCAGAAGTTGACGTACTCACCGGCGATGCGTCGAAAGCAAAGGAAGTACTTGGTTGGGAGCCTGAGGTGTCATTTGCACAACTGGTGAAGATGATGGTTGAGAACGACCTCGAGGTCGAGGCCGCAAAAGCCCACCTGCATGGCTGACCAGTTGTTGCTCAATTTAGAGCGCTGAGGCGTCGTCTGAGCCGAAGCCCGAAGGCGGTGACGGCTGCTAGCGATGATGCAACAAGTCCGATTTCAATTCTTTGAAAGGCGTCGTCGCTCGACAGCCAAGTGCCAAGGATGAAGGTGATGAGGGCGATCACCCAACCGAGAGCAACATATGCATGGTCCTCGAGCGCGAGAACGGCTTGGCTTATTGCGAGCGCCATCATGTAAAGGGCGCTGGAAAGGGCAAGCATTGCGAGTGTGCTGCCAGTGAGGTCAGCGTTGTAGACCAATCTGAGCGTCCATGGCCCGAGTAGAGCCCCGTAGATGGTTCCGGCAACGCCTATTCCGGTAACTACGAGCACAAGTAGGCGTAGGCCACGTCGAAATTCGTCGAATGAGCGTTGTGCAGCTAGCCGAGCAAGGCGAGGTAAAAGGCTTGCCTGAATCGCTTGGAACATGAAGAGAGGCACTCTTGCAAGCAGCACTCCGTAACTGAAGCGAGTGACGGTATCGGCCTGACTATCACTGGCGAGGAGGTTTGCAGCGATCGGGCCTGCATTCAGCAACACGGCGGCACATACAGTGCCGAGAAGCAGCCACCCAAAGTTTTGGGTGATTTCTAGCCATTGCGCTGGGGGACCAGGATTGGTGCGCAAGTGGCCGCGCACACTAACTGCAATTACAGCGAAGAGCGGAGCGACGGCAATAGCGAATGCGTAGGCGCCAATAGCGGTAATGCCGATAGCGGTGAGGGCGATCGTGCCGGCGATTTTCATAACGCCGTCAGATGCAACGACTACAGCAAAAGGGGTAAATCGACCCTGACCTGAACAGATTCCTCGGGAAAGATGAACAGGTGCATACGAGAGAAAGCCGATAATGAGGGCACCGAACATCAACCAGTCGCCAGAAAAGTACGAACTGGTCAACCATGGTGCTGAAATTGCTAGCCCGATGACCACAACCACCGACACCACCAAGGTGAGGATGGCGATTTTGGCGACGACCGGACCGCCACCGTAGCCAAGAGCTCGTCGATGGGCGAGCGCCCGGCCGAGTTCTTGTTCGATTGGGAGAAAGAATCCAGGGGCAAGAGCGAACATCGCAAACCACAGAGCTGCGATCGGGGCAAACTCCTCGTCGCCACCAAGCGCGGAGGCTCCCACCCTAAAAAATGCGTAGGTTGCAACCCCGGCGATGATGAGGCCGATGGCAATCGTCACCGCTCCCTCCGGGAGGGCTCCACCATTTGGTGGAGCGTCAACCAACGGTTCTCGAGACGTGAGTGAAGATTCCGCGTCGGCCACGGCGGAAAACGCTATCTCTTATTGGTACCGCTGACCGACCAGCGATGGTCATGACAGATAGTCTCGCCATGGTGGAGGGAGGAGATTTTGTACCCGTAGTTGCGGTGCTCATTGCCAACGAGAGCATCAACGACGTTGAAGCCTCCCTTAGCGCATTGCATGGCCAGTCATATGGTGCTCTTCGCGTGCTCATTGCCGCTGACCGACACATGATTGGCGAGATCGAAGCGCTCGTTGTGCAAGGCGAGCGTCATTCTGACGTCATCACCGAAGTCAGGCCAGCAACGTTCACTGACCTGGCTAATCAGGCCGTTGGGATCGTCGGTGGAGATAACGGCCTTTTTTGGATGATTGAGTCCGGAACAATTCCTGAGCCTCGTGCGCTTCACCATCTCGTCACAGAGTTGCTGGAAACGAATGCCGCCGTGGTGGGGCCGAAGATTGTCGATGCTGATGATGCGAATCGTCTCCAGTCGGTCGGAATCACTGTTGATCGATTCGCTGAACGGGTCGAGCCTTTCGATCTTGATGAGGCAGATCAAGAACAGCACGATCGAGTGCGCGACGTGCTCGCAGTTGACGCAAGTGGAATGCTGGTGCGAGCAGATCTCTTTCGGGAACTCGGTGGTTTCACTTCGCCGATGAGTTCCGGAACTGCCGACGTCGAATTGTGCTGGCGAGCCCACTGTGCAGGTGCACGAGTGATGGTCGTTCCCGATGCCGTGATTGCTCGTCCGAAGGAGCGGGTTACAGCAGCGATCGCATCGAGGAGTGGTAGCCGATTACAGGTCGCACGCGACGAGGTCGACATGGTGTTGGTGACGGCATCGGCACAGTACTTGGTGGCGCGGGTCGTTCAAATTTTTGGTGTCTCTCTGCTTCAGATCATCCTCGGCATCTTCCTCGGCGCAACTGGACCGCCGGCGCGCCGCCTTGCGGCAGTGCTTTCTGCGCCGTTTCGTATTCGGTCGATACGAGAGCGACGCAAACAGTTGCGCCAGTTGAGGTTGGTGTCCGAAGCAGAGATCTCCCCATTGCTCTACCCGATAACGAGCAGGTTGACCGCAACTGTGAAGATTCGTGACGATGACGATGCCGTGGTCGCTGGGACGCCGGTGGTCAGGCAGCGTGAACGAACTTACGGTCCGACCTTGGCCTGGTTTCTCGTTATTCTCGGGCTACTCATTGGCTCAAGAGAGTTCATTCGCTCAGGTGTGCCCGGTGTTGGAGGGTGGCTCTCAAACACAGAAACCTCCGGCGAGCTATTGCGGCTCTGGTGGGATCCATGGGATTCCAGAGGTGTGGGCCTCATGATGGCAACCGCCGGCGGAGTTGTTGTGCTCGGTGTTTTGAGCGCTGCACCCTTCGTCGGCTCATTACTCACTGGCTGGGGGCTTGGAGTCGGAGCCGTCCTTCTTGGGCTTCTCGGGCTTCAGCGACTGGCTGGTGTGTATCCGACGGCGCGGCCTCGGGTTGTTGCGCTGGTGATTTACGCGGCCGGGCCAATCGTGCCGTCAATGCTGGGTGCGGGCGATATCGCCGCTTTTGCGGTGTATGCCGTGCTGCCTTGGGTCGTGCACCTCACCCGGCAATTTGCAGGCATTGTTGTTGCCGATGTGTCGACGGTCGATGGAGACCTTGTCGATGGCGTGCTCTCGGTTTCGGCCGCAAAGCGTCGCCGGATGCTTTTTGCGATCATCTTGGTGACTGCAGCGGGAGGGTCTTTCGCTCCAGTTGTGGTTCCTCTCGTGGTGTGGGTGCTCGTCCTCTTTGCTCTCTCCTCATGGTTGATGAGATCACCAATACTTGTGGTGGCGCGTTTTTTCCTTGCCGCTGTAGCGGCTTCCACGAGTTGGTTGTTGCTCCTGCCATCAAGCCTCGGGTGGCGATGGAGCACGCTAACGGGCGGTGAGTTGACAGGCGTTTCAGTGGCTGATGCTCGTCATGCGATGTCATTTGGCGGAGATGGCGGATTTGGTCTTCTTGGTGCAGCACTCATTGTTCCGGTCATTAGCGCATTGCTCATCACTCGGGCGTGGAGGTTGACGTGGGCGGTACGTGGCGCATCGCTTGTCGCCATTAGTCTGTTATTGCTGCTGCTCGCAGGAAGGGGGGTGGCGACGGCGTATCTTCCGCCCGCCTCGGTGCTCTCAGTAGTGATGCTCTTTGGAGCCACACTTCCTGCAGCAGGTATTGCCAGCGGATTCGGTTCTGATGTGCTTGACCGAGCATTTGGATGGAGGCAGCCGCTCGCATTGTGCGCAAATCTTGCAATTGCGGTCAGCGTTGTTCCGGGAGTCTTGTCGGTTGGTGCTGGCGATTGGGATGCGAGTCCGTACCCAATGTCCAGTGTTGTCGAAACACAGTTTCCGTCGGACTCATCGATCGGCGCTTACCGAGTGCTCTGGGTTGGTGATCCGCGTGTTTTGCCTGTACGTGGCCATGAGTTCGCTCCAGGTATTTCATTTGTGATCACTGATGCGGGTGGGCTAACACTCAGTGACGCGTTTGTGCGGCCCGAGGGTGACGACGCACGCATTGTGAGGGATGCCCTCACTGTTCTTTCGACAGGATCGACTTCTCGTGTTGGCCGCCTACTCGCTCCGCTTGGCGTCCGTTTCGTTGCCATTCCGCTGGCTGACGGCATTGCCTCGACATTCGATGATCCGGTCAGTCCCCCAGATGGCCTTTCTCCGGCGTTAGCGGCCCAGCTCGATATCGGGGTCATCCAGTCGCCTCCGACGATTGAGGCGTTTGTGAATCGGTCGTGGATTCCACCGGCAGCGTTTCTCACCGGTGGTGCTGCGAACGCCTCTCGCAATGCCGGTGCGCGCAGCCTGTTACTCGCTGATCTCGATGGGATCGCTGCGGTCGAGCTGGCAGGTGACGGTGGAGAGGAATTCGTCGATGCCGTGATGACTCGGGGCCCACAGGTGTTGTCGGTTCCGTCTGAAGGTGTGTTGCATCTTGGAGTCCCGTTCGACGAGCGATGGCGTGTGACTCTGGACGGAGCTGGCTTGCTTCCTAGGGCAGGCTTTGGCCAGACCGTTGCATTTGACATCCCGAGCGGAGGCGAGATCACCGTGTCTTATGATGCCTTAACGGTGTCATACGTTTTTAAGGGAGTCATCGCCCTTGCATGGTTCGGAGCTTTTCTTGCGGCGACGCGGCCTCAGCGGCGCATAAGCAAGCATGATCTCGCCGCCGGAGCTTCGATGATGACGTTTACACCCTCAAGCGGTGACCCGTCTGAGCACGAGGCAGCAGAGTCGTGAGCACGAAGATCAAATTAAGGGGCGGTCGGTTCAATCGGCGATACCCAATGTTGGTCATTACATTGTCGTCATTGCTCGGGTTGGTGTGGCTTGGGCAGCAACCCCGAGATGACCTTGGCGTTGCGTCATTCAATGTCGCCCCTGAAGTGTGGGTGCCGTATGTCCCGTCAGATGACATTTTGGAGAGCACTTGGTTTTGTCCTGGGGTGCCAGCGACTGGTGAGACTGACGTCGGCGGTGCTGTGATCGTGACGAATACGAGCGATCAGCCCACTTCGGCGCGCGTGACGTTCCTAAGTGACACCGCTGCGGCGCGCACGAAGATTGTTGATGTTCCTGCATTTGATCGAGTGCAGGTTGACGTTGATGCGGAGCAGCAGGGGACGTTCGTCGCAACCTCGGTTGAGATTCTTGGCGGTGGCGGGCTAGTTGAGCAGCGCGCGTTCTATCCGGCATCGGCAGGCCTTGGTCAGTCGGTAACCCCATGCTCAATCAATCTTTCGTCAGAGTGGTATCTCGCCGAGGGCTATACCGTTGATCTTGCGGAACAGATGCTGTTGCTATCGAATCCCTCTGCAGATCAAGTAGTGGTTGATGTTTCTTTTCATACAGCCTCGGGCACGATCGAACCATCGGTGTATAACGGGCTCCCGGTACAGCCTTACTCAGTTCGGGTGATTGATGTTGGGGTTGAAGGTGGTGGTGCGCGAGGTGAGGCATCGGTGGGTGTTTCGGTGCGGGCTGTTCGAGGCGCGTTGATGGTCGGCCGATCGATGACGGCGGACGATGACCGACGTGGGGGAACGTCGATATCAATGGCAGCACCACTGCTTGCCGACCGTTGGTGGTTTGCTGATGGCGTGAAAGGCCCGCAGGCATCGGAGCGATTCTCTGTGCTCAACCCGACCGATGAGGCAGTGACCGTTCGTGCGACGTTTTTCCCGGCCGGCGAAGCGGAAGATGTTGCTGCTGAGGCTGTCACATCGGTGATAGAGGTCGCGTCTTACGACGTTGCGGTGATTGATGCCGGAGCGCTGGCCGAGTTATCAGAGGGCGACCATTCGGCGGTGTTCTCAACGCTTGACGGGCGATCAATTGTTGTCGACAGGGCGTTGACTCGGGTGAGCCCGAGCGGTGTGAAAGTGACATCGATTGCCGCAGGTGTTCCAGAGCGACGTGATGGGCTGGCTCCAACGTCATGGCTAGTCGCAGCTGGACCCTCAGTTGAGGTTGAGACAGGCTTGGTCATCATCAATCTCGATAACGTCGATCGAGAGGTGTCGCTGTCGACCTACGGCTCAAATGGACTGGTGGCGGTTGAGGGCTCAACAAAAATGATGCTGCCGGCAGCATCTCGAATTGTTGTCGACCTCACCGAGACGGAGGTGCTCGGTCGCCCGATCGCAGTTGAATCAACCGGTCGTCTTCTTGTTGAGCGCCGTGTGCCAAGCGCAGATGCGTTCTCGTCGGCGTGGGCGATTGCGGGAATGCCCTGCTGCTGAACTGGGCTGCGTTAGTCCAATGAATATGTGCTGCTGGTAGAACATCACCGTGATCCAAGTTTTACTTGCGTGTGTGATTGCGGCCGTCATCATTGCGGTCGCGAGGTGGCAACAGAATCAACGAGGGTCCGATGCGCCAACCCAACCGTCATGGCAGTTCCCAGCCCAGCTCGACCCAACCGATTTCGCTTCGTCACGTGGTCAGTGGTTGGTCGTTGTCTTCACGTCATCAACCTGCTCGACGTGCGATGATGTTGCGGCAAAGGCCGAGGTGCTTGCCTCATCTGCGGTTTCGGTCAACACAGTTGATTATCTCAATCGTGCCGATCTCCATCGGCGTTACGAGATTGACGCAGTTCCAACCGCAGTGATTGCGGACGAAAACGGAGTCGTCAAACGAGGTTTTATAGGTCCGGTCACCGCAACAGATTTATGGGCAGGACTTGCTGAGGTTCGTGAACCCGGGTCAGACGGTTGCTCGTCTACTGACTAGGCGTTGACCGCACGAACTCGCAGCCAGGGCCGTGATCATAGTCGTGAATCGGCCTGAGACGATCTATTCGGGGCTTCCCAAGACATTGGCTTGGATCTGCTCATCGGTGCCTGATTCGGTGAGGCCTTGCTGAATGAGTTCAGCGACATGCGGCCCGTCGATTGTCTCGTTCTCGAGGAGGGATTCTGCGATGAGTTCGAGCCCGCGGTTGTGCTTGGTAAGCAGTTCCCGAGCCCGATCTTCTTGGCTTGTCAAAATCGAAGCGATTTCCTCGTCAAGCATTCGAGCGGTCTCGTCGGAGTATTCACGGCCGTTTGACATGAGATCCTCGCCAAGGAAAACCTGTTGCTGACTCGACCACGCCATCGGGCCAACCTTGTCACTCATTCCCCATTCACGAACCATGCGGCGAGCAATCGATGTCGCCTGCTCAAGGTCATTCGCAGCGCCAGAGTTGAGGTGCCCAAAGACGAGAATTTCAGCGACGCGGCCACCCATTGCTTTGCAAATGGTGTCCTCAAAATATTCCTTCGAGTACGTGTGGCGTTCTTGAGGGAGACTCCACGTCACGCCGAGCGCCATTCCGCGAGGCAGGATCGTCACCTTGTGAAGCGGATCGCCATTGGGTAGCACGGTTGCGAGGAGGGCATGTCCAGCTTCGTGGAACGCAGTCGCCCGCTTCTCTTCTGCGTTGAGGATCATCGATTCCCGGCGAGCGCCAAGAACAACTCGATCTCGAGCGTTTTCGAAGTCGATGCGCTCGATCTCGTTTGAACTCCGCCGCACCGCGATGAGGGCGGCTTCGTTGACGAGGTTGGCAAGGTCGGCGCCGGCCATTCCTGGAGTTGCGCGTGCCATCGTTGACAGGTCGACATCGTTGCCCATCCGCTTATCGCGGCTGTGCACTTTAAGGATCTCGAGGCGCTCTTGATATTCGGGGAGCGGCACGACGATCTGGCGGTCAAAGCGCCCAGGGCGCAGAAGCGCCGGGTCGAGGATGTCCGGGCGGTTGGTTGCCGCCATGATGACGATGCCTTCTGACGTTTCGAAACCGTCCATTTCCGACAGCATCTGGTTGAGGGTTTGCTCACGCTCATCGTGACCGCCGCCGAGGCCAGCGCCACGCTTGCGGCCAATCGAGTCGATTTCGTCGATGAAAATGATCGCTTTCCCCATGCGACGAGCTTGCTGGAAGAGGTCTCGGACGCGGCTCGCACCTACACCGACAAACATTTCCATGAAGTCAGAGCCGGTGACGCTGAGGAATCCAACCCCTGCTTCACCTGCCACCGCTCGGGCAAACAGGGTCTTGCCGGTTCCGGGCGGGCCCACGAGAAGAATACCCTTCGGGACCCGGGCACCAATTTCTGCGAACCGCTCAGGCATGCGAAGGAAGTCGACAACTTCGGTTATTTCTTGCTTCACCCCGTCGTAACCGGCGATATCGGTGAACGTCGTCGTCGGCTGGTCGGAAGAATATGTCTTCGCTTTGCTGCGGCCAATTGACATTACATTGCCCATCTGGCCTTGAGCGCGGCGCTGCATCCACATGAAGAAGCCGATGATGAGCATGACGGGGAGCAACAACCCGGCCAGGTTGAGGAGCCAATTAGATGATGGTGTAACGAACTCGTAATCGACACCGGTCGAACGAATCAGTTCTTCATCGGTGTCTGAGAGTCCTCGTTCGCCACCTCCGGTGGAGGTGAATGACGACCCATCGGAGAGGGTGCCCGAGATCTCTCCGGTGACGTTGTTGATTTCGATCGATTGAACGGAGCCATTACGAACTTCGTCGATGAATTCCGAATACGAGATTGCTGGGCCGGTGGGGCCGTTCAGCATGCCCGGCAAGATGACGGCAGCAAGAAAGAGACCGATCGCAACCCACGGAAGCCAGCGCCGCCATTGAGACTGGTTCTCTTGGCCGTTTTGGCGGTCTGAAGAGAGCTGGCCTGAATTTCGGCGATTCTCGCCACGCGATTGATTGTTGCGGGGCGGATTTGATCGGCCCTCGCTGCGACCCCGAGGGGGAGGGGGAGGTGGCGGAGGAAGGTTGTCCATAGGCCAAGGATAGAGGCATCCGCCGTTCTGGGCACGTCGTGCCCTACGGTTGTGACGTGTTTCGCCTTTGCGCCAAAACGGGTTGTTCTGAACACGCAACTGCAACGTTGAGTTACGAGTACCAGAATTCGCAGGTGTGGATTGATGGTTTATCGCCTGAACGTGAGCCACATTCGTACGATTTGTGCCGAGATCACGCTCGCCGTCTGACCGCCCCTCAGGGTTGGGAAGTTGTCGATCGACGCATCCAGCAACTCGGCTGGCGTGTCGCTGTCTGAACGATCTCCGTCTGTTCCGTTAGGGCAGGCGCTCGCACTGTGGTCGCTCGGCTGGTCGGTTGGGGGCATTCTTTTTGGGGGATTGATCTATGCCCTTTCGTCGACAGAAAATGAAACCGGCACCCTTACGTTGACCGCAATGGCGGTTGCGTCGTGGACCTGCCTGTTGGTGGCGTTGTGGACGGCGTGCCGCATGCAGGCGGTCGATTTCCGAACAATGTTTGGGCTGTCGTTTCGGTGGATCGATCTCATCGGTATTCCGGTGGGTGTGTTGGCTCAGGTGATCGTTGTGCCGGTGATCTATGTGCCGTTGAGGGCGATCTGGCCATCAACCTTTGATAGCTCTGCCCTTGAAGAAACGGCTAAAGATCTTGTCGATTCCGCTGGAGGCTGGAAGACCATACTTCTTGTACTAGTAGTAGTGGTGGGTGCGCCGCTCGTCGAAGAGTTGGTTTATCGGGGCCTGTTGCAGCGCTCTGCCTCAGCCAGGTTTGGTTCCGTTGGAGGGTTGTTTACTGCGTCGATTTTTTTCGGTCTCATCCATCTTCGTCCGGTGGAGTTGCCGGGGCTTGCCGTTGCCGGCCTTGTCTTTGGGATCATGCTGTTACGAACGGGCCGACTTGGTGCATCGATCATTACGCATGCATCATTCAACGCAACAGGGATCTTCGCGCTCTTGGTCTTCAACTGACCAGGGCCCGGAGGTGGGTGTTCTGTGAACGTTCGGGCGGTCGTGGCAGACTGGCAGCGTGAGTAGTGAGGTTGAGGCACACGAAGGTTTCGGCATTGATGACGGCGAAACCGCTGCCCGCGCACCTTCGCTGATGCAGCGAGTACTCCTGCGGCTGAGCCAGCGTCCACGCCGTTGGCTGACGTCAGAGTGGGATTCAGGTCGCATCTGGAAGTGTTCGTTCACGGCGTTCTCGCTTGCGGTGACGACGACGATCATGATGAATGTTGTTCACCTCAATCCGTTGAGCCCGGGCGCAGACCTTATTTTCGACAACAATACGCCGACCGGTGGCGACTTTGGAGCCCATGTGTGGGGGCCAGCATTCCTGCGAGATCACCTGCTGCCAGGCTTCCGCCTCAACGGTTGGACAATGGATTGGTATGGCGGCATGCCGGCGTACCGGTTCTACATGGTGTTGCCGGCCCTTGCTGTGGTGCTCGTCGACGTGCTGCTCCCTTACGGCGTCGCGTTGAAGCTCATTGGTGTCCTCGGCTTATTGACGCTGCCTGCCGCATGCTGGGGATTCGGCCGTCTTGCAAAATTCGCATTTCCGATTCCTGAACTGTTCGCCTTTGCTGGCCTCGCCTTTCTGCTCGACGAAAGTTTCACGATCTACGGCGGCAACTTGAAGTCGACGATGGCGGGAGAATTCTCATTCTCGATCGCTCTCACATTAGCGATGCTTGCCCTCGGTGCATTGGCGGCTGGGTTGAGAACTGGCAAATACCGGGTGTGGACGGCGGCACTGATCGCAGCTGCTGCGGTATCGCATGGAATCGTCCTCATCTTCATAGCGGTGGCGGCACTCGTGTTCACTGCGCTGTGGGTCGATCGCAATCGTTGGCGATGGGTGTTGACGACCGGCATCACCGCCTTTCTGCTCGTTGCGTGGTGGGTTGGTCCGTTCCTGATGAATCACGAGTACATGACCGACATGAAATATGGCCCTCGGCCAGAGGGAGCTGAGGATTCGTTCTGGGACATGTTTTTCCCGTTGACCGCGCCGTTAGACATCATCATCTCCGTGCTCGCAATCATCGGGGTCGTGTGGAGTGTGCTTCGTCGTCATCAGAACGGAAGCGCGCTCGGCATAACCGGTCTTGTGCTCGTTGCCGGGGTCTACCTAGCTCGAGATTCGCTTCCGGTGATTGGGCTGCTGTGGAACCCTCGATTGTTGCCGTTCCTCTACCTCGTTCGGTACATGCTGATGATGGTTGGTGCTATTGCGGTCATGAATGTTGTGTGGAACGTCGTGAGGGAGCGGCACGCAGTCAACCCGGTTGGACATCGGGTTGCGACAGGATTCGGAGCAATTTCGGCACTCTGTGTGCTTAGCGTGCTGGGCTTCATGTTTCAGGTGCTGCCGGGTGGAGGTATCACCACTCACAATGGCGCACAGGTTTATGGCTGGGGGCCATTTAAGGCGACGTCAACAAACGTGAGAGCGTCCGGAGATGGGTGGTCGACCTACAACTTCACTGGCTACGAGGGGCGTGGCGCTGCGTATACCGAGTATCACTCAATCGTTGAGACAATGGGGGTGCTCGGTGATGACCCTGCGCATGGCTGCGGCCGAGCGCTCTGGGAGAACAGCCCTGATAACGGTCAGTACGGCACGACAATGGCGCTGATGCTCTTGCCGTTCTGGACGGATGGGTGTATCGGGTCGATGGAGGCGTTGTTCTTCGAGGCATCTGGAACAACTCCGTATTCATTTTTGGCAACTGCAGCGATGTCGAAACAGTCATCGAACCCCGTACGTGAACTTCGATATGTCGATAACAACGCCTCGGTTGGCGTGCGGCACCTTCAAGACTTGGGCGTGAAATACGCCATGGTGCGTACCGATGAGGCAAAAGGTGAAGCCCAGCAGCAGCCTGAGTTGACCCTTGTCGCATCATCGGGCCCGTGGGAGGTTTACGAGGTAGCAAATTCCGACATTGTCGTGCCGCTTGCGGTGCAGCCGGTGGTGGTGAATGAGCGTGCTGGTGATCAACGTGAGCGCCATCTCGAACTTGGAACGAGTTGGTTTCAGCATCCTTCAGATTGGGTTGCGATGCCAGCGGATGATGGTCCTGAGTCGTGGCAGCGCATCGATGCAGTAGTCGATGTGAGCCGGCAGGAGGGTCGGCCCGGGGGGCCGGGGCGTCGCGTCGACATTGTTGTTCCTGCCGAGCCCATCGCCGAGGTTTCGCTTGCGACCATATCGATCGACAACGTGGTGATCGATCAGGACACTATCGAATTCGAGGTTGATCAGACGGGGGTGCCGGTGCTCATCAAGGTGAGTTACTTTCCGAACTGGTCGGTTGAAGGAGCCGACGAGTTGTACCGAATCGCTCCGAATGCAATGGTGGTAGTGCCAACGAGCAACGAGGTGTCGCTGACATATTCCCGTACCGGCCTTGATTGGGTGACGGTTCTGCTGTCGCTTGCGGGCGTCGGCCTTTGTATTCGCTGGCGTCTTGAGGGGGATCTCGACCATGGTCAGTCACCCGCACCAGTTGATGATGCTCTCGCCGACGATGTCGTTCTTATTAACGAGAGCGGCACTTCGTAATCGCCAGTTAGCCTCCCGGCAATGGCAGATCTCTCCCGGATCGTGAAAGCGTACGACGTTCGAGGTGTCGTCCCGGAAGAATTCGATGTTACGACGGCCCGAGCTCTCGGCTCAGCGTTTGCCCGCTATGTCAGCTCAGATGCGATTGTCGTTGGTCGAGACATGCGTCCAAGTGGGCCCGAGTTTGTAGATGCGTTCGCCGAGGGTGCACAAGATGTAGGCGTCAACCTGATCGACCTCGGTCTCGTGTCAACGGACCTTCTCTATTTCGCTTCAGGGCGCCTTGATCTGCCCGGTGCTGTCTTCACAGCGTCGCACAACCCTGCGCAGTACAACGGCATCAAGTTCTGTCAGGCGGGGGCTCGGCCTGTCGGCATTGATTCTGGCTTGGCAGATATTCGTGATGCTGCCCAGGCAATGCTTGACGGAGACGTGCCAGAGGTAGCGGCAGAGCGTGGTCAACGCGAACAACGCGACATGCTCGATGCGTTTGTCGATCACGTCATCTCATTTGTTGATGTCTCGGCACTGAAGCCAATGCGTGTTGTTGCCGATACGGCGAATGGCATGGGCGGTCTCGTGGTGCCAGCACTCTTCGAAAGACTTCCGATGATCGAACTCGAGGTTATGTATGGAGAGCTCGACGGCACGTTTCCCAATCATCCGGCCGATCCGTTACAGCCCGCAAACCAGCGAGACCTTCAAGCGAGAGTGGTGTCGGGCGGATTCGACCTTGGGTTGGCCTTTGATGGTGATGCTGACCGGGTCTTCATCGTTGACGAGAAGGGCGTCGGGCTGAGCGGATCAATGACGACGGCGATCCTTGCAGTGGCGATGCTGCGCAACCATCCGGGGTCAACGATTTTGCATAATCTCATTTGTTCGAAAGCGGTGCCAGAAACGATTTCAGCGCATGGCGGAAACCCGGTCCGCACTCGTGTTGGTCATAGCTACATCAAAACAGAGATGGCCAGTAGGAATGCTGTGTTTGGTGGCGAGCACTCGGCCCACTACTACTTTGCGGACAATTTCAATGCAGATTCGGGTTTGATCGCGAGTCTCATCATGATTTCTGAACTAGCTCGTTCGGGCTCAACACTTTCAGAGATGCGCACGCCCTACGAGCCGTATGTCGCTTCAGGCGAGATCAACACGGTGGTCGACGACCCCTCGGCGGTCATCGACCGGGTTCGAGACGCTTATTCGCAGTGCGACCTCGATGAGCTCGACGGGCTTACCGTCGACGCGGGCGAGTGGTGGTTCAACCTCCGCCCCTCGAACACCGAACCGCTGCTGCGATTGAACCTTGAGGCTGCAGACGTAGCGTCATGTGACGCTCAGGTCGCAGAAGTGCTCGACATCATCACCGCATAGGTGTGCTGATTCCACAGCAACTGCTCGGTACGCTGTAGGCGACCTGAAAAGGAGACGGTATGTCACTCGACCCTCAGCTTCTTGAAATCTTGGTTTGCCCCGAAGATAAGGGTGCGTTGGTGTATGTCGAGTCCGAAGGCGTGCTGCTGAACGAGCGGCTCCTTCGCACTTATCCGGTTCGTGACAACATCCCGGTGATGCTGATTGATGAGGCCTCTCAGATTTCTGACGACGAGGTGCAGCGGCTGCTTGCGATTGCCACAGGTTGACAGCGTCCGTCACGGTTTCGATTCACAACGTTAGGCTGAGGTCTTCGGCGGGCTGTCGTGATCGGGCCAGGAGGCTCCGGCTCGTTCCTCAATCAGATTTCCACTAGACGACTTCAGTCGAGGAGAACCGCCATGTCTACCCAAGCCCGTATTTCGGTTTCGCAAGATTTCCGAGTTGCTGATCTTTCATTGGCACCGTTTGGCCGCAAAGAGATGTTGCTCGCTGAGCATGAAATGCCAGGCCTGATGGCAATTCGTCGGGAGTATGCGTCCACCAAGCCACTTGCTGGCGCTCGCATTTCAGGCTCGCTGCACATGACGGTTCAGACGGCAGTGCTCATTGAGACGTTGACGGCGCTGGGTGCGGAAGTTCGATGGGCTTCATGCAACATTTTTTCCACCCAAGACCACGCAGCAGCAGCGGTTGTTGTGGGGCCTGACGGCACCGAAGACGAACCGCAGGGCGTGCCGGTCTTTGCCTGGAAGGGCGAAACCCTTGAGGAATATTGGTGGTGTACCGAGCAGATGATGACCTGGGAAGGTCACGACGGGCCCAACATGATCCTTGACGATGGCGGCGACGCAACGCTGTTGCTTCACAAGGGTGTTGAGTACGAAGCAGCCGGGCAGGTGCCTGACCCGACCGAAGCGAATAACGCAGAACTCGCCGTCATCCTGAGGCTGTTGCAGCGCACGCTTAAATCTGACCCAACAAAGTGGACGCGCATGGCGAAGCTCATCAAGGGTGTTACCGAAGAGACCACCACAGGTGTGAAGCGGCTCTACAAGATGGCTGAGGACAAAACGTTGTTGTTCCCGGCAATCAATGTGAACGACTCGGTCACCAAATCGAAGTTCGACAACCTCTACGGCTGCCGCCACTCATTGGTCGACTCGATCAGTCGTGGAACCGACATCATGTTGGGCGGCAAGGTTGCGGTCGTTTGCGGGTACGGCGATGTTGGTAAGGGCTGTGCTCAGTCTCTGCGTGGCCAGGGTTGCCGAGTGATCGTTACTGAGATCGACCCGATCAACGCGCTGCAGGCTGCTATGGAGGGCTTGCAGGTGCTTCCTCTCGATGAGGTTGTCGGAGATGCCGATTTGTTCGTCACTGCGACGGGTAACGCCGACATCATCACCGTCGACCACATGTGTGAGATGAAGCACAACGCGATCGTCTGCAATATCGGTCACTTCGACAACGAAATTGATATGGCTGGACTCGCTCGCTCAGGTGCGGTTCGTGATGAGTTGAAGCCGGGAACCGACGTCTGGACGTTCGATGATGGTCATCAGGTGATAGTCCTTGCGGAGGGACGCCTTGTGAATCTGGGATGTGCAACCGGTCATCCGAGCTTTGTGATGAGTTGCTCGTTCTCGAACCAGGTGCTTGCCCAGATCGAGTTGTTTAACCATCTCGATCGGTATCCGCTTGGTGTTCATGTGTTGCCAAAGCATCTCGATGAGCGTGTCGCCACGTTCCACCTCGACTCGTTGGGTGTGCGGTTGACGAAACTCACCGACGAGCAGGCCGAATATCTTGGTATCGAGCCGTCGGGTCCTTTTAAGCCAGAGCACTACCGTTATTGAGCGCCAACTGTTACACCCTTTCGTCATGCTGACGCAATGGTGATTCACAATCTGTTTCAATTCTGCCGAGGAGCGCTCACGCAGGTCGTCGACGCCGTCTGTCCGCCAACTTGTGCGGCGTGCGGCAGAGCCGGAGCCGAGGTGTGCCGGTTGTGTCGATGCTCCATGATCGAACAGTTGCGTTCGGTCTCGACAGTTACACCGTTTGAGACCAACCGCACGATTGTCGGCGAGTTCAGTGGGTGTCTTCGTGACGTTGTCAACGGCATGAAATTCAAGAAGCATCGGGGTGCAGCAAATTATCTGGGTGGCCTGTTATCTCGGCGCATTATCGGCGATGGCCTCGTTCCGGGGGTTGACGTCCATGCGGTCACGTGGGTTCCTGCCCCGGCACCTCGTCGTAAGCGCGGTTTTGATCCGAGTGAGTTGATGGCTCGCATGGTCGGGGCTCAGCTCGGCCTGCCGGTCGTTCGAACCCTCGTTAGAGCTGACTCTGGAGAGCGAAAAACTCGGGGTGGTGTCGAGCGTTGGAATGGCCCTGGTTTCAGGGGACGGCGCACCCCCTATTTCCGGGTGTTGTTGATCGATGATGTCGTGACCACCGGAGCAACCCTTGCGGCGGCATCGGGCGCCCTAAGAACTGCCGGAGTCAGCCACATCCATGTCGCTGCGGTTGCAGCGACACCGAAACGCGTTGCCGAAGGGCGTGAGGCAACAAGCGAGCGATATAGGTCGGCAGCCTGAGAGCACCCGCCGATAGGCTCATGACCGCATGGGAATTCTTGATCGCGTCCTTCGCGCTGGTGAGGGAAAGAAATTAAAGGCTCTTGAGGGCATCGTGCCCGATATCGGCGCGCTCGGAGACTCGATCGGATTGCTGTCAGATGATGACCTCCGTCATAAAACCGTTGAATTTCGGGAGCGGCTTGACCGTGGCGAAACCCTCGACGATCTTCTCATCGAGGCGTTTGCAGTTACCCGTGAAGCAGCCACTCGTGTGCTGGGACAGCGTCATTATGACGTTCAGTTGATGGGTGGTGCGGCATTGCACTTTGGCTGGGTAGCCGAAATGAAAACTGGAGAAGGCAAAACCCTCGTCTCAACCCTGCCGGCCTACCTCAACGGGCTGTCAGGCAACGGCGTGCACCTCGTCACCGTCAACGATTATCTCGCTCGTCGAGATGCTGAATGGATGGGACAGTTACATCGTTGGCTCGGCTTGACGGTCGGCTTGGTGATTCCGGGAGTGAAGACCGGCTCAGATGAAAAGCGCGCCAGTTACGGCTGCGATATCACCTATGGAACGAATAACGAATTTGGTTTCGACTACCTCCGCGACAACATGGCGGGTCGATTGAGTGACAAAGTGCAACGTGGTCACTCGTTTTGCATTGTTGACGAGGTCGACTCCATCCTTATCGACGAGGCGCGAACCCCACTGATTATTTCTGGGCGAGTTGGCGATGCCGCAAAGTTGTATTACCGATTTGCGTCGATTGTGCGGACCCTCACCCGTGACGTTGATTACGAGGTTGAAGAAGATAAGCGAGTTGTTGTTCCGCTCGAGCCCGGCATCGAGAAGGTCGAGCAAGCCCTTGGAGTCGAAAACCTCTACGACGATGTGCAGGCAAACTTCGTTCACCAGTTCACGGTGGCGCTGAAGGCAAAAGAGTTGTACCGCCGCGACAAGGATTACATCGTCCAAGGCGGAGACGTAAAGATCGTTGACGAGTTCACCGGTCGAATTCTCGAAGGTCGCCGTTGGTCTGAAGGTATTCACCAGGCAGTCGAGGCAAAAGAGGGCGTCAAGATCAAAGAGGAGAATCAGACCCTCGCAACGATCACCTTGCAGAACTACTTCCGCATGTACGACAAGCTTGCCGGTATGACCGGTACTGCCTCGACCGAGGCGGCTGAACTCATGAATACCTACGGACTCGGTGTCGTTCCCATTCCAACGAATCGAGAAATTGCGCGACTCGATCAGGCAGACCTGATTTACAAGAGTGAGGTCGGAAAGTTCAACGCAGTCATCGATGACATTGTCGAGCGTCACGCAACTGGCCAGCCGGTGCTTGTCGGCACGGTGTCGGTCGAAAAGAGCGAGTTGCTCTCAAAGATGATGAGAGATCGTGGCATCGACCACGAGGTGCTGAACGCAAAACAACACACCCGAGAGGCAGAAATCGTCGCTCAAGCGGGCCGGCTTGGGTCGATCACGGTTGCAACGAATATGGCGGGACGTGGTGTCGACATCCTCCTCGGTGGCAACGCCGAACTGCTCGCCCGGAGAGAGGTGCTGAAGGAAGGCTTCGACGAAGAGTTGCTCGTCGATGATTTCGCGCTTCCGCAGCCGTTAGAGCACATGCCCGATGACTTCCGCGAACAACGAGTTGCCGCCTTCGAGCGCTACCAGCATCACGTCAACCGGTTCTCCAGCGAATGTGGTGAAGAGGGGTCGAAAGTGAGGGAACTCGGCGGCCTGTACGTCATTGCCTCCGAACGGCACGACAGCCGCCGTATCGATAACCAGTTGCGTGGACGTTCTGGTCGCCAAGGAGACCCTGGGGAAAGTCGCTTTTATCTCAGTCTCGATGATGAACTGATGCGGTTGTTCGCCACCGGCGCCCTGCAGTGGGCAATGGGGCGTTTCGATGAAGATGAGGCAATCGAAGCGAAGATGGTGACGAAGGCCATTGAACGTGCCCAGACCACCGTCGAGCAAAAAAACGCCGAAGTCCGTAAGAACGTCCTCAAATATGACGAGGTGATGAACGAGCAGCGCAAGATCATTTACCAGCGGCGCGATCAGATTCTTGAGGGGGTCGATCTTCGCTCTGCTGCCTACGAGTATCTCGATGACGCCGTCTCTGATCTCGTAGGCATCCACTGTGTGTCGGCAGCGACCGACGAGTGGGATCTCGACGGTCTCTTGAAGGAAACTGCGCTGTATTGGCCAACGACCGCAACGACAGATGAGCTCGGGCGCCTTCACACCTCGCAAGAAGTCATCGAGGTGCTACTCGCAGAGTCGCGTAACCATTACGAGCAGCGCGAGGTTGAACTTGGCGAGGAAGTGATGCGTCAGGTCGAACGCCAGGTGATGTTGCGCATTATCGACCAGCGTTGGCGAGAGCACCTCGAAGAGATGGATTATCTGCAAGAGGGCATCAACCTTCGAGCGATGGGCCAAAAAGACCCGCTCGTTGAATGGCAGCGCGAAGGTTTCCAGATGTTCGGCGCAATGATGGCCGGCATTGCAAAAGATTTTGTCCGTTACGTGATGAACGTGCAGGTTACTCAGCCCGACGAGCCTCAACTTACGCCAAAGGTGCTGAATATGCAGCAGACGTCCAGCGAGTCGTCGAACGAAAGCGGATTTGCCTCCGCGAGGGCTGCGGCGGTCGCTGAAGAATCGGGCGCCCCAGCACCGACGGCTGCGCCTCCTCCTGCGGCAAAGCAGCAGACGGTGGTGAAAGATGCGTTCGAGAAGACACCTCGAAACGCTCCGTGCCCTTGTGGTTCGGGCTCAAAATTTAAGAACTGCCACGGCGCAGCCTGACGAGAGAGTGCGATGCGCGACTTTACTGATGACATTCGCGACCTTGTTCGCCGGGTAGATGAAGCCTCTTCGTATCTGCATATTCCCGAAGGCCGTGACCGACTCATCGAGCTGGAGGCCGAAATCTCCCGACCGGACCTGTGGGATGACGCCGATAAAGCCAAAGCGGTCAATGCTGAATATGCAGCCGTGAAAGATGACGTCGATACCTATTCGCAGATCGTTGCGTCGGTGTCAGATGTCGAGGTGTTGCACGAACTTGCGCGCGATGAAGATGATGCCGGCCTTGAGCCTGAAATTGAGGAGTCAATTGCCGCAGTTGCTGTCCAACTCGACCAACTTGAACTCCGCAGCCTGTTCACCGGCGATCATGATGACTCGGCGTGCATCGTGCAGATCAATGCAAAAGATGGTGGAGTCGATGCCCAAGACTTCGCCGAAATGTTGCTTCGTATGTACGGCCGGTGGGCGGAGCGTCGCGGGTTTGCAATCGAATTGAACTATCAGTCAGAAGGCACTGAGGCAGGTATCAACTCTGCTGAGGTCACGATTACGGGGCGTTATGCATACGGTTTGATGACTGCTGAGCGGGGAACGCATCGCCTCGTTCGTATCAGCCCGTTCGATAACCAGGGTCGCCGGCAGACAAGTTTTGCGGCGGTTCAGGTGTGGCCAGTGATGGATGCACCTGACATCGATATCAACGAGGCAGATATTCGTATGGAGGTTTTTCGCGCATCGGGTGCAGGTGGCCAGCACGTAAACAAGACATCATCCGCAGTGCGCCTGATTCACGAGCCCACCGGGCTTGTCGCTTCCTCCCAGGAAGAACGCAGTCAGCTGCAAAACCGAGAACGCGCGCTTGGACGTCTTCAAGCCATGTTGGCGGCCAAAATTGAAGAGGAACATCAAGCAGAACTTGATGCGATTGGTGGGAAGCAGGCCCAGGTCGGTTGGGGAAGCCAGATTCGTTCATACGTGATGCAGCCGTACCAGATGGTGAAAGACCTGCGAACCGAAGTTGAGTCGGCAAATGTGTCAGGCATTTTTGATGGTGACCTTGACGAATTTATGGAGGGTTATCTCCGTTGGCGTCGCTCATCGGAGGACGAGGCCTGAACCGCTCGTTACTGAATGGCGAACTACCCTTACTGTTGTCATGATTCGGCTCGAAAATGTCACAAAGCGCTATTCGTCTGAGGTAACCGCACTTGACGATGTGAGTTTCGAGGTGCCCAAGGGTGAATTTGTCTTTCTTGTGGGTCCGTCAGGTTCAGGGAAAAGCACCCTGTTGCGTTTGATCAACCGTCAGGAGCGGCCGGAGGAGGGCTCGGTCTGGGTTGCCGGCCGCGACATTGTCGACATGCCTAATAACCGCATTCCCCAACTTCGCCGAAACATCGGAAATATCTTTCAGGACTACAAACTGCTCCTCAACAAAACGGTGTTCGAAAACATTGCCTTCGCGCTCGAGGTCATTGGGCAACCACAGCATGTGATCTCTCAGCAGGTGCCTGCCGTCATTGACCTTGTGGGATTGTCGGGCAAGGAAGATCGTTTTCCTCATCAGTTATCCGGTGGTGAGCAGCAACGTGTGTCAATTGCGCGGGCGTTCGTCAATCGCCCACTTATTCTCGTTGCTGACGAACCCACTGGAAATCTGGACCCCAGCACTGGTGAGGGCATTATGCGGTTGCTCGACCGGATCAATGGGACGGGCACGACGGTTGTAATGGCAACACACGATCGACGGATTGTCGATGCGATGCGTCGGCGCGTTGTGCAGCTCGATCGAGGAGTGATCGTTCGTGATCAAGAACGAGGTGTCTACCAGTGATGTCACGCCTCAGATACATGTTTCGTGAAACCGGTGAGAGCATTCGCCGTAATCCAACTCTTTCTGTTGCTTCGGTCATTACCGCTGCGGTGTCGCTACTCATTTTCGGGCTGACTCTCATCATTCAGCATGGCTTCGACAATTTGCTGTCCCAATGGGAGGGCGGAGTCGAGATGATCGTCTATGTGAATTCAGGTGCAGGCGAAGAGCAGCGCCTCGTCATTGAGGACGCGCTGGGTCAACAGCAGGGTGTCACGATCGAATCGTGGTCATATTGCGATGTTGCTTGTTCGCTCTCTGATGCCGATCGTCTCTTTGCCGGTGACTCGGTGACGAGGTCACAGCTCACCGAACTCAACATTCCGACGCAGTACAAAGTGGTTCCGCTTGACGCAACGCAAGTCGATATTTTGCGGGGCTTGCGTGACCGTTATCTCGAATTACCGAATGTGTATTCGGTGCAGCTCGCAGAAGAACAACTCGATCTCATTTCAAAACTGCAGGGCTTTGTGTCGACTTATACGACAGGCCTGTGGATTGCGTTGATGGTTGCAGCATCGTTGCTGATTTGGAACACGATTAGAACAGCGATGTTTGCTCGGCGTCGAGAAATCGAGGTGATGAAGCTCGTTGGCGCGACCGACTGGTTCATCAGGCTTCCGTTCATGCTCGAAGGGCTATTGCAGGGCGTCGCTGGGGGAGCGGTTGCGTCGGTTGCAATGTGGTTCATCAACGGACGCTGGACGGCAGGGGTGGAGGCATTCCCCGCTAATTCGGGCATGACAGCTCTGGTCGTGGTCGACGGGTATGAATGGCGTGTCGGTCTGATCGTTGTGCTGTTCGGCGCGCTAATTGGAACAATTGGTTCCGGAACTGCCGCCTCCAAATTCCTTGATGTGTGACATTCAGGCCATGATGTAGGGATGGCTGCACCTACCGACCTTGACCCATCTACCTACGAACACATCGAACTCGAGATTGCCGATGGTATTGCGACGATCTGGATGAATCGGCCCGACAACATGAACGCGTTTACTGAGCTCATGCGTTACGAGATCATCGATGCTCTCGATCACACCGATGCTGATGATGACGTTCGGGCGGTGATCTTTACAGGACGTGGTCGAGCATTTTGTGCTGGGGCCGATCTGTCATCGGGCGAAGGCACCTTCTCTCGTGGCGGCTCAGACATTATGGGGCGCAATGGTGTGCCCCGTGATGGTGGCGGTACCGTAAGCCTCAGAATCTACGACTCAAAAAAGCCTGTCATCGGCGCAATCAACGGTGCTGCTGTCGGTGTCGGTGTCACGATGACACTTCCGATGGATATTCGACTTGCATCAACTGCAGCAAAGTTCGGTTTCGTCTTCTCACGACGCGGCATTGTTCCAGAAGCAGCATCGAGCTGGTTCCTTCCGCGATTGGTGGGTATCAGCCAAGCCATGGAGTGGGTGGCATCGGGTGAGGTGTTTCCCGCCGAAGAGGCGATGGCAGGCGGTCTTGTCCGATCGGTCCATAAGCCTGACGATTTGCTGCCCGCTGCGTACGCTCTCGCTCGCAGACTGACAGAATCATCATCAGCGGTCTCGATTGCGGTCGCCCGGAAGATGATGTGGAGAATGCTCGGAGCAGATCACCCAATGGCAGCGCACAAGGTTGATAGCCGTGGCATTTTGGAGCGCGGCCGCTCTGAAGATGTCAAAGAGGGCATAAATTCGTTCTTCGAGAAGCGAGCGCCACAGTTCCCCGACAAGGTGTCTGATGGACTTGGAACGATCTTTTCTGACTGGGACGACCCCACCTACGACTCGTAATCGTTGCGTAGGCTGTTTCCGTGAATGAAGAGCCGCTCTATGAGCGCGTCGGCGGCGAGGAGTTCTTTCGGGAGCTTGTCGCAGCGTTCTACGACGGCATTGCAACCGATGCCCTTCTTGCGCCCCTTTACCCGGAGTATCCAGATTTTGAGCCAGCCAAAGACCGACTTGCGTTATTCCTGATCCAGTACTGGGGAGGCCCGCACACCTATATGGAACAGCGTGGGCACCCGAGGTTGCGCATGCGCCACCTCCCATTTGTTGTCGGCGAGAAAGAACGTGATCATTGGCTCATGCACATGGCATCAGCCGTTGAGAAGGTGTGCGATGGCCGCGATGGTGGTGCCGATATTGCAAGGGAACTTCTCGACTATTTCGTTCCGGCTGCCGATCACCTTCGTAACGATCAGCCGCTCGGACTAAGGCCATGACGTCGCCGGCGATCAAGGTGAATGACCTTGTTGTCGAGTACACGTCATCACAAGGCACGATCCGTGCGGTAAACAGCCTTGATCTCTCCATCGCTGGAGGGGAGGTCTACGCGCTGCTCGGTGAGAATGGCGCCGGAAAGACATCAACGGTCGAGGTGCTCGAAGGTCACCGCAGCAGAGTTGGTGGCCACGTTGAGGTTCTTGGCATCGACCCAACTGCCGGAGGGTCTCGTCGGAGGGAGTTACGTGATCAGATCGGCATCGTGTTACAAACGAGCGGAATCGAACCTGAGATCACGCCTCGTGAAGCGTTGACGCTATTCGGCGCGGTGTATCGAAACCCATATTCCCTGTCTGACATCGTCGAACGGGTTGGTTTAGATGACTTTATTGATCAGCGCGTCGGATCATTATCTGGAGGTCAGCGCCGTCGTCTCGACCTTGCGGTGGCGGTGATTGGTCGCCCTCGGGTGTTGTTTCTCGATGAGCCGACGACCGGCTTTGATCCATCTGCCCGAAGGAACGCGTGGGAACTCGTTCGGAGTTTGCATGCTGATGGAACGACCATTCTGCTCACCACGCATTACCTCGAAGAGGCCGAGTTTCTTGCCGACCGAGTTGGTGTGATTTCACGTGGTGAGATGTTGGTCGAGGGCCCTCCCCGAGAATTGCAACAGGCCCACGGACGTAGCGTGATGTCGGTCGAGATTGCGGGTGCCGGTTCGCTATCTGATGTTGAGGCGTCGGTTGCGGCTGTGCTGGATGGAATCTCGTCGACGTTGGCGTGGCAGGGCGCGCGACTACTCATCACGACTGAGGAAACCACGAAGGTGCTGGAGCGAATTACCAGATGGGCGCTATCGACGGGTACTGATCTCAGCGAGTGGTCGATTGAGCGCCCTTCTCTCGAGCAGGTCTTCCTTGAGTTGAATGCCGACATCGATCGAGAGGGTGACGATGACTGAAGCCCGTCAATTTCCACCATCTCTGCCGTTGCTCATTCGGCAGGCGGGTCACCAGCTGCGACTCTTTGTGCGGGTTCCGGCCGCTGTCTTTTTCACGATTGCCCTTCCATTCGTGGTGTTACTTATCATCAACGCGACCTCGGGTGATCGTCTGATTCGCGACCCGAATGGTGAATGGCCGGTTGATGCGTTTGTGTGTGTTGCGATCGCCGCCTTTACAGCCGTGTCGGCAACGTTCACCAATCTCGCGAATATGGTTCCGATTCGGCGTGAAGAAGGTGTGCTGCAGCGTTGGAGGTCGACGCCGTTGCCCGTGTGGGTGTTCGTTGGCGGGCATGTTCTTGCTGCCGTAGTCATTGCAGTGGCAAGTGTGATGTTTATGCTTGCAGTCGGTGTTGCGCTCTATGGAGTGTCGGTGCCGCTGAGTTCAATACCTGCTCTCGTGGTCACCGTTGCGGTTGCGACTACTGCATTTGCGGCGATGGGCATGGCAGTTGCGGCATTAGTGCCGACGGCAAGTGCTGCATCAGGGGTCGCGAACGCAATCGTGTTGCCGATGGCGCTCATTTCGAACGTGTTTATTCCGATGGAGTCTCCGCCGACTGCGCTTGATGTTGCTGCAAACCTGTTGCCACTTCGACCTTTCGTCGATGCGGTGCAAGCCCCGTTGCATCCGCTTGACCCGACGACGGTTCCTCAGTGGGGTGCTCTTGGCGTCATCGTGCTGTGGGGGGTTGCCGGTTTCGCTTGTGCGGTTCGGACCTTTCGCTGGAATGCAGCCCCTGGCGGAAGCACTCGACGGCGACGGGCGGCCCACCAATCGGGCTGACGTCGGGCGGTAGCGAATTGTGCTGCGAACTGGGTTCGTTATCTCAACGCAAAGCAGGCGATTGCTGAGGCCGCGGCCGCATTTAACGAATCAACGTTCGACGACATGGGGATACGGGCTGCGATGCAGCGAGCCATAGTCGACGGTTGGAGCCCCGCTCGCTCAGATCCGATGAGTACTGCTCGTGGACGGCTGGGGTCGAGCTCTGCGGCCACACGATCGATCGGAGCGGCGGTCTCATCAGGGGTGAGCGCAATGAGGTCGCGTCGACCATCGAGGGCTTCGGCTTTGAGAAGACCTTCAAGATCTGATGTGCGTGCGTGAGGGAGCTCGAATGTGGTTCCCATCGCAACGCGAAGCGATCGCCGAGAGAGCGGGTCTCCGCTCTCTCCGTCGAGCAGTAAGCCGTCCCAGCCGAGTCCAGCAGCGTTTCTCACAATTCCACCTATGTTCGCTGGGTTGTCAACCTGTTCAACGATCACGAGACGGTGGGTTCGCGCGAGTAGCGAAGTAGCGCTCGGTCTGGGTGGACGCTCAAAAATCGCAACGATGGGGTGAGGCATGCCGAGTCCGGTGACGAGCCGGCGAATGTCATCACCTCCGATGAACACGTCGACGCCGAGGTCGTGAGCGATGGGTGGCACTCGTTGCTCGTCAGCGAGAGCAGCAACCGGTGTACAGCCAGCTCGAAATGCTCGTTCAACAACGAGATCGCCCTCGGCGAGAAAGAGGCCAGATCCATGGTCATCGCGCTTGTCGGCGCGTGTGGTGAGCCCTCGTTCTCGCAGTCGAAACAGAGCGAGTCGCTCGTCGTCAACCGACTCGATCTTGACGAATGGCATGTCAGAAGTCGGTATCAGAAGTGATAGGGGAAGGGCGACCAGTTAGGATCACGCTTCTCGAGGAACGCGTCACGTCCTTCGGCGCCTTCGTCTGTTCCGTAGGCAAGCCTGGTGGCCTCGCCGGCGAAGACTTGTTGACCCACGATGCCGTCGTCGACAAGGTTGAATGCAAACTTCAACATTCGTTGAGCGGTCGGGCTCTTCCCGCAGATGGTTCGGGCCCATTCGAGAGCGGTGCGTTCAAGTTCGGCGTGATCAGCCACAGCGTTTACTGCGCCCATCCGATGCATGTCGTCGGCTGAATACTCTGAGCCGAGAAAGAAAATCTCTCGAGCAAATTTCTGTCCGACCATCTTCGCAAGGTAGGCCGACCCATACCCTGCATCGAACGACGCCACGTCGGCATCGGTCTGTTTAAATTTCGCGTGTTCGCGACTCGCAATGGTGAGGTCACACACCACGTGAAGGCTGTGTCCGCCACCTGCAGCCCAGCCGGGGACAACACACATCACGACCTTCGGCATGAACCTGATGAGCCGCTGCACCTCAAGGATGTGAAGGCGACCCGATCGAGCAGGGTCGACTGAATCTGCGGTCTCACCATCGGCATAGCGGTAGCCATCTCGACCTCGGATACGTTGATCGCCACCCGAGCAAAACGCCCAACCCCCATCTTTTTGAGAGGGGCCATTGCCGGTGAGCATGACGCAGCCAACATCGCTTGACATACGGGCATGATCGAGCGCTCGATATAACTCGTCGACCGTATGGGGGCGGAAGGCATTGCGAATGTCTGGACGATCGAATGCGATGCGCACGCATCCAACGTCGCGGGCGCGGTGGTAGGTGATGTCGGTGAAGTCAAACCCGGGGACAACGTCCCATTGGGAGGCATCGAAAATTTCTGAGGTGTCGGGGCGGGCGCTCATGACTCTATTGTCGCCGCTTCGGGCTCATTTGCTGTCATCGTTCCGCTGTTTGGTGCCTCGCATGAGTCTGCAGTGTTGAGTCGCTGGTGGAGCGCGACGGTTAACAGAACCACCGATAACACGGCGAGGATCGGTTGGGTGGGGGCGAACCAGTCGAGTGCCCCAGATGTACCGAGTGCGATGACGACGAGTTTGTTGCAGACCGGGCAACCGATTGCGAAGAAGCCGAGTAGGCCGCCCGCGATTCCTCGGTGTCCGTGCGTGACGGGCTGTGGTTGAGCGACATATGTGGCGAGCAGTAAACCGCCGAGCAGTGAGGTGACGGCGAGGCTGGGGTAACTCCACCAGGTGACGTCGACCGGACGCCCAAATAGGGGGTTCGGGATGACATCGGTGGGAAGACCGACGGCGAGAGCGACCGCCACGGCGCCGACGATTGCGGTAAGCCAGTGTCGTTGACGCCAGTTCCGCATGGAGATGACGGTATCTGACGTGGAGTCGAGTTGGTCAGAGGCGAAGAAGAGCGGTGGTGGCAGCAGCCG
>MDTA01226278.1_pt1 | contig 28663 bp, 21 predicted proteins | sample 811151 | NCBI WGS metagenome assembly MDTA01 (sample SAMN05326648, study PRJNA326480) | marine metagenome | isolation source: seawater | place: Indian Ocean: South | collected 2010 | reverse complement strand
TCCAGAGATGCACGCAAGGTGCTTTGATATTGATCAATGATTCGGGATTGGTGGTTCAGAATATTGCGATAGTACTCTAAGGACTGGGAAGCATCACCTAGCTCTGCTTTTGTTGACTCCAAATCAGTATTGAAACGGTTAAATAGATCGGCTTGAAAATCAGTAGTTCGAAGGTAAAAGGCCTCAAATTCGACGAGCAAAGCCTCTAAGTCTCGATCCCTTGAAGAAATATCCTGACTGAGATCAATTGAATCGGACTTAGAAGAATGCTGACTATCCTGGGGTGAGGCGGTCTCTAATGATGGTTCTTCAGAAAGAAAAGAATCAGAACAGGTTTCGAGATACTTGTCGCTATCGGAAACATAAACATCATCATTCGGCAATGTTAAAATTAAATCATGGAAGGTATTTTCTGGTGAATTACAAGTAAGTGAAGGATGGGGATCTGGTTGAGAAAATGCATCAAGAATGGAAAGAATTAAACGACTATTGAGAAGGGAATCATGCGAGACCAAATCTAGACAAGAGGATGAATCAGAGGCGAAGGAGTGAGAGGATGACTCCAGTAGATCAAGAAAAGACAAAAGATTATCCCTAATGGAACAAGAAAGAGATAGAGATGGATCTTGATGAATATCTTGGGAAAAAGTCAGATTGGTAGGATCATTAATGGAGCCAATATTCTTGCCATCAAGAAATTTAAGTATGTGGGTAAGCAAGAAATGAAGTCCAACGACGTCTGACTCGCTGAGTAAACGCACTTCGAGACTCACCTTAATACAGGATGAAACAGTACATTCATCTTAGGCGAAAGTGCAGACCTATATGAAGAAACAAATTTATGAAAACATAAGAGTTATTGTGGGTGGCGAAGTGATTTCAAAAATGGGAAAATTAAAGATTTAAACCCGTGTTCATTTGAATGGATAAGTGGCGAGAAATGATTAGAACGATGCAAAATATAAGAATTTGCTAAATCACTCAGGCGAGAGGGATTTGCAAAGGGATTCATCAAAGCGAAAGTGTCAGAAGGGGTAAGGTACTCCGTTATGTTGGACATTGAGATAGCACCCACATAGGGCATAAGAGGCCTAAGTTGCGAGGAGAATGCATAAAGACATTCCTTTGAAAAAGGTATTACTCTGCTAACAAATGGTTGATCGGACACTGGGGAGAAACCAGATGCAGACAAAATGGAAGAGACAATAGAGAACAAATGCTTTTGGTTATCCCGTAAGGCATTGGAGTAATGGATCAACGAAGAATTAGAAATATAAGCAGGGCTTTCAAACTTATGTTCAAAAGAATTTGTGTCAGGGGAACAGACATAAACTCCAGGAAGCTCCCGCAAGTTGTAACGACACAGCTTGAGTACCGGTGTTCCAAGAATGGTGGCAACACGTTCAATATGACTAAACGGATCGAAAGAGATTAATAGTCGAGAAGAAGCGAGCAATGAATATAGATTACGCTTGGAAGCAGGCCAGGAACGTTTGATAAATGCAACTTGTCCAGGCGTACCTGGTGTAAGACTTAAACGAAGAGATTTAAATAAAGGAATAGATAAAGGCCTAATAATGCCTTTACCAACATAAACAGAAACAAGTGGGCGACTTCGGTCACCAAGACGTCTAAAACTTTGGCGCTCTAAGATCATATCATCAAGCTCGGATTCTAGAAATAGGTTATATTCTTCTAGACCAGTGAATGCCGGCATAATTGGCTGGTTCGCAAGAAAGAAATTGTCTTTATGAGAATAATAAGATAGCTTCGGAATCTTATTGGCAAAGACGAAAGGAGGTGCAAGAAGGATATTGAAAATAGATATACAATTAGATGAAAGTGCAAGATCCCAATGAATATCATTTTGAACGCCTTCGAGGTCATCTGGACGAACAAGGATGAACTGGTTTTCAGAGAGGGAATTAAAAACACTACTCCTGGAATCAGAGTTATAAGTAATAAAAGAAATGCCAAAAAACCTACGAAATCTTTCAAGGGAATTATCATCAAGAGGATTCGAGACAAAGAATATATCGGAGGGAGGAGCATGATTCAATAATGATTGGTAAATAGAAAATAATGACGAGACACCGTTAGAGTTCGAAGGACAAGTGCATGGAAGGATGCAAATGATTTTCATATTCCGAGCAAATGCTACCCAAATATAGATTTACTAGCTTAGCACCAGGACGTTCCTATGAATATATACAAGGCAGGGAAGAGAAAACAATGGGAAAAAGGTAGCCACTCGGTGTGCACTAATGGAAAGATAGTTAAGCGACAGGCTGTAAAGCCAAAGATGATGATAGGGATAAAAGGCCAGACAGTTATGCTACGATATAGTTAGCTTACAATGATCAAATGGAAATAGTTACCACAATCGGACCAAAAACAATAAATCCAGAATCGCTAAAAAGTCTGGTTAAAGCTGGCGCAACAGATATGCGTATAAATTTATCACATTCATCAACTGAACTTCTCGAAGAATATTGCGCAGTTTTTGCAAAAGCAGGTATTAATCCATCCCTGGATACTCAGGGTGCGCAGCTGAGAGTAACGGAGGTATCAGACAATGAATTCAACAAAGGAGAAACAGTAATTATTTATTTCGAAAGAAAGCCTAACAATAAAGCAGATCACATAATTAAGTTAAACCATAGAGAATGCGTGCCTCAATTGAGCACAGGAGACATAATCAGGCTGGATTTTGCAGGCTTGACTCTAAGAATTGACGAAGTCATAGAGGAAGAATATTATATATTGGCAAGAGTCAATTCACCAGGTAAATGCATATTGAATAGAGCAGTTGATATCGTTAATAAGCCAATAAAATTGAACCACCTAACAGAATTCGACAAATATGCAATTAGCAAAATGGCAGTAATTGGCTGTCCACGAATATACTACAGTTTTGCAAATTCAGAGAAAGATGTGAAGGAGCTAAGATCAATGTTGCCAAAAGATGTGAAGCTTGTATCAAAGATAGAAACAAAACGAGGAGTCTCAAACCTACTTGGTATAGCAAAAGAATCTGACGCAATATTGATTGATCGTGGGGATTTATCAAGAGAATTTTCTATCGCGACAATCCCACAGGTCTCAGATGCGGTGATCTCAGCATGCAAAAAACTAGGTGTTGAAGTATACGTTGCAACAAACATACTTGACACAATGATGACAAATAAATTACCATCACGAGCAGAAATATCTGATATCTGGAATTTGTTGGCGAAGGGTACTGACGGGATAGTATTAGCAGCAGAAGTAGCTATAGGAGATAATCCAGTTGATTCAGTATGCGTTGTAAACCACATGTATAAACTAAGACAAGTGTATGACAACAACCTTATACTAAGCTACGACAAGAGCTTAACTTTTGACGATGATCACATGTCATTGGAATTGAAAAGTTGGTTCTGATATGGCATTAGTTTTCTTTTATCATCCGGACCGGAGTGGCGGATCGTCTGCTTATCACTGGATATGTACTAATTACTATGATCCAAATAGATTTTTAATATGCGATACATATCATTTGGCGAGAAAAAGAAAGACTACATCATATGAGAGCACATATATATCACACGTATTAAGAAGTCAAAAACATGAACTACCAAAATTCATAGCTCGAGCAGCAAGTAATCAAATAGATATGCTGATTCATATACACACGCTAAACATACTCGACTTCACAAGATATATGGATATAACAGGGTTGGAGGGACAACCAAAGGTCATTTTTTCAATAAGGAACCCAGAAAAGCAGCTACAAAGTGTGTTTCGGGCCAGAGAATATAAAAATAAGACAGAGGTAGAGTTCATAAATACGACAAAAGCAATTCACTTCTGGAACAGTACAACATATATGCTGATTGCTTCACTTAAAACTATCAATAAATTTAGGAAGTGTAAGCAATTAGAGCTTGAACTGTATAGAGTATGCATGATGATTAAGCGTAAAGATTATGGTGACAGCATAAATAAACTGGTGCAATTAGCAGGTAAGTACAACATAAATTTTGTAGAATCGATAAGATCAGAAAGTCGAGATTCCGATATGTTTCGGAAAGAACAAGACTTTTTGGATGCTATTTTCAGCAAAAAATCATCTCCAGAGTTTTTTTGTAGGGATGAAGGATTCGAGTTAAATAAGAAACCTATAGATTACAAGCAAGAACGTACAGCAACAGTGAATTTTTTTGAAACAGTGATGAGAGACAAAAATATTTTGGATACCTTGCTATATAATAAAGCCAAGAAATTTGTATTGCCCTGTTAAATTAAGAATATGACTCTGTGTTTCTACTATCACGCAGACCGTACAGGTGGATCATCTGCTTATCACTGGATAGCAAAAAACTACTACAATCCAAACAACTTTTTAATAACGGGAATATATTCCGGGGCACAAAGACTCTTGGACGAAAAAATAAAAAATTATCCTCAGTTAAAAGGTAAAACTAAGTTATCGGGATACGTAACTAAGTCAATTAAGGTAAAGCCTAGCAATTTCGATAACTTTTTAATTAGAGCAGGGAGAAACGAGATTGATGTACTGCTTCACTACCATAATCAAAATATTATTGACTATTCCGTATTAAGAAAGGGGTTGGGTGAGAATGTAAACCCAACGGTTATGTTTTCAATAAGAAAGCCGATCCTACAATTAAAAAGTATCTTCAATGCGAGACAATATTTTGAATTACCATTTGATAAATTCTTAAAAAAGACAAAAAGTTGTCACTTTTGGAATACAATGACTTATCAGCTGATTTCATGTCTTTTAACAGTAAGCAGCATCAAAGGGAATAGGGAGATAACAAGAAAGAAATTAGGTGGGTTCGCTGAAAAAATAAAATCACAAAACTACAGATTGGCGATAGCTAGTTTATTGGACATAGCGTATGAAAATAACATTGTATTTATTGAAACATTTCCGAAAGAAACTATTACTCCATTAGCGCAAATAAAGATGATGGAAATGCTAGAGACAAGATTTTGTAACTCGTGCAAAATTGAATACTTTAATCAGCCTAAACTTAGCTATAATCAGCAAACAAACGAGTCAAGAAAGAGGCTTAATGAAAGCCTGGAGAGGCAATTAGAGTTCGCAGATGAAAGCATTAATTTACTTGATAATTTGTTATACAGTTTGAGTGATAGAACAAGCTTTTATTGTTAGAAATTTCAACTCCTAATATAGTAATTTGAAAGGCTTTTGGAAGTAGAATGGAAAGAATCAAGCGATTTATAATCAATGATAGGGGATGAGATGTAAGATATTGAGTTACTTGACAGAAGGTGCAGAAAAAGCTTATATTGAAGTATGAGAAATGAAGATGATGAGAGTAGCTGACTTTATTGCAAAACGTCTACAGTTCCTCGGGTTGAATGATGCATTCATGGTTACTGGTGGAGCCGCAATGCATCTAAATGATGCATTTGCAAAACACTTTTCAACTCATGTTCATTGTCTACACCACGAACAGAGCTGCGCAATGGCAGCTGAAAGCTACGCTCGAGTAAAAGGAGTGCCTGCCATAGTTAATGTAACGGCAGGACCAGGGGCAATTAATGCGATTAATGGTGTATTCGGCTCCTATGTGGATTCCATTCCAATGATCGTCGTATCAGGACAAGCAAAAAGAGAGACAATGGTTGGGAACTATGAAGACAAAAAGTTAAGACAGCTGGGAGATCAAGAAGTGAATATTATAAGAATGGTGGAAAATGTATGTAAATATTCAAAGGTCGTAATGGATCCATTAAAAATCGACGAAGTTGTAGACGATGCATTTTTCGAAGCCGTATCAGGACGTCCGGGACCATCATGGATAGATATACCAATAGATGTGCAGGCTTACCCATTACCGGACGAATATGAGAGCAAAATCTACAAGGAGCCAGAGAAGAAGAATATATACTTAGATCAAACACCAATGGCCAGCGATGAAGAAATAAGACACTTAGCAAAGAGATTACTTTCGTCTAAAAGGCCGGTAATATACGCAGGCAATGGGATACGTTTGAGTAAGAGTTACAAGCAGTTTCTAGAGTTTTTAGATGATTGGAAAATACCAACAGTTACGGCATGGAATAGTAACGATCTGCTTTGGGACAGTCATCCATGTTATAGCGGAAGACCTGGAACAGTTGGGAATAGAGCCGGTAATTTTGCAGTACAATTTTCAGACTGCGTGATAACCGCGGGATCGAGACTAAATATACGACTAGTAAGCTTTAATTGGGATTCCTTCGCCAAAAAGGCGTGGAAATGCCACGTTGATATCGACGAATCTGAATTAAACAAACCTACACTAAAAACCGATTGTAAGATTAATGGAACGCTAAAAGATTTTTTTCCAAGATTATCAGAAAAAATGAAAGAGGAAATCAAAGATGAACACAGTGGGAACAGACAAAAATGGAAAGAGTGGCTAAAATTTAATAAAAAATATCTAGATGAATATACCGCGGTCAAAGAAGCATTGCCTCCAACCAAGGATTCTATTAATCCATACCGATTAATTAGATGTTTAAGTGAACAGCTTGATGAAGAGAGGATTATTGTATGTGCAGATGGAACTGCTTGTGTAGTTGGCTTTCAAGCAGCTGAAATAAAACAAAGACAGCGATGGTTCCATAATTCAGGTTGCGCATCGATGGGATATGAATTACCGGCTGCAATAGGAGCATTTTACGCTTCTAAGCAAGAAATAGTTTGCATAGCGGGTGATGGCTCAATAATGATGAATTTACAAGAAATGGCTTATATTGGCGGCAAGAAGCTACCGATTAAGATTATACTTTTAAATAACAAGGGATATCACTCGATAAGACAAACCCAGAATAACTATTTTCCAGATAATTCCGTTGGTTGCGGAATAGAATCAGGCCTACCATTCCCAGATTTCGAGAAACTATGTGCAGGATTTAACGTAGAATATATATATCTAAAGGATGAAGCTAATATGAAAGATGCGGTAAATAATCTACTGGCTACAGAAGGGTCTGTTCTTCTTGAATGTTCACTTAATTTAGAACAACAGTTCTCACCAAAGTTGGCCAGCAAGAAGTTAGAAGATGGCACGATGGTAACAGCTGAACTAGAAGATATGACACCATTAATCGATAGCGATACATTGAGCAAGATCAGAGAGGAGGCTGAATCAATCTCGTAATGCCGTATAAATTACTTATCGATCTTGACGGAACACTTATTGATTCAAGTGAGGGAATTTATAAAACATATGTAAAAGCATGTGGAGGAATGAGCACAAACATACCAAGTCTCGAGGAGTTTAAAAAAAGAATAGGTCCACCTATAACAGAGATATTTCAATATTTTAATCCGAATATTCAAGAGCGGGATACAGAACAATTCCATAGATCATTCCGAAAACTGTACGACTCCGAAGGCTACAAGAAGTATAGATGTTATGAAGATGTGATAGAAACACTCAACTTGTTGGCAAGAATTGATAGTGAAAGTTTAACAGTGGTTACAAACAAGCCGACAGCAGCAGCAAAACTAATCGTAGATGACTTAAAGTTATCGAGGATATTTAAAGAAGTCGTTGGTATAGACTATCTATCGTTTCACAAAAAAGGGATTCCGTTTAAAAGCAAGCATAAGGCTATTAGCTATGTAGTTGAGACACAATCTGGACAAAAGTCGAATACATATTATATAGGGGATACTTTGAATGATTTAAAAAGTGCCAATTCAGCTGGGGTCAAGTTTATTGCAGCGACATATGGATTCTATGAATGGCCAAAGTCAACAATCGAAAAAATAATGCACATTAATCATTTCAGTGAAATTATCGACCTGTTAAACATTCAGGAAAAGTAAAAATGATAGACTGTATATGCAAATCAAGCTTGAAAGTAATAAAGGACTGAGGGGTGCCTATGGTAGTATACGAGGGATATAGGTTACGACATGGCTTCTCAAAAAGACAAACAGATCTTTGAAAATCTATTTGTTCTTGAGTTGGCTAATAATCATTGGGGCGATCTGAATAGAGGTTTAAAAATAATCAGGGATTTTGCAACAATTTCACGAGTAAATCAGATGAAGACGGCAATTAAACTACAGTTTAGAGATGTAGATTCATTCATTCATCCGTCTTTTAAAGGATTTACAGAGTCGAGGTATATCAAAAAAACAGAAGCAACCAAGCTTTCTATAGACGAATTTAAGCAGCTGATTGACGAAGTTGTGAGATCAGGCTGTATTCCAATGGCCACACCGTTTGACGAAGCATCTGTTGATCTTTGTAGAATTTTTGAACTTCCGATAATCAAGGTCGCAAGTTCAGATATCAATACCTGGCCACTAATCGAAAAGATTGCAAGTCTTAAAAAGCCTGTAATTATATCTACAGGGGGTGCCAACGAAAAGGGTATAGATGATTGTGTGCAATTTTTTGAACATAGGAATATTCCATTAGCAATTAATCACTGTGTTTCATTATATCCATCGCAAGATTCTGAGCTTGAGTTAAACCAAATAGACTATTTAAAAGCTCGATACCCAGATCATGTCATAGGTTTTTAAACTCATGAAATGACTGATTGGACTAATTCTATGCTGATAAGTTATGCAAAAGGTGCGCGAACATGGGAGAGACATATAGATATTGATTATAACAACGTACCAGTAAGTCCATATTGCTCACTACCGGAACAGGTAGATGAGTGGTACCGTGCATTTTATAAAGCTAAGGAGATGTGCGGTGGTGTGGGTGATGCCAGAAGAAATATTTCATCAAAGGAGCGAGTTTATTTAGATGAATTAGTTAGAGGAGTCTACAGTAAAAAAGATCTCCCAGTTGGTTATGAGTTTTCATCTGATAAATTTGACGATGACTTTTATTTAGCTATACCGTTGCACAAAGGTCAGCTCTCGTGTCGAGAAATTATTAATGGGGAAAAACTTACCAGAGCATTAGTGGCAGATCAGCAATTAAGTATAAATGATATCGATGGGCCCTACAATGAAAACGAATCGCTTCGTCAAAAAATACTAAATAGAGGGGTAGACTACGAAAAAAATAACTAATATAAGGGCATATCAAATTTCTCAGACTGATACATGAGCCAACAGAAAATAGTGCTAATTGGTGCTAAGAGCGATTTAATTAGTCCGTTCAAAGTAAAAGCAATCAGTTGCGGTTATGAGCTAATAAGTATAACGAGGGAGGAGTGGGATCTTAAAGAAATAAATATACCGAATGAACTTTTACAAAGAATATGTGATTTCGAACCAAATCACGTATTGTATGCTGCTGGCTTAAATAGGATAACTAACTTCAAAGAAACAAAAACAAAGTTATTATTAGAGACAGTCACAGAACACTTTAATGTAAACTGCCTTACCTTTCTAAGCCTTATAACAACTTTAAAGGATTATTTAGACTATGATCTAACAAGTATTCACGCCATATCCTCACTTTATGGAATTTACGGAAGAGCAACAAGACTGCCATACTCGATATCTAAACATGCGCTTGAGGGAACTCTAAAGTGCTTGGCGTTAGAAATGCCTAATACATTAGTCCTTGGCTATAGACCTGGATTCTTCAAAACAAAGTTAACAGACAAAAATCTAAGCGAAAATGCACAAAAGAAGATTACTGATAAAATACCGGCAAATAGATTTGGTGAGCCGGAAGAACTATCAAATATTATTATCCACAACATTACTAAACCTCCCCTTTATTGCACCGGATCATGTATAACACTAGATGGAGGATTAACTGCGGGTGGTATATTTACTAATTAGCTCAACAAACTACCTCCATGACCTGTCAATTTCCCAAAAATCAGAATGACAAACACTGAGTTTTCAATCAATTCCGTCTCACTAAGCTACAAGATAAGCGACTTTCCACTAGAAGTAAATTCTTTTCCAAATCCTTATAGGGTAACCACTATTGACTCGTTAGAGAAATACCAAGAGATACTAGCATCAGCTGACTTTATCATAATCGATAGAAATGTATCAAACATGTATAAGTTTGAGAAAAAAGGCAGCGCGTATGTTCTAGAGATAGAGGCAACTGAAGAAAATAAGAAAATGGACACTGTTTTAAAATTAATAGATTCAATGATAGAAGCTAGTGTATCTAAGGGTTCGATAGTAATGGCAGTAGGTGGGGGGATTATTCAGGATATAACAGCATGTGCATGCGCATTATTTAGAAGGGGGCAACCATTTAATTACCTACCAACAACATCCTTAGGGCAACTTGATTCATGTGTAGGTGCAAAATGTGCTATTAATACCAAGAATGCTAAAAATATCATCGGGTTGTTCTCAGCCCCAAGACAAGTAATGATACCAACTTTTATGATAAATACAATGACAATTAATGACCATCGGGCAGGTTTAGCAGAAATGCTAAGACTGTGTCTAACGGCTTCTGATAAAGCTCTTGAGAGTTACAAAGAGCTTTTCACAGAGATAAGAAATCCAAAAGAGTTGAATACAAATTCCTACAAAAAAGCGCTCTCACTATCTCTTTCGATCAAAAAGTCAGTTGTTGACTTCGATGAATATGAAAAAGATATCAGAAGATCGATGAATTATGGCCATACTTTTGGTCATGCGATTGAGAAACTAGTAGACTTTACAATTCCACACGGAATTGCTGTTTTGATCGGAATGCATATGTCAAATCTAATGTCTTATAACTTAGGTTTAATGAAGAAGAATGTACTGGAGGCAATATCAGAAGTGGTCAGGATAACCATAGATGGAACTAATTTAAACCTTGAAAAATTACAAAAAATAGAAACTGATGAAATTATTGATCAATTTAGATTTGACAAGAAAGGCGATGGGAAATCAGTCCCTTTAATACTAATCAATAAACCAGGGAATATGTATTTTCATCGTCATCATTTTAATTCAGATTCGGGCGAGCTGAAAGAAGCAGTCTTTAAAGGCTTAAATGATATCAGCAAATGGACAAAATAGAAGCACTAAGACTAGTTATTGACTGGGGGTTTACCAGGTTTAAAAGTTGGGTTTATGACTCCAGTGGAAAACTAATACTCACTTCGTCTGTATATACATCAGATCTTTGCGATACAAATATCTTTTACAGAGAAAAGGACATAATAAAGTTAGTGACGATTATAGTTAATTTGATGAATTCTTTTAAAACAAAGGTTGATTTGCAAGTTTATGCATCCTCACAAATGCACTGTCTTGCAGGATATTCGCCACAGTTTGGAAGTTTTCTTTCAACATGGAATGATTTGTCATATGAAAATAATAAAAGAGGTGAAATCATCAGTGTAGATGGTATACCTAGCCTGTCATCAATGCCAAAATTTAAGGTGGATATAAATAGTTTACATTTTTCCTCATCATATTTTGGAGAAGAAAAAGTGGCAGATCATAAATATATAGAAATAGAATATCTATCATCACCAGTAGCTCTATTATTTTCGAAGATTTTTGAAACTAAGCTTCCATGCAGTAAATCATGGTGGCAATCAACAGCTATACCATTTCATATGCTTGGTATGCAAAAAGGTAGAGGATCTTATCTGTCTGAGAAACCTTTGTCTTTAAAATCACATGATATAGCCAATAGACATCCAAATCTTAATAGTGTAGTTTTCTTCCCTGAAGTTGGAGATCTTCAAGCATCTACGTACACTGCCTTTAGAAATCATGATATTATAATTAATTTAGGAACTGGCTCTCAAGTAATAGTTGCGAATCCAAAGATTAAATCAGATTTTCCATTTTATAGATATTGGCCTAAGGACGATAACAAGTATTCCGTAATATCTCATGTTCCATGTGGCAGACTGATAAATGAATATGTTGTTCGGAATAATATGACATTCAGAGACATAAAATCTTCACTTTCAAGATTAAAAAAAGATATTGTAATTAAGAATGCCGAAAACTTCAGGCGATCAATTCTTTTTTTTCCTGGATATTGCGCATTTGAGGGAAAGTATATGGAATTCCCATCGACTTCCATAGAAGAATTAGCTCAACTAAATATAGAGGTACTCTTATCACTTTGGATATATCAATATAGGGATGTAATAGAGAAATTGACGAATGATTCATCTTTTACGTCTAGGAACTATTTAGTGGGTATAACTGGGGGATTGGGTGGAATGTCTGTTGAATTCGGCACACTTCTAGAGGAAATTCTACCGTCATGTTTTAATGTGCAAGTAGAAGATATACCACTACCAGTCAGCCTAATGGATATATACTCGCAACCTGAGTAGCCTATTCAAATAATATTGTTTAAGACTGGGATATAATTGATGTTATATATTGCGACTGGATATGGATGATTGGCGAATGCTGAACTAGGGTTTACACATACAAGACAGGCAGGGTCCAGATGAATATATTGCTTACTGGTGGTACAGGTTTTTTTGGAAAGTCACTGATTCGCCACTATATAACAAATAACTTATTCACGGATACACAACTGACGATTTTGAGCCGTAATCCAGATCGATTCAAAAAGCATTATCCAAATCTATTAGACGAAGGAAGTATTAGAATTCTTAAATATGATATCGCAGATATGAATTCACTACCTAATGATAGGTGTTACTCTCATATTATTCATGCTGCAACTGATTCTACATTAGGAAACAGTATGAAGCCGCTAGAAAGATATAACCAAATAGTTACAGGCACATCAAATATTCTTGAATTCGCTGTTAAAAATAAAACATCGAGGTTTCTGCTTACAAGTTCAGGAGGGATATACGGGGAACAATCAGACGAGATTGACTATATACCTGAAAAATGCCTTAATTCTCCATTACTTACTGAGGTAAGTGCTGCATATAGCCATGGTAAAAGAGCAGCAGAGCATTTATGTGCTCTATATTCTGATTCATTTGGAATAGATTATACAATCGCTCGTTGCTTCTCATTTGTTGGTAGAGATCTACCATTCGATGTTCATTTTGCTATAGGAAATTTGATAAATGATGCTTTATATAACTCTGATATAGTGGTCAAGGGAGATGGTAAACCCATAAGATCTTACCTTGACCAACGGGATCTTGCATTATGGCTGTGGACATTACTATTTGAAGGCAAAAATGGTGAGGTTTATAATGTTGGATCAGACAATGCCATAAGCATTGTTGACCTTGCTCATACTATAAAGAAACTTCTATCGCCGAATAAGAATGTTATTGTAAAGGGAAAAGGGAACCCAATATCGTATAGAAATTATTACATACCTGATATCTCGAAAATTTATCGAGATTTGTCACTTAAACCAAGATATAGTCTTCATGAAGCAATTATCGAGGCCGCAAAGCATAATCAGCGGACTATTGAATGAAGCATAATAATCATAATTCATATTAGGGGCAGATAGGACGTATATGAATAAGCATACAATTCAAATAATTGGGATATGCGTCAATTTAAATTGAACGAAAACAAGTAAAGCAAACGAAAATCTAGTACATCTAGATAAGCTAATTAAAAAGGATATAAAAAAACAGGAAAACCTGATTGATTTAGTATTTGTAAGAACTTAAGAGATCAAAGGATATTAGCTTTCTTGGCATTAACAAAGCGGCGGATTACGCTTATTTCATGATTGAGCATTGGTTGAGTCAAGCCCGGATAAGTACCAAGGAATAGTGTGGTATTCATGATTTCATCCGAACCTGATAATTCACCTACAACTCGCAGTGCATTGGGACGATTATCACGGAGCTGAACAAAAGCCGGCTGACGCAGAAGGTTACCCCCAAATAGCATACGATTGCCAATATTATTTTTATCTAATTCTTGGGCAAGTTGTGTACGGCTAAAATTTGAATTCTCCCTTACGGCAATTTTAAAGCCAAACCAAGAACAATCAGTGCGACAGCCACTATCGTCCCAACGAAATCCATCATTCACATCCCAACCGTTGGCATGGGTCGGTAAAGCAAATTCTAGAACATCACTGCAGGAGGCTAAACCTTGACGCAATATATTCCAGTTCTGTTTGCGTGCATCTATAAATTCTGGGAGTCGATTCAACTGAACGCGACCTATGGCAGCTTGAATATCAAGAGGCTTTAAATTATAGCCAAGGTGGCTATATGTATACTTATGATCGTATCCGGCAGGAAGCTCACCAAGCTGCCAATCGAAACGTTTATTACAAGTATTATCAACACCACTAGGACACCAACAATCACGACCCCAATCTCGAAAACTTTCTGCAAGAACCTTTAGCTTATGATCGCGAACAATATTTACTGAACCACCTTCCCCCATAGTTAGATGATGTGGTGGATAGAAGCTCTGAGTACTAATGTCACCCCAAGTACCAGTCCACCGAATTACCCTATCGGGACCATCATCGAGTCCAGGACTATTATCTCGGAATCCAAGATTCTCTGCAAGAACTCGTGGCATGGAATAACTACAACCAAGAGCATCACAGTTATCCTCAATTAACCAGAGATTGTGCTTCTGACAAAAGGCCAGAGTGGTAGCCAGATCGAATGGGTTGCCCAGTGCATGTGCCATCATCACGGCCTTAGTCTTTCCTGGGCGGAATGCATCCTCTAACTGATCACAACATGCATTTCCAGTAATTGGATCAGCATCAATGAAAACTGGAACAGCACCCACCTGAACAATAGGCGCGACAGTGGTTGGGAAACCCGCGGCCACTGTGATCACCTCGTCACCGGGGGAGATACGCCTCTCACTCTGAAGCTTGGGAGAGGTCAGTGCCGCGATTGCAATCAGATTCGCGGAGGATCCAGAATTGACCAGTAGGCTATGACGTACGCCCAGGAATGCTGAGAGTTCTCTCTCCATCGCCGTTCCCTCAGTGCCAAGGGTGAGCCAAAAATCGAGAGTGGTCGATACTGCAGCCTCGACTTCATCTTCAGTGAACACACGGCCGGCATAAGGTATAGGAACTCCCTCAGTCCATGACTTGCGAAGCGGATCATCAGCAGGACGGAATGAAGCGTGACACTGACGCGAATACTCGCGAGTGAGATTAAGAATCTGTTTTTTGAGATCAGAAGGAGAGGTCACGACTAAAAAGCTTTCAGATAGTGGGTTAGGTCATCATGGCAAGAAGCAAGAGCATCTTCTCGAGATTCATACACCTGCCGATACCAACGGACTGTTCGTTCAATTGTGGTGTTGAAACTCCAGCGCGGTGACCAGCCGAGCTGATGGTGAGCTTTATCAATCACAAGATTGAGCAAACTGGCCTCATGTGGGCTGTTGCAATCGCTCTGATCTACCCAACTACCAGGCCAGTGAAGCAATGATTGCTCAACAAGCTCACGAACAGAACGATTTGCATCTAGATGAGGACCAAAATTAAAAGAGGTAGACAGATGCATAGGGTCACTTGAAGTTCCGAGATGCTCGGCTAAAGCGATATAGCCACTGAGGGGTTCGAGAACGTGCTGCCAGGGTCGAGTCGCAGAGGGATTCCTCACGCCAATCGGCTTAGCCTGTGAAAGAGCACGCATAGCATCCGGGACAATTCGGTCAGGAGCCCAGTCCCCACCACCAATAACATTTCCAGCTCGCGCACTAGCTAGGCGAAGGTATGGAGTCTGATGGGAAGAATTACCGCAGAAGCTGCTTCGCCATGAAGAAATAGCAAGCTCGGCAGCAGCCTTGCTACTGCTGTAGGGATCATGACCTCCAAGCGGATCGTTTTCGCGATATCCATAGAGCCATTCATTATTCCGATATACCTTGTCAGTAGTAATCATCACCACAGAACAGGGCTTAGATAACTTTCGAAGCTCTTCCAATAAGTAGATGCTACCCATCACGTTGGTTTCCCAGGTAGAAACCGGCTCGACATAACTATGACGAACCAAAGGCTGTGCAGCGAGATGAAATACAACTTCTGGCTGGCAGGAGTCGACAACCTGCCTTAATGAATTATGATCTCTGATATCACCGATACAATGATTCAGACGAGAAGAAAGTTCTAAACTTTCGAATAGATTACAATCATGATCAGGCTTAAGTGCAAAACCAGTGATCTTTGCACCCATCTCAAGCAGCCACAATGCAAGCCAACTGCCTTTAAAACCGGTGTGACCCGTTAGCAAAACACGCCGTCCTGACCAAAACGATGAATCTGGAACTTGGAGTCGCTGTCTTTTCATTTGACTCAACTCCACACATTCCAGGGAGCTTGACCGGTACTCCAAAGCTCCTCCAACTGATTCTTATCCCTTAAAGTATCCATGGGCTGCCAAAAACCTTCATGGTGGTAAGCGGATAGTTGACCTGTCATGGCAAGACGCTTTAGAGGCTCCTGTTCCCAGGTGGTTGAATCACCATCGATAAGATCAATAACTGATGGATCAAGAACAAAAAAACCACCGTTAATCCATGAACCATCGCCCTGAGGTTTTTCCTCGAATCGAATGACACGACCACGCTCGAATGCGAGACTCCCAAAACGACCCGGCGGTTGAACAGCAGTAAGCGTGGCCTGTCGACCTTGAGTAAGATGATAGGAAATTAATTCGCCAACATTTACGTCAGCGACTCCGTCACCATAGGTAAAACAAAAAGGTTCATCTGCATCTAGGTACTGCTTTACTCGCGCTAATCGTCCACCGGTTAGCGTGGTCTCACCAGTATCTACCAAAGTCACTTTCCAAGGCTCTGCCTTGCGTGAGTGGACAGACATCGAATTTTCACTCATATCAAATGTTACATCACTAGTATGCAAAAAATAATTAGCAAAGTATTCTTTAATCACATAACCTTTATAACCGCAGCAAATTACAAATTCGTTAATGTCATAATGACTATATAATTTCATGATATGCCATAAAATTGGCTTACCGCCGATTTCAATCATGGGCTTAGGCTTTATATGTGTTTCTTCTGAGATTCTTGTTCCCAAGCCACCTGCCAAAATAACTGCTTTCATATAAAGACCTAGAATAATTTATCTTAAGTTCTAATTTAGGAAAAGAGGCAACATAGTAGACACCAGGCTGACTGGACTTAAATAAGAAATGCATTTTATGGAGGATCATCCCAGGTAACAGAGGAATCATTCCAAAAATTCTGACCAAGTCGAACACCGAGAGAAGAGAGATTTAGCTGAGTATTGAGACGTAGCTCATTAATCAACGTAGAAGAGAAGCGTCTAGGCTTCAAATCCGAATAGATTGTCTCTAGCTTACTGCAGTGTTCTTTAATACTCATGAGCCGCACCGCCATAGCACCATTACGAAGAGAATTGAGAAGACTTCGGTCAGCATGTAATTTAAGGAGGCTATTTAGAACAGCTTTCGAGTCATTAGGGGGTACCAGCAAACCATTTTCCTCATGGCGAATGCGATCGCTATGAGCTCCTAAGTCAGTAGCAATAGGCACTACACCCAAATACATTGCTTCGCCTAAAGAGATGTGATAGGTCTCGGGCCAAGTCGAGAGAAAAAGCGAAACATCCATGTTCCTTAAGGCGTTTATCAGTGTTGTCCGTTTGTAGCCATAAGTATATGTTTTAATTGGCGGTTCAGTTGAAGATAATTCTGCATTCTCAAGAAACTCATCAAGCTCATCAGTAGCGCCGAATATATGAAACTGCAATGGTAATTCTTTACTGACACCAAGCAGCTCAATCAGTGTTGTTATTCCTTTGTGACGCACAGTATTTCCTATAACAGCAATATTTAAAGGACCACTTGAAGACGCAACAAGCGGCAGAAATGAACGACCATATTGTAGAAGTTCTATTTGTGGGGTAATCATTTCGAGAATGTCGAAACGATCAGCTTGATCTGGAAAGACTTTAGATGCAATATCAATGCTGCTTCTAGTACTTCCCAAAACAACATCTACTGAGGACATGCTGCGTCGAGTGATCTCTAGGCGACGATTACGAGAATCGGCCTTAATTCCACTGGCTTGAAGACATATATTGCAAAGGTGACGATAATCTGGATATTTATGAACCTCGCAAAAAGTATCGTTGGGACGCAGCAAAGTATAGCGATGACAAAGCATATAAAAGTCGTGAAGAGTTAACACGGCACGACATCCAAGTGCACGTGCAAAGATAGGCAAAGACAGCGGCAATCCCTTCAAGTGGTGAAAATGAACTAAACCGATCTGATAATTACTGATAATATCGCAGAATGCTTTTTCATACTTTTGATTAGTGCTAGAAAATGGCGTGATAGGACCAAGATTTAAAGTTGAAATCAGTTGTGGTTGGCCATTCTTATAAGACAAAACCGCCAAATGGTCGTTATCTTTAGGAGCTAAAGCCAACACCGTACGCCCGGGATAAGTAGATCCTTGCCAACTTGCTAGGGAGTCGACATAAAGCTCAGTCCCCCCTCCACGATTTAGTCCTATCAGGTTATGAGCAACGTGTAAGACGGAAACAGGATCTGACGATGTAGGTATCTGTGGATGGCTAATAGAAATAGATACTTGAGAACCTATTGACTTTTCTCGTTCTAGATGAAGATCGTTAAATCGCTCAATGACAGCTTCAAGACGCTTTGCATATGTATGAAATTCAAGAGTATATTTTTGAGCAGCTATGGCAGCTGCAATGCGCTCTTCGGGATTAGCTAGATATTGTTTAATTAGCTCGGCAACAGCAATCTCATCGCTAGCTGATGGAATCAGATCAGCATACCTTCCTGGTAATTGAAAATGGGTGCCACCAAGTACGATCTGAAAGCCTCCGGCCATAGCTGTCTCGTAAATGCGTGGCGGTGGTGAAACTCCAGGTATTTGAAATTCGTCGGCACGTGCAAGGGAAAACTCACGACCAATAGTAAGAACAACTCTAGATCTATTCCATATGTCACAAAGATCAGAGATATCCATCCGAAGTTGTGGGATAATGCCAAGTGTTTGCAGACGTGGCTGAGGAATATGACGGTTCCACGGAAGGCAAAGGAAGACATTGAGGTCCTCTTGCAAAAAAGAAAGTATTCGATCCAGGCTGGCTACACGATTGGGCCAGGCGGTACCGACAAACGTCAGGTCAAATTCATAAGAATCATCCGATTCGAATAAAGTGCGATAATGCAAATCGGGCTCTGCTGCCAAGGGTAGGAAACTTGTTTGAGAATTGCATCCATCACAATTATGCTCATTAGTGAAAACGAAATGAAAAGCTGATTCAACATTTTCAATCAACCTACGTTCATAAGGATCTTCTGTCGTCCACAAAATTCTTAAAATGGGTAATTCATTCAATACTTTAATAATGTGTAAATCAGCTCCTGCCCCTCCAATCGCCAGCAGCCCATCCCAGTCCCCTGAGGCAGCATATTCAACAACATCATGATGACTACAGAGATATACATTAGTAGCACCAAGTAGCTTACCTGCAGCAGTAGCAATTGATCGCAGCAAATAGGCATTAGCCGTCTGCATCTCCGTGTCATAGATCAGCAGTCTCACGATACAAGTACTCCATCTTTCATTAAGTCTGCCAACAGATCATGGCAGCGATGACGGTAGAGATGATCTCTTCGAGTGCGGCTGATAGCAGCTTGTGAGAGGGTTTGGCGCCACTCTGGGTGTTCTCGTGCTTGCTTGATCAGGAGGCAGATTTCATCAACCCGCCTGACAGGAATAACACCGTCACTTGGTGTGTAATAATTTATAATCTTAGGACTTTGGCCAAGATAAAGCTGAATAGAACCCATCAGTCCTGCTTCAAAAGTTCGAGGACCAGGAGTAGAACTAGCAATCTGCTTATTTTGGTTAGCAATTTGAACTTCCCTTCCCAGATTTAAAACAAAACAAGATTGCGAATAAAGCTCTCGAAGTCCCACTGGACCAAGCCTGCAGTTCACCGCACAAGCCAAATCATCTGGCCAACCATCTCCCCAACAGGAAATCGAAAAGCCAGCATCGGCAAGCTGACGAAGAATTGCTATCCGCTGTGGAAATGCTACTCCGCAAAAAGATAGATCGAACTTCGGCTGAGGATCGATGCAAATCGGAAGCGGATAATCATCGAGAGGAGACGCTGCCAAAGCAAGAGATTTTGCACGACAAGATTTCGGGTAATAAGGAATACAATTGGGTTCATTACTAAAAACCGTACACCCAAGCGACTCTAGTCGCCAATGCATGTCAAACTCATAGGGGTCATCATGAAGCCAAAAGGCTACTGCGATATTCTTGGATTGTGCGAGGCTTACAACTTCAGCGAGGTCCACACTTGAATCAGCAATCGAACCAGTAATAAGCAGAAAACTGAAAGATTTTAATTCAAGCAGTTGAGGCAGTTCCTCTATTGGCGTATCAATGCTCAAATGACCAAGCTCATTGAATCCATGAGCAATTCTTTGGCGTAGCCTTTGATTGGTATTGATCGCATCCGAAGTACCGCTACTAACCAATATATTCATAGCATTAAATTCACGCCGAGAGTTAAAAACCGATCAATCAATTTCTCGTATTTTTGAACCATTCCATGGGAATGTTTAAATTTAAAAGCCAAGTCTCGCGTTAGCAAAAATTGCTTTTCACACTCTTGCTCTATCTCGATAAACTGACAAGATTGAAACTCAGTGTTAGCCACTTGACGACTAATTTTGTTGCATCTGTTCAGACTTTCGACAAGGGCTGCTGGATCAATGGTATTAATTCTTGAAACATAGGACTCATCAACTTCTGAGCCCCCACGTTCAGAGCATTGATCCAATTCCAGATAAAGGCGAAGAAGCTCAGGGAATTCATCCAGCAAAACATTGGCCAGAAGCGTATCTAATACATTTGATTGAAAAAGATTCTCAACCTTGGGAAACGGAAGACCTGGCTGCCATTTCTTTAAATCAGTTGCAGAAAGCGAAAGAAGCCTGGAACCGTTAAGAAAAACGTTCTGACGCCCAAAGCTCCTTTCACGCGAGGCTGTATCAAGCAATATGTGATAGCTGTCTTGAATAGCATCGAGAGACAACTCACCACAGGACAAAATTACATCTAATGGCAGAAAGATATGTACATCTGCTTTAAGAGAGCCGTTGCTGAATATCGGGACACATCCGGCCCGATCCAACAATTCCCTGAGGTGAGAAGGAATTGGTTGTGTCGTATCCCAGGTAAACATCGCGTGCTTTATGCCCCGGCATTTTACGGTGGCGGAGCTATTGGACCCGACATAGCGGGGGAAAGATGACAAACCATACCCGGATGGACCGCCTTAGGTGCGCCTTGGCAGAGGGGGATGCCGAGTCCGCGCTGTCGATACTGGAGCAGATCAGAGCCCGAAAATACCCGAAAGCCCTCTTGAGGCCTCTCCTGGCAAGCTGCAGCCCAGGATTAGACGACAACTTCCTGGATCTAGACCTGGTCCCCCCGAGCGTGCTCATTGCCCCATGTCTTCCTGAGGTCCTTAAGGCAGTACCACTTGACGAGCGGCGCCTGTCACTGGCCCATAGTTGTACGACCGCTGAATTCGTAACACGCCACCTCAACGAGGTCTTACGGGGGGAACGCCCACTCTATGAGGATTTACCAGCACTGAGTATCTACACCTACCTAGAGCTTGTGCAACGATCTCCAGGTCGATGCGGCTGGCTGAATCGGCTTACAGCGCTGGAATGCTTGGCGCTTGAGGCTAAAATTGGTATTCAGAACGAAGTATCGGCATTGAGCAGATGGCGACCCAGTCTGCACGATGCTTTACTCGAAGAAGCATACATTTTAATTCATGGCTTAGATCAAAGTAAAGAATCTGATAATCAAATAATTAATTTCACAAACCATAGACTAAGACCGGTAACGAATACCGACGAAGCCTACGCATTAATCCAAGATGCTGCAGAACATCTTCTCAAGGGTGGCGCAACTTATCTTCTTTGGAACAAAGATGGGCAGCCTCCAGAAAGCTGGATTTCAATGGTAAGAGAGATAAAGCGACACAAGTCAAAACTCTTTAATCAAATCGGAGACACCAGACATGGCCTGGAAGAAATAAACCCGATTCGATTCATGAGGGAACGTTCGCTACTGAGCATTGATGCTGCTTGGCTGGTCCGACGCAGTCCTGAACAGGTTCTATCTTTCATTCAGCATTGGATGGGAGAAACTAAGCACAGATGGTCAAATTTTACAAAAATAGAATTGAAAAAGCAGCATGAACAACTCATAAGGCCCAATCTTTGCGAAGGTACTCTTGTTCTGGCGGCTAGCCAAGGACAAGTTCGAGAAGTTGGACTAAAAGTATTGAAAAATCGAGCTACTCGAAGAGCGATTGAAGGGGGTTTCACGAGGGGCTTCGTTCTTGAACTGGAGTGCTGCTCTGACCAAAGCATCAGCCAACAACTAAGGGGTCTACAAATAGCGAACTCTGACGCAACTCAGATTGTTGCGTTTATGGGTGCAGATGATCTGGTTAAGCCGAATGCCTGGGAACATCTTTTCCGTCGCATGTCAATCAAGAACGATGTAATGTTATGCAGCGACGAGGAAGTGCAATGGTGTTCCAATCCTGTTAGGATTGGACAGCGTCAATTCGCTGGAAAAAGTACACCATTCCGAGCCATTAGCAGAGGACATTTGCCAGGGTTAGTGGCAGTACAAGCTGACCTATTTCTTCAGCTGGAATTCAAAGATAAGTATCTTTCACTGCATGCATTGATAAAAGATTTCGGTTTACAATGGATAGAAAGGGGAAAAGAAATTGAAACTCTACCGCAAGCATTACTACACCGGAATTTAAAATCAAATCCCACTGTCCTGAATATCAGTACACGTGAACAACACGACACTTTCAGCAAGGAGCAACTGCAAGAGCTTGACGAAATAACCTTGCGAGGAGCTGCACCTTGGATGCAACCTGGAGGAAGACTCGAGCGTGGTAATAGGGCTGGAAGCTTTGAAATGAAACGTACTAATTTGCCGGAGGATAAAGTATCAATTATTATTCCCTTCCGCGATCAAGCAGCTTTAACACAGGCATGTGTATTAAGTCTATTGCAACATGAAAAAAGCACATCATTTGAGATTATCTTGATAGATAACGGTAGTACTGAAATAGCAGCAAAAGAACTTACAGATGCTTTGACTTATCAAGCACAGAATCATGGCATTAATCTTATTGCAATACATGACCACAGTCCTTTCAACTTTTCGGCATTAAATAACAAAGCCCGCCAACAATGTAGCGGTAACTTTCTTCTATTTCTGAATAACGACATTCGTTTTGAATCTCCAAATCCACTTGAGCATCTTCTGAATCCTTTTGCTTTGAAATGTACTGGTGCTGTTAGTTCAAGACTAATCTATGAAGATGGAACGATTCAGCATCACGGTCTTGTAGCTGCCGCCTACCAATCTCACGACATACTGTCGGCTGGTAAAGGTCTGCGCCCAGGCAACGAAACCAATCCATTTGTCTCATTAAACTTGCAAGAAGAATGGTCAGCTGCCACAGCAGCATGTCTCGTTGTCAGAGCCAATGATTTTGATCGCATTGGAGGATTTAATGAGGAATTCACAGTTGCATACAACGATGTGGACCTTTGCTGGCGTCTGGGAAAGGAAGACTTAGCCATTATTGTTACGCCTGAGCCAAACATTATCCATGCTGAATCTAAGAGCAGAGGAGTGGATATTGCAGGGGAGAAAAGAAATAGACTGGCAAGAGAGTCTGGCTCATTAAGAAAAATCTATCCCAAATATTTTCAGGAAGGGGATCCTCTTTATCATCAATTTCTTCATCCAGCATCTCATCAATTCGAGCCAGCAGATCTGCCGACCGAACCAATTGGTAATTCACAAGCAGGTTTACTCTACAGCTGGACAAATCCAGATTTCAAAGAAAGTGAACGACCCTTTATTATTTATGTACATTATGACAAAAATGGATATGTTCGTCCCGATATTTTTGAACAGCTGAAGGCCTACAAAATCTACGGTGATGTTGCTTTCGTATCTGCTTCACCAAAACTTATTAGCAAAGTAGATGCTATGGAAAGTTTGCATAATATTTGCGATATTGTACTAGTCCGACGCAATGAAGGGTACGACTTTGGTAGCTGGCAAGCAGGCATATTCTTTTCGAGACACTTACTCAACAAAGTAAAGCATCTAATTCTTACAAACGACAGCTGCTACGGTCCGTTGCACAACTTTGATAAGCTATTCAAACAGTTATCAACAAGTCATGCTGATGTGATCGGATTGACCGACAGTACAGCTATTAACCAGCATCTTCAAAGTTATTTTATTGCCTACGGCAAGCGAGTCTTGGCATCTCCAATCTTCTGGAAATTTTGGCAAACAATTCAAATCTGGCCTAGCAAAGTTGATTTAGTACGAGCATGCGAAGTTGGCTGGAGCAAAATTCTTATCAAGGCAGGATTTCGTCTCGAAGCACTTTATCTAGAAGGTGAGCACGGCAATGTAACGCATACACACTGGCGACAACTTCTCGAAGAACAAGAGTTCCCATTTATAAAAACGGAGCTACTTAGGATTAATCCAATTCTTCAAGATATCAGCGATTGGGAGCTCATTACCGCAAGGGCAAACCCAAAGATATCAAAGATGATTTCTGATCACTTGAATAAAGTTTCTAATAAGCGAAAAAACTAAACTTTAGACCTATCACACAATCATTGAATCAGAAAAAGTGCTAATGTTCTCTATGCGTCAAAAATTTGCGCAATGCATTTTTTTATGCAAAACAATATATCCACAATTGCTAGACACAGTATTATTCAATCAAAAATATTCCTAAGCCTTTCCTAGGTGTTTCAGGAGAGAAAATGGTAGATACTGCCAGGATTAAATAAATAAAGTATCATGCTTCACATAATGATTTTCAGCAATACATGGCTGCATGAAATTAAAAGCTACCTTTTTTTAGCGATGATGAGCTATAAAAGTTGATGCGAATGAAAACATATTAGAACTAAAGAATGGACATTTTTTAACAATATTCGGCAAAATTACTTGACAATCTAGAAAAGATCCAACCAAGCTCCATATCGATTTTTTATTGTCTAGGTCGAGCACTGCCTTAGAATTATTTAACCACTTAAATATTTGACTGAGATCAAATATGAAGCACCTTGATTTCAATCACGCGCAGAAACAAGCTTGCTAAAGCTACGCAGAAAAATTTGAATAAAACCTAATAAGTGAGGCGAGAGACTACTAGAGCTATTCCTAGGGTTTTTGTGCTTTTTGTTTTTCTTTTTTCTCAAAAATTCATGCGCATCAAAATTATAGCCAAGTTCTCTTGCTATTTCTACAATCTCATCTCGACTAGCATTTAAAAGCTTAGATCGTAAGAAATGATCATATCGACAACGAAATTTGAATTCCTCATACCTCTTTTTTTGCTTTGATGAATTTGACATGGTGCAAGATTATGAGTTAGCAATATGTTAGCTTGATTGAACAGGATATTGCTTATACGCTAACGGAAATGGACAATGGCAATTTTAGCAGCTTAGCAAAAGATGCTAGCCCACAAATGTTAAGTGATTTCAGGAAAATTTTATCCAAAAAATCTTTATCAATATGAAAAACGAATATTTTCCCAAAGACAACTTATCGTAAAGTTGACTATAGATCGATCCTCAATAATGTTTTACATTAAAATTAAAATCAATAAGCACCCACGAGAGCAGGCCAATACGGAGAATAAATGCTTGGGATTCAACACAGCCGCAATAAATTAAAAATAATGATGCAGATAACTATTTAGTGGGAAATAATATCATTGTGGAATTTTCAGTTCAATCACTTCTTGAATTCATTCAAAAACTGTTAAAAACCAGGAGAAGCCACAGTTCAGATTTTAACTATCAACACTTGAAGCACACCCCGTATTACTGAAAAAGTCTTAAGCAGCTCTATTGTGGCCTAAAATTAACTATCATTCTGAACCTACCGGATGCTGCTCGAGATTGATCAAGTCAACTCTTTTGATCATCTTGGAGTCTCAGTCACTCTTCGGCACTTAGCCGTTACGGGAGAAAAGCTGTCGTTTATCGGAGAAGTCAGCAGTGAAAAGGAGTTTTCGGCGCGAGAGGTTTCACTTGTACTAAGCAGTGGCTCACGGACATGGTGTTTTTCTTGTCGATCTCAAGAAGGTCTTTTAATACTTGATGGAGAAGTACCCTTTAAGGATTTAAACTTACACGCCACACTTTCTCTATGCATTGAGAATATTCAACTAACTTGGATCGCGTTGAAGCTGCACTCTTCAATTCTTGATGATGTAAAGCAGTGGTCTGGTTACTTTTCAGGCCAATTAAGTCAACTTCCTAATCTAGATCTAAAGACTGTTTCTAATCAAGCATTACAATCCGCAAAAATAATCAGTATTTCTAATCCAGATGATGAATATATAGCATTTTGCAAGCTCGCTACAAGTCCAGAATTCGTAGTTCGGTTAGCTCAATTGCGTAAGAGCGGACGTTTTCCAGCAATTACTACTCATAAGGATGGATTTATACTAGCGAGCAAGCTTGTTTTCCGCTGGAATATTCTGATGGTCCAAGATTCTAAACAGCGTCTATTTGTTTTCCAAGGAGTAACCAGCTGCGATGCCATTTATATTCCAGGCTTGAACAAACTAATAATTGTATGCCATATAACAATTCAAGATATAAAACAATGTTTTGAGATTCTTGTTCGCAACCCAGAGTTTTTCAAAATTACCACTCCACGCTCTTTCATCGGCTATTTAGTCGGTCACACTCGTCCTTATCATGCGCACTACGATTCACTTCTAGCCCTACAAAATCTTCGTGAAAAAGGTGAACTACTCCCTCAAGACCCCTTGTTTTCCAAGACCGATGAAGCATTCATTGATCTGGGAGCAAGTCTAGACCTACCTCAAAAACATCAGTACAAAACCAAAAATGAGTTGAATAGATTAGCCGAAACAGAACAGGGGTATCTACTTCAGCTAGGTTCTTGGTTTTATGCGTTTTGTCAATCCCCTGATAATCACTACCTTGAGCTTGCAAGCAATGTAGATCAGTCATTACGCCAGTTTGCAAGCACGAATTCTGAACTTGAATGCTCTGGTTCCTTGGATTATCTGAAAGAATGCCAACCCCTCTTATGGGTTGGGATCACTGGCCAAAAGCGACGTTGGTTAGAACAAATTAGTGGTACTGCAAATATTTTAAATACACTCTATGAACATTATCCGAAGATGGGAGTAATTTTCGACGGCTGGACTCCGCCTCTTGCCAATTCAAAAGATCATCAAAAAGAAATACTTAAAGACGATAAAGTTATACGCTGCATAATTAAAAAGCTTCATTTTCGAAAGCATGGGCGTTTCGGCATCATGACTGGGCTCCCGATGTTAGAGAAAATACGTGTTGGCATGTCTATTGATCTTTTTATTACTAACTACACAGCCGGATCTATCAATGTTGCGAGGATTTGTAAGAAGCCCGGAGTCGGGCACATGAGTCGCAGGATGATGATTGATAAAGATCAACATATTCATCACCAAACTCGAATAATTGATCCTGAATATATCCAGGATCAAAGTGATCCTCATACGCCTACTGGTTATATTGATTACAGCATTCCTTGGCAAGCTATTTACAATAGTCTTTTAGAAATCTTGATTGAGCTACCAATTAAACCAGTCAAAATATTGGAACCGCTCATCATACCAAATCAATAATGCTTGATTAAACCATACAATCTCAATTCCACGAAAAGTCTATCTCAGATATATAAATCCCTTCAAATTCTGCAAGAATTTACAGACCTTTATTTAAGATTTTCCCCTCACTTTAATAGTCAGCTACCCACTTTTACAGCACTAACTTGAAGTACCAAAATTATTTACAGTAAAATTTTAAATACCATTCTGCAAAGCTTTTAATGCCATCATCGATCTTTGTATACGGTTTGAAGCCAACCCAATTCTCAAGAGCCGAAGTCTCAGCGGACGTTGCTACTACATCTCCTGGCTGCATCGGCTGAAAATCCTTTACCGCTTTTCGGCCAAATGCCTCTTCCATTACTTCGATAAATCTCAATAGTTCTGTTGGCTGACTATTGCCAATGTTGAATATCCGATGGGGTGCTTCCGCAGTAGCGGGATCCGGCTGAAGAGCATCAAACTCTGAGTTAGGGGTCGCTGGTTTATCGCAACAGCGCAAAAGCCCTTCAACAATGTCGTCGATATAAGTGAAATCGCGCTGCATCTTGCCGTGGTTGAACACCTTGATTGGTTCGCCGGCCAGAATCGCTCGGGCAAATAGCATCGGCGCCATATCAGGACGCCCCCAGGGTCCATAGACCGTGAAGAAGCGCAGCCCGGTAGCTGGTAGACCATAGAGATGGCTATAGGTGTGGGCCATCAGTTCATTGGCCTTCTTGCTGGCGGCATAAAGGCTCACCGGGTGATTCACCGGCTGACGTTCGTGGAAGGGCAAATTGCGATTGCCGCCGTAAACCGAACTGCTGGAGGCGTACACCAGGTTTTTTGTGCCGTGGTACCGGCATCCCTCCAACAGGTTGCCAAAGCCCACTAAATTGCTCTGGATGTAGGCCGCTGGATTCTCCAGGGAATAACGCACACCTGCCTGGGCCGCCAGATTCACCACCACCTGGGGCCGTTCTTCGGCGAACAGGGCTAATAGGGCATGCGCATCCTCGAGAGCC
>MDTA01113226.1_pt1 | contig 28685 bp, 22 predicted proteins | sample 811151 | NCBI WGS metagenome assembly MDTA01 (sample SAMN05326648, study PRJNA326480) | marine metagenome | isolation source: seawater | place: Indian Ocean: South | collected 2010 | reverse complement strand
TTATAAATGTTTATAAATAATTTTATAAGGGAAAGAAAAAATAGAAATTTTAATTTAAGGAAAGTATTTAATAATGATTATTTTTTACTTTTGCCTGAATGCTCAAGTGGCGGAATTGGTAGACGCGCTGTATTCAAAATCCAGTTCTTTTTAAGAGTGTGGGTTCGATTCCCACCTTGAGTACTAAATAAGATGAAATTATATTTTAATTCTTATTTAACTACAGATATAATTATGAAAAAAGCTATTATAATTGGTGCTTCATCTGGAATAGGCAGAGGAATTGCAATAGAATTACTAAAAAAAAATTATAAAATTGCAATATCTGCAAGAAGAAAAGATAAACTTGGTGAAATTAAATTAATCCAACCTGAAAATGTAATAGTAAAAGCATTTGATTCCTCAACTGAAGAAAATGAAAATAATCTAGATGAATTAGTTAAATTATTAGGGGGGCTAGATTTATTTATATACTGTTCAGGAATAGGAATAATAAACAAAGAATTATCATACCAAAAAATAAAAAAAGTTAACAGCCTTAATATATCTGGATTTTGTCAAGCTATAAGTTGGAGTTTTAATTTTTTCGTTAAACAAAAACATGGACATATTGTAAATATAAGTTCAGTAGCATCTGAAATTGGAGGTGGAATTAGCCCATCGTATAATGCATCTAAAGCTTATCAAGCAAATTTTCTTCAGGGACTAAGGTTTAAATCAAATAGAATAAAGATTCCTATAAAAATTACGGATGTAAGGCCTGGGTTTGTTGATACAGATATTCTACAAGGGAATAAGGATAGATTATTCTGGGTTTCATCTGTTAAAAAAGCTTGTAGACAAATAGTTAAAGGTATAGAATCAGAAAAAAAAGTTATATATATAACTAGAAGATGGAAATTAATTTCATTGCTAGTAAAATTTTTTCCAGAAAAAACATTACAAAAACTATTTTAAATATAGATGGAGAAAATTAAAAAAAAATTGCTTACTGAAATTTCCAATAAATATGGACTTCCAATATATATATATGATGAAGAAAAAATTATTAAGCAATTTGAAAAATTAAAAAATGCATTCTCAGAAATAAAAAATTTAAAAATTAATTATGCGATAAAGGCATTATCAAATATTAATATTTTAAAAATTATAAAAAAAATTGGTGGAGATGTAGATGCTGTTTCAATTGAAGAAGTAAAAATTGCTTTGCACACAGGATTTAAGCCAGATCAAATATTTTTTACACCTAGTGGAGTAGATTTAACCGAAATAGAAAATGCATTGAAATATGGTGTCCAAATTAATATCGATAATTATAGAGCTTTAAAAAAAATTGCAGATAAATTTCAAGGGATATCAGTTGGAATTAGAATAAATCCAAACATATATGCTGGAGGGAATTCAAAAATTTCAGTAGGCCATTCTGAGAGTAAGTTTGGAATTACTGTTGATGAGATATCAAAAATCAAAAAAATTGTAAAGGATAAAAAAATTGTGATTAATGGGATACATATGCATACAGGAAGCGATATCAATGATATTAGTCTATATCTAAAGGCATGTGATGTCTTATTTAATGTAGCTGAAAAATTTAAAAAAATAAAATTTTTAGATTTTGGCTCAGGATTTAAAGTAAAATACTCAGAAAATGATTTTGAAACAGATATTAAAGAACTTGGAAAAAATCTTAGCTTTAAGTTTAATAAATTCATTTTAAATAAGAATAGGAAAATACGATTCCATATTGAACCCGGTAAATTTATAGTTTCAGAAGCTGGGGTTTTTCTAACAAAAGTTAATTATGTTAATCCAAAAAAAAATAAAAAATTCTTACACGTAAATTCTGGATTAAATCATTTTATTAGGCCAATGTTTTATGGGTCAAGGCATTCCATTATAAATATAACATCTAAGACAAAAGAAGAAGAAAATTATAGTGTAGTTGGATATGTTTGTGAAACAGATACATTCGCAGAAAATATTTCCTTAAATAAGACTTCTGAAGGAGATATTTTGTGTTTTAAAAATGCTGGCGCCTATTGTTTTAGTATGTCTAGCAATTATAATTCAAGATTAAAACCTGCTGAAGTATTAATTTCAAAGAGGGGAATAAGACTTATAAGAAAAAGAGAAGAATTTAAAGATTTACTTAAAAATCAGTTATAATTTATAGGGCTGTAAGAAAAATAGATATTATTCCTATTGTTATAATAAATCTTAATATGTTATGAAGAAATAAATAGTCATGAATATTTGATGATTTATACAATTTTATTAAAAATAAAAATAATGTTACAATAGATAAAAAATAGAATATCTCCATTAAGCCACGATTAAAATTTAAATATAAATTTAATACCAAAATTATATTTACTGTTGTAATTAATGTTATTATAGCCTTTGTAAATTTCTCTCCAAAAACTACAGGAATTGTTTGATAATTTAAACTAAAATCTCCAACTAAATTTTTTAAATCCTTAGTTATATCTTTCAATAATATTATAAAGAATAAGAACAAGGCATATGCAACTATTATTAGGTCTATGTTCTTATAATATAGAAGTATTGCAAAAAAAGGAGTAACTGTTAAAATTGAATAAAACAAATTACCTATGAATAAAATTCTTTTTAGTTTGTGAGAGTATAGCCATAAAAAAAATATATATAAGGAAAAAAATATTATGGCCCTATATGAAATGACAAATGCTAAAGCAATTACAACAAAATTTAAGAAAAGATAAAATTTTAGCTTAGTATTTTTTTTAACAGCCTTATCAATATTATATTTTATAGGCCTATTTATAAGATCTTTTTCCTCATCATAGAAATTATTAATAATATAGCCTGAACCGATAGCAATAGAGGAACATAAAATTATTAAAAACAAATATGGATCAAATATTATTTTTATAATATCTGTATTGGGAGATAGAATAAAAATTGAAGTTAAATACTGAGCTGTTACTATTATAAGAATGTTATAAATTCTTATAACTGAAAACAAACTGAAGAATTTAAATAAGGTTGATTTCAATATTAAACATGAATTAGAAATAATATACAACTTCTAACTTATGATCTTTTAATTGCTCTTTTGCTTCTTTAAAATTTTCTGTAAATCCTAATATGTAACCTCCACCACCTGAGCCGCATAATTTTAAAAAATATGAATTATTTTCAATTCCCCTCTGCCACACATTATGAAATTCTTTTGGGATCATAGGTTTAAAGTTATCCAATACAATTTTCGATAATTTTTTAGTATTATCAAATAGAGATTTTAAATCACCTTTAAGAAAATCATCAACACATAAGTTTGTGTGCTTAATAAATTTTTCATTAATGATTTTTCTAAAACCATCCTTTTTCATTTTATCCATAAAAATGCTAACCATTGGAGCAGTTGAACCAATTTTTCCGCTATCCATTAAAAAAACAGCTCCATTACCATTACTTTTTTGTGATGGAATTCCTGTTACTTTAATTTCTCTTTTTGAATTAATTAAGATTGGTATACTTAGATAACTATTTAAAGGGTCCAATCCTGAAGATTTACCATGAAAAAAAGATTCCATATCAGAAAAAATTTTCTTTAGTCTCAACAACTTTTCTTGAGTTAAATTTTCTAATACAGTAATTTTTTCAAATGCATATTTGTCGTAAATAGCTGCTACTAATGCACCGCTACTACCTATTCCATATCCTTTAGGGATAGAAGAATCAAAATATAAACCTTTATCTAGATCAGAAGCAAATTTGACTAAATCTAAATTTATTTTTCTTTGTTTAAGGTAATTTAGAAAATCTTTAAGAATATCATTTGAAGATTTAGATATAGAATTTTTTTTATTTGGAATCTTTAAAGCTCCCTTATAGAAATTATAAGGAATAGATAATCCCTTAGAATCTTCTATAATTCCATATTCTCCAAATAGCAATATTTTAGAGTAAAATAATGGTCCCTTCATACAACAAATATATTATAAAATTACAATTGTATAGGTCCTGATCCGATTTTATCTATTATATAGGAATTATCCTTGCAAAATTTCTTAAGTTCAGATTCTATAAATAATTCAACTTGATCCATATCTTCTTTCGGGAATAATAAATGGACATTTGCACCAGCATCTAAAGTGAAACAAACTGGTATTTTAGAAGTTTCTCTATATTTTTTTATTCTATTAATAATATCTAAAGTTTCAGGTTTAACTAAAACATATGATGGATTTCCTGTCATCATCAATGCATGAAGCATCATTGCCTCCTGTTCAATTATATTTGCAAAGGAATATAGATCTCCATTTTTTAAAATGGATTTTAATTTATATGCATTTTTTTGAGCTATTTCATATCTACTATCTGCATAAATATGATTATTCATCAATTCATGGCCATCAGAGCTAGAAACTTGCTTAGCCTTTTTATCAACCAATAAAATAGCATCATTATAATCCTTAAATTTATCAGAAACATCATATGGATATTTGATTGAATATAAATCAGTACTACCTTCAATCTTTTCATGCTCTCCCCACACATTAATTCCACCATATATACTTCTGCAGGCACTTCCAGAACCAATTCTAGAAAGGAATGAAGCCTTCTTATTAAAATAATCATTTTCAACCGCTGGATTAAGCTTTTTTTCCAAAGACATTATACACAAAGCCAATGCACTCATTCCACTTGCTGAAGAAGCAATTCCACTGCTATGGGGAAAAGTATTGTTAGTTAATATTTTTAAATTGTATTCCGATAAATAGCTACAATATTTTAAAATTTTATTTAAAAATATATGGATTTTTTCCCTGAATGAATCCATTTTTGAATTCTCATAATAGACATCAAAAATTATATCAGAACTAGATTTAGTTTTTTTGCTAAATTCAACCTTTGTAATTGTTCTTGAATTATTTAAAGTAAAACTAATTGATGTATTCTTAGGAGTCTGATCTTTGTTTTTACCCCAATATTTCACTAAAGCAATATTACTAGGTGAAGACCAAGTTATATCAAATTGATTAGGAAACTTCTTAAAATTTTTAGCTATAAAACTTTTTTCTGACATAAAATAAAAGTAAAAAATTAAAACTACTTTTTATCTATTGGCCTTATTAAACCTTCCTGAGCTACTGATGCAATTAGCACGCCTGCTCTAGTATATATATGACCTCTTGTCATGCCTCTTGCATTTGAAGCACTAGGGCTTTCAATGCAGTATAATAACCAATCATTAAAATCAAAATCTCTATAAAACCACATAGCATGATCCAAACTAGCAGTCATAGTATTAGCAAATTTGGTTTTATGTAAATGTGGATTTAATGCTGCTCTTAAAAGATTGTAATCTGAAACATAAGTTAGAATCTGCTGTTTTAATTCCATAGATAGTTTTGGTATTTCTCCTTTTAGCTTAAACCAAAGATCGTAACTCGGTGGCAAGCCTTCCTTATAAAGTAGTTTTGGCATTTTGGTTGGCTTAAATTCTATTGGTCTTTCAATTTCTAAAAAATTCTTTAATTTTTGTGGCATTAAAAAACTATACTTTTTATATAACTGACTCCAACTCAAAAGATCTTCAGGCTCTTTTACTTGCTTTTCATATTTAATAAAATGCTCATACCCTTTTTCTTGCTTATGAAATGAAGCAGCTAAAATAAAAATTGTGGCATCATTTTGTTTTGCCGTAACCCTTCTAGTAGAAAAACTGCCTCCATCTCTTATTTGATCAACATAATATCTAATTGGTAAATTTAAATCTCCTCTTTCAAGAAAATAAGAATGTAGTGAATGCAAATTTCTGTTATTGATTGTTTTATAAGCTGCATTTAATGCCTGTGCTAAAACCTGACCACCAAAAACATTTTTACTTCCAACTGTTTTACTTGCTCCTAGATAATAATCTCTTTCTTTATTTAAAGTTAAAACTGCAATAAGGTCATCAACTGAATTCATTAATTTATTATAATGGATAGCTTATTGTGCGGGCGGAGAGACTCGAACTCTCACACCTTGCGGCACTAGATCCTAAGTCTAGCGTGTCTACCAATTCCACCACGCCCGCTAAATGATGTGCTAATATAAACAATAGTTTGAATATTTAGATTATTCATATGATTAAAAAGTATACACTGTTTTTGTATTTTTACTATATGTCAAAAAATGTGAATTCTAATTTTAATCTATCCAATAAAGAAATTAAAAGTTTGGTTTATAATAATTATGGTTTTACTTGTAGTATAAGAAAATTAGATGGAGAAAAAGACTTAAATTTTAGACTATTAACAAAAGCAAAAGAAAAATTTTATTTAAAAATTTACCCAAAGAAAACAAAATTAAGTTTTATTATTTTTCAAACAAGATTATTAGATTTTTTATCTAAAAAAGGTCAATTAAAAATCCCTACAAACATTCTGTCTAAAAAGAGAAAAAGATATTGCTCATATATAGACACAGAAGGTGAAAAAAGATATTTTAGAATTAACTCTTGGATAGAAGGTAGGCTATGGTCAAAAGTAAGTCCTATAAAAAATAAATTTAGATTTGAATTAGGTAAAGAAGCAGCTCTAATTACAAAGAAACTAAAAACATTTAAAAGTAATTATAATGATATTGGAATGCAGTGGGATATTTCAAATTCATTATGGACAACTGAATACTTAAATTATATTAAAGGAAGTAAGGATAAAAAAATAATAAAGTCATTTCAAGTTCAATTTAAAAATAGTTTATCTGAATTTAAAAATTTAAGAAAATCATTTATACATAATGATGTAAATGATAATAATATAATTGTATCCAATAGTTTATATAAACCTAAAATTAATGGAATTGTTGATTTTGGAGATTCAATAAATTCTCAAATAATAAATGATGTTGCTGTAACATGTGTCTATGCAATGATGGACTGTGAAAATCCACTTGAAGCTAGCACAAATGTCGTTAAAGGATATAATTCTGTTTTTAAGCTTAAAGAAAATGAACTAGAATTTCTATATATAGCAATAGCAATGAGACTCGTAATTTCTATAACGAAATCATCGATAAATAAAATCCATAATAAAGAAAATAGTTATCTGACAATAAGTGAAAATCAAGCAATTGAGTTGATTAAAAAATGGCACAACATCAATAATGATTTTGCAACATTTTCATATAGAGAAGCATGTGGCTATTCAGCACATCCAAATGAGAAAAAATTTAATGAATTAGCAAAAAATATATCATTTAAATTAAGTAATATTTTTCCTAATATTAATAAAAGGGGTTTTTCTAATGTTGATCTTAGTGTTTCTAGCAATTGGTTAGAAAACAAATTAATTCAAGACAATAAATTATTTGAAAATAAAATCAAATGGATGCAAAAATTAAACAATGAATCAATTATTGCAGGAGGATATCTTGAGCCAAGAATTTTATATAATTCAAACAACTATTCTAAGATTGGCAATAATGGAATTGAAAATAGAACAATTCATCTTGGAATAGATTTGTGGCTTGAAAAAGGAACACCAATACATGCTTTCATAGATGGTAAAGTTGTTGTAAAAACAAATAATAATTCTGAAAAAGGATATGGAGGTCTTGTTATTCTAGAACATAAAATAAAAAAATTAAAATTTTATAGTCTATATGGTCACCTTTGTAACGTTAAAAAATTAAAATTTAAAATTGGAGATAAAATTAGAAAAGGATCTAAAATTGGATATTTAGGGGATTACCATGAGAACGGGAGCTGGTCGCCACATTTGCATTTTCAGTTAATGCTAAGCTTGTTAGGATATAAAAATGATTTTCCTGGTGTATGTTATTATAGTGAGAAAAGTATTTGGGCTAGTATTTGTCCTGATCCTAATAAGATATTTAAATCTAAAAATCTTAAATCAAGTAATAAATTTTCTAAGAAAGAAATTATAAAGTTTAGAGAAAAATATCTTGCAAAAAATTTAAGTTTAAGTTATAAAGATCCAATAAAAATTGTGAGAGGAATTGGTCAATATCTAATTGATGAAAATGGTAGAAAATATCTTGATACAGTAAATAATATTGCTCATGTAGGTCATGAAAATACAAATGTTGTTAATGCTGGTCAAAAACAAATGGGGATACTTAATACAAATACAAGATATCTTCACCCCAATATAATTAAACTAAGCCTAGAAATACTTAAAAAATTTCCAAAAAAATTATGTAAAATATTTTTTGTCAATTCAGGTAGTGAAGCAAATGAACTTGCTATTAGACTAATGAAAAACTTTACTTCTCACGAAGATATAATTGTATTTGAAGGAGGCTATCACGGCAATACAAACAGCACTGTTGAAATAAGTAATTATAAATATATGGGACTGGGTGGCAAAGGTGAGTCAAAACATGTTCATTCAATTCCTATTCCTGATTCTTTTAGAGGAAAATATAGAGGAGAAAAATCCTCTGAAAAATACGTTGATGAAGTATCTAAAAAAATAATGAAAATTAAATCAAAAGGTAAATCAATATCAGGTATGATTGTCGAACCCATAATTAGTTGTGGTGGACAAATTGAACTACCAAATAATTTTCTAAAAAATGCATATCAAATTATAAAAAAAAATAAAGGCTTATTAGTTTGTGATGAAATACAAACTGGTTTTGGAAGAGTAGGTGATAAATTTTGGGGGTTTGAATTACATAATGTATTACCTGATATAGTTACTCTGGGAAAACCTATGGGAAATGGTCACCCTATAGGTGCTGTTGTTTGTTCTAAAGAAATTGCAAATGCATTTGATAATGGTATGGAGTTTTTTAGTTCTTTTGGAGGAAACCCTGTATCATGTGCTATAGCAATTTCTGTTTTAGATGAACTTGAGAAAAACAAACTTCAAAAAAATGCTAAGATCGTAGGCGATTACATTAAATATGAATTAATAAAACTTAGTAAAAAATTTAATATTATATCTAATGTAAGAGGCAAAGGTCTGTTTATAGGATTTGAACTTACATCTAAAGAGCTAATTCCATTCCCCAAAAAAGCAAATTATCTAGTAAATAGAATGAAAGAATTTGGTATTCTAATGAGTTCAGATGGTGTTGATAAAAATGTAATTAAAATTAAGCCACCATTAATATTTAGTAAAAAAGATGCAGATACATTAATTTACTTTATGAAAAAAGTTTTGAAAGAAGATGCAATGAATATGTAATTTGGACTAATATTTTCTTTCGGGATTATAAACAGAAACATCTATACTTGTCTTCTTTCCTGAAATTAAATCTGACACTAATTTTCCTGTACCAGTGCTCATACTCCATCCTGTCATATTATGGCCAGTAGCAATAATAATATTCTTTATTTTATTTGATCTACCAATATATGGGAGACCATCAGCTGAGATAGACCTTAATCCAAAAGAAGCTTTAGATCTTACTTCTTCATTAATTTGTAAATTAGGATAATAGGAAGAAACCGAATCTGCAATTGCATTTACTCTATTCTCTCTTATATTATTATTAATAGATGCTATTTCCATTGTTCCAGAAAATCTAGTAAATCCATTCATTGGAGTAACCGCACATTTTGATTCTACAAGTATAGCAGGTATTGATATATTTGTTTCATCCTTAATATTCATACTATATCCCTTGCCAGCTTGTAGCAATAATTTAATTCCTATTTTTTTACATAAATAATTTGTCCACGGCCCTGCAGCAAATACATATTCATCAAATTTAATTGACTTATCTTCAATAAATAAATTAATTATTTTATCTCCCTCCAATTTAAAATCTTTCACTGAAGCATTCTGAATTATTGTAACTCCCTTAGTTAATAGAAATTCTTTCATTTCAGACATAAATTCACTAGGATTTGTATGCTGATCACATTTAAAATATGCTCCTCCAATTGAATCTATCTCTATATTTGGTTCAAACCTTTTTATATCAGAATGATCAATCATTTTTGCTTCTAGACCATTTTCTATCGCCAATTTAACTGTATGTTCTTCGTGAATCATGGATTTCTCAGTTTTGCATAACATTAAAAGCCCTTTCTTTTCATAATGAAATTTAAAATTATTACTCAATTTAATTTCTTGAAATAACTCTTGACTTAAAATTGAAAGGTTTATTATTGCAGGTATTGATTTTTTTACATTTTTGTTTGTACAAGATTTATTAAAAGCATATATCCATTTAAAAAAGTCTAAATCAATTCTAGGCTCAATATATAATGGACTTGCAGAATTAAACATCCATTTTATCCCTTGTTTTATAGTACCTGGTGCTGCCAATGGAACAACATGTCCTGGACATAAATATCCAGCATTAATATATGAAGCACCTGAGTTTAAATTTGATTTATCAATAATAGTAACATTATGACCATCTTTTATAAGAAAATATGCAGAACATAATCCAATAACTCCTCCACCTATTATAGCAACATTTTTAGACATAACTATACAACTTGAAATCCATAGGCATAAGGATCATCCTTATCAATTATAATTTTATTATATCCATGAATTCTTGCCCAGCCTTTAATTTTTGGGGTAATGGATCTATATGTGCCTAGTTTAGATTCCTTTATTATAGTGCCAATAAATTTAGAGCCAATATAACTCTCATGAATAAATTCTTCATTAAGTTTTAAATTTCCTTTAAAATATAGTTGAGCCATTCTTGCAGAAGTACCCGTACCACAAGGAGATCTATCAATCGCTTTATCTCCATAAAAAACTGCATTTCTTGAACTAGATTCTTTATCAATTTTATCACCTATCCACAAAATATGAGAAACATCTCTAATAGTACTATCGATCGGATGAATGAATTTGCTTTTATATTTTAAATTAATTTTTTTTCTAATTTCATTTGAATATTTGATAATATCATTGGCGGAATAATCCTGAATTCCAGAAAAATTATTTTGATAGTCAATTATAGCATAAAAATTACCACCATATGAAACATCAAAATTTATTTCTCCCAAATCACTAGAAACTATAGATAAATTTTCAGAACATAAATAACTTTCAACATTTGTAAGCTCAACCCATTCCACTTTATCATTTTTTTTGGAATAAATTACTTCTATAGCTCCTGCTGGAGTTTCAATTTTTAATAAACCATCTGTTTTTGGTTTAACTATATTTTCTTCAATTGCAATTGTAACTGCACCAATAGTTCCATGACCGCACATTGGCAAACATCCTGAAGTTTCTATAAATAAAATACTACAATCATTTTCAGGATTATGAGGAGGATAAATAATAGCTCCACTCATCATATCATGACCTCTTGGTTCAAACATTAATCCCTTTCTAATCCAATCAAAATTATTTATAAAGAACTGTCTTTTTTCACTCATGTCCTTTCCTTCTAAATCTGGTGCTCCATCAATAACTAATCTAACAGGATTCCCACAAGTATGGCCGTCAATACAACTAAAACTAGTCCTGTTCATCCCTAGTTGTATTTATATAATTGTTAATCCTTTCCTCCATAATGGACAAAGTAACCGTTCCTTGGGATAAAATAACTTCATGGAAATCTCTTATGTCAAATTTATTTGCAAGAACTTGTTTAGCTTTTTTTCTTAATTCACGTATTTTAATTTCTCCAATTTTGTATGACAATGCTTGACCAGGCCATGAAATATATCTATCGACTTCAGTATTTATCTCATGAAGTGATAATGCAGTATTTTTTGACATATATTCTACAGCTTTTTCCCTAGTCCAACCCATTGCATGTATTCCAGTATCTACAACAAGTCGACAAGCTCTCCACATTTCATATGTTAATTTTCCAAATTGTTCATACTCGTTTGTATAAATCCCCATATCATCTGCCAAAAACTCACTATATAATCCCCAACCTTCTCCATATGCAGATAAATATAGATTTCTTCTAAACCTTGGAATACTATCCCCTAATTCATTATTTAAAGAGCCCTGTAAATGATGTCCAGGAACACCTTCATGTGCAGTTAATGCAGGAATAGTATATAAAGTTCTGCTTTTAAGATCATATGTATTAACCCAATAATACCCTGGCTCAGTACTATTTTTAGATGTACCAACATATCTTCCCCCAGTATATTTTGGAGCTATTGCATCAGGAACTGGTGCAACTCCATATGGTTTTCTTGGTAGAGTTTTGAAAAATTTTGGAAGTTTGGCATCTATTCTTTTAGAAATATCTCTTGCAAACATTAAAAGTTCCCTTGGAGTTTTTGCATAAAATCTTTCATCAGTTCTCAAAAAATCAAAGAAATCATCAAAACTGCCTTTAAATTTCAAATTAGAAATAATTTTTTCCATTTCTTTTCTTATTCTACTAACCTCATCTAAACCAATTTTATGAATAATATCAGCATTATAGCTGGTACTAGTTGTATAATAATTAATTCTATTTTGGTAATAATCTAGTCCATTTGGAATATTAGAAACTCCTATTGTAGTTCTAGTATTGGGGAAATACTCTTTTTCAAAAAATTCTTTGATTCTTTTAAATTCTGGTATAACTGATTCTTCAATTGCTTTTTGACCTTCATATAAGATTGAATCAATTTGATTCTCTGATAAATCATCCGGCAAATTCATAAATGGGCTATAAAAATAATTTTCTTTATAACTATTAGTAATGTGATCATTATATGTTGATTCATATCCTTTGAATATAATTAAAGGCTGTGAAACTCCTTTTGTCAATCCATCTCTAAGATTAACAAAATGCTGATCTACATAATCTGGAATAGCATTTAATTTTTTAATATAATTTTTTACTTGTTTATAATTATAAAGAGGCTTAACCATGTAACCAAAACTACTGTGAAAACCAGCATCAGACAATAAAGGATTTAAATATCTTTCATAATTATAATAATCAACAATATCTTGAAGTTTAAAGCTTAATAATTTAAATGATATTTTATCATTTTCCTCTAAAAAGGTTGTATCAATTAGGGATAAATTAGCTAGAAGATTATTAGCAAAATCTGCTTCCTTTTTATAGTATTCTTTTGTAACTAATCCTAATGGGTATTTTTTTGAATCATACCCTCTATGATTTTGATAAGCATCAATTATTGTATTCAAACTATTTGAATTTTTACTACTCCTATATTTATCGCAAGATTGTATAGTTAATAGAATAAAAATTATTGTAACAATTCTAAAGAAATTCATATTAAATTTTATTTTTCAAAACGACAATTTCATGTCCTACTCACAACTCCATTTATATTGCGTTTTATATTTAAAGGATTATTGTTTTTTAGTTCATCTGGAAGTGCCTCATCTGGAAAATCTTGAAAGCTAAAAGGCCTTACCCACCTTTTTATGGAGTGAACTCCAACAGCAGTATATCTACTATCAGTTGTAGCTGGATATGGTCCGCCATGAAGCATTGAAGAACACACTTCTACGCCAGTAGGGACTCCATCAAAAATTATTCTTCCAACTCTAGAACCAAGTAAATCTATAATATCCTGGTTGTCTTGAATTTCATCTTTTTCACCAATAATGGTTCCTGTTAGCTGACATTGAATAGAACCAACGACATCTCTTAAATCATCAAGATCTTCACACTGTATAATTAAAGAAAAGGGTCCAAAAATTTCGTGATGTAATTTTCTGTTTTTAATAAAATTATCTGAGCTAACACTAGCAATTATATGTTTAGGATAGTTTTCCTTACTACTATTATCTGAATTAAATAATATTGCAACATCTTGATCAGATGTTGCTAGATGAGCATTTGATTTATAAGCAGATAAAATATTTGGATGCAACATACATGAAGGCTCAATATCATTTAATTCAGATGATAAAGATTCAATAAATTTATTCATTCCATTACCTTTAGTAGATATTATCATTCCAGGGTTTGTACAAAATTGTCCAGATCCAACTGTAATTGATTTTGCAAATTTTGATGCTAAACTCTTATAGTCATTTTCAATTTTATCTGGAAAGATTATTATTGGATTTGTACTTCCCATTTCTGCAAAAACTGGTATAGGAATTTCTCTTTTTGATGCCAAATCATATATTGATCTTCCACCTTTTAAACTGCCAGTAAAACCTACAGCTTTAACATCTGGATGATTGACCAATTGAACTCCAACATTTATATCTTTACTATTTAAATTAGAAAAAACACCATCAGGCATATTATTTTTTTTAACAGCATTTATTATTGCTCTTGATACAATTTCTCCCGTTCCAGCATGCATTGGATGAGATTTTACAATTACAGGGCAACCTGCAGCTAAAGCTGATGCCGTATCCCCTCCAGCGGTTGAATAAGCTAAGGGAAAATTACTTGCTCCAAAAACAACAATTGGACCAAGAGGTATCAGCATTTTTCTCAAGTCTGGCTTTGGAATGGGTTCCCTGTCAGGTATAGCTGTATCGATTGATGCCTCAACCCAACTTCCATCTAAAACTAAGTCAGCAAAAGATCTTAATTGACCAATAGTTCTTTTTAATTCACCTCTTGATCTTCCGGCTGGTAATCCAGTCTCATTACAATAAACTTCGAGTAATTCTTCCGTAAGTAATAAAATTTCATCTGCAATGGAATTTATAAAATTAGATCTTTGCTTTGGAGTAGTTTTTTTGTAAATGTTAAAAGCACTTTTTGCAAGTTCAACACTTTTATTAATTTCATCTTTACTAGCTTCATAAAAAATTTGATCATTTTTTTTATTTAATTCTGGGTTAAATGTTTGAAATGTAACATTGCCGAATGAAGATAATGTGTTCCCAATAAAATTTTTACCTGTAAGCATTTTAGTGTTTAAAAGTTATACTTTGATAGATCTGGTCTTGATTCTAAAGCTGTCTCTATTACAGATATAACAGACTCTCTTTCATTACCTGACAAAGGCAATCTTGGAGCTCTAACATTTTCTGATCCTAAACCAGTATATGTTTCAGCTAATTTGATATTTTGAACCAGTTTTGAGTTAATATCTAATTCTAATAAAGGCATAAACCATCTATATATACTAATAGCTTCCTCAATCTTTCCAATTTTTTGTAATTTATAAATTGCAACTGTCTCATATGGGAATGCACATACAAGTCCTGCAATCCAACCAACAGCACCCATAATTAAGCTCTCTAAAGCTAAAGTATCTACACCTGTCATAATTTTTAATCTATCACCAAATTTATTCTTTATCCTTGTTATATTAGTTATATCTCTAGTAGATTCTTTTACAGCTTGAATGTTTTCTATTTCTAATAGATCATCAAACATATCAAGAGTTACTTCAATTTTATAATCAACAGGATTATTATATATCATAATTGGTAGAGATGTACTGTTTGCTATATCCTTAAAGTATTGAACAGTTTCTAGATCACAAGATTTATAGCGCATAGGGGGTAATACCATTAATCCTGAGGCACCATTTTCTTCAGCAGAAATAGCTGATTTTATAGCTGCCTTAGTTGATTGCTCTGCAATATTTACAACTATTGGGATCTTTCCTTCCGTAACACTAATAGTATTTTTTGTTAAAATATTTTTTTCATCAGCCGTTAAAGTACTTGCTTCACCCAAAGAACCTCCAAGAACAATAGCACTAACTCCAGCATCTAATTGAGCATTTATATTTTTATTAAATAAATCTAAATCTAATTTGTCATCATTAGTAAATTTAGTAGTAATAGCCGGCATAACACCCTCCCAATTCATATGAATAATTTTATTTACTGAAGATAAGATTTTTTTAAGAAATTAAATAATCTAGTTAACCATAAACATATCTGATGCTATACCATCAGCAAGAAATCTTCCCTTCCTAGTTATTTTGATAAAGTTGTTATCAAGTTTAATCAATTTCTTATCAATTTTGTCTATGGACTTTTCTAATAAATAGTTCTTAAATTCTATTCCAAGATCTTTTTCAATTAATTCTAAAGAAATTCCCCAAATAGTTCGCAATCCTGTCATTACAATTTCATTATATATATCAACTTGAGTTAAATTTTCAATAGCTTGAGGAAGCTTATTATTATTTATTGATTTAATATACTTAACATTATTGCTAATATTCCATATTCTTTGATTTCCATTAAATGAATGAGCAGATGGTCCTAAACCAATATATTTTTTACGCTTCCAATATGCGCTATTATTTTTTGATTGGTAATTCTCCAATGCAAAGCTAGACAACTCATAATTTATATATTTACCTTTTTCTAATTCTAATACAATTATTTCATTTTGTAATCTTAATATTTCATCGTTAACATTATTTATTTTTCCTTTATCAATTAATTTTTTTAAAATAGTATGTGGTTCAACTGTTAGAGCATAGGCAGAAATATGAGGAAGTTTAAATTTTTTTGCTATTTCAATATTTTTTTTCCAATCATCATCAGTAAGTCCTGGAATACCATATATAAGATCAATTGAAATGTTATCAAAATATTTTTTAGCTAATTCAACTGATCTTTTTGCTTGATTAGAATTATGAGACCTATTCATTAATTCAAGATTATTATCAAAAAATGATTGAATTCCAATACTAATTCTATTAAAATTACTGGATAAATGCTTTAGCATCAATTCATTTATATCATCAGGATTAGCTTCAATAGTGATTTCACAATCATCTAAAACATTAAAATTTTCATAAACAGAATCTAGAATTATATTGATTTCTTTATAATCTAAAAGAGTAGGTGTTCCACCTCCAAAATAAATTGTATTAATTTTTTCCTTTTTGAGTTCATTTTTTCTTAATTGAATTTCCTTTATAATAGATTTTATAAATTCATCTTTATTATTTAAAGATGTAGAAAAATGGAAATTGCAATAATAGCATGCTTGCTTACAAAATGGTATATGGATATATATTCCAGCGATAATTAAACTAATTTATCTTTATTTTGACTAACATAATTACTCCAACTTGAATATTTCTTTGCATCATTTGATTTACCTTGATTATAAAAATGACACACTGCTGCTGCTAATCCATCCGTAGCATCTAAATTTTTAGGAAGATCCTTTATATTTAGTAAATTTTGCAACATTTTTGCTACTTGTTCTTTGCTAGCATTTCCATTTCCAGTTATTGACATTTTAATTTTCTTTGGTGAATATTCTGTAATTGGTATTTCTCTTGTTAAACCTGCAATCATTGCTACTCCTTGAGCTCTTCCAAGTTTTAACATACTTTGAACGTTCTTACCAAAAAAAGGAGCTTCAATAGCAATTTCATCAGGATTATAATTGTCAATCAATTCAATTGTTCTTTCAAAAACTAATTTAAGTTTTAAATAATGGTCCTTGTATTTAGTTAGGTTTAATTCATTCATCTGAATAAGTTCCATTTTCTTATTATGAACCTTAATTAAACCAAAACCCATTATAGTAGTTCCTGGATCAATTCCTAAAATTATTTTTTCATTTGACATTTAGAAATTATTTATTCTGTTGAAACAAAGATCGGTAATGTAAAGTTTACATTAACATGCTGACCTCTTTTAATTGCTGGCAATATCTTTGGTAACTTTTCTATACTACTTTGAAATGATATATCAATAATATTTTTTAATTCTTTAATATTATCATCAATATTTAATTCTTCTAAAATAATTTCACCCTGTTTTGAAATAGTAAAATTTAAAATTACTGTATCCTGAATAGTTCTATTAACAATTTCTGAATTACCCATCAAATCATTAGAAATTTGATTACTAAGTGTAGAAATAAAACATTCTTTTTTTTGTGAAATAGCCAACAATGAATCACAAGAAATAAATGAAGGATACTCATCTACATCTGACCAGTTAAATGTTTTCCATTCCTCATCCAAAATTTCAGCTACACTAACTTTTTTATTTATGTTGAAATCACATGCAAACAGAGAAGTTAAAATAAATAAAGAAAGAATATATTTCATCACAAGTAATATATAATAATTTAATAAATTTAATAGATTTTATCGAATTATATTTATGGATCTTTTTCTAATTATTTTTTCTGCAACACTAATAATTTTAGGAATTATAGGGAGTTTTATGCCTGTTTTACCAGGACCTTTGACTTCATGGTTTGGACTATTCACCCTTAATTTAATTTCTTCAATTGAAATAGATAAAACATTATTAGTTATTACGTTCATTATAGCGATAATTATTTTTGCACTTGACAATCTAATTCCAATATATGGATCAAAATATTTTGGAGCTACTAAATATGGTATATTAGGTGCATCTCTTGGGCTTATAATTGGGATAGTAAGTCCAATCCCTTTTGGAATTTTAATAGGTCCATTATTTGGTGCTTTAATTGGTGAGTTATTGTTTAATAATGATTTAAAAAAATCAATAAAATCATCAATTGGAGTATTGATTGGATTTCTAGCCTCTAGTTTAATAAAGTTTGTTACTTGTATTGTATATCTTATGATATATTTAATGCAATTTTGGGAATATATTAATTAATGTTTACAAGCTTGACAATAGAAATTTAATCTATTAATTCAAATTTTTTAAACATTTCAACATCAGAATCCCCTCCAATATAAACATAAAAATCTCCAGGTTCAGATTCCCATCTTTTATTGACGGTATAATACTTTAAAAGAGAATTATCAATTGTAAAACTAACTTTCTTAGATTCTCCTGGTTCTAATTCAACCATTTCAAATCCTTTAAGCTCTTTTAATGGCCTTGATAAACTTCCGAAAAGATCACGAATATATAATTGAACTACTTCCTTTCCTTTATATTCTCCAGAATTAGTTAAAGTAATTGAAGCAATTATACTTTCTTTTGAATTTATTGTTTCTGAGCTAATTGTTAAATCTGAATAAACAAAACTAGTATAACTCAAACCATAACCAAATGGATAAATAGGACTATTTTCTACATCAGAATATGCTGAAGTTGTAACAGCTTTTTGTGATTTACTAGGTCTCCCAGTATTTTTATAATTATAATATATTGGCACTTGCCCCACATTTCTTGGAAATGTCATTGTTAATTTTCCACTTGGATTATAATCTCCATATAAAACTTGAGCAATAGCATTTCCTGCTTGACTCCCCAGGTGCCAAGCTTCAACAATAGCAGGTATATTCTCGTCTGCCCAACTAATATTTAATGGTCTTCCATTTACTAATACTAGCACAATATTTTTATTAATCTTATAAATTTCTTCCAAAAGTTCTTGTTGCAATCCAGGTAAAAGTAAATTTGTCCTACTTCTACCCTCTCCAGTTTGATATCCTTCTTCTCCTAAAACCATTACAACTACATCAGAAGATTTAGCTGCTGATTTTGCTCTATTAAATTCACTTCTATCATTATAATTTATATCTACTCTTGTAAAGAAATTCGTATCACCGTAATAAACATCAACCCCTTTAGAATATATTAATTTATTACCCTTATAAGAATTTAAACCTTCAAGAACTGATACAGCAGAATTAGAAATGCCTCGTCCCCTCCAATTTCCAATTGAGCTGTTTTTATCATTAGCCAATTGACCTATTAAAGCTATAGTTTGATTTTTCTTTTTTAAAGGAAGTAATTGGTTTTGATTTTTTAAAAGAACAATAGATTTTTTTGCAATATCTAATACAGCATCTTGATTTTCTTTAGACCCAACAACTGTTCTTTCTCTTTCTTCATTACAATATTTATATGGATCTTCAAACAAACCTAAATCATATTTAACTCCTAAAATTCTTTTCACAGCATCATCAATAACAGAAATTTCAACTTTTCCGTTTTTTACTAATTCATTTAATTTATTAACATATAAACTTGATTCCATATCCATATCTGATCCCGCATTTGCAGCAATTTCAGCTGCATGAGCACCATTTTTAGCATATCCATGTGGTATCATTTCTCCTATTGATCCCCAGTCAGAAACGACAAAGCCATTAAAACCCCATTCTCCCTTTAAAATATCTCTTTGCAAAAATGAACTCCCAGTTGCAGGTATTTCATCAACTGTATTAAATGAATTCATAAATGTGCTTACCCCTGCATCAACAGAAGCTTTGAAAGGAGGCATTATTGTGTTAAATAAAGTATATTCATTTGTATCGGCTGTATTATAATCTCTTCCAGCTTCAGCAAATCCGTAAGAAGCAAAATGCTTTGCACATGCAGCTATTGTATTAACAGCTGAAAGGTCATCACCTTGAAAGCCTTTAATTCTTGCCTTAGCAATTAAACTCCCAAGAAATGGGTCCTCTCCAGCTCCTTCCATAACTCTACCCCATCTTGCATCTCTAGAAATATCTACCATTGGCGCAAAAGTCCAATTTAATCCAGCAGCTGAAGCCTCTGTTGCAGCTACCCTTGCTGATTTTTCTATTGCTTCTAAATCCCAACTTGCAGATTCAGCAAGTGGAATAGGGCTGATTGTTTGATATCCATGAATGACATCAAATGCAAAAATTAATGGTATACCTAATCTAGTCTCCTCAACTGCAATTTTTTGAAGTGCCCTAACCTTATCAACCCCCGTTACATTTAACATAGAGCCAACCAGACCATTTTTTAAGTGTCTATACCTATTCTTTTGCCATTCTCCTTCAGGTAAAGGCCCTGTTGCATCCCAAAAACCATTATATTGATTCATTTGACCAATCTTTTCATCTAATGTCATCTTAGATAACAAATCATCTATAAAAATTTCCTTTTCTGATTTATCTACACAAGAAAAAACAAAAGTAAAAGAGATTAATAAAAAAAGTATTTTTCTCATAATTCAATAATAATATTAAGATTTATTGATAAACTCTAATATAATCAACCTCCATCGTTGATTGTTCAAAATTAGGATCGATATCAAACCAATGACCACCCATAGCAATATTTAAAATAAAAAATGCGGGTGCATCAAAAGGCCAATTTGCATCTGTTTTTGGAGAGGGGTTATAAGTGTAATATATGTTATCATCAACTAAAAATTCTATTTTCTCAGCAGTCCAATTTATTGAATATATATGAAATTGAGTTGAATAATCAGTAACTGTTGTTTGGCCATGATTCTGAGTATCCCCAAAACTTTCAGAGGTATGAATTGCTGCTGAAATTATTGTAGGATTATGACCCCAGTGTTCCATTATATCTATCTCACCACATGCTGGCCAACCAACACTTTGTTGATTTGCGCCTAGCAACCACAATGCTGGCCAAGTTCCAGAGCCAGTAGGTAATTTTGCTCTAATATCTACACGCCCATATTGAAACTCATACTTATCCCTAGAAATAATCCTGGCTGATGTATAATTACTTCCATTATATGATTCAGTTTTAGCGGTTATTTTCAATACACCATCTTCAACTTTAACATTTTCCATTCTATCAGTATAATATTGAGATTCACCATTACCCCATCCACAAAGATCTGGACAACCAGTTCCAATTTCAAAAACCCAAGTATCGCTACTTGGCGAGCCATCTATATTAAACTCTTCAGACCACGTAGCTACTGGATCTGGCTCCTCTACATAGACTGTAATTGTTTCACTTATATTTACAGAATCTCCTGTTGAAGAATAAGCATAAACAGATATTGTATAAGAATTAACACCTGGATTAGTAAAAGTATAATCATAATTGCCAGAAATACTCTCTAATTCAACTCCAGTACCAAATCTAAAACCATAACTAATAGCTTCATCTGCCGATGCCATACATTGTATCATTCCACTTCCGTCTCCATTTGGATTGTCAGAATCACTTCCAACAATAGTAATACTAAGAGTTAAATTAGAAGGATATATATTATTTATTGGTGGTATATCTGTAGGATCCTCTTTTGAAGAGCATGAAATAAAGAGAAATGACAGAAATATATATTTTAAAATATTTACCATAATATCAAATGAAGCACAAATATATAAATTTATAGGTCATTAGTAATTTTAATATACCATCTAAGGTTGTCATAACCAACTGTCCTAGCATGAATACTAGTAGAATCCCAGCTAAGGATCTCATAACTTAATCCACCACCTACATAAAAACCTAAAAAGCCGTTGCCTGTAAAATTTATATGTAATACATCTCCAGGAGCTGATATATACCAACTGGCAGTATAATCGTCAACTGGATAGTACTCAAATTCATCATATGCATTTGGAGTTAATCCCTGATCTCCGGTAAAATCTGCCGAAAGAGGGGGTGCCTTTCCAAATATTCCACCAAATGCTTGCACGCTAAAATCCCCAGTTCCAGTAATGGAATTTATAGGAGAAAATATATATCTATCATCAAACATGGAAGTTGCAGAATGAGTATAGGGAGGAGCTGAGTACCAATTATCTGTGTCAGAATCAAGAGGACCAACCCCTAGATATCCTGACTCCTCAGCCTGTACTCTCCAGGATCCTGTAGTTAGAGCGGCAACTAATTCTGGTGGAGGTTCAAATGTTACCAAGACTTCAACAGAAATAGATCCACTTGTCATAGATCCACCAGGGCCATACGCGTTAACTTCTAAATTATATGTATTTAATCCAATACTTGAAAAATACATTTCAAATTGTCCGCTTGGTCTTAAGTATTCACTTCCATTTACAATAAAATGATAAGTTATTCCTCCATCGGCAGTAGCAGTAAAATTAACCTGACCACTTCCATCACCATATGGATTTTCTGAATCTGCGCCAATAATATCTGCAGTAATAACTAGATTAGTTGGGGCAATAATATCTCCTAATTCATAATCCTCACTTTCACAAGAAAAAATTAAAATTGAAAAGACTACTAATAAATATTTTATTTTATTCATAATTTAATTTTTTATAATTAATATCCAGGGTTTTGAGTTAATCCAGAAATATCTATTTCTTGTTGGGGTATTGGAAATACTTCATGTTTACCTTCCACAAAACCTGTAATCTTAGTAGCTGCTTGACCCGTTCTAACTAGATCAAAAAATCTGTGTCCTTCCATAGATAACTCAAATTTTCTTTCTTCCCATATTGCCTCTGTTAATGCAGCTCCAGTTAATCCTTCTATTAAATATTCTTCCTCCTCTTCAAAAGCTCTCATTCTTACCTCGTTTAAAAATTCTCTGGCTAACTCATCATTAATCCCTCCTCTATTATATGCTTCTGCAGCCATCAAAAGAACGTCTGCATATCTAATTGCTCTATAATTTGTTAGATAATTTAATTCAGTTTGCGCTCCAGATTCACCAGCTCTTGGAATATACTTATTATTGTAATATCCCGTGTGTTCATAACCTTCAGTATAAGATGCTCCTGTAGCAGCAGCAAATGCTTCAATATCTAGAACAGTTGCATCTCTTCTAATGTCATTGCTGTCGAATGAGTTGTAAAATTCTTCAGTTGGAACATTAAAACTCCAGCCTTGAGCATAAATAGGTCCACTCCATCCTCTAGGTCCAGTATGAATAATTCCAAAGTTTCCTTCACTACATTGTGGACATCCCCAATCCCACCAATTTGATGTATTTGTATACTGGATTTCGAAAATTGATTCAGGGCCATTTTCACCTAATCTTAGGAATTGACTTCCATAATCTGAAACCAAAGAATAGTTTTCTATAACATTATCAAAAGCTGCAGCAGCCTCACTAAATTTATCTTGATATAATAGGACCTTGCCAAGTAATGAATAAGCAGTGTATATATTTACTCTTCCAACTTGTGATTGTGATGTTGGCAGGTTATCTATAGCATTTTGTAAATCAATTTCAATCTGAGCATATACCTCTTCTTTTGGTGCTCTTATTAGCGTTCCAGAATCTCCAGCACTTAATCTTCTTTCAGTAAATAACGGTACATCACCAAAGAATTTAACTAGCTGAAAATAATAATATGCTCTAAGAAAATATACTTCTGCATATAATGCATCCTTATTCCCAAATTCAATTAGATCTTTATTTTCATGCATATAATTTGCCCTATTAACACCCTCATAAAGCCACTGCCATATACTTTTTAGATTATCATTTGCTGGATAGTGCGTGTAATCATCTATTTGTTGTAATCCAATTACATCAGTAGCACTTTCACCTCCACATAGTGAATTATCTGAAGCAATATCACCAATCAAAACATTTAAATAAAGCCATTGTAATGGGTCATAAGTTCCAATTAATGCTGCTTGATAATCACTTTCACTTTGAAAATATACATCAGCAGTAATTTGATAATTTTCAATTGCTTCGTAATCAACATGATCTGCACAAGTAAAAGCAAATAATGTGATATATATTAATAATATTTTATTTAAACTTTTCATATTGTAATATTTTAAAATTTAATATTTAATCCTAAAGACCATATTCTTGGTTGAGGATATGTTCCTCTATCAATTCCAGTATCCAAAACCCCTCCAGTTGAGATTTCAGGATCATATCCAGAATAATTTGTTAACGTTAAAGCATTTTTAACTTGAAAATATGCTCTAATATCCTCAGAACCTATTGTTTCATTAATAGATTCTGGGAAACTATACCCCAGTTGAATATTTTTAATTCTTAAATAACTTCCATCTTCGATATATCTGTCCGATGCTCTTCTATTATTATTTGAATCAACAAATGTAACTCTGGGCTCTTCAAAACTAGTTCCTGGTCCTGTCCATCTATCTAGAGTTGAAGCAAATCTATTAGTGTAATTCAAGTTTCTTTCATATGCTCTATAGATATCATTACCGACAGATGCATATGTAAATACACTTAAATCAAAAGATGACATAGCAAGATTAAGATTCCATCCAACTGTAAAATCAGGAAAAGGATCACCAATTTTTGTTCTATCTTCATCATTAATTATGCCATCACCATTTACATCTACAAATCTTATATCACCAGGTGCAGCTCCACTTTGAGTTGCATGACTATTTATTTCATCTTGAGATTGAAAAATTCCATTTGTTGCATAGCCATAAAAATATCCAGGTGTAAAACCTTCCTCAAATCTAACAATGCTAGTATATGGTATTCCATAACCTGCTCCCCATATATATTTATCACCATTATTTATTTCTAAAACCTTATTTTCAGAAGTTGTAAAATTAAGATTAGATGAAATAGATAAGCCTCCAATAGCTGTGTTAAGAGATACTGACGCATCAATACCTGAGCTCTCAGTCTTTCCAATATTAGTCGTAGGATAATAAGGTGTTCCTAGGTACAATGATAAGTTAGGGCTAAATAATAAATCGTCAACAGTTTTTCTAAAATAATCTAATGATATACCTAATTTATTATTTAACATTCTAGTATCTAATCCAAGATTCACTTGAACTTGATTTTCCCATGAAACATCATCATTTGGAATTGATCCTAATGCTGATCCATTTATGATTGTACCATCAAAGGTGTAGCTAGGAAAAGTAGAAATTAAAGAAAATTGAGGATTAATATTGTCATTTCCTAATGAACCATAACTTGCTCTTAATTTCAAATAATCTAAAGGAACTGAATCAAAAAAATCTTCTTTAGATACTACCCATCCAAAAGATGCTGACGGGAAAAAACCAAATTTATTGTTGCTTCCAAAAGAAGTTGATCCATCTACTCTTCCGGTAAAAGAGGCATAATATTTTTCATTAAAATCATATAATATTCTTCCAAAATAAGAAAGATTTCTATTAACATACTTCCATGATCCAGAAGTTTGCTGTTGTGCATTTCCGGTTGCAGAACTAACATCAGCATATGACCATGAATTAAAAGGAATATCCTCATTATATGCAGTAATATTATCACCCGTGCTTTCTCCTATAGAAAATCCTAAAACAGTTTGAAAATTGTGATCTTCATTAATACTAAAGTCATAATTTGCATAAAGCTCATACGTATAATTAAAGAAATTCGTATGTGATTCTGAAACTCTATTATGAGTTGAAGTAACATTACCTTCCCCATCAATTGTAACAATAGGTGTCAAATCCTCATTTGCATTAGTAGCATTATGTCCTGCGCCATAATAAACAAAAGGATTAAAATTTTTACTATATATATCTACATAGGTATATCCCAATCTTGATGTTATAGTTAAATCACTCATCAATTCATATTGCAACTCAATTTTACCAGTCAATTTATTCGTGTTATTTTCATTATAAGTGTTTGCAATTTGAGCAAGTGGGTTAATAATTTCCTGCGTGATTGTCTCACTTATTCCATAACTCCCATTTTGATCAAAAGGAGAAACCATAGGGTCAAAATTCAATGAATTTGAAAGAACACTATTAATACCATTTTCAGGAAGGTATTCAGCCTTAATATTTGTATAATTTGTATTAACTAATAATCTAGTTTTATCATTTAGATCAGTATCTAAATTTGTTGTAAAATTTGTTCTATTGAAAAAAGAGTGGTGACCTCCACCTACTACTCCATCTTGACCTAAATATGCAGCAGAAACATAATACGAAGTATTTTCACTTCCACCTGATGCACTTATTGAATGATTTACAATTGGTGCATCGACAAGTACTTGATTTTGCCAATCTGTACCTATACCTAATGAAGATATATCAGAAAAAATTATTCCTTCTCCTCCTGCTACACTTGCTTCATTTAATATAGCTGCATATTCTGTAGCATTCAGAACATCTATTGTTTTAACAACCTGTTGAGTACCTATTGATGTGTTAAATGAAAAGGATGTCTTAGTATTTTTTTTACCAGATTTTGTAGTGATTACTATTACTCCACTACCTCCTTTTACTCCATAAATTGAAGCTAAAGCTGCATCTTTTAAGATATTTACCGAACTAATATCATTTGGATTTAGAGCATTTAAATCATCTATTACTGCAGAAACTCCATCAATAATAACTAATGGATCATTCCCAGCATAAGAAGTAATACCTCTAATTAATACAGTTGGCTTAGAGCCCGGTGAGCCACTAGAAATAATATTTATTCCTGAAGCTTGTCCTTGTAAAGCATCCTCAACCCTTACAGGAGATGAGGTTTCAATTGCTCCACCACTTATTGTAGATACTGCACCAGAAATATCACTTAATTTCTGAGTTCCATATCCAATAACCACCACTTCATCTAGTTCACTTAAGTCCTTATCCATAGAAACTGAAATACTATCTGAAATTAAATCAGATGATGAAATTTTAAGATTCAAAGTCTTATAGCCAACATAGCTAAAAACCAATGTTGAACCAGATTCAAAGTTTGTAATTGTAAAATTTCCATCAAAATCAGAAACAGTACCTCGATTTTCACCTTGAACGATAATGTTAACTCCTGCTAAAGGCAATCCATCTTCTGAATCAGTAATAGAACCTGAAATACTTTGAGCATATATATTAAATACCATTGCAAAAAGTGAAAACAGTAAAGTAAAAATTAACTTTTTCATATATTTTAATATTAGTTTATTTCATAAAGAAAATTTACTATGCATGCATAGTAAATTCCATTTCATAAATATATAAATAAAATTGTTAAGAATAAATATAAAATAAAAAAGCTCTCCATCTGGAAAGCTCTTCATTGGTTTTAAGAAAACTTATATTAAATATAAGTCATCAACACGATGCAAATATAATAATTTATTTTGTAATAGAGTTTTGATCATGTAATTGCTTAGCTGATTCTATAATTGCCCTATCTACAGTATTTGGGTGCCACTTTAATATATTTTTAGCATTATTTGTGTGGAGAATTTCCTTTTCCCCCAATCTCCCCAGGGTTAATCTCAGTGAACTTATAAAAATTGATAAAAACTTTAATAGCCAATTTGGCGCATCATATCTTGGCACTTTTTTAAACCCATTTTCATATAAAATATTAGATATATCAGAGAGCCACATTGTTTTTTCAGATAGCAAGAAACGTTTTCCAGCAGCATTTTCTTCTTTCATTGCTTTTACATGTGCCCATGCAACATCCTTAACGTCAACTACACTTACACTTAATTTAGGGGTAAATGGAATGGAGCCATTAAGCATTTTCTTTAAAGTTACTTTATTAGATATGCTAATAGAATCAGATAATGATGGTCCAACAACCAATACTGGATTTATTGCACAAACTTCAATTCTATCTTTCTTGTCTAAACTTTCAATATATTCCCAAAGGAATAATTCTGCTTTTGTTTTACTAATCTCATATGGAAATAAGTTTTCTCTAGATAAATCAGTCCAATCACTATCAGTATATTCAGTTTTTTCATTGCCATAAATTGCTGCAAAAGATGATGTCATAACAAATCTTTTTACTTTATTTTTTACTGCTGCCTTTAAACATCTTTGCAGACCACCAAGTGCAGGTTTAACCAATTCATCTACACTTACCCTTCCTAAAATCACAGGAGAGGCAACATGTAAAACATAATCACATCCTTTTATAGATTCATCCCAACCTTCATCTTCTAAAAGATTTAGTTTACAAAATTCTATTTTTCCATCACAATTAACATGTTTTGAAAGACTTTTCAGAAGATTCTCTGACTTACTTAATGATCTTAAAGAAGTTTTTACTAAATAGCCCTGCTCTAGCAGTTGCTTAATACAATGCAAAGCAATATATCCCGATCCTCCACTAACAAATACTTTTTCCATTTATTTTTAAAATAAAAAACCTCACATTAGTGAGGTCTCCCTTGCGGTCTAGACGGGACTCGAACCCGCGACCCCATGCGTGACAGGCATGTATTCTAACCAGCTGAACTACCAGACCATTTATTGCGTCAG